>SMEK01000061.1_pt1 | contig 39595 bp, 33 predicted proteins | sample 2456371 | NCBI WGS metagenome assembly SMEK01 (sample SAMN10132590, study PRJNA489261) | soil metagenome | isolation source: day1 antibiotic-loamy sand soil ammended with composted manure from dairy... | place: USA | collected 2015-04-01
TTTAGTTCGACTTCGTATCCAGATCCTTTAACTTCACCAAGGTTTGCTTGGGGGATAGCCGCACCAAAGAATGAGGGTATAGCTCGGTTTCCACCGCCGATAACAATATCAGTTCTATGGTCTGTAAAGTAATCAAAGGAGCCGGAAACCAAACCTTGTAGGAAAGAATAATCTACTCCAATATTTTTCTTCTCGACACTTTCCCAAGCTATATCCGGATTGCCAGTTCGCGTATTTCTAAAGTAAACATAAGGAGATTCGTTGGTTGCATTTAGACCTAGCAATGCTCTTCCTCCATAAGTCCATTGGTCAACATAAAGAAAGCGTTGTCCACCAGAATCATCGCCTATACGACCCCATGATCCACGAATTTTGAACATATCAATAAAATCCAATGACTGCATGAAATCTTCTCTTGACAACAACCATCCTGCTGAAAGTGATGGAAAGAAAGCAAAACGGTTCTTCGGTCCGTATTTTTCTGAGCCGTTGTAAGCACCGTTAGCCTCAAAAAGGTATTTTCCTTTGTAAGCGTATGTGCCCCGGAACACCCAGTCCTCCCTGAAATGAGGAAACTCATTTCCGAGTGCATGCCTTTCCCGACTAAACATGCCTAAAAATGTCACATTATGTTCTCCAAAATCACGTGCATAGTTAAGTCGAGCAGAATAATACTGCCTTCTGAAAGTATCATCCGTCTTGACGAAGCCCGGATTGGTGTTCCACATTCTTTGATCTACGAAGTCAAGCTGTGTTGATGCGTCAACTGGTAATTCATAAAATATTTGACCGTCTATAGGATCGACCCACATGCGTTGCGTAGTCTTAAAGGACTGATCACTTATCCCTCTCTCTACCTCTCTGAAAGTATTATCATTAGAGTATAAAACTTCAAATCTCAATCCTTCTGTAAGTGCCTTAAGATCTTGCTCTAATCGAAAATCGGTAGTGATCTTTGTTTGAGTCCTACTTTCGCGACCACTCCGTGCAAGATGATACAAGGAATTTGCCTGAGCTGCATCTTGTGGATGAAAATATCCCCATGTACCAGTAGAAGTATAATAGGGAAGCATCGCATCGGGTGCAGTCTGATAAGCAGCTGTCCATGGCCCATTACCATCAAAGCGCCAAGGAGTTTGTTGAACACCATTAGAGCCAAACAAGTTAGTGCTGAACGTAGTGGTGTTTGTCAGCTGAAAATCCAAATTACTACGGACATTAATCCTATTGAAATTAAACCCGGGATCATAACCCTGCTGATTATCCACCGTTTCAAACAAATCGCCTTCATTCAGAAAGTCAACCGCAGCGAAATATTTCACCAATTTTGTTCCTCCTGAAACGTTGACGCTTGCATTATATGCCATTGCGTAATCCTTAAACAGGATATCTTCCCAATTAACATTGGGATATCGCTCGGCCTCTGTTAAATCTGCAGGATTGCGATATTTATCAATTATACCTACCGGTCTATAAGCATCCCAGCTAGCTGGTGAAAGAGCCAACTCTCTCTCGATAGATCGGTTGCGTAACATTAATGCATCGTAAGAGTCGTACTTTGCCGGTAGCTTGGAAGGCATTTTCATTGTAGAGTTTGCACGTACTTGAATACTTGCCTTACCTTCCTTACCACGCTTTGTAGTAATAAGTATAACACCATTAGCTCCACGAACACCATACACAGCTGTGGCAGAAGCATCTTTAAGTACAGAAACTCTATCTACCGACGATATATCAACATCATTCATAGAGCGTTCAATACCATCCACAAGAATAAGAGGACTGCTATTGTTCCATGTGGTCTGTGTACGAATAATAATATTAGGATCTTCAGACGCAGGCTGTCCTGTAGAGGAATAGGTAACAACCCCGGGCAATTGACCTGTTAGTGCAGCCCCCAAATTTGTAACCCCCCCCGTTCTTTGAAGAACCTCTCCGGTCGTCTGTGTAATGGATCCAACCACACTTTCTTTCTTCTGCTCGCCATATCCAATGATTACAACTTCTCCCAAAGAAGTAATGTCAGGGATCAAAGTAACATTGATCGTAGTCCGGCTGCCAACAGCTTCCTCTACCGTCTCATATCCAATAAAACTGAAAACCAATACGGCTTCTTGAGAAGGAACACTAATAGCGTAATTTCCCTCTATGTCGGTGATAACACCCACATTAGCATCCTTTATTCTAATGTTTACACCGGGAAGGCCTTCACCATCTTCAAATGACACGACCTTTCCTCTCACCATGATGCTAGCCTGCTCATCGCTTAATTCAGCAGCCCACGAGGCTTCCGCAAAGAAAGCACCCCCTCCTACACATAGAAATGCATAAAGCACCATGTACAGACTTTTTCGTAGATTTTTTTTCATGTTTAACTTGTTATTTTAACTATTTAAATTGCCTTTTAGCCCTTATTCAACTGTGCCCTTATCGGACATGAATAAACTTGTACTCAATAGAGCTGAATCTTTAAGGGTGTTCTAACTTGTGTCTTTCTTCATCCGTTATTTAGTTATATAAGCAGTACTTTATTGTTAATTGAATCGATTACGAACCTAATCCCAACTCCCGCTAATGATCCCATATTTTCCATCACGCATTAATGAAACCCACCGTCGGCACCTTAAAATCTATCTATTGGGTGATTGCTATGACGCAATCGTTTGTTAAGCTTTAGTCCTTTTACTACTTTAAACCTTCACTTCCTTTGCCCTGATTTTGGATAGTGAAGTTCTATTGATGCTCTTTACCTGAAATGATGAAGTGATCTGATTAACACCAATACCTTCGAGTAATTCTGTATTGATAAAGACAAATATATCAGGCAACGTTACAAGACAAGAATTTTTATGTTACCGATACTATTCCCAATGTAACATTTGGCAAATACGATGTAACAAAAGCTTATCCGTATGTAACATACACCGCTATATTCTCTACAGAGAGTGTTTTTAAACAGGAACGTGAAGAAGAAATGACAACTTAAGCGCGAAATGAAATGTGTTTGTCACAAACGTAACATTTAAAAGTTTCTTGAAAAAGGGCTATTAGATGACTGCCATTAATAGTATAGGAGAGCTGAAAAAATGTTCTTGGTTAAAGGAAATTTCAAATCTAATCAACCTAACTATTGTGGTCACACCCTACCCTGAACCTAACGGATACGTACCCCTAGTCAATTGTGGACTAGTACATGTTCCTCTTCAATTAATTTAAAAATATATTCATCAAAACTATAAAATTAGTTGCATAACTAAATATTTAGTTTTAACTTGGTCAAAGTATTAAAATTGAGAATTTATGATTGAACTAACAAAAGCAGAAGAACAGGTAATGCAGATCCTCTGGGAGCTCGAAAAGGGCTTTGTAAAGGACATCCTAGAGAAATTTCCTACTCCTAAACCTGCATATAATACTGTGAGCACAATAGTGCGCATACTAGAAAAGAAAGGGTTTGTGAGTTACACAGCCTACGGGAAAACCCACGAATACTACCCCCTGATCTCTAAGGATAGCTACAAAAGCTTTACGCTAAAATCGATCATGGCGGGGGATTTTAATGGTTCTTTCAAAAATTTAGTATCCTTCTTTGCCAAAGAAAACAAACTGGACACCAAAGACATGGAGGAGCTACTGCGGTATATATCTGAAGAAGAAAACAACTCAAAAACACAAGATGGTAACGACTAAGCTATTGCCTAATTTTCTAGCCTATTCCTTAGAGTCTAGCATAATATTAATAATATTCTACCTTTTCTATTATGCCTTCCTTGCCCAGGAATCTACTTTTAGGTTCAATAGGTATTATCTGTTATTCGCTCCATTTGCAGCAGCAATCCTTCCTGTTTTATCCTTGCCAGCTATCTCCTTTTTGGAAACTGCTCAGATCAATACAACATACAATGTGCTATTGCCAGCAATTGAAATTTATCCTGTTATCACCAAGCATGTGGCATTTCCCAGCATGATGATGTGGATAGTACTAGGAGTGTATTCCTTCGGATTAACTATCTCTGCATACGGTTTTATTCGGCAGATTTACTCTTTGCAAAAGTTAAAAACCCATAATGAACTAGAAAATTGGGAAGGAAATAAAGTGATCTTAACCAATGGCCTATACCCAACCTTCTCGTTTTTGAGAACGATCTATTATGATGATCAAACTCGTCTTCCTCAGGAAGACAAATCAATGGTACTTCTTCATGAATCCATCCATATAAAGGAATATCATAGTGTTGATATTATCATATCGCAGTTGCTTTGCACGATTTTTTGGTTCAATCCGCTATTTAGATTGTTTTTAAGTGCCATTAGGCTTAACCACGAATATATTGTAGATGCTAGGGTTTTGGCTACAGCAGGGATATCTGCACAGGCCTATAAAAAGAGCCTCGCAACAAGTGCGATTTTCTCACCTTACCTCAACATTGGAACTTTTTTTAATAAATCTCAAATTTTAACCAGAATGAAAATGATGAATCAAACCCCCAAATCAATCAAGTCAATCAAAATCATGGCTTTGTCAATCATTACAAGTTGCTTAGTCTTCGTATTTTCTTGCGAAAACAATGAAACAGGCTTAAGCAGCACTGAAAATGTGCCCATGACCGATCAGGAAGCAGCCGGTGCCTCTAATGATAAAACAAAAACTTCGGATGAGCTATTTACTGTCGTAGATGAACAACCCACCTTTCAGGGAGGAGGAAACGCTGCATTTATGGAGTATGTAAGCAAAAACATTCATTTCCCAGAAGAGTTGCTCGAGAAAAATATTGAAGGGAGAGTATATCTACAATTTGTTATTGAGAAAGACGGCGCTTTATCGAATGTAGAGGTATTAAGAGGACTTGACCCCAGTGCTGACGAAGTGGCCAAGAGAGCTATCCAAGATTCACCAAAATGGACTCCTGGAAAGCAAAATGGAAAACCTGTGAGGGTGAGAATGGTGATGCCAATCTCATTTAGTTTGTAATGAGACGCTTTTGCCTAACAAGGCTTAAACGAACTAGTTCTAATTAGCTATTTAATCAAGTGAATGTGTCTAAAGGGCCTAAAAGCGTTCAGGTAGCGTTTCTAGGCTTTTTGGTTTTTAATTCATTATTGACAAATCCAGTATACCACTGGATTTTAAGTATAAATCTATCCTATCTCCTCTCATTCAAAAAGTCTAAGATAATCTGAACCTGCGCCTTTACTCCATTAGCAAAAGCCTCTTCGTCAGGATCGAACATTGGATGGTGATTCGCATAGCCGTCCCCCACTCCCAACGTCACAAATGCCACAGGAGCCTTCTGTGCGTAGTAGGCAAAATCCTCACTCGCGGTCATCATGGGCGCTTCAAATACCTGATCTTCCCCCAAGATCTTAGCGGCACTTTTTCTGGCCAATTTGTTCAGAGCAGGATCGTTCATGATGGACGGATAACTATTGATGTACTCCAGCGCATATTCTGCCTTGTATGCCTCAGTAAGGTTCTCAATGATGGTTTCTACCCGCTCTCTCACCAGTGCCCTTGTTTCTGGTGTAGTAGTGCGTATTGTTGCTGCTAGTTGCGCTTTGTCGGCAATGACATTGGGCGCATTCCCTGCATGAAATTTCCCGATACTCAATACGGCCATTTCGCCAGGCACAGTATTTCTTGATACGATGGTCTGTAGCCCACCTACAATCTCTGCCCCTATCACGATCGGGTCTACACCCAAATGGGGCATAGATCCATGGGATCCTTTACCTTTTATAGTCAAATAAAAAGCATCTGATGTAGTAGAAGCGGCTCCATCAGGCAAAATCCCAATATGGCCTACCGGAAAATTAGGCAGCACATGCATACCGAAAAAAGCATCTACCTCGTCCAATACACCACTTTCAATAATGGACACTGCCCCCCCAGGGTGTTGCTCTTCTGCATGTTGAAACAGAAAATATACCGTGCCTCTGACCTTGTCTTTCATTTGCGATAAGGTTGCTGCCGTTCCGAGCAACATGGCGGCGTGCACATCGTGACCGCATGCATGCATTACCTCAGACACTTGGGAAGCAAAAGGCAAGCCCGTCTCTTCCTGAAGGGGCAGTGCATCCAAATCAGCCCGAAAGGCCACTGTCTTTCCTGGTTTGGCCCCTTTCAATATACCCACCACGCTGGTTTCCGTAGGTCTTATTACTTCAATGTTTTCAAAACCTCCCAATACCTGAGCCACATAGTTGCTAGTTTCATACTCTTTAAATGACACCTCCGGATTTTGATGGATATGCCGGCGCCAAACGATGACTTTGTCTTCTGGGATTAATTCGACCCATTCGGGGTTGGATATTGCATGGACATCATCCTTTTCCATCGATTCATCGTTTATTGTTATTGAAAGTTGGTCATTTCCGCCCGTTGTTTCCGCAGTAGATCGACCAGGCATAAAGATCAATATGCCAAGCAATATTGGCCAAGGTGAAACAGGTAATTTCATAGAGTAAAGTTTTTCTATTCAACCGTACTTGCAGAGAATGGTTTTATGATTACCCGTAAAATTCCCACACTACATTCTCGTCCAAATTATGGATCATGGCGGTGGCCGGGCTGTCCGCGCCAAGTCCGGCCACCCACAATGCCCACGCACTGCGGGCTTTCTGCTCCCATCCCTACCGCTCCTACGTTCAAATTAATCATTCTCGGGGAATGAAGAAAATCTGAATTATAGGCGAAAAATTTTGAGATAGGAGAATAGGTTTTCACGCAGCGGCCGCAGAGTTGGGCGAACGAACGCAAAGGAAAGGCATGGTTAAGCTGTGTTGGGAAGTTTTGAATTAAGTATTGAGCTGGAAAATGAATAGCATGAAAGGTATTATTCCCTCATTCTATACACACTCTGCTCTTTTGGTATAGCCTGAAACCTATTCTCCTAAATAATTCACGCTCACCTTTCAAATGCCCCACCCTTCCAATCTTTTATGAAATTGGACCAAGTGATGGGATTAAGGAAATTGTTGGGAGGAGCCTCGCCCGTAAGTTCATAAAGCCTGCTGTGGCGCATCTGATCGTAATAAAACTTATCCGACTGTTTTTGGACATTGAGGCTTTGCTGAATATTTTCTTGAGCCTTCCGCTTTCTCCCTTCTTTACGGTCTTGCGGCTGCAAAGACAAAAATGCGGCTTTGAACTCTTCAAGTGTAGGCCAAGGTAATATTACCACCTCATCTAGCATCACCGTATCGCGAACCATGACCTGTACAAGACCATAGTGCCTTTGCTCAAGGCCTGGCGGAACAACAAAGGTAGAGATGCGAAATCCCACATTGGAAAAAACTAAAGTATCCAGCTCGTTGGCCATCAAAGTAAAATGGCCATACTCATCAGTTGTGCTTCCTCTGCTAGTATGGCTTATGGAGATAGAAGCAAAGGGGATCGGGATTAAACTATCTGCTTCTACAACAATGCCTGTTATGTGCACATAAGCAGAGTCCTGCTGAGCACGAACCTCCGTAAGAAATATTCCAATGCATAATAGTATAAATATAAATTGTTTCATAGTATTTACCAGTATGGTATATAGACTATAAAACAAGGAAAAAGTTGGCTTTGATGCCGCTAATGTTCCCAGTTGTGCTTATCCAACCCTTCGAGTGCTTTGGTAATAAGGGCTATACAACTTGCTATGTCTTGCTTATGGGCCATTTCGATCACTTGATGTAGATGCCGTGTCGGAATGGATACTGCCCCAGAAATGGCGCCTCGCTTGCCCATTCTCTGCACACCAGCAGTATCGGTACCGCCGGCAGTAAGGATTTCTGGCTGCCACTTTATACCGTGCTTATTTGCGGTGTCCTTCAGAAAATCGACCATGCGATAATCACAGATAACAGAGCCGTCCATGATTTTAATAGCAGCTCCACCTCCTAAAGTAGTAATTTGCTCATGAGGCTGGGCACCAGGCACATCATAGGCAATCGTTGTGTCGATCGCCAAACCAAAATCTGGGTCAATAGTATGTGCGGCCACATTGGCGCCTCGAAGACCCACTTCTTCTTGTACAGTAAACACCCCATATACATCATAAGGAGGATTTTGCACTCGTCTAAGGGCTTCAATCAGAATGAATACAGAAACACGGTTATCTAAAGATTTGCAGTTGACACAATTGCCCATTTCAATCAGTTCCCGCTCTCTGGTGATAGGATCCCCCACTTTTATATATTTTTCTACTTCCTCTTTCTTCATCCCAAGGTCGATAAAATAATCGGTAGTGGTAGGCATCTTGGCCCTTTCTTCTTGTGACATCACATGAATGGGTTTGCTGCCCATAACACCAACCAAGTCTTTAGTGCCCTGAACGATTACCCTTTGAGCAGTAAGTGTCTTCGGGTCAAAACCTCCAAGTGTGTGGAAACGCAAAAAGCCTCCTTCATCAATATGGGTTACTATAAACCCTATTTCATCCATATGTGCTGCCAGCATTACTTTCTTACCTTCTGGATTTCGAACTCCCTTTATCAAAACAGACACGTTGCCTAAGTTATCAACTGTGAGCTCGTCGGCCAATGTCGACATCTGCTCAATCACAAGGTCTCGCACTTTTTTTTCAAAACCTGGCGCTCCAGGTGTTTCACACAATGTTTTCAGCAAAGCAATATTCAAGTTTTCCATATTGTAATAAATTTGGCAACGGATTTTTTTGATTCTTTTCCCAATAAAACCTCAGGCTTTATATTTAAATATCCTATTAAAGGATTTCAAAATTAAGGCATTTTTAAATAACTGAAGAAGAGATATAAAGGGTCAATACTATAGAGTTATAGAGGAGATTGGACAGTCAAACCAAACAACCTTTGTTATAAAAAAAGCGATTGAGCATGTGGTGATGCTTCAATCGCTTTTAGTTCTAAAATCAGAATAGTTGGTAACAAACCTACAAATATGTAGAATTTCAGGGAACCAATGTTTTTAACGTTTGATCACTGAGTTGACATGCACAGTGCCTTCTTTAATATCATTTTGCGCATTGGTATAAACAAAGACAATATAGTCTTGGTCTCTCCAACGCTTTTCAATCCTACCGTCAAAGTTTTCCTTATATCCTACGATCACATAATCGTTTTCAAGATTCCCTCCTACAAAAATTACTTTCTGCCCAAGCTCCAGATGCGGTTCTGGGCCAGAATATGTTTTTGTTGGCTCGCATGACAAGAGCAGCCCAGCAACTAATGCGGCATATAAAGATCTTTTCATAACTGTCGTATGGTTTGATTCTATTTGAATAATCCAAAAGTAAGCGTTTTGTCACTATTATGGAAGCATTCCAACGAGCATGTAATTTCTAAGGTATAATTGCTCCAGAATATCAGCGGTCGGCTCTGTTATAAGTCAACATCCAGTCATAAATATCGTTGCATGCCGATAAATTATATGTCCTAACCCAAGCATTATGTCCCTTATCAGGATAAATGGTCAATTTTGGCGTGACTAAGGGAGGCGGACTGCATGTAAGGAGTGCAGATGTTTGAACTTTCAGCACCTCAAACAATTCTCTAAACCTATCGCATGACCTTATTTTTCTTCCGTCTTCTATATCGCCGTAGGGTTATCACCACTCCTACACTAATGATGACAAAGGGCCATAAACCCGCTAAAGCAACAAGGAACCATAAAAAACTATCCCAGCCTTTATAAATTGCGTCACCTACTTTAGAGAAAAAACTATTGCCAAAGCTGCTCTTCTGATAAAAACTAACCTCGAGGCTACTCATGGCCACATTGTCTTTTAGATATTTCATTCGCCGCTCATAAGACTCGATTTCACTACGTAGATTCCCCATCTCCTTTTCGAGGTTCAAAATATCTCCTACTTGCTTGGCATCCTTTAGCAGCTCTTTGTACCTAGCCTCCAATTGTTTCTTGATATCTATCCGAGCTTGCACATCGATGAACTCTTCGGTCACATCTTGCACATAAATATTTTTGCTCTCTAGGTCACCTGCATTGCCTTCTATTTTAGATAAAAGTAGGTCAAATTGATCTGCAGGAACTCTAATGGACAAATGATATTGTATCCGATCGCTATAATCATACACATTGTCACTTGAAATATACCCATTGCTTTGAGTCACCAAATCGATGATATGCTGCTTGGTTTCCATAACATTGGTTGTCTCGAAACGCACTTCCCCTCTCCTAATTAACTTGCGTTCTATGGCAATTTGGTCAGCAACATCAGCTACTTCCTCAGCATAGGAGTGTATTTCATGGCTAGCCATGCCCATCCTAGTATTATCATTGCCACAAGCTGTTATAAATATCAATACAATAAAAAAGATCGAAGCTATATTATATCGTTTCATATAATTGTTTAGTCTTTTATTTTATCACCAAGCCGCACAATTGTGTTCCAATTTCGGGTGGTAATAGCCCTGCCAAATATTTTCTCAAGCTCATCCATTCCTTTGGTCGATGAACCAACTGACAAATCAAACACACTACAAATAATATTATCTTTCACATCAATGAGCGTATAGGAGCCATCATCAGACTTCCAAGGCAAATCCAATGCCACCTGAGGCGGCTCTTTCAAGAAAGAAACGTACAGTCGAGTATCTTTGGTGACCTCAACTTTCTGAAATGGGTCTTTCTCAATGAGGGCTTTAATATCACTTCCTTTTATGATCCAAACGGGAATCACAAATCCAAATACCTGCTTGAGGTGCTTAGCAACCACCTCCTCCATCCGTGTAATAGGTGAATCATTTACTTCAAAAATCACGTTGCCGGAATTGAGCAACGTAATCACTTTGCTGAACCCTAGCGCTTCCATCTCCTTTCGAAGGATGGCCATCGGAACTTTGTGGTGCCCACCTACATTGATTCCTCTCAGCAATGTTACATAAGTTTGTTGTGCCATAGGTCATGCTGATTTTAGATTTGTTAAAGTACCTTTAATTTGAGACCTCTAAAAAAACTGATCCCGGTATTATTCCCTATTTTGAATGCTTACACTGATCATCCTATAACCAACTTCTGTTTTTAAAAATTGGTAACTATTCTGATAAAAGTCGCCTCGCCGCTTACCAGTAATTACAAGATTCATCACAGGGTATCGCCAATCCATTCCTTCTAGACAGTTATTGAAATATCGCTGGAATTCTGGTGCGGTATAAATATATGGATTGAGACTTTCTATAAAAAAGTCATACTCCACAGAGCCGTTTTGAAGTCTCGCCCATTCTTCATTTATAAAGGAGAAGTTTTGTTGAGCAAAAGCTTTTCCTGACTCCACAACCCATTTTCTTTCCTGATCCCAATAGGCAACCGAATCATGGGCTATATTTATCAGCTTCTTCACAGAAAAACCCCGCAACAAATCCGAAAAAAACCAGGCTTTAAAGTCGCATGTGAAATTAACAAAGGTATAATGACGCCCATCAACACCAAGAAAACTCATCTTTGTCGTTTCATCAGTGGGTGTAGCCCCCTTTGTTATGGAATAAAAATCCAAATCAAATTCCATAGGAAAGTCCTTGACGAGCATATTATTGGCTGTATCAATGAGGTGAGTTTGGCCTCCTTTCCACCGGAAATGTTGACATCCCGAATGCTTTTCATGTTTGTCACAATGTTTTCTAGCCCCTTTCAATGCCACCACCATGCCGTTCATTACCCTGCTCAACATATTATATTCGGCAGGAATAACCACCTCGCCATTACGATTCAACATCCCCACCCTATCGGTATGCTTATCATGGAATCTAATAAAACCTTCACTTTCGCAATCAGGAGCATTATCCCAAAAGTAGATACTGTCCCTCCCCACAACTTTCAAGTTCTTAGTGAGATAGTAGCTGTCAAATCCATCTGGAGTGGTTTCCATCACCGCCATTATATGCTCGAGTTGGTGAGCCATGGTCAGGCCCATAAACTTGGGTGGGATTACGGTTTCCCCAGCTTCATCCTTAAAACCTATGAGCGTGGTGTCGTTATTCCAAAATGCTGTCCAAACTTCATTATTTTGCGCATACAGCCCACTATAAAGAAAGAAAACGAACAACCATGCCAAGTGCTTCATCGGAAAAAATTAAATGACTATAAAGAGTAAATCAATGCCAAAATAAGCATAGAAGTTGAACTTAATAAAGGTTAAGCTCAATCTTTGCTCGCTCCCATCCTATGAGGGCTGTTTTACGGGTGCTTCCCCACATATAATCACCAAAATCTCCAGTAGATCGGATAACTCTATGACATGGGATGAGATAAGCAATGGGATTACTTCCTATAGCAGTTCCTACAGCTCTAGAAGCACTCGGCTTGCCTATGCTGTGGGCAATAGCATTATAAGTGGTCAAATTGCCCATAGGGATTTTGAGCAAGGCTTCCCATACTTTTAGCTGAAAATCGGTTCCCCTGAGATGAAGCTTAATTTTTGACAACTGACTCCAATCCCCCTGAAAGATTTGGAGGGCATTTTGTTGAAAAGGGTCAATTTCTTGAATAAAATTGGCTGCATGAAATTTTTGCTTCAAAACCTGTAATGCTTTTTGACGCTCATCCTCAAAAGCAATATGGCAAATGCCCTTTTCAGTCGCAGCCACTATTACGTTACCAAATGGACTTTGAGCAAAGCTATAGCGAATGGTTAAATGCTTTCCCCCGTGCTTATATTCTGCTGGTGTCATGCCTTCTATATTTACAAACAAGTCATGCAGTCGGCTGGTGCTCGATAGGCCTGTGTCATAGGTAGCATCAAAAAGGGTGACTTGCTTATTATCATCAAGCATTTTTTTAGCATGTCCAATGCTGATATACTGCAAAAATTTCTTTGGGCTCGTACCTGCCCATTCCGTAAACAACCTTTGGAAATGTGCAGGGCTTAGGTGCATTTCTTGAGCAATCACTTCTAGCGTCGGCTGTTCCTTGTAGTGCAGCCTTATATATTCAATAGCGGCCGCAATTCGCTTATAATTTAATTCCTGTTGCATATCATCTGATTTCCCCAAAGATCATGCTGATTTTGTTTCTATAAAATCCGAATCTTGCCTACTTTGCCAAAGGTATTTCAAGGTTAGTTTCTACAAGAAAGAATCTTTTCTTCAAAGATACTTTAAGTTTCTCCTTGACTTTGTATAACCAAAAGCATCGCCATGATTAAGAAATGGGTCCACCTCTCTTTTATCTACCTTATTGTTGTAGGTCTTTTGGGCATTTTCCTAAGAATGATGTTCTTTTTTCCCGTTGAAGGGGTCAATTATCGATATTTCCTGCATGCTCATTCCCATGTTGCCTTTTTAGGTTGGGTTTTCAATGCTTTGTTTGCTGGGCTAATTTTTGTCTATATCCCAGAAAAATCAAGACAATACCGCCTGCTATTTTCGTTGCTACAAATAGCGGTTGTAGGAATGTTAGTTACTTTTCCTATACAAGGATATGCAGCAGCATCTATTTCTTTCACTTCTATACATGTTTTCCTTTCTTGGTGGTTTGCTGCAAAGTTCATTAGAGATGTGCAAAAACACAAAGCACATTTTCATCGGCTTTCTTTGCCCTTTGTAAAGTGGAGCCTATTTTTTATGGTACTCTCTTCTATAGGCCCGTTTGCCTTGGGTGTCATTATGGCCAAAGGATTGTCAGGCCCCATAGCTAACTTGGCTATTTATTTCTACCTACATTTTCAATATGACGGTTGGTTTACTTTTGCGGTTTTTGGCCTGTTCTTTTGGTTGGTAGAAAAACACAATCTTCTCATACCGGCATACTACATCAGACGGTTCTTCATCCTATTAGCCACTGCTTGCATGCCAGCTTATGCTCTTTCTACCCTATGGGCACACCCACCCTCTTGGGTATATGCCGTAGGGATGGTTGCCGCTACATTGCAACTTTTTGCCTTAGCTTATCTTATCGTTATTATCAAAAAGCTCCGAACTCAACTAAAACCAACTCTTACAACTAGAACCAGTCAATTGTTTATCTTTGCGCTCATATCTTTTAGCATAAAGATTGTCCTGCAATTTGCATCCGCATTTCCAGCGCTGGCAGATTTGGCCTATACAGTTCGCAATTTCACGATTGGTTATCTTCATATTGTATTTTTAGGATTTATCACTGTGTTTCTAATCGGATGGTTTGTTCAAATGCAGATCATTCACCTAGGAAAACACATCATCACTATTGCACTTCTCTTCTTCCTTTCGGGCTTTGTATTTAGCGAGCTATTGATTTTCCTACAACCCATTTTGGCCATGCAAGGTGCAGTGTTACCCTATTATCACGAAACGCTTTTTGGCATTTCAATCCTTATGCCTCTAGGAATTGGTTTGCTCACCTATTTTTCCTTTGAAAAGGTGAGTTTAGAAAACTCAAAGTTTTAACCCGACGCAATAATCCAGCTCTATAGGCCCTAGTCGGTATAAGAAGAGGTTTTTACAAGAAATCTAACACAAATCTTTTGTTTCTAAATATTATTCTTTAATTTTATACCGATCAGTCTTTTTAGTAATGAAACAATCTAAGTCCGACCTTACCAAACAGTATATTGTGGAGCGCTCCTCTGCCGTATTCAACACCAAAGGATACATGGGGACCTCCATGCAAGACATAATGGATGCGACGGGCCTTACCAAAGGGGGGCTTTATGGAAATTACAAGAGCAAAGAAGCCATTGCATTTGCCGCCTTTGACTATAACGTAAAAAAAGTTATGGACAGGATGAGCAAAATGATTGTGGTAGAGAAAAATGCTCCAGACAAGCTCAATGCTATTCTTAATTTCTTCAAAAGCTATTATTTTGAGCCGCCTGTTGCGGGTGGATGCCCTATACTTAATATGGCCATCGAAGCCGACGACACCCACCCAGGCCTCCGATTGAAAGTAGTGGAAGCGTTAGAGGCACTTCGATCCTCTCTCATTCACATTCTTAAAAAGGGGCAATCCTATGGTCAGATAAAAGCAGATGCTGATGTCAACAAATTCGCAACCATATTCCTTTCAACCATCGAAGGTGGCATCATGATGTCTAAGGTCTATCAGGACTTTCGCTATCTCAGAGATTGCATCGCTCATTTATCTGAGCTTACAGAACAAATAAAAACATAATTTTTTTTACTGCAAAATAAACCAATCGGTCTTTAATATTCTTATTATGACTACATCAATTACAATCAAATCCAACCCAACTGTTGCACCAAAAAAAAAGCAACAATCACCGCTATTCCAACTAGTACCATTCCTTTTCAATTATGCAGGCAGACTGTCTCCTTCTTTTGCTGCCAGAATGGCGATGAAGTTGTTCATGACCCCGAAAAGGAAACCTATTAATCTTCCTTACATTTTCGAAAAGGCACATGTCTTGAGCGTACCTTATAAGGACGGAAAGGTTTGGGCCTATATGTGGGGATTCACGGGTGACATAGTTGTACTTGTGCACGGTTGGGAAAGCGGCCCCCATGCCTACGAAAAGTTTATCAATCCACTCGTCAGCGCAGGATACCGTGTGGTGGCCATTGAAGGGCCAGCGCATGGCTTGTCTCTCCAACGCCAAACCAACATGATAGATTACGGGAATGCTATAAATTCTGTGCTGACCCGATTAGAAAAAAGCGGGCATGTGACGGCCATTGTCGGGCACTCCTTCGGTGGGTCGACGTTAGCTCAAATGTTCACTAGGTTTCCTACCCCTCCTACACTGGAAAAGATCGTTATGATTGCAAGCCCATCAAGAATTGATCAGATATTCAAGAATTTCTTCGCCATGATCCAGCTTCCCAAGGAGGCCATAAAACATTTTGAAGCTCTGCTTATGCAGAGGTATCACCTTGAAATTGATGGCATGCAAGTAACAAATTGGCTACACTCCATCCCACAAATAAAAGGTATGCTTATCCATGACCGGGACGATAATGTGATACAATTTGAAGAAGCGGAAAGCTTGGTGGCACATTGGCCACTGGCCATTCTAAAGGAAACTGAAGGACATGGACATTATAGGATCATGAAAAGCCCCTATGTGGTGGATAGCATTATAGACTTCTTGGGATGACGTTTGATTAAAGGCAAAATTGACCAAAGGTTCCCACATGATTGAAATCATATACGAGAGGAAAAGGGGTGTTTAGTTTTACATAAACAAAAAATAATTATGGAAACAATAAACACACTCGATGTACGCATCATTGAACCGAGGCTAAAGCACCCATCTATCTTTCAGCGTTTTGACCAATTGAAAAAGGATGAGGCCTTTATTATTATCAATGACCACGACCCGCTTCCCTTGTTTTATCAGTTTAAAGCTGAACGTCCTGACCAATTTGAATGGGAGTACCTAGAAGAGGGACCCGTGACTTGGCAAGTATGCATTACCAAAACCAAAGAAACTGGAAAAACCGTTGCAGACATTCTTCTTGAGAATCCCAAGGCGGCAGGAGTATTTAAGAAGTTTCATATCGACTACTGCTGCAAAGGCAAAACACCTTTTGAAGAGGCGTGTGCTGAAGCGGGACTAGACCCAGAAGTGCTGCAAGAACAAATCGACCAAGCAGGTGAGAATCCAGCTTTTAACATGAGGGCTCAGGATTGGGGGTTAGATTTTCTTGCAGATTATATCGTTCACAACCATCACCAATATGTCCGGGACACAACACCCGACTTGTTGGCACTGAGCGAAAAGGTAACTAGGGTACATGGCAACTTTCATCCCGAACTTCATGAAGTCAATGCCACTATCTATACCATTGCCGAAGAACTTATGCAGCATATGGTAAAAGAAGAACAAATGCTTTTCCCCGCCATAAAGAAAATCTTCCACAAGCAAAGCTTAGTGGGGCTACCATTTACTACAATCCAAGCCCCAATCAATATGATGGAAGTGGAGCATGCCAATGCTGGCGATGGGTTCGACAAGATCAGGGAGCTGACCGATAATTTTACTGTTCCACAAGATGCCTGCACCTCCTATCGTTTGTTATTCGACATGATGCAAGCCTATGAGGATGACCTGCACCAACACGTGCACCTAGAAAACAACATCCTTTTCCCGAAAGCAATAGCTCTGGAAAAATCCACACACAGCTAAGCGTAATCAATTGCTCATTTATATTGGCCATATTGTTTTGGAGGAACTTGCACCAAATGCGAGTTCCTTCCGCTATATTTGAGGTAGCAAAATCTTTACACTATTTACAAAACCGACCTTACTCCGTATCCGTAAGGCAAGTGTAGTCTCGAAATCCTATGGAAATAGATTTTCATCTTTGGTCTGCCGACCAGTTGGCTGATTATATCACCACTGTAATCCACCCCAATATTCAAAAAAAAGTGGATGAAGTAAAAGCTGGATTTCTGGTGATGACAACCTTTCAGAATCCTGAAGGAGACCTCCTCAAGGCGAAAGATCTATTTTGGGAAGGTATGGCTAAAATGGAAAATCACTTAAGAAAAGAAGCGGCTGTTATTATGCCTTTTGCAAAGAGATATAAAAAGGAGTTGCAAAAAGAAGACAAAACAAGAAAGCCTGGCCTTATGTCGGCATGCCCTTCAATCCATGAGATGTACCAATATCATAAGACAGAAGACTTGCATTTTGATCTTATATTAGCTATTATCAAGAAATTTGAGGCCCAACTGCAGAAACTTCAAGCTTATCAAGAAACGTGTATGGGGTTGTTGGAGCTGAAAAGATTGTGGAACGAGCAGGTCAAGCTGGAAAACGATATCCTTTTCCCGAAGATTGTAGAGATGGAAGCTCTTTTATATCCTAATGATTTATAACCTTAATTATAATACCTATGATAACAGACCTTATCGAACCAACCAAACCTAAGCCCGGGAAAACCTATACAGAAGAAGAAGTGAAGAAAGCGAGCACGGAATACTTTCAAGGTGATGTGCTAGCAGCAGAAGTGTGGCTTAGCAAATATGCTTTAAAGGACAGCAAGGGTAATTTTTTTGAAAAGACCCCTGATGATATGCACCGCAGGTTGGCGAGGGAGTTTGCGCGTATAGAGGCTAAATACCCCGCGGCAATCAAAGAAGAAGAGATTTACCAACTCCTCAAAAATTTCAAATATATCATTCCTCAGGGCAGCCCTATGGCCGGCATAGGCAATCACTTACAGCTATCCTCTCTCTCAAACTGCTTTGTGATAGGCGTTGAAGGTGGTGCTGACTCCTATGGTTCTGTACTCAACTTAGATGAAGAGCTTGTTCAGCTTATGAAAAGGAGAGGTGGTGTAGGCTTGGACCTGTCGCACATTCGACCCGAGGGAAGCAAGGTGAACAACACGGCCCTTACTGCCACAGGCATCGTACCTTTTATGCATCGTTTCTCCAACTCCACAAGGGAAGTTGCTCAAGGAGGAAGAAGGGGTGCCCTCATGCTTACACTGCATGTAAAACATCCTGAGGCCGGGGCTTTTGCCAAAGCAAAACGAAATACTACGGCCATTACTGGAGCGAACATTTCTTTGCGTGTAGACGATGCCTTCATGAATGCCGTTGATAAAGGAACTACTTATAAGCAGCAGTTCCCGCTCAACAGTGACAAACCATCCGTAGTACAAGAAACTGACGCTTTGGAGCTGTGGAAGAGCATCACCGAAGGAGCATGGCAATCGGCAGAGCCTGGCGTGATCTTTTGGGATACCATAGTCCGTGAGTCATTGCCGGATCGCTATGCGGATGAAGGTTTTGAAACCGTATCCACAAATCCCTGTGGAGAAATTCCTTTGTGCCCATACGACAGCTGCCGACTTATGGCCATTAACTTAACAGGCTATGTCAAGAACCCTTTCCTCAAAGATGCATATTTTGATTTTGACCTATTCAAGCAGCATGTGAGGATTGCCCTTCGTATGATGGACGATATGATCGATTTGGAGATTGAAAAGATTGATAACATACTGGAGAAGATAGAAAAAGACCCTGAAGCAGATCAATACAAAACAGTTGAGCGCAACCTATGGCTTAAGATCAGGGACATGTGCGAAAAAGGGAGAAGGACTGGCCTAGGCATTACAGGACTAGGAGATATGTTGGCCTCATTGAATATCCCCTACGGTTCTGAGCAATCCATCGCTTTTGCTGAAGAAGTTCAAAGCACATTAAACGTAGAAGCATACCGTAGCTCTGTACAATTGGCAAAAGAAAGGGGAGCTTTCCCTATTTACAAAGCGGAAAAAGAGCAGAACCATCCTTTGATAGACCGGATTGCTAAAGTAGACTCTAAACTTGTAGAAGACATGTATAAGTATGGCAGGAGGAATATTGCCATGCTCACCATAGCTCCAACCGGCAGTACAAGCTTGCTAGCACAGACTACATCAGGTGTAGAGCCAGTATTTAGGCTATATTACTCTCGAAGAAGAAAAGTGAATGCACCGAAAAACGGCACCGCAGACAAGAAATACTTCATTGACGACAATGGCGACTATTATGAGGAATATGCTGTCTTCCATCATGGTTTCAAAAAATGGTTGGAGTCGCAAGGGTACAGCAAAGAAGAAATAGAAAGTTTTGACAAAAATCGATTGGATCAGTTGATCATTACTTCACCATATGCAGGCGCAAGCAGTGACGAAATCGACTATAGGGCCAAGGTTAAGCTTCAAAGTGTTCTCCAAAAATGGGTAGATCATTCGATCAGTGTTACGGTTAACCTGCCTGAGGAAACTCCCGAATCCATGATTTCAGCCTTGTACTTGGATGCTTGGAAATTAGGATGTAAAGGCATCACCGTGTACAGGGAAGGCAGCCGCTCAGGCATATTGGTAAGCGAAGGCAAAAAAGAGAAGCCGGCATTCTTGGAAACCAACCCACCGAAACGACCTAAAGAATTGGATGCAGCAGTGCTACAATTTAAGAACAATGATGAAAACTGGGTAGCAGTAGTAGGTTTGTATGAAGGAAAGCCTTATGAGATATTTACTGGTCGCGCTGCTGATTCTTTCTCCATCCTATCCAGTGTAAAAATGGGCAAGGTAATCAAGAACAAAAATGAAAGCGACGGCAGAAACCGCTACGATTTCCAATATCAAGACAAAGATGGTTATAAAGTAACCATTGAGGGGCTTTCTAGAACCTTTAATGAGGAGTATTGGAACTATGCCAAATTGATCAGTGGTGTGCTTAGACATGGTATGCCGCTCAAGTATGTCATCGAAATGATCGAAAACCTCTATCTGGACGAACATACATTGAATACTTGGAAAAATGGTGTAAAACGAGCGCTGTTGTCCTTCATTCCAGATGGCACAGTACCGACACAAAATACCTGCCCCAATTGTAAAGAAGCTTCGATGATTTATCAAGAGTCTTGCTTACAATGTAGCCAATGTGGATACAGCAAGTGTGGGTAAAACATTAATTAAAGTGTAAAAAAGGGCATTCTGGATTAATTCCGAATGCCTTTTTTTGTTCTTCCTAAGTACAGGACACACAAAGCATACGCTCTGTCATTCATGCGTGTTAAGACTAGCAGTACAGTCGATAATTGTCCTTAACAAAATCATCACCGCCATTAGCCAAAGAGTTCTTTAAAGGATGACAGGTGGAAGAACTTATAAAAACGGCAGCTATTCTTCAGATTTTTCCCAACTATTCTCATACCCTATCATGACCAAAGTCATATTATAAGTCTCAAAGAATGCAAACATTTGCTTTTTACTTAAAGCAATAAAATGAACACTATTCCCCTTCACAAATTCCATATACCCGTAATGGGACTGGCGTTTACCATCGACTCTCCTATCAAAGTAGCAAGGTATGGCATAACATCCGCTATTTCCATTGTGGAAGATAATCTTATCGAAGTGATGCGCAAATTTTATTATAAGCAAAACGACGAGCCTTTCGTTCCGATTTCCACTAAGGTGGAGGATTACCGAGCAAAGCGCATCACTGATTATCTCAACCTCATGAATCGGATCATTAATAAGCAAATAGAAAAGCTTCAGAAGTCAGCTTTTCAAGCAGGATCTGATATTGTGAAATACTATGAAATGCTCCCCGATAGTCACTCCCTAAAACAATTGTACCATACAATGTGCTGCGAGGGTTCCGAAAAGAAAAAAATGGCCTTGGAAGACATGTTGCGGAAAGCCGTAAAGCCTGGGGAAATAGAAGTTAATATCATGACCAAAATCGACAAGAACAATTACGACAAGGATGGGAATGTCTTGGAAGATGGTTCTGATGCCCTCAGTGCTTTGCGTGGATATGCCAACAGCGTGTTACAAAACTCATCAATCATATTTTCTGCTGGCATGAACCCCCGCCTTTTCAACTACCTGGAAAAATTCGACAGTTTCGACGCCACTGCGTGGGGGAAATTCAAGAAGAAGGTAATCATCAAAGTAAGCGACTATCGGTCGGCACTCATTCAAGGAAAATATCTGGCTAAGAAAGGCATATGGACAAGTGAATTCCGACTAGAATCTGGCTTAAATTGCGGCGGTCATACTTTCGCCACTGATGGGTTACTTATGGGACCCATTCTTGAAGAGTTTAAGCATAAGAAAGATGAACTGATGGCAACGCTACACGAACTTTATTGTAAGGCATTAAAGGTCAAAGAAAAGCCTGTCTATGCAGAACCACATCCCATAAAAATAACAGCACAAGGAGGCATTGGCACCTATGAGGAGGCAGCTCTTCTACACCAACAGTATGGCGTAGCCAGCACGGGTTGGGGTACCCCATTTTTATTGTGTCCCGAGGCAACTACGGTCGATGAAGACACTTTAGGCTTGTTGTCCGAGGCGATAGAGAAAGATGTGGTATCGAGCAAGAACTCGCCATTAGGAGTACGCTTCAGCTACCTAAAAGGAACAAGCGGGGAAAAAGAAAAATTGGAAAGGATTGATTTAGGAAACCCTGGAAGCCCATGCACAGAGAAACACCTCATATCCAATTCAGAATTCACAACCGAACCCATTTGTACAGCCTCTAAAAAATATCAGAAACTAAAGATAGCACAACTAAGGTCGGCCCGACTGACCGAAGAGGAGTATAAAATACAAGCTGAAGAAGTACTTGCCAAAGAGTGCTTATGCATCGGATTGAGCAATGCAGCACCTGTAAAATATGAACAGCCTTTCCTTAAAAACCTTCGAGCCGTGACCATTTGTCCCGGACCCAATATTGCCTATTTCTCTAAGGTGGTTTCCCTAAAAGAAATGGCAGACCATATCTATGGCAGAACCAGCATCATTGACCGGAAGGATCGCCCTCACATGTTCATCAAAGAGCTGCAATTGTACATAGAATATATCAAGGAACAGATAAGCGAAAATACAGCACCTGACAGCAAATTCATTAAGTATTGTATCGCCTTCACCGACAATTTATTCAAAGGAATTGCCTACTACCGGGAACTTTTCAGGTCTGGAGAGGTCGCTTTAGAAAAGTCCTTTGAACAGTCCTTAACCGAAGCAGAGCGATTTTTGCAACAGTTGTGTGAACCTTATTTGTTGTCGTCGGCAAACCAAGAAGCATAGCTCGTCGGTGTTTCCTGAAGCATCATTGAGTGAAGTATTAGCGGGGCACTTATACGCTTTCTTAGCCTACATGCGAAATCGATTAACATGTTTTCGCATGTAGGCTGATAGCTTGTCTTGACAATCTGTCGGTTTTCATGATCATGTGTTTCAAGGACTTTGAACAGTGGATCAGTTGCTTTCAACACTAATGCGTGATCAAAAACTTCGATAATTTCCTCATTTACCAGTTTTTTCAAGTCCGAAAAATCCATGACCATCCCTTGGTTGGAATTATAGTCATCCTGGATAAGGGTTCCGAGTACAGTCACAGTAAGCCGGTAAGAATGTCCGTGGATTTGAGCACACTTTCCAGTATATCCGTGAAGTGCGTGAGCCATCTCGAAATTGAATATTTTGGTTATTCGTATTCTATCCATAACTTAGATTGCTTTGCTAAAGACGGGTGATTCTGAAGGTTTTTTGCGTTGCAGCCTCTTGTCCAACACCATCGCAATATTTCTGATAAATGCCCTTCCCAATTCAGTCACTTTCAATACATTCCCATCTATCTCCACCAGTCCTTCTTCTTGCATTTCTTCAAACTGTCTCTTGCATTCTTCATCTAACACCTTGCTTAATCCTGTATCTATGGATAGTGTATTTTGACATAATAAGGTGAGGATAGCACTCCTCAACCTAAGGTCTTCTTCCGTCATTTCATGTCCTTTAAAGACAGGCAATCTGCCTTCCAGTACCTTTTCCTTATAAGCTTCTACCACTTTGGCGTTTTGCGCATAACCATATTTGGCATCACTGATGGCAGATGTGCCCAGTCCGACTAAAAGATCCGTGTTACAAACCGTATAGCCCATAAAGTTTCGATGCAAGGTGCTATCTTTGGCGGCCTTGTAAAGCTTGTCGCCCGGAAGAGAAAAGTGATCCATCCCTATATCTACATATCCAAGAGCAGTCAACTTTTCTTTGCCTAGCTCATACAATTGGCGCTTTTCCTCACTGTCTGGCAAGTCCTCATCAGCATATCCCCTCTGCCCCGTCCTGAGCCAAGGGACATGCGCATAACTGTAAAAAGCAATCCTATCAGGCATAAGCTCTCCTACCTTATCGATCGTCTCCCCTACCCCTTTCAGCGTCTGGAAGGGCAGTCCATATATCAAATCAAAATTGATAGAGGTATATCCTATTGCCCTCGCAGCCGCTGTCACATCTTTTACATTTTTAAAGGGCTGGATCCGATTGATTGCGACTTGTACCTTCATGTCTAGATCTTGAACACCAAAACTTACCCTTCGGAAACCTTGATCATACAGTACTTGTAGATGTTCGATAGTAGTATTGTTAGGATGCCCTTCGAAACTAAAATCATGGACAGGGTGAATCTCCACGTTTTCCAAAATGGCACTTACAAGCCATTTCAAATTTCTGGGACTGAAAAATGTAGGTGTGCCTCCTCCTAAGTGTAGCTCTCTCAGAATAGCCCTCTTGCCAAAAATCCGCCTGTACATGTGCCACTCTTCCAAAACCGCCTCTATATAAGGATCTTCTACTTTATGGTTCTTGGTGATACGTTTGTTGCAGCCACAATACGTGCATAAGCTCTCACAAAACGGCAAATGAATATACAAGCTTATCCCTTTTTCTTCATTTGTTTCATCAAAAGCTTTTTTTACAATTTGCTGCCATTTCGTCAATGAAAGCTCAGCAGTATCCCAATAAGGAACCGTGGGATAACTGGTATACCTTGGAGCAGGCACATTATATTTCCGGATCAACGCTTCTATTTTTGAATCTTTCATATCCTTCAAAGTTATATTAAACCAATAGCATAAATCATGATGTTTTTCATCAAAACAAATGACATTCATCATCTTTCATCCAGCCTGCCTTGCTTGTAATAATTAAATGCAATGCTTAATTTTCCAGCATGATCATAGACGATGCAATCCTAGAGCAATACGGGGCAAGAGCTGTCCATCACCAGAAAAATGAAATCATCCTATCGGAGGGAATGCCAGCCCTGTACTATTATCAGGTGCAGAAAGGCATCGTCAAAATGAACAACTATAGTCAGGACGGGCAGGAGTTCGTTCAAGGAATGTTCAAAAACGGAGAAAGCTTTGGAGAGCCTCCTCTATTTGCAGATTTTTCCTATCCCGCCAATGCCGTTACCGTAGTAGACTCAGTCATTTGGAAGCTTCCAAAAAGCAATTTTATCCAACTGCTGAAAGACAACTTTGACCTTCATTTCATGTTTTGTGCAATTCTGAGTAGGCGTCTACAGTTCAAAGCCATGATTGCCAAAGAAATATCCAGCCATGCTCCAGAGCACCGACTACTCACCTTGATCGACTACTTTAAAGAAAAGGACAATATCGCACCCGAGAAGTCTTATGAGGTACCATTTACCCGACAGCAACTCGCCGACATGACAGGCTTAAGGGTAGAGACCGTGATAAGAACAATCAAAACCCTCACCGAAAAGAAAGAACTTAGAATAACCAATAGAAAGGTCTACAGGGACAAATGAACTTATATTATAGGTGCTATTTATAGACTCCTTCCAAAGATTTCCACTGCAAAAATACCTATGCGAGTAACCAAGGGCTTATGCGCTAAATCATATTAAAAGCCCTGATGTAATAAATGAGCTTCTTTTCCCTCCTATTCAAAAAGCTAAACTCAGTATGCATGTGGGTTTTAAAGCTAAGCCCTTAGAGTTGTACCCAGCCATTCTTTGAAGTTGTTCGTATTAAAGCCCATCAGACTTTTCTCTACCCACTCAGCATACAGCCTTTAAAACTCAAAATTCCACACCGATTACCCATTGGTGCATAGGTTCATCTACACATTAGTTCCAATTCAAAACGTCATATTTTTTAATGATTAGTTGTCTTAGGTACATGCGTTTGATAATGAGGTTTTATTTCTAAGTGGAACAAAAAGGTATTTATAATTTTAATATCGGGACCTTAAATTCAACATCCGTCGTAAGGCGGCATGAAAAAGCAGTTTTGGCGACATTGTATCATGAAAAAATTCAATTTTGAAAATTTGGTTAGAAAGGAAAATGTAGCGGTAGATTTTGGGAATAACAATATCGTAATAGCTGGAAATCGCAACAAAATATGGTCCCAGCCGTGTGTTGTCACCCTCAACGGCGATACCAACAATGCGCATTCGATAGGAAAAGAAGCCTACGCCATGATAGGCAAGGCTCCAGAAAAGTTCAAAGTAATTAGGCCAATGAGAGGAGGGGTAATTGCTGATTTTTTTTCTGCCAGCAAAATGCTGAAAGCCATGATTAAAGGTGCCTTCCCCCATAGAACCCTTTTATCCAATTTCAATTATGTCATTACGGGGGTTCCTTTTGCCACTACCGAAGTGGAACGTAGGGCGCTACGAGACACCATGGACCAGTTCCGGTCGTCAAAGACTTTTCTATTGTTTGAGCCCATTGCAGCTGCAATTGGTTTGGGACTGGACATTCATGAGCCGGATGGAAAGTTTTTGGTTGATATCGGTGGGGGCATAACAGAGGCTGTCGTAATATCGCTCTCTGGAGTCGTGACCTACCGTTCTATTAAAACCGGAGGAGATAACCTCAATTACGATATCCAACAGTATTTTAGAAAAAATTATAACATAGATATCGGCATGCCTATGGCAGAGAGGGTTAAAATTGAAGCAGGTGCTGCAGAAGAATTGAAAAAGAACCCACCTGAACCTTTCTATGTAGTAGGCAAAGATACTGTTACGGGCATCCCCAAGGGCCAAATGATCGATCATGTAGAGATTGCCTTTATTCTGAATACTAGTCTGCTAAAAATAGAACAAGCTATTATTCAGACACTGGAAGAATGTCCTCCAGAATTGGCAGGCGACATCTATAATAACGGCATACACCTGACGGGTGGAAGTTCATTGTTAAGAGGCTTTGCAGATAGACTCGCACGCAAAACAAAAATACCTGTACATCAAGATGACAACGCCCTTCTTTCTGTCTCTAATGGCATAAGTACAGTTCTAAAGAACCCTGAAGGTTATAAAACGATAATGTTCCGATAAACATTTGAAGCAAAGAATAGCGTCTCAATGCCCTGACCATAAATTCTTTCCCATATTATTGCCATCCGATCAAACTAACCCATGGCTATTGCGTTATGAAATGAAGCAATAAAGGACATTTTTGTCTTTTATAAAAAATACCCTATATTTGTTCAAACATAATTAGTATCACCATGGATCTAACAAACACAACTATCGGAGAAATCGTACGGGCAGACTATCGAACTTCAGATGTATTCAAAAAGTACGGTATTGATTTTTGCTGTGGGGGAGGAAAGTCTATCGCAGCAGCTTGTGAAGAACAAGCACTTGACGCGGATACCATTATAGAGGAAATCAAAAAGACCGTGGCAACTGCAAAAGGAAATGACAGTGGCCTTCCTTACGACGAATGGCCTCTGGACCTATTGGCCAATTACGTTCAGAAAATCCATCATGGATATGTAACTAAGGCTATTCCTGCACTAACGGCGTATTTGGATAAGATAGCGCAAGTACATGGAGACAGGCACCCAGAACTCTTTGAAATAAAAGAACTTTATGCAGAAACAGCTGGAGAGCTAACAAAGCACATGAAAAAGGAGGAACTAATGGTCTTCCCCTACATCCAGAAGTTGATGCAGTTGGAGGGAGCTGGAGCCACAGAGCTGCCGACACCTGCATTTGGGTCTATAGCAGCTCTTATCGACCAAATGGAAGAAGAACATGAAGAAGAAGGTGACCGATTTAAGAAGATTGCGGCTTTGAGTAACAATTACACTCCCCCTCAAGATGCATGCAATACCTATATGGTGGCCTTTCAAAAACTGAAAGAATTTGAGGAAGATTTGCACTTGCATATACATCTGGAAAACAACATTCTCTTTCCCAAATCAAAGGAACTTGAAAAATCCATAGGATGATTGTTGAATGAGGCTACTAGCTTAACAAATTGGTAGCCTCATTTTTCTTTCAACCATCCGAGAAATAGCAAGGCTATTGTGTCCTTGCTGCCTTTCTATTATTAAAAATAGCCAGAAACATCAATGTAGACATTTTGCGCGCTCGGTGTTTGGCAAGTGTCGCGTTTTCTCCTTCAAAGTTTTCATCAATTGTTGAAAACCATAATTGCAACCATCTTCCAAAATGCACCATTGTTATGCTATTCCCCATTTCTTCATCCACTTTGTTATGGGCTGCTATGGGGTTCCCTTTATAGACCTTATGTGAGAGCAGGGTCCTTTCCCAAAAATCGGTCAATCTTTTCAAATGAGCTGGCCAGTCCTGAATCACCTGATTGAAAATTGGTCCTAACATCTCATCTGCTCGCACTTTTGCATAAAAAGTATTTACTAACTGATTAATATTGGCTCTATTATTAAGGTCCTTTCTCTCAGGTGTTGTCATCTCCACAAACTTAGATTTCTCAAGTGATCCAGTAATTCTAATGCCAAAAAATTTGATATTTTATGATTTTAATCATATCATGGTATTTGAAACAGGCCTTAAGTTGGCCGATTCAATTTAATGCTTTTACTTTTTTATAATAGGATATTTTTAGAATAATGCTTAGGTTGATTTAGCGGATAAAGGTTCCCCACCAAACATTTCTTTTGAATATTACTTTTATAAAAGAAAAGCAAATTCTCAACCTAAATAATCCATATGATGACGTGTAAGGATACCCTCAAATTATTTTCTATCTTAATTCTTGCATTTGCAGTAAGCAGTTGTAATCAACAAAAAGAAAACAAAGACAACGGACGAATAGTAGGGGAATATGAAGCTGAACTAACCTATGCCCCCAATGTCCCAGCATCCCCTGGTTATGAGCGCTCTCAAAAGGTAATTATTAACCTAGAAATCATCGAAAAAATCGGAAGACTGGCCGATGGCGTAGAGTATACCTTTTGGACATTTGGAGGAGAGGTTCCTGGCCCTTTCATGCGCGTAAGAGAAGGGGACTTGGTAGAGTTCCATCTGCACAATCACCCTGACAATAAACTACCTCATAATATTGACCTTCACGCTGTAACTGGCCCTGGTGGAGGAGCGGAAGCTTCTATGACAGCACCAGGCCGTAGCACGCAGTTTTCCTTCAAGACCCTAAATCCGGGCCTATATATTTACCATTGTGCCGTGGCACCCGTAGGGATGCACATTGCCAATGGGATGTATGGCCTTATATATGTTGAGCCAAAAGAAGGTTTGCCACCAGTGGATAAAGAGTTTTACATATTGCAAAGCGAATTTTATACGAAAGCACCTTTTGGACAGGCAGGCCTTACTTCTTTCGACATGGCGAAAGCACTGGCAGAAAACCCCGACTATGTTGTCTTTAACGGGTCTGTAGGCGCTGCTATGGGCGACAATGCCATGCGAGTGAACGTTGGTGAGACCGTTCGTTTGTATGTTGGAAATGCGGGCCCAAGTCTAATATCATCTTTCCATGTCATAGGCGAAATTTTTGATAAAGTATACCTAGAAGGCGGTAGCCTAGTGAATACAGACGTACAGAGCACCATGATTCCTGTAGGAGGTGCGGCCATCATAGAATTCAAGTGTGAAGTTCCCGGTTCCTTGACTGTCGTGGATCACTCCATTTTCCGAGCATTCAATAAAGGAGCCATTGCTCAGATCAATGTGGTGGGAGAGGAAGATCACGATGTGTTCAGTGGAAAACAGAAGGATATAGTATACCAACCAGAAGGTTCCGCAATACAGTCCATTACTCCTGCACAAGCTCCGGAGCCAATACCCGAAAGAACTTTTGAAGAGAGAATGGTTCGAGGCAAAACATTATTTGAAACCAACTGTGCGGCTTGTCACCAAATCAATGGTGAAGGGCTTCCCCCTGTATTTCCTCCAGTGGCCAACTCTGACTACCTGATGGCCCAAGAAGATAAAGGCATAGGTATAATCCTACATGGACTTAGCGGGGAAATCACGGTAAATGGCGTAAAGTATGACAACGTTATGCCTTCAATGCAGTTAGGTGATGACGAGATAGCCAGCATTCTCACTTATATTCGAAATTCGTGGAACAACAAAGGCGATCTTGTAACAGCGCAAGAGGTGAATAATGTAAGACATGGGAGGTAAATTTTATTATAGTATTAAATTTCTTCTTTGGTATTTTATCTTATTAATGCCAAACAATCTAAAAGGACAAATTGCTTTCCCTGAGGGCATGACAACAGTACCTGAGGGAGAGCACACTTTGTTTTATGAAAGCAGGAGCGGAAAGACAATCGATATCCCAGCCTTTCAAATGGACGTACGAGCAGTGACGAATGAAGAGTTTTTAGAATTTGTAAAAGCAAATCCAGAATGGTCCAAATCCCAAGTCCCTAGAATATTTGCGGACAAAGGTTATTTAAAGCATTGGGAAAGCGATTTCAACATTGGTCCCCACTTTGACCAAATCAGAAAGAGCCCAGTCACAAACGTGTCTTGGCATGCTGCCAATGCATATTGCAAATGGAAAGGGAAGCGGCTGCCCACTTCGGATGAATGGGAATATGCTGGCAACGCCCCGATGAAAGGACAGGAACAACCGCTTGAGAAAGTCATTTTAGAATGGTATAGCAAACCAACCCCTCCTATACTTCCACCTATAGGTTCTACTTTTCAAAATATGTTCGGCCTTTATGACATGCATGGCCTGATTTGGGAATGGACCCACGACTTCAATAGTATTGTGATGGATGGTGACTCTAGAAGCAATGAGGCCATCAAACGTGAATTATTCTGTGCCTCTGGTTCATTCGGTGCAGCCAACAAAGAAGATTATGCTTCATTTATGCGCTTCGCCTATCGGGGAAGTTTGAAATCTAACTATACTGTCAGCAATTTGGGGTTTAGGTGTGCCCAAGACATAAACATACAACCATGAGAATTAGTGAACATATATACTACTTAATAATCTTAACCTGCATCGTCTCGGTATCTTTAGCATCTTGTAATGCCAAAAACGAGCAAGCCAGCAGTATAAATGAATCAGCTGAAGTGCTGGACGATGAATCTATTTATCAAATACCAGGAGAATGGCGCAATCAAAATAATGAGCACTTTCAGCTTACCAACCTAAATGGAAAGATACCTGTTGTATCGATGATTTTCACCCATTGCGGATATGCATGCCCCAGAATAGTAGCCGATATGAAAAACATAGAAGAGCAGGTACCACAAGACAAAAGAAGCGAAGTGGTATTCGTACTTGTTACTTTCGACACAGAAAGGGATCACCCCGACAGACTCAAGAGTTTTGCTAGAGAAATGGCTTTAGGAGATAATTGGATATTGTTGCACGGAAACGACGAAGAAGTCAGAACGCTTTCCATGCTATTAGATATTAAATACAAGAAACAACCCAACGGCGACTTTGCTCACTCAAATAGCATAACCCTTCTTGACAAAAAAGGGGTAATCTTGTCAAAAGTCGAAGGACTAGGAAATAACCCTCAACCCATCCTGAATAAGCTTCAATCATTATAGGGGAATCAACCTATTAATATTTTTATAAAAGATGCATGTGTCTTTTATAAAAATATATTATATTGCTTTGTCTTTAAAGAAGGACGATCTACTGCAGCAATTTTATTTCATTTATTTAGAACACCAAAATTGTTAATGTTGGGGTTCGAATTACGATAGATTGATAAGTTTATGATTTCTAAAGCCTGTAAATATGGAATCCGGGCAACCATCTTCATAGCTTCCAAGGCTCATGAAAATGTAAAGCCTGGCGTAAAGGAAATCGCCAAACAAATAGATGCACCTGAAGCTTTTACAGCAAAGATTCTTCAGTCCCTCAACAAGCATGGTGTTATCACTTCCATAAAAGGACCTTATGGAGGTTTCATATGCACGCCAAGTCAATTGAATCTTCCTGTAATTGAAATTATCAAAGCCATAGATGGCCTCAGCATTTTTAGAGAATGTGGCCTGGGGCTCAAAGAGTGTTCCGATGCCCACCCCTGCCCTATGCATCATAAATATGCCAAAAGCCGTGATGCTTTGAAAAAGTCGTTTCAAGAGACCACAATAGGAACATTAGCAGGAAATTTAAAAGAGGGAATTGTATATGTAAACAATGTATAAAGTTTTTTTCTACATTTGCACCGCAGTAGGGCATAAAGCCCCCCGCAACTCCAGGATATGCTTCTCCATTAGTGGCTCACCAAGAAGACTTCATTGTTCTTAACCAGAAGCTATCCATACTAATACACCTTATGGACTGACAAGATGTGTGCCGTAGTCCAAAGCCGCCAAATGCCTGACCAAGAATTAGGGTCTAGCGCACCGGCGGCAGCTTAGAAATTAACATTATGGGGAAAATTTTGACGCTTTATTTCCACTTCATTCATCCATGGAGTGCTCCTACCAATAGCTTACATATAAAAAACATATGCTTAGGCAGTGCTTGCCAGGCATCGGTCTCCCATATCCCCCTGAAAATTCAACAATTTAAATATCATGCATAACCTATATTTAGATAATCCAGCGCTGCGGCCGAGGGCGAGCGACATTTCTCCACCACTTTTTTCCCATTTGTTTTTCCGATTCAAGGATTAACAGCATATCTAACGATTGCACAAATTTTTCTATATATCTTACTAAGATGCGTTGAAAAATAATTTTTAGTTTTTCCTATATTTGCCCAAATTAAACCCTGAAAAATGTCGAAAGAAGAAATAATTGCCCGAGTAAGGAAGCAAAACCCTAATGAAACAGAATTTTTACAAGCTGTAGAAGAAGTGATAGACTCTGTAAGTAGAGTATTGGAGAAGCACCCCGAATACAGCAACCTCAAAATATTGGAAAGGATGATAGAGCCAGAGCGCATGATATCCTTTCGTGTAGTATGGGTAGATGACGCTGGCGAGATCCAAATTAACAGGGGTTATAGAGTGCAGATGAATTCTGCAATCGGCCCATACAAAGGTGGACTGAGGTTCCATCGATCAGTAAATTTCAGTATCCTCAAGTTCTTGGCTTTCGAACAGATCTTTAAAAATGCTTTGACCAGTTTACCCATGGGAGGTGGAAAAGGCGGTTCGGACTTCGATCCCAAAGGCAAATCTGATGGCGAAATCATGCGTTTCTGCCAAGCCTTCATGCAAGAGCTTTATAGACACGTTGGCGACTTTACCGATGTTCCTGCCGGTGACATTGGCGTAGGTTCACGCGAGATAGGCTATCTTTTTGGCATGTACAAGAAGATAAAGAATGAATTTACAGGTATCATCACTGGAAAAGGAGAACATTGGGGCGGAAGTGCCATTAGACCAGAAGCTACTGGATATGGGTTGATTTATTTTGCCTCTAATATGCTGGCTGTAAACGGCGATTCACTCAAAGGAAAACGCTGTATTGTATCAGGCTCTGGTAATGTGGCCCAGTTTGCCATAGAAAAAATATTGGACGAAGGCGGTATTCCTATTAGCGTGTCAGATTCCACAGGTTTCATTTTAGACAACGATGGAATAGACTATGAAAAGCTTAGCTGCATCAAAAAAATAAAAAACCATGAAAGAGGAAGGATACAGCGTTATACAGATGTGTATCCTAATGCTAAATACACGGTATATGAACCAGGCGAAACTTTTAATCCTCTTTGGAAAGTAAAAGCTGATTGTGTATTCCCATGTGCAACCCAGAATGAAATTAATGAAGTGGATGCGCGCAATATTGTGGCCAATGGTGCCATATTACTAGCAGAGGGCGCCAATATGCCCTGCACTCCCAAGGCGATTGACATTATGCAGAAATCCAAAATGTTGTACGCCCCCGGAAAAGCTGCCAACGCAGGAGGCGTGGCCGTATCTGGTCTTGAAATGACACAAAACAGAATGGGGGTTTACTGGAACAGGGAGAATGTAGACGAACGCCTAAAAGTGATCATGAAAAATATTCACGATGTATGCTTAAAGGCTGCTGAGGATTATGGAGTTCCGGGCAATTACTTGGAAGGGGCAAATATCTTTGCTTTCCTTAAAGTTGCGGAAGCAATGAAAGCTCAAGGACTAGTTTAAGAATCAATCTCATGACACCAAGCCCTCTTCATTGTGTGGAGAGGGCTAATACTTTCAGCATGTCTGCTTCTATACCCTTCCCGGAAGCTTGTACCCAATCTTTGCGAAGAGGCCAAATATGATATGGGCCACCATCAGTTGCCGATAAAAACCTTCATAGTGCGTTTTTGGCGGGTTAGGATGCACCGAAAAGAAAGTTTTCCAGCCTAATATGCCAACGACACCACTAAGAGCGCCCATAATTAAACTATTTTTTGTATTTGGGGACACAACTGTCTTTCTCCATATATAATCATAAATCAAGGAGAAACTAAATCCTATAGTATAATGTATAAGCCAACCGACAGCGTTGTTTCGCATTATCTTCGGCAAACCTGTAGGCGCTTTATCTATAATTTTATTGAGCAGTTCAGGCTCGCGGTATTGTCGTTGTTTTTTATTGGCAACTCCGTAACTATAGAGAGTCATAAAGGTCGTTCCTATAGCTCCCGCAAGGGCAATCCTTAATATGTTCATACGTCTCAGGAATGTTTTGACATATAGAATAAAATCCGACTGCCTTATGTTTGAAAATAGTTAAAATTGGTAGCGAATCTGGCATTTCACATCAGTCTTGGTGTCCCCGTCAATCATCTCAAGACCCGATCCGATATGTTCTTGGTCTATATACCTTGTCCTGCCTACTCTGAACCAGAAGGTTATATCCCTGCTAGGTTTATACTGTAGCAACAAATAGTTTCTGATTCCTTTTCCATAATAGGCAGGAATAGAATAGCTGTACAACATATCCTTTTCATAAATATATTGCCTGTTATCATAGTTATCAGTGTCAAAAATTGCGGCTCTAGCGCTAACCTTTATTTTCCATATTGAGAAATTGATGTCCTGCGCAATAACCAAACCTGTACTGAGGTTTTGTGACAAGCTATAATTACTGAATTGAATGCGCGATTTGAGGTTGAGCTGAGACTCAGGAGATACCTCCACATTGAGTGCAACTTGTTGTTTAACTCCTTCAGCTACTAAGTTTATAGGTGCTGGTTCCTCATTTGCATTGATGCCTCTTGCCTTTCTTCTATATAGACCATAGATCAATAACTTCTTAGAAGGTCGAACTTGCGCACGAATGTATACTTCATGCCCATTAGATGGAGCATCTACCCTATATTTGAGCCAAGGAAAACGAAATTGGTCAAAGTAAGCAGTAAAAGCCCATTTAGCTGCCGGAGTATATTTTAAACCTAAATAAACACCTTCTTCATTAATGTTTCTACTGTTCTCGCTAAAAGAAGCGCCGTGCAAAGCGTGGAAATCTCGATCGTAACGTCGGTACAACAATGACATTTCCCATTGTTTTGTCATGCTAATCATAGCCCCACCGACCAGCCCCACTCCGCCGCTAGCAGAAATAGCGCCCTCACCAAAAAAATTGAAATTATGCCAGCCCCAACTAAAATAAGCCGCTATGTTATGGTTATCTGTTCCATTAAATTCAAACTTATTATATTTCCTAGCCGTCCTTTTTAGTGGCACCGAGTAATTCGTAACGACTCCCGTAACTCCTAAAACCATCTGGCCTTTAGGCAAAGTGTAGTTGAGGTTTCCCCCTACCGCCCTTTCTTTTGTGGTAGCCATTGCGGCTATTTCGTTATCTGTCCGATGCAAGCCACTTACACGGACTGCTGTAATATAAGATTGCCCATCTGTTGAATCTTGTATCTGATTCTCCATAGCGTCTCGGTAGACGTTGGAGTAAAAAACAGTAAAATCCAGACTTTTATGGTTGACAGTCGCTCCAAACCCTCTGAAAAAGCCACTTTCTATAGCAGAGGTATATGGTCTCAATCCTAAATTTCCTCTTTTGATAGTGGTAATGGCTTCTGCACCTTTTCCTGGAGAGAACCCAGCACCCAACACCACTCCTTGGCCGATTTGTAATGCATAATCTCCCACCACCGCAGCTTTTATTCTCCCTTTATTTTTGACAGAAAGATGAAAAGACCCAAAATCAAAACCATATCGATGTGTAGCACGGTCCCATATAAACTCTTCTCCAGCATCCTTTTCGGCTATTATCCCTACTTGCAAGTAATGGGAAGGTTTAGCATTCATTCGTAAGTATATTTTATCTGGAGAACCTCTATACCTTGAGGTCAAACTGCCATCTGACTTTGATTCCGGTGCCCAAAACCCCTTCTTTTTCTCTAAAGTCCTTTCATATCGAAGCAAAAGCTGATTCTCCTTCCGAGCCTTGATCTGCTTACCAACACCTGAGAAAACTTCCGTTTCGCGCACATAAATAAAAGGAAGTAGCTGAGAAATGCAGGGCAAATCAAAGCTAGGTATTGCCTGCAACTCATATACAGACAATATAGGGCCATGCTCCTCTCTATACTTAATGAAATCGTTGACCTGCTGCAAAGAAAGCAAATAAGTGGCCTGTAATGTTTCTCTAGTGGCCCGATTTAGGTCTATCGGAGCCTGATACAACATATATAAACTCTCATACAAGGCCTCGTAATCCAATTCCTCATCTTGAATGGCAAATATGCTCTCAGCCAAGCGTTCTATATCTGCATCAACTTGGATCCTTTGACCGAAGCTTGGCAAAACCATGAATAACAACAACAAGATAAGTAAATCCCTCCCATGGCTCATGATAACAATTGTTAATATCTTTTAAAAAATCTATACCTTATCGAAAGTTGGTGAGAGAGTCCTAAAGTGTTATGATTGTCCATAGCATAATCAAATGAAAAATTATAAGGACTAAATCCCAATCCATAGTATTGTTGAAAAGGTGCTGTAGATATACCGCTTCTTAAGTAAAATTTATTGAAAAACTGGTATTCCACCCCTGCTCCAATTCTCGTATCTTGGTCAATGTTTTTCTCAACGGAAGCACATATCGTCAATTCGTCAACAGGATTATAAGCAAAGCCTGACTTTATGATAACCGGCAAGGACATGCCGTCGTCAGAGTGAAGCTTTGCCTGAGTGAGATTGTATATATAGGCTCCAAAAGATAGTGTAGGCAAAAGCTCTGCCACACCTCCAAACTCAATATGAGAAACGCCTGTCGTTCCCAATTCCAAAACAGTGTACTGAGAATAATTGACCTTCAAGCCAAGACTAACAATGCCTAGCTTGTTACTGAACCCAATCCCTATGTGCTGTTCGTTATATAAATCTTCGCCAAATCGTCGGATAGTCAACGAAAACACACCCATATTGTGCGGATAGGTTATCCCAACACCAATATTTTTAAAAGGTGCAAATCCGAACTTGTGTGAAAAAGAAGAAATAAGTGATATATCTTCTATCGTAGCAGAAGCGCCAATATTATTGAAAATAGAACAGTCATCCTTTAATGCAACAGAGGCGTTTCCCATAGCATGAGATCTTGCCCCTAAAGTAATGTTGTCTGACTGACCCGAAACTGAATGCACAATAAGAGTCGCCAGGATTATGCCGATAGCTGATTGAAATAATCCCATACATAAATAAAACAAATAACCAGCTGATTAGCAACTAGGTAATAAAAAACATCACTGGAAGCAACATAAAATGGAAAGGTCTCCCAAGTAGAGGAAAAAAAGAGAAATATGCCCGAGTAGTTTTCCTTCTAACCTATGCCCTGAAAAAAGACTTGCACTAAGATCCCTGCCAAAATGAGCAAGAAGAACCAATAGCGCTCATAGATCATGGACACCAAGCAAACTACCAATGCAAGTAGAAAAACGAAGAAGTTATTGATTACAGGTGAGATGTTCATAATAGTGGCCTTTGTACAAAAATACCTATACCCCATTTTTTCACAAATTGCCCATATATCAAAATCTTACAACGTCAGTAAAAGACTACAATTGCTTATCATTTTACAATAGCGTTCTCAAAAGACCCTTCAAATGATTGAATAAAAACACTTTATAATTTTCCTCCCCCATACCCGAAAGGAGTCAACCCATTGTTGGATTTTACAACCTTCTGATCTGGTACCAAAAAAACGTCAAAAACCACACATGTCTTACACCCGTCAGCTACCTTCCACATTGTTCATTCCTTCAAAAGAAGGAATCTGATTTTTTTTTAAATAGCTTCCCATAATAACGGTTTCCCTTCTCATTACCCTGTACTGGCTGTTCGCAACCAAACACAAACTGTTCATTTCCGAACAAATTACGCATCGTCCATTTCCTTAAAAACCCTCTTTAACGCTTCCTATTGCACTTTATATAATGTTGGCACGACTCTTAAAGGATATGCATCTAAATAAATAAAGTACGTCAAAATTAATTGCAATGAATCACACTACAAAAGCTTTTTCATCGAGTATTTTCCTTAGCGGAACCATGCCCCATTCTTTTTATGGGAAAATGCAAAAGTGGCTTATAGGCTTTCTCGTAATAGCATTTTCAGCCTACCCTAGCCATGGGCAAACCCAAAAATCGATAGTGGGACAAGTAAAAGACGAGAAGGGGGAGGCGATCTCTTATGCTAACATTGCCATCCTTTCTGTTATTGACTCTTCTTTGGTGACAGGAGATGTAACGGATGAAGCAGGGCGTTTTCAAATCAACAGTCCTAAGACAGGAAATTATATTTTAAAATCAAGTGCTATAGGATTTGGCGATATCATAGTTCCGTTTGAGGTAACTGGAAGTGACTTTAAAAAGGATTTTGGTGTCATCATCTTAAAAGAGGATATCCAACAATTAAATGAAGTAAAGATCAGTTCCCTCCGACCAACAATTGTCAATGAAGTGGACAAAATGGTGGTGAGTGTAGAAGGTACTGCCCTAGCAGCGGGAAGCTCTGCTTTTGATATCCTCTCCAAAGCACCAGGAGTCTGGATAGACCAAGATGGGAATGTTCAATTGAACGGAAAGGCAGGCGTGCATATTATGATTGATGGAAGACCAACTTACCTATCTGCAAAGGAGCTTCAGAACATGCTGGAAGGGATGTCTGCTGATAATATCAAAAACATTGAAATCATTTCGAATCCTTCTTCTAGGTTTGATGCAGAGGGCACTTCAGGAGTTATTAACATTACTCTCAAGAAGAACCAATTGACTGGATTTAATGGCAGTGTCTATGCAGGATATGAATTTCGAGCAATGCATGGGTACAGCGGTGGAACGAACGTCAACTTTAAAAAAGGAAAGTGGAGCTCATATGCCCACTTAGATATGGCCAAAAGACCATGGCGACGTACAAGCGAAATGAAAAGAGCCTTTAATGATGGAACGGCTTCCACCACATTTGACCAAGAAGGACAAGAAGATGTCATCAGGTACACTCCTTCTGTTAGGCTTGGAACCGACTTCGATATCAATAGTAAAAATAGTATTGGTGTGATGATGCGCCTTTCTGCACTCGATGGATCCCAGACTTTTAAGACAACTTCTCTTTTAAGAAATGGGGATCCCAACAGCAACATGCGGATTGATGCTGTTAATAACACGAACTACCTGCCCCAAACAGGGACTTTTAATCTTCACTTTACCAGAAAGCCTGACTCTCTTGGCACCGTAATTTCCGCAGACCTCAATTATGTAAGGCTCAACAATGACGGTGATGCCGACTATTTCAACAAGACATATCGCTTGGAAAACAATGCGCTGGTTTCACAGGAGCTATTGACATCGGACAACCCTACCCATTACGATATCTATGCCGCCAAAATAGACTTAGAAAGACCCATCAAGAATATTGGTAAGCTAGAAGCAGGGTTAAAGGCTAGCTATGTAGAATCAGACAATAAGCTTAATTTTTATAAGGTTGAGAACGGAAATAAAATAAGGGATACAAACAGAAGCAATCATTTTATATATAAAGAAAACATTTATGCCGGTTATGCTAATTTCAGCGCCAAGCTCAATGACTCATGGAGTTTGCAAGCAGGTTTACGTGCAGAACACACGTCGTCAGAAGGTCACTCTGTAACCCTCGACACTATAACTGCCAGGGATTATTTTGACTTATTCCCCAGTGTTTTTGTGCAGCAAAAAGTCAGCAACAACTATCAAATAGGTTATAATTACAGTCGTAGA
>SMEK01000065.1_pt1 | contig 39504 bp, 40 predicted proteins | sample 2456371 | NCBI WGS metagenome assembly SMEK01 (sample SAMN10132590, study PRJNA489261) | soil metagenome | isolation source: day1 antibiotic-loamy sand soil ammended with composted manure from dairy... | place: USA | collected 2015-04-01
CCGTCGTCGACGACCTCATCGCAAACAGGCAGAACAAGAAGGGATGACCGGCCACCCAATCGGCAACGTCATAAGCCTCTGGCGATATCCAGCAAGCTCACTCGGCGGAGAGCCAACGGCCTTGCCGATGCGGATTGCCTCGAAACACGGGTGTCGCTGAAGACGCCAGGGGGTGGCGCGCATTGAAAACGCCACCCTTACGGATTCCGGGTCACGGACCGGAAGCTCTGTGACTCAGGCTGCCCGACGGCAGGCCTCGGGGCCTTGCGGCGCCTGCTTTCCTGTCCACGTAACTTACGAACGGGAATACCTGTCTTCTGGAAGTGCGTCCCGCGCGAGGGCCAACCATCCTGTCAACGTCGGGCAGGTTGCCTGAGCTTGGCGCGCGAGGGTGGTTCCTGGGCGCCAGTTGATCCAGCCCGTGTGAGCAGACTTCGGGATCGGACGAGCCATCTTTCAATGGCGTGGGGCGGGATAGCGGGACGCATCAGGAGTTGCTCAACCTGATCTGCCGGAACAGCAGACCCGAATGACGAACAGCCCCGTAGGGGGGCTGTTCGCGGTGACCTAAGGTAAGCCAACTTCCTGTGCCGGGTCAGCGACCTACCTTGGACTTGCCCGAGATTCATTGGCGCGTCAGAGCTTCGCTCGCGGCTACTACTGCTGCCTGCATACTATGAGCAGCCGGATGTACTTCCGCAGGTGTCGCACTTCTCGCAGGTACCGTTACGCACCATGGTGAAGTTGTGGCACTCCGCGCATTCATTGCCGGTATAGCCCTGCATGAGGGATTGCTGGCGCCGGGCGGCTGCGATGGCTTTCCCGCCTTGTCGGAGAACAGCGCCGTCGTGGCGGACGGCTCGTCACTCTCAAACAGGTCTGGCGGATTGTCGCTGGCGATTTCCTCGGCCAGTTCCTTGGCCCGCTCTTCATACTCGCGCCTGTAGGCCTGCACTTCCTCGGCAGCCGGCTTCAGTGCCAGCACGTTGGAGCCGGAAAAGGCAGTGGGCGTCGCCCGGGCTGGTGTTGCTCCAGCGTTGCCGCCAGCGAAGCCCTTCGGCTCGCCACTGCCGAGGGAAGACACAAGTTTCACCGGCGAGGCGCCTCGGTATAGCCCCCGAGAGAAGGGCGTGGCGCGGCCCTCGCTGATGCCTCGGCCGAGCGCGGTCTTATCCAACTCCGACTGGTCCACATGAGCGAGGTCGTGACGGCCCAGATAGGACACGGCAAGCTCGCGGAACACATAGTCGAGGATCGACGTGGCGTTCTTGATGGCATCATTGCCCTGCACCATGCCGGCGGGTTCGAACTTGGTGAAGGTGAAGGCTTCCACATACTCCTCTAGCGGGACGCCATATTGCAGGCCGAGGGAGATGGCGATGGCGAAATTGTTCATCATTGCTCGGAAGGCGGCACCTTCCTTGTGCATGTCGATGAAGATCTCACCCAGCCGCCCATCGTCGAACTCCCCGGTGCGCAGATAGACCTTGTGGCCGCCGACGATCGCCTTCTGGGTGTAACCCTTGCGGCGGTTGGGCAGTTTCTCCCGGTCGCGCACCACCTTTTCCACGATCCGCTCGACGATCTTCTCCGTCACCTGGGCCGCGCGTTGCGCAGAGGGCGCGGCGACCAGGGACTCAACGGCATCGTCGTCCTCCTCGCTTTCGTCGGCGATCAGCGAGGCGTTGAGCGGCTGCGAGAGTTTCGAGCCGTCGCGGTAGAGCGCGTTCGCCTTCAGGCCCAGCTTCCAGGAGAGCATGTAGGCGTTTTTGCAGTCCTCGACGGTGGCGTCGTTGGGCATGTTGATGGTCTTGGAGATAGCGCCGGAGATGAAGGGCTGCGCCGCAGCCATCATGCGGATGTGGCTCTCCACCGAGAGATAGCGCTTGCCGATCTTGCCGCAGGGATTGGCGCAGTCGAACACCGGCAGGTGCTCCGGCTTGAGGTGCGGCGCGCCTTCCAGCGTCATCGCTCCGCACACATGAATATTGGCCGCCTCGATCTCCTTGCGGGTAAAGCCCAGCGCCGGCAGCATCTCGAAGGAGAAATCGTTGAGCTGCTCGTCCGTGAAGCCCAGCGCCGTCTTCACCCAGTCGGCCCCCAGGGTCCACTGGTTGAATACGAACTTGATGTCGAAAGCCGATTTCAGCGCGGCGTTCACCGCTGCGATCTTCTCGTCCGTGAAGCCTTTGGCCCTGAGCGTCGTGGGGTTGATTCCCGGCGCCTGGTCGAGGTTGCCATGGCCCACCGCATAGGCCTCAATCTCCGCGATCTGCGCCTCCGAATAGCCCAGCGTGCGCAGCGCTTCGGGCACGGCGCGGTTGATGATCTTGAAGTAGCCGCCGCCTGCCAGCTTCTTGAACTTCACCAGCGCGAAGTCAGGCTCAATGCCGGTGGTGTCGCAATCCATCACCAGGCCGATCGTGCCGGTTGGTGCAATCACGGTGGCCTGCGCATTGCGGTAGCCGTGCTCCTCGCCAAGCTCGATGGCGCGATCCCAGGCAGCCTTGGCGGCCTCGCCCAATTCCTTGTGTGGAAGGTCCGCATGATTGAGAGGAACGGGATTGACAGACAGCTTCTCGTAGCCGTCCCTCTCGCCATAGGCGGCGCGGCGATGGTTGCGCATGACGCGCAGCATATTGTTCGCGTTACGGTCATAGTCGGGGAAGGGGCCGAGCTCGGCGGCCATTTCGGCCGAAGTGGCATAGGCCGTTCCCGTCATGATAGCGGTGAGTGCCGCACAGATGGCGCGGCCCTTGTCCGAATCATAGGGGATGCCGCAGGTCATCAGAAGCCCGCCTATATTGGCGTAACCCAGGCCCAACGTTCGGTATTCATAGGAGAGCCTGGCGATCTCCTTGGAGGGAAACTGCGCCATCATCACCGAGATTTCCAGCACGACGGTCCACAGCCGCACGGAATGCTCGAAGGCGGCGATGTCGAACGTGCCGTCTGCCTTGCGGTAGGGCAAAAGGTTGATCGAGGCCAGATTGCAGGCCGTATCGTCGAGGAACATGTATTCCGAGCACGGGTTCGAGGCCCGGATCGGTCCGCCGGCGGCACAGGTGTGCCAGTCGTTCATCGTCGTGTTGAAATGCAAGCCGGGATCGGCAGAAGCCCAGGCGGCGTAGCCGATCTTCTCCCACAGTTCGCGCGCCCGAATCGTCTTGTGAACTTTTCCGTCTATGCGGCGGATAAGATTCCAGTTTTCATCCTTCTCCACCGCGCGCAGGAAATCGTCCTTGAGCGAGACGGAGTTGTTCGAGTTCTGGCCCGAAACGGTCAGATAGGCTTCCGAATCCCAGTCAACGTCATAGGTCTGGAACTCGATGGAGGTGTAGCCCTGCCGGGCGAACTGTATGACACGCTGGATATAGCTTTCCGGAACGGCATCCTTCTTGGCGTCCCGCACCGCGCGCTTGAGGGCCGGATTCTTGTTGGGATCGAAGCAGTCGCCCTGGGTTTCTTCGGACCCGGCTTCGCAGTTGACGCAGGCCTTCATGACCGCTTGAAGGTGTTTCTTGACGATCTTGGAGCCGGTCACCAGCGAGGCGACCTTCTGTTCCTCCTTCACCTTCCAGTCGATGAAGGCCTCGATGTCGGGGTGGTCCACATCGACGATCACCATCTTGGCGGCCCGCCGCGTCGTGCCGCCCGACTTGATGGCGCCGGCCGCCCGGTCGCCGATCTTCAGGAAGCTCATCAGGCCCGACGACTTGCCGCCGCCTGAAAGCTTCTCGCCTTCACCGCGCAGCATGGAGAAGTTGGAGCCCGTGCCGGACCCGTATTTGAACAGCCGTGCCTCACGCACCCACAGGTCCATGATGCCGCCCTCGTTGACGAGGTCGTCCTGCACGGATTGGATGAAACAGGCATGCGGCTGCGGGTGCTCGTAGGCCGACCTGGACTTGGTTAGCTTGCCGGTGAATGGATCGACATAGAAGTGGCCCTGCCCGGGGCCGTCTATGCCATAAGCCCAGTGCAGGCCGGTGTTGAACCACTGTGGCGAATTCGGCGCGACGCGCTGGGTGGCGAGCATATAGGCGAGCTCGTCGCGGAAGGCGAGAGCATCTTCCTCGCTGTTGAAATAGCCGCCCTTCCAGCCCCAATAGGTCCATGTGCCGGAAAGCCGGTCAAATACCTGGCGGGCGTCGGTCTCGGAGCCGTAGCGCTGCTCTTCCGGAAGCTCGGCCAAAGCCTTCTCATCGGCAACGGAGCGCCACAGAAAGGAGGGGACGCCATTTTCCTCAACCTTCTTGAGGCGTGCAGGCACACCGGCCTTGCGGAAATATTTCTGCGCCAGCACATCGGTTGCGACCTGGGAGAACTGTGCCGGCACATCGATGTCGGCGAGCCGAAACACCACGGAGCCATCCGGATTCTTGATCTCGGAGAGCGCCTTGCGGAATTCGATCTCCGCATAGGGAGACTGGCCCGCCTTGGTGAAGTGCCGCTCGATGCGCATCGTATGGTCCCTTTTCCTCTATATATAGCGCCTTTTGCGAGAGACTTCGCGGCCTCTTTTCGCTAGGCGCAATTCCGCCGTTCACCGGCGTTCATAACGCCGGCTCTCCTGTTTCCTGCGTCGCCCGACTCCTGGCCTTGGCAATCCATCAGAAATGCCTGCCCCGGCTGGTCGCCCGCGCCGCTGGTCCTTAAGACTGAAACTTTTTCTCCGGCCTCATGTCGGAGCGTGATCACACTATATAGCGTCAAGCTTGCCTGCAAACACTAAATATAGAGTTAACAGACAATTTATTCCAGCCCGACAATTCCCCTTTTCCGCCTTCCCAAACCCGTGAAACCAGCGTTCCACCTGCCTCGCAAACGGGCGGAATGCGGTCGAAACACTCATAATCCTGGAAAAAAGACCGGGCTCAGAACTTTCCGGTCGCGTCCGCAACAGGAACGCATGGCCTATAAAAAGCGACTCGTTTCGACCCGTCAAGGGTTCGTTTTCATCGCTCGCGCGGCCCCAACATATTGTGTCTCACTAATGTGGATATCGGGGGCAAAACCGGGCTGGAATTGAGCGCGAACAGGTGTGTCGGCCAAGTGGGCTTCTGCAGGCGGCGTCAACCCACATGATCGTCCGCAATCGGCTTCTGGTAGGTGAAGCCCATGTCCCATGGAAAGTAGATCCAGGTGTCCTGGCTGACCTCGGTGACGAAAGTGTCGACCAGTGGGCGGCCCTTGGGCTTGGCATAGACGGTTGCAAAGTGCGCCTTGGGCAGCATGGCCCGCACCACACCGGCCGTCTTTCCGGTGTCGGTCAGATCGTCCACGATAAGCACGCCCTGGCCATCGTCGACGAGCAGGGCAGGGGAGATTTCCTTCAGGATCTGCATCTGGCCCTGGCTGATGTAGTCATGGTAGGAGGCGACTGACACCGTTTCGATCACGCGGATACCCAGTTCCCGGGAAATGATCGCTGCCGGCACCAGCCCTCCGCGTGTGATGCACACGATCGCCTTCCATTGCCCGTTCTGGCCGGCCAGGCGCCATGCCAGCGCGCGTGCGTCACGGTGGAACTGATCCCAGGAAACAGGAAAGGCCTTTTCGGGCAGGGACATTCTGGTGCACTCCGGCGCGGTTGCCGCGCGCTCTTGTTGGGAATGCGCGCGGACTTAGCCGGAAACTGATCGGCTTGGCAAGGCGTAGCAGGCCCCTTGGGGCGCCTTGCGTGGGTTTTCCACCGGGAGGAGCGCCATGCCGCGGCGAACTCCAGCCTGGATCATGCCGCCGCGAGCATCGCCCTCGTCCTGCCGATCATCAGCGCCGCCTGCGCCGCTTCGCGGCCCTTCAAAACGAAGTGCTCTCGGAATATCCGCTTATGATGTTCAGTGTCCTGGTAGTGATGCGGCGTCAGCGACACCGAAAGCACCGGCACGCCGGTGTCCATGCCGGCACGCATCAGCCCATCCACCACCGCCTGCGCGACGAAATCGTGGCGGTAGATGCCTCCATCCACGACGAAGGCAGCCGCCGCGACGGCGCCGTAGCGACCCGAGGCGGCAAGATCGCGGGCAAGCAGCGGCATCTCGAACGCGCCGGGAACGTCGAATACATCGACCTGCTCGCGCGGGATAAGTTCGAGGAAACCATCGAGCGCGCGGTCGACGATCTCGGCGTGCCAGCCTGCTTTGATGAAGGCATAGCGGGTGTGTGTCATCGTAATCACCTTTCCTGCAACGGACACGTCACCCAAGGCGATCACGAGCCGTTCGGCGGCGGATTGCCGATCCGAACAGCACGTTCTCTTTCATCCGGACTGTAACCGTCGGCCCAGGCATCGCACCTGGTCTGCTGACCCTTCCACGGAAGGCGCTCGCGGGCTCGCGGCCATTGCCGCATACCGCCGGTGGGGAATTTCGCCCCGCCCTGAGAACCACGCCTACATAGGAAAGCGGACTTGAGCCAGCAACAGGCCAGATCAGGCCGCAGGGAAGGCCACGACTGCTAACGCGACAGGAATGCGGCCACCGCGCCAGCCCGCAGCACCGACTTCGTAACGCCGCCGAAGATCAACCGCCGCAGCCAGGAATGGCTATAGGCGCCGAGTACCAGCATATCGGCGGCTGTATCCGTAAGCCGTTGCTGGATCACGTCCTCAATGGTCGCGCCTTTCGAACTCGCCATCGATACCGAAACTTCGGCGCCGTGGCGCGACAGGCTCGCAGCAATGTCCGTGCCGGCATCGGCTTCCCGATCTCCCTCTGCTTCGGGAGCATCAATTATGAGAATCTCGGTGTGCTCTGCTTCCAGGATGAAGGGCAGTGCATCGAAGGTCGCGCGCGCCGCTTCGCGGCTGCCGTTCCATGCCACGACAATGCGCTTGAAGTTCGTAACGACCGGTCCGGAATGTGGCACGACGAGAACCGGCCGTCCGGCGTCATAGACCAGGGACCCGATGTCGGCATCGGAGTCGCTATTCTCTTCATTTTGACTAGCGATGATGAGGTCTGCCGCGCGCACGCTGGCGAGCGACGAGAGCGCGCTGTCAGCGGAAAAAGTCTGCAGGCTGCGCCACTCATGGGACAGTCCGGTGTTTCCCACACGGCTTTCGAAGTGCGAGCGCAGCCTTTCAGCGCGTTCCTTGTTGAGTTCCGCCGAAACTTGCAGGAACTCGGTATCGGGAAAGCCGGTGGCCGATGTGTAAGGCACCGGCAGTGCTTCCGCATGTACGCCGACCAGATGGCTGTCCCAACGCTGCGCCAGCGGTATGGCGCAGTCGAGCACGCGCGCATCTGCCCGCTCGTTCTGAAGAATGGCGACTATGGTCTTGAACGGCATGGCGAACCCTCGCTGGCGGCCATCATAGCACGTCCGTTTGCCAGAACGTATTCCTTGAAAACGTCGGTTCCGTTCAGGCTGTCGGGTTCAGCCCCGCGACCATGGCCTCGACCTCGGCGCGAGCTGCCTCGAGTGCCTGCGGGTTACGGGCGCGCACGACCAGCTCCGTCCAGAATTTGCCTTCGCCATATTTCGGGTAAGAGCCGATGATGGTGTCGGGGTGCCTATGCTGGATCTCGGCCAGCGGCCCGCCGATCGTCCCTTCGCCGACCGGGCAATGCACCGTGGCCGAAAGCATCCTCGTGCCGGTCTTCAGCGTTGGCACGACATTGTCGAGCATGGCCTGGAAGATGGAGGGTACTCCGGCCATGACATGGACATTGCCGATGCGAAATCCCGGCGCCACCGACACCGGATTGTCTATGTGTTCGGCGCCGCGCGGCATGCGCGCCATGCGTTTTCGCGCCTCGGTGAACTCCATTCCGCGCCTGGCATAGCTTTCCTCCAGCAGGGCATAGGCTTTCGCGTCGTATTCGCACGGCACGCCGAAGGCCTTCGCCACCGCATCGGCGGTGATGTCGTCATGGGTCGGGCCAATGCCTCCCGTAGTGAAGACGTAGGTGTAGCGCGTGCGGATTTCGTTAAGGGCAGAAACGATGGCATCCTCCTCGTCGGGCACAATGCGAACTTCCTTCAGGTCGATGCCGATGGCCGTCATCATGTCCGCAAGATAGCCAATGTTCCGGTCCTTGGTTCGGCCTGAGAGGATTTCGTCGCCGATGACGAGCATGGCGGCGGTCACTATATCGGGCATGGCGGAACTCCGGCGGAATGCTAGCCGTCAATAGCGCCCGCCTTCAGCTGGAGCAACGGCGGAATCCAGTGACGGCTGTATCGCCCCGAAGGACGATAGCCGGCAGGCTTCGATTGGGGTAAAGCGTTTGGCGCTGCCCCGCGAACTGCGTCGAGGATCTGCCGGAGCACGACGTTGCGAGAGAGACGGCGGCCAAGTGGAAATGTTGAGAGGCAATGAAATATCAAGCACATAAGATTGCCGTTGCCCCCATGATGGACTGGACGGACCGACACTGTCGGTTTCTCCATCGCCAGTTGACCCGCAGGGCGCTGCTCTACACCGAAATGGTCGTCGCCGACGCGGTAATCCATGGCGACCGCCAAAGGCTGCTCGCCTTCGATCCGTCCGAGCACCCGGTCGCATTGCAACTGGGCGGATCGGTTCCGGACAAGCTCGCGGAAGCGGCGCGTATTGGCGCTGATTTCGGCTATGACGAGATCAATCTCAATGTCGGCTGCCCGTCGGACCGCGTGCAATCGGGCACCTTCGGCGCCTGTCTGATGTTGACGCCGCGGCTTGTCGCCGAGTGCGTCGCGGCCATGAAGGCTGCGGTAAACGTGCCTGTCACTGTCAAATGCCGCATCGGCGTTGACGATCAGGACCCGGAAATCGCGCTCGACACGCTGGTGGATGCGGTTCTTGCCGCCGGCGCGGACGCGCTATGGGTGCATGCCCGAAAAGCGTGGCTGCAAGGGCTCAGCCCGAAGGAAAACCGCGAGATTCCGCCTCTCGACTATGATCGCGTCTACCGCTTGAAGCAAAAGCATGCCGGCCGCTTCATCGGCATCAATGGCGGCATTCAGACCCTTGATGCGGCCAGCGCGCATCTTAAGCATGTCGACGCCGTGATGCTTGGCCGCGCTGCCTATCATACGCCGGGCATACTGACTCGTGTGGATGAAGCATTTTATGGTGAGCCTGGCCGAGCTTTCGACTTTGACGGCCTGATCGAAACCATGAAAGCCTATGCCGAACGGCATATCGCCGCCGGCGGGCGGCTTTCGCATGTTACCCGCCACATGGTCGGGCTGTTCCATGGCCTGCCGGGTGCGCGCCGCTGGCGACAACTCCTTTCAACGGAGGCGGCCCGACCCGGCGCGACCCCGCAATTGCTGAGGGAGGCATTTGCCGCCATCGACCTTGCAGCGCCCGCTGAGGCAGCTGCGTAATGCCAGCCGAGCACCAGAGCGTATCGGTTCTCAGTCGCGCAGGATCATCCTGTCGCCGCGGACGTCGAAGCCCGAAAGCGAGCCGATGAAATTCATTCCGAGCAGGCTCTGCCACAGCGAGCCTGGTGGCGCGACGAGCACGGTCATGTTGCGGCGCGCAATGCCGCCGATCGAAATTTCATCGGCGCGGACGGCAGCAGCCCTGGCGCTGCCATTGGCGGTGGCGACCGGCACCGTATAGGTGAGGGAGGCAGGGTTGAACCCTACGCTAACGGCATCGTCTGCCGTGAGCACGGTGCTCGTCGCGCCCGTATCGACCACCGCGTTGACAGGACGGCCATTTATGAGGATGCGCGCCTGGAAATGCCCGCTGCGGCCCTTGTCCAGCGTAACGGTCGCCCGGCCGCTATCTTCTCCGAGCGCCAACGGGCTGCCTGGAACGATCCCCGCCGTGATCCGGCTGGCAAAGTCCTGAAGCTCGTATCGGTACTGGTAGCCTGCAACCAGCACCAGCGCGATCAACGCCCAGGCGCCCAGGCCGCTCGCGAGATCGCCGAGCCTGCGGCCAGCGCCAAGCAGGCCGGCACCGATGACTAGGGCCAACAGGCCGAGCCAGACCAACTGGCCGAAATCGTCATTGCCTATGCCGAAGGTGGTTCCGGTGGTGTCATTGACCATCAGCAGCACTGCTGCGACGCCGATAATGCCAAGAACGAGCCACAGCAGCCTGTCCACGTCACCCAACCGTTTCGCCGCGCTCACGCGCCATGCGGGCGCGCCGGGTTTCCCGCCGGGGTTTGCGCTCTACCGTCGCCAGCCGCTCGGGTAGCTGGGCCATGATTTCGCGTCGCGTCTCAGGCGTCATGTCCATCCAGCCCGAAATCTCGTCGCGCGTGCGGCCACAGCCGAAGCAATACCCGGTCTTCATGTCGATCGAGCAAACCAGGATGCAGGGCGATTCGATGGATGTCATGGCCGTTCCTTGCGTGCCTTCTCCACATGGTGCAATGGCAGTGGCGTTGCAAGCCCCGCAGCTTGCGCCATTTCAGGGCTGCCCTGCGCCATCGATTGTATACGCATGCCGGCGCGGCTATGCCGTTGGTTGAAAGGAACCGTTCTATGGCCGCCGATCCGTCCCCCCTTGATGACATGCGGGATTTGTTGTCCCGGCTTCCAGCGCCTGATTCAGATGCGGGAGCGCAGACGCTGGCAGCCTTCCTCCGGGCGGCGCAGCGGCAGGGGCGGATGGGGCGCATTGAGGAGATTGCAGCCTGGCTTTCGAGATGGAGTGGCAGGTCGCCGCCGCAGGTGATGCGGCCGCTGGTGGCAATCTTTGCGGGCAACCACGGCATCGCGGTCCATGGCGTGTCGCGGCATCCCGTCTCGGCCACTGCCGAAATGGTCGAACTCATCGCTGCCGGAGGCGCCGCCGTCAGCCAGGCCTGCGTTGCAAACGATCTGGGCTTGAAGGTTTTCGATCTCGCCCTGCATCTGCCGACCGGCGATATTACACGAGAGGCGGCCTTTGACGCACGCGCCTGCATGGCGACCATGGCCTTTGGCATGGAGGCGACAGCCGGGAACACCGATCTGTTGTGCCTGTCAGGTGTCGGGGTCGCGGGCTCGACTGTGGCTGCAGCCTTGTTCGCAGCGGTTCTCGGCGGCGCGGCTGCAGACTGGGTCGGCGGCGAGCGCGATTGCCCGGACGGCCCGACGCGAAAGCGAAGAATCGCAGCCGTCGAAGCTGTTTTGGCGGCGCATGGCGCGCATCTGCGCGACCCGCTGCAGGCATTGCAATATGTCGGCGGGCGGGAAATGGCGGCTATCGCTGGCGCCATTGTCGCCGCCCGCGTGCAGAAAGTGCCTGTATTGCTGGACGGCACGGCGACACTTGCCGCAGCGGCCGTGCTGAAAGCCGCCAGTCCCACCGCGCTCGATCATTGCCTGCTGGCTGCGATACCTGTCGATACTGGCGCAGCACGTGCGGCCGAGATGCTGAACCTCAGGCCGCTGCTCGATCTTGAAATGCGCGACGGGCTCGCAACCAATGCGGCTCTTGCCGCCGGCATGGTCAGGACTGCTGCCCGGATCGCCGCAGGAACGGCCGAGGCATTCCCGGCCAGGTGATCCGCCTTCGCCTCATGCCGATTTCAGGCGTGCGCCTGCCACCGCTCTCGTGGGCCAGGCCGGCAAGGCCTCCATCACCCTGGTCGGCGGGAAGATGGCGATTGCCTCGGTGCCTTCGCGCAGCTTCGAATTGAGCTCGAAGTCGCCGCCATGCATGGCTACCAGGCCCTGAACGATAGGCAGGCCGAGGCCCGTGCCCTGTTCGGCGCTCTTGATGGCAATGGCGCCCTGGCCGAAGGCCGAGAGCACGACGGGGATCTCGTCGGCAGGAATGCCGGGTCCATTGTCCTTGACGGAGATGTATTGCCCGCCACCTGCGGTCCAGCCCACGCGCACCCGCACTTCTCCGCCTGTTGGGGTAAACTTGATCGCGTTGGAGAGCAGGTTGAGGGTGATCTGTCGAACGGCGCGTTCGTCTGCGAACAGGCGCGGCAGGGAAGGCTCGAAATCCTGGACTATGCGGATATCCTTGTTGCGCGCCTTTAGTTCCATCATGTGGCAGCAGTCCTCCACGATGGTGAGAAGGGAAACCGGCTCTTCGTGGGGTTGGTAGCGGCCCGCCTCGATCCGGGACAGGTCCAGTATCTCGTTGATCAGGTTCAGCAGGTGCTGACCCGACTCGTGGATGTCGCTCGCATAGTTGCGGTAGTTTGCGTTGCCCATCGGACCCAGCACCTCTTTCGCCATGACCTCGGAAAAGCCGAGGATAGCGTTGAGCGGCGTTCTCAACTCGTGGCTCATTGAGGCAAGAAAGCGGGACTTGGCGAGATTGGCATCTTCGGCATGGCGCCTGGCCTCGTCCGACATTGCCTTGGCTGTCTCCAGCTCGGCGATAAGTGCATCCTTTTCGCTGCGAAAGGAAAGCAGCATGAGTGACGAACGGTTGAGGTGACCCGCTACATAGGAAAAAAAGAGCAATGCGACCACAAGCAGGCCGAGCATCATGGCCTCCACCGGCGCCGACATCCGCGCCCCGGCAAAGGCATAGACCCCAACCGGCACGGCAAAGGTGGAAAGCAGTGCGCCGCGGAGCGAGGAAGCCATGATCGCCGTTGCGGCCATGGCCAGGAGCAGGATCACGGCCTTGATGACCTGGAACTGGTCCACCCCGCAGGAGCCGCAGCCAAGCCACGCGAAATAGGCCCAGCCAAGGCCACTGACGCAATGCGCAGCCAGGAACTCGCGCCGGACTGCTGCTGGCTTGATATCTGCGACCGGAGCACGGTCCACCCTGCGGGCTATCAGGGCGAGCAACGAGTAGCACGCAACTGCCATTACGGCCCAGATTACCACTTCGCCGCCCATCCCGACCAGCATGCCGGCTGCCGAGATCGTCACTACCAGTAACGGGATGGCGGTCGCCCCGCCAATCATGGCGCGGGCATGCAGCTTCAGGAGTTCGCGGTCGAATTCGGGATTGCCGGATTGTTGCGAAAGACGCTCGCGGGTTTTCTGGACGGCCTTCGCAACGTCACTGTTGCGGTGCCGCTTGCGGCGGTCCACAATGTTCTTGTCCGCTAGGATCGCGCGTTGCAAAGACATGAAACTTCAATTTTTGCGGGCAATGGTTCCAACTGTGCAAGCCCTTTTGCCGACGCTACGGCGGAATGATTAACCAAGAGTTTGCCATATGAACCGGGACTGGCGGTATGCGCGCCGGCGGAAGCAGTTTCGGCGACGGCGCAGCAATGTGCGCAGGTTTTTCGACTACGGGTTGTCGCTGGTCCTCCTGCTTCTTCTGGCTTTCATGGCCGGACGCCTCGATAGGGTAGCGACCCGTACCGAACAGGGCAGGGCGATTGTCAACGATGGCGATACGCTCACTCTGGGCCAGGAGCGCATCCGCCTGCGCGGCATCGACGCGCCTGAGATTGCTCAAACCTGTCAGCGTGCCGGTGCGGAATATGCCTGCGGTCGCATGGCGAAACAGGCCTTGAATGATCTTGTCGCGGGGCGCCACGTCACCTGCAAGGGGTGGCAGAGGGATCGCTATGGGCGGCTGCTGGCTCAATGCAGGGCGGGCGATATCGTTCTGAATTCTGCGTTGGTCGCAGCCGGCTGGGCCGTCGCCTACGGTGATTACGAGCAGGAGGAGGCAAGGGCCCGGGCGGCCAGAGCAGGGATCTGGGCGGGCGACTTTGAACGGCCGCAAGATTGGCGAAACCTCCATAGCGGCCAGAGGGAGAGGCGGCACAATGTTCTTGGCAGTCTCGGCGACCTTTTGAGGGAAATGTTTGGTATGCGCTGAGCTCTTGATATGGTTGCGCAGCTAAACCGTGCATCTGGAAAAGAACATGAAGCTTTTTGACGGCGGCCGCGCTCCGAATCCGCGGCGGGTGAGGGTCTTCCTGGCAGAGAAAGGCATAGAAGTACCGCTGGTGCCGGTGGACATGGGGGCGATGGAACATAAGGGTGAGGAGGTAACGCGCCGCAACCCGCTCCAGCGCCTTCCGGTTCTGGAACTGGATGACGGCACGGTGCTGACCGAGTCGGTTGCCATCTGCAGGTATTTCGAAGAGCTTTATCCCGAACCTGCCCTGTTCGGTCGAGATGCGCTCGGCAAGGCAACAGTCGAAATGTGGCAGCGGCGGCTGGAGTTTAACCTGTTTGGGACGGTATCGCACGCTTTCCGCCACATCCACCCGGCGATGAGGGAGTGGGAAGTGCCGCAGGTCGCCGAATGGGGCGAGGCAAACAAGCACAAGGCCATAGAGTTCCTGCGCCTGTTCGACAAGGAGCTGGAGAATCGCGAGTTCGCGGCCGGTGACGAATTTACGATCGCGGACATTACTGGCCTGGTGGCAATCGATTTCATGAAGCCTGCCCGCATCACCCTGCCCGAGGAATGTGCGAATGTGCGACGCTGGCATGCGGCCGTCTCCTCACGGCCCAGCGCTGCCGCCTGACCCGTAATGAGCACGGAGCTGGATAGACTCGCCGCGCGCGTCCGTGCTTGCCGAATCTGTGTCGAGCGCCCTGTCGGCAAGCCATTGCCGCATGAGCCGCGACCAGTTCTGGTGCCGTCTGCCTCCGCCCGCATCCTGATCGCCAGCCAGGCACCGGGCACGAAGGTCCATGCAAGCGGCAAGCCCTTCACCGATGCTTCCGGCAACCGCCTGCGCAGTTGGCTCGGAATCACGGCGGAAGAGTTCTACGATCCCCGAAAGTTTGCGATCCTTCCGATGGGTTTCTGCTTCCCCGGCCAGGACCCCAAAGGTGGCGACTTACCGCCAAGGCGTGAATGCGCCCCTGCCTGGCGTTCGGCGCTGATGGCCCTGATGCCCCAGATAGACCTGATCCTGACCATCGGCATCTACGCCCAGAGTTGGCACATGGGCACCATGCGCCGGGCCTCCCTGTCGGAGACGGTGGCGGCGTGGCGAGCAATCTGGGATGCGCAAGGCACGCCAAAGGTGCTGCCCCTGCCTCACCCATCATGGCGCAACACAAGCTGGTTGAAAAAGAATCCGTGGTTCGAAACGGAATTGCTTCCTTTCCTCAAATCGGAAATCCGTCGTCGGATTGGCTGACAATTGCGAAAAACTGAACCACCGGAGTGACGCCCATCCGGAATTATTTTCTTGTTTTGCGGAGCAACAACCGGGATTATAGGCAAACCATTCTACGGAGGCCCAAGATGGATCGTCTTGACCGCAAGATCCTGCGCCTGTTGCAGGAGGACGCGACGCTGGCAGTCGCCGACGTCGCCAAGAAAGTCGGCTTGTCGACCACACCTTGCTGGCGGCGTATCCAGAAACTTGAGGAAGAGGGCGTCATCAAGCGCCGGGTCGCACTGCTCGACCCCGAAAAGGTCAATGTGCGCGTGTCGGTCTTCGTCTCGATCCGCACCAATTCGCACAGCCATGAATGGCTGCGCCGGTTTTCCGAGGTTATTCAGGAGTTTCCCGAGGTCGTCGAATTTTACCGCATGAGCGGAGATGTCGATTACCTGCTGCGCGTCGTGGTGCCCGATATCGCCGCCTACGACGCCTTCTACAAGCGACTGATCTCCAAGATCGAGATCCGGGACGTATCGTCCGCCTTCGCCATGGAGCAGATAAAGTTCACGACGCAACTGCCGCTGGATTACATGCTGCTCGACAAGGAGTCGGGGGCCAACGCGGCGTAAGGAGCCTCGCCACTCTTCGCCGCAGCTTGTCAGCCGTTCCAGGCTTGTGATGCCGTGACAGACGGGAAAGGAAGCGGCAGGGCACGGCGAGGGAAGGATTCGGAGGAGCAATCCTCAGGCTTGAAGGCAATTTCAACTGGGTGATGACGAGCGCCTGGAAATCCGGGCGAGCGTTTTTGCATCCGAAAGTTCCCTTGCCGCATCCTTGCCGATCCAGCGCGCAGTCTTGTCCTGCGATGCAGCAAGGCTCAGCGCCATGTCCAGAGCGGGCGCGTGAAGCGCGAGGGACCGCTTGCCGATCTGGCGTAGCGCCCAGTTCACCGCCTTGCGGACAAAATTGCGGGTATCTCTCGCATGGGCTCCGATCAGTGGCAGGTAGCCCAGAAAGGTGGCATCCGGTTCCTTCTTCCGATGGACCGCGGCCAAGGCCAGCATGGCAAAGGCCGTGCGGCGCACAAATTCGCGCTCATCCGCCGCGAATTCATCGATCAGGTCCCGCCAGAAGGGCGTTTCAACGAAGAGAGCGGCCACCCCATCGACGATGTCCCACGAATCAAAGTCGCCCGCCCAGGAGCGACACTGTTCACGGGTGACACTCTCCGGCTCGTCTGTGAACGCTGCCAGCAGCCGTGCCTCGCGTACGCCCGTTGCCCAGAGATAGAGCGCACGTCGATGGTCGCGCTTCAGTTTACGCGCGACCTGCCTCAGCGTCGTGTTGCCGACGCCGAGGGCATTGCCTGTATTGATCCCGAAGCGGGCCATCCCGGCACGGTTTTCCGCGCTGGCCAGCATGCGCAGATGGTCAAGTGCATCCTCGGCCGACCAGTCGGGCGAGGGCTCTCGCATCCGCGCCTACTTTTCCAGCCGGGCGAGCAGGGACGACGTATCCCAGCGGTTTCCGCCCATCTGCTGCACTTCCTTGTAGAACTGATCGATGAGTGCCGTCACAGGCAGCTTCGCACCGTTGCGTTCGGCCTCCTCGAGGCAAATGCCGAGGTCCTTGCGCATCCAGTCCACGGCAAAGCCGAAATCGTACTTTCCGGCATTCATGGTCTTGTGGCGATTCTCCATCTGCCAGGAGCCGGCCGCTCCCTTGGAAATCACCTCGACCACCTTCTCTATATCCAGCCCCGCCTTCTTGCCGAAATGTATGCCCTCGGCAAGGCCCTGAACGAGCCCGGCGATGCAGATCTGATTTATCATCTTGGTAAGTTGGCCAGAACCCACCGGCCCCATCAGGCCGACCATTCGGGCAAAGGCCTCAATCACTGGCTTGGCTCGGTCAAATACTGCCTGCTCGCCGCCTACCATTACCGTGAGCACGCCGTTCTCGGCCCCAGCCTGCCCGCCTGAAACGGGTGCATCCAGGAAGTCAAATCCACCAGCCGATGCCGCCGCCGCAAGCTCACGAGCGACCTCGGCGGAGGCGGTGGTGTTGTCAATGAAGATCGCGCCCTTCTTCATTTCCGCGAAGGCACCGTCTTCGCCAATTGTTACCTGGCGAAGATCATCGTCATTGCCGACGCAGGCGAAGACAAAATCCTTGTCTTTGGCGGCCTCTGCCGGCGTTCTTGCCAGGGTGCCGCCGTGCTCGGCGACCCATTTTTCGGCCTTCGCGACGGTACGATTGTATACGGTCACCTCATGGCCGCCCTTGTGCTTGAGGTGCGCCGCCATGGGATATCCCATAACGCCGAGACCGAGAAACGCCACCTTCGCCATAACCTACCTCACCGATGTCCGTTTGTCGGGGCAGGTCTATGCGCTGCACCGGATTCGTCAAGGGTGCATCGTTGGCTCAGCGGTGGAGATGGCGCGTGATCCGCCGTTCGATCCATTCGATGGCGTGGCGAAGCGTTTCCACGATCAGCAGGTAAATGATCGCCGCCCACAAGTAGGTTTGGAAATCGAAGGTGCGGGAGTAGGCGAGGCGGGTGACGCCCATCAGGTCATAGACGGTGATGAGAGCGACGATTGCCGAGCCCTTGATCATCAGGATCACTTCGTTGCCATAGGGACGAAGCGCGACAATTGCGGCTTGCGGCAGGATGATCTTGCGCAAGGTCGTGAGCTTGTGCAGGCCGAGAGAGGCGGCGCCTTCCCACTGGCCTTTTGGAACGCTCTCAATGGCTCCGCGCAGGATCTCCGCCTGGTAGGCGGCGGTATTCAGCGAGAAGGCGAACAGGGCACAGTTCCACGCATCCCGGAAAAACACCCACAACCCGACCGCTTCGAGTTGCGGCCGCATCGTGCCCAGGCCGTAATAGATCAGAAAAGCCTGCGCCAGCAGGGGCGTGCCGCGGAACAGGTAGACATAGCCATAAGCGAGCGTGGCGATGAGACGGTTGCTCGACATGCGCCCATAGGCAACCGGAATGGAAAGTATCGCGCCGCATACGAGTGAACTGCCGACCAGCGTCAGCGTCACCCACAGCCCATCGAGGTACATCGGCGCATATTTTTGGAAGATGTCGATGTTCCAGGCCGAGACCAGATAGGCGACGAGGCCAATGCCGAGCAGTATCCACAGGCCAAGCAGTGCGTGGCCGAGAATGCGCTCGCGCGTCCATCGGCGCGCCGCTGGTGGTGGCCGCTCCACGGTGGCCGCAGCCTCGTTCGCCGTCAGGCTCATCGGGCCACCTCCTGCCGACCGACCCTGCGCTCAATGGCATAGATGCCGACGGATGAGAGAATGGCCAGGGCAAGATAGATAAGGCCGGCCAGGCCGAAAAACAGGAAGGCGTGCTTGGTCACGCGCGCGGCCACTCCAGCCTGCCGCAATATATCGGAAAGGCCAATGGCCGAGACCAATGCCGTGTCTTTGAGCAGGATCATCCAGAGATTTGCCAGGCCGGGCAGTGAGATGCGGATCAGTTGCGGCAGCACCACCAGGCGCATCGTCTGTGCCTTGGACAGGCCGATGGAGTAGCCGCCTTCATATTGTCCCGCAGGTATGGCCCGGAAAGCCGAGAGGAAAACCTCGCTGGCGTAGGAGGAAAAGACGACGCCCAGCGCCACCATGCCGGAAACGAAGCTGTTCACTTCGACCGAGGCGGAGGGATCAACCAGCCGCATGATCTGCTGAATGCCGATCTGCGCGCCGTAGAAGACCAGGAAAAGGGTAAGCAGTTCCGGCAGGCCGCGGAAGATCGTGGTGTAGATATTGCCCGCGAGCCTGAGCGACGGCTCGCTTGACCGCTTGGCCAAAGCTACGAGGAAGCCGATCAGCAGCCCCACGGGCAGGGTCGCCAAAGCCAGCGCGACGGTGACGAAGACACCGTAGGCGATGTCGTCCAGCCAGCCATTTGGCCCCCAGCTAAGCAGCGTCCATGCGTCCTGCATCGGCCGCTCTATTCTCCCCGAGTGAATTCTACATCGGGGCCAGCACCCCCGCGCCGGCCCTGCAGGCAGGCGAACGGTGGACGAGCCACCGTTCGCCAGGTTTCATAGAATCAGGATTCGCCGCCGTAGACGTCGAAGCTGAAGTACTTGTCGTTGATTTCCTTGTATTTGCCGTTGGCGCGGATGGCATCAATGGCGGCGTTGAACTTCTCGACCAGTTCCTTTTCGCCCTTGCGCACCGCGATGCCGGCGCCGGGCCCGTGGATCTCCTCCACAGGGGCGATCGTGCCAACCAGCTTGCAGCATGCGCCCTCCGGCGAGTCGAGGAACTCCTGCAGCACGATGATATCGTCATTGGCCGCATCGAGGCGCCCGTTGGCGAGATCGAGCTGGTATTCCTGGGCAGTCGGATAGGGCTTCACCGTCGAGTCGGTGTAGGTCTGGCTCGAATAGTTGAAGTGAGTGGTTGACCCCTGCACGCCAAGTGTCTTGCCGGCAAGGTCCTCCTTGGTCACGCCCTTGATGTCGGTGTCCTTGGGAGCGATGATCGCCGGCGGCGTGTTGTAGTATTTGTTCGTGAAATCGACTTGCTGGGCACGCTCAGGCGTGATCGACATGGACGCGATGATGGCGTCAAACTTGCCCGCCTGAAGCGCAGGGATGATGCCGTCCCAGTCCTGCGTGACGAACTCGCATTTGACCTTCATCTCGTCGCAAAGTGCCCGGGCTATGTCGATGTCGAAGCCTTCGAGCTTCCCGTCTGCGGTCAGGTTGTTGAACGGTGGATAGGCGCCTTCAGTGCCGATTTTCAGAACCTGGTCCTGTGCATGGGCGGTGCCCAGCATCAGCATTGCGGCCGATGCCGCAAGCGCGATACGCATTCCAATACGCATTTGATCCTCTCTAGTATGGTTTAGCCGCCGGCAAGCGGCTTCCGGGAACGGTGCCCCGCGACCGTTCGCTGGGCAGATACTCCCACTGTTTTTGCCGAGAAAGCAACTGTAAAAAAGCAGGCTAGCCCAGCCTTGGTGTGCTGGAACTTTCCCCAGAAAAGCGGCCCGGAGCCTGACGTTGGGGAAGTTCCATAGTGTTCTCGACGAAATCGGCTATGGCCGAAATATTGTCCAGGCCGAACACCGGCAGCGCCTCGCCCGGCTGGGGAGTGTCCGCTGCCACAGCGACGATATTGGGATCGTGGATCGAAAGAGGCTCCCGGCTTTTCGCGTCGCGGCGGCGTGCCTCTATCTTCTTGTGGCTTTCGTGCTTGTAACCCTCGACGACGATGAGGTCGGCGGGCGCCATACGTGCAAGGATAGCTGCGAGCGGCGGCTCCTCCTCGGTACGCAACTCATGCATCAACGCCCAGCGGCGAGAGGAGACGATAGCCACCTCGGTGGCGCCGGCCTGGCGATGGCGGAATGAATCGGTGTCTTCCTTGTCGATGTCGAAGTCATGGTGCGCGTGTTTTACTGTCGAGACTTTCCAGCCGCGGCGAACCAGTTCCGCCACCAGCTTTTCCGTCAGCGTCGTCTTGCCGGAATTCTTCCAGCCGGTGATGCCGAATATGCGTTGCGTCATGATCTCATGGCCTGCGCCAGGCGCGCGGCCTCCGTAAGGTCGGAAGGTGTGTTGACATTGAAGAACGGATCATAGGAGCCGTTCGCAATCTGCTGAAGCTCAAAATCCACCTCGACATGGTCATGCCGGTCGATAAATGCGCCGACCTTTCTCTCGTCCTCGTCGAGGAGGGCGCTTCGCAGGCTTGCGGCGAGGCCGACTGGCCACAGGGCAAAGGTGGGGTGCCTTCTGCCGGCCGAGCATGCCACCGCGATTCGCTGCTCCCGCCCCTCCGTCGCCGCAAAAAGGCGATCGGCAAGGTTCATTGGAAAGAACGGAGAGTCGGCTGCAACCGTCAGGATGCGGCGGGCATCAGTGCTCGCACTGGCCCATTCCAGGCCCGCCAATATGCCTGCGAGCGGACCGGCAAAACCTTCGACGGAATCCTGCACCACTGGCAGAGCGAAGGCCGCCAGCCGTGCCGGATCGCCGTTCGCATTGATGGCGACGGCGCTGACCTGCCCTTGCAGACGATCCATGACGTGGGCAAGCAGCGGCCGCCCTTCGAGCATGGCCAGCGGCTTGTCGCCGCCCCCCATCCGCGTTGAAAGGCCGCCCGCCAGAATAATCCCTGCAATCGAGTGTTTCATTGCCCGGCTCGGACAGATTCGTCGCCGGCTATATGCCGTCCGGGGGCATGTCGGGTCCAGAGCTTTCGGTGACAGGGCGCCACCGGCCAACCACGCGTTCGCGATAAAGTGTGTAGAGGCCCGAGGCCACGATGATGGCCGATCCCATAATCATTGCCGAGTCCGGGAAGTCGCCGAAGATCACGATGCTTAGTGCGATCGCCCATAACAAGGCGGTGTATCGGAACGGTGCGATGAAGGAAATGTCGCCGACACGCATTGCCATGATAATGAACTGATAGCCGATCAGGACCAGCACCGCGGCAAGCGCCAGGTAGAGGACCATGCTGGGCTGCATCGGTGTCCAGCCGCCCATGGCCGGAAGCAGGGCGGCTCCGAGGATCGTTATAGCGATCGAAGTGACGGCCGAAACGAGAAGCGACGGAATGGCCTCCGGTATTCGCCGTGTCGTAAGGTCCCTTACCGCGCAGAACAGCACACAGGCCAGCACCAGTAGCGAATGGACGCTAAAACCCTCTACGCCCGGCCGCACGACGATCAGCACGCCGATAAAGCCGACTGAAATCGCCAGCCAGCGCCGCCAGCCAACACCTTCGCCGAGGAAAAGTGCCGCACCCATGGCTACCGCGAGCGGCAGGGCCTGCAGAATGGCCGACACATTGGCGAGAGGCAGATGCTGTAGCGCCAGCAGGAAGGTCAGCGTACCGGCTGCGTCGCCTGCAACCCGCAGCATCACCATGGAATCAAACGCATGGCGAAGCTGAATCAGCGCCCCGCTCTGCCAGGCAATGACGCCTACCAGCATGCTGGCGAAGACACCCCGCACCAGCATGACCTGCGCCATGTTCATCGAGTCCGATACAAACTTGGCGATCGCGTCGTTGACGGTGAACGCCGCCATGGAGATGACCATGAACAAGGCGCCGCGCAGGTTGGGGGAAAGAGCCAAGGCCGGTTTCGCTTTCTCGGTTGCCGGCTGTTGCCAGGCAAGGGGACCGCTACAATCAGCCCGAAAAAGTCAGCAACGTCAAACCTCTGGGCCAAGAACTTGCCGGGTGTGGCGCGAAGAATCCCGTTCCGATTGGCCGGCTCTGGGCTGCCCCGTGATGCAAGCGGACGAGAAGCGGGTCTGGCGGAAGATCAGCCGCCGGTGACGCTCATATGGCGCGCGACCGACGGGCGGTTGGTACGGCGGTCGATGACGAAGTCATGGCCCTTGGGTTTGCGGCCGATAGCTTCGTCGATTGCCTTGGAGACCAACTCGTCGCCCTCCGACGCACGCAGTGGCGCTCGCAGATCCGCGGCATCTTCCTGGCCCAGGCACATGTAAAGGGTGCCTGTGCAGGTCAGCCGGACGCGATTGCAGCTCTCACAGAAATTGTGCGTCATCGGAGTGATGAAACCAAGACGTCCCCCGGTTTCGGCCACTTCGACGTAACGGGCTGGGCCGCCTGTTTTGTAGGGAATATCCCGCAACGTGAATTGCCGCTCCAGCCGCGCGCGCATGAGTGAGAGCGGCAGGTACTGGTCGGTGCGATCGGCGTCGATTTCGCCCATCGGCATGGTTTCGATGAGCGTCAGGTCCATGCCACGGCCGTGGGCCCAGCGCAGCATCTCCGGAATCTCTTCATCGTTGAAGCCTTTCAGGGCCACGGCGTTAAGCTTCACCTTGAGGCCGGCCGCCTGGGCTGCGTCAATACCGGCCATCACCTTGTCGAGGTGGCCCCAGCGCGTGATCTGGTGAAACTTGCCTGGGTCAAGCGTGTCGAGCGACACGTTTATGCGCTTTACACCGTAATCGGCAAGTTCGCTGGCGAACCGTGCAAGCTGCGAGCCGTTGGTGGTCAGCGTCAACTCTTCCAGGGCGCCGCTTTTAAGGTGGCGCGAAAGCTCGCGAACGAGATGCATCACGTTCTTGCGAACCAGCGGTTCACCGCCAGTGAGCCGGAGCTTCTTTACGCCTTTCTGGATGAAGACCGTGCAGAGCCGGTCCAGTTCTTCCAGCGAAAGCAGGTCGCGCTTCGGCAGGAAGGTCATGTCCTCGGCCATGCAATAGGTGCAGCGGAAGTCGCAGCGGTCGGTAACCGACACACGCAGATAGGTGATCCTGCGACCGAACGGGTCGATCATGTCCATGCGACGCTCAGCTCCGCTGCACAACAGCGTTATATATCGCTATGTGATACGCAGGGGCAATGCGTTCAAGGTAGGGCCAGCCGGCGGATGCCTCCGTTCCAGGGCCGCAAGCGTCGCGGGCGGGAAATCGTGCAGGCCCCTATCCTGATCCAAAAGCCGTTGCCTCGTTGGAGGTGGAAAGGACATGCCAGAATGATCCCGCCGAAGGAACTTAGGGTCTCGAAGGACCGCAAATTGCTGACCGTTACCTTTCCCGACCATGCGCCGTTCGAGCTCTCCGCTGAAATGCTGCGCGTCCTGTCGCCCTCGGCGGAAGTGCAGGGGCACTCGCCGGAGCAGCGCGTGACCGTGCCGGGCAAGCGCAATGTGGCGATCAGCCGGATTGAACAGGTTGGCAACTACGCTGTGCGCATCGTCTTTGACGATTTTCATGATACCGGCATTTTCACCTGGGATTATCTGCGCACCCTGGGCCTCGAAAAGGAGGCGCGTTGGCAGGATTATCTCAAGGAACTGGAAGCAAAAGGTCTGTCGCGCGGCTGATGACCCGCGGACTATCCGTCTTTCAGCACTTCGATGATTCGGCGCATGTGCTCGCCGACCATGTCGCATTCCTGAGGCGTCGACTGGCTCATCGCCAGTTCGATAAGCGCCGTGTGAACCTTGAGGGCCTTCGCCAGCAGTGCCTCCCCAGCCTCGGTGAGCGAAAGCCGCAATATGCGCCTGTCCTTCTCATCGCTCTCGCGGCGCAGGAGGCCGCGTGTTTCGAGCTGTGGCAGAAGCATCGTGATGTTGGATCGCCCCACCAGAAGCTTGCGCGCCAGATCGTGCTGCGACATGCCGGGATGCCGGTGCAGGTTCATCAGGACATCGAGCTGTGCGGGTTTCAGATCCAGCGGCGCCAGCCTTGCCGCGAGCGTCCGCTCCAGCAGGTGGCAGGCCCGCGCGACCGCCACCCAGTTTTGGAAACGCGGATTGTCCCAGGGCGCTCCCGAGTCGCCTTTAGGCAAGGTAGGGTCTTGCATTTTGTTCATGGTTGAACTAATATGTTCATGCTTGAACGAATTCAACGGATTTCACTATGACACCGTTCAGCCTCGAGGTCATCCGTGCGTTGTTCGGTGTCGGCGAGCGCATCGCGCCCTCGCTGATGGGGCGTATCGCCTTCGAACTGTTCTGCCGTACACCCAATGTCAACCGGCCCACCGAAGGTGAGCGCCGGGTGATCGAACGTGCTGCGGGTTTCATGACACAGGCGCGCCTTCACCGGCTGGACCTGGGATCCGTCACGGTCGCTGCACATGAATTTCCGCCGAAACCGGGAAGAGGGGAATTCGGCGTCGTGCTGGTTGTCCACGGCTGGCGTTCGCGTACCGAGTTTATGCGCTCGTTCATCGAGGGGTTTTGCGATGCCGGCTATCGTGTTGTCTCGCTCGATCTGCCGGGCCATGGCCAGTCCTCCGGGCGCAGGCTGCATCTGGTAGCTGCCCTGGAGGCGGTGCAGGCGGCGGCGGTGAGGTTCGGCCCCTTTGCTGCCATTGTCGGCCATTCCTTTGGTGGCGCCGTGGCAACGAGCGCTTCCGTTGGCGCGGTCCGTGGCGTTGCGCCTGTGGAGACCGACCGGCTGGTGCTGATCGCCGCCCCGAGTTCCATGCAGACCGTCTTCGACAATTTCAGCGCCATGATGAATGTCGGGCCAAGGTCACGGGCCGCGATGGACCGGATAGTGGAGCGAATCGCCGGCCGACCGCTTGCAGACTTCGTCGGCAGCCGCCTTTTGGCTGACGTGGCAATGCCTGTGCTTGTCATCCACGCCCGTGACGACAAGGAAGTTTCGTCCAGCCACGCCGAGGACTATGGCTTGGCGGGCGGCCATGTCCAGATCTTCTGGGCCGACGGCCTTGGCCATCGGCGTATCCTGTCTGACAGCGGGGTGATCGCGAAGGCCGTTGACTTTGTTTCGCGCCCCGCATCCGATACTGATTGCACCCCGCGGGCCGCGGCAGGCTGACCTACTTCTTCGCGGGCTCGATCGGCAGGCCGGCAGCCTTCCAAGCCGTGAAGCCTCCGAGAATGTGTTTCACTTGCTCCAGCCCCATGTCCTGCGCCGTCTTGGTAGCCAGCGCGGAGCGCCATCCGCCTGCGCAGAAGAACACGAAACTTTTGCCTGAGGCAAAGAAGGGTTTGTGATAGGGACTTTCCGGATCTATCCAGAATTCGAGCATTCCGCGCGGACAGTGTTTCGCGCCCGGGATGTTGCCCTCTCGCTCGATTTCGCGCGGGTCCCTCAGGTCGACAAACAAGGTGTTCTCGTCTTCGAGCAGCGCGGCGGCCTCGTCGATCGAGATCGTTTCTATCTCGGCATTTGCCTCGTCCAGTAGTTCACGGTAGCCCTTTTTCATCGTCTGGCTTCCTGCGGCAGGTCCTTTTTGTCCATTGGTGGCACAGCCGCCCGTGCACCGCCATCGTTTATGATTGCGCCAGCCAGGAGCGGATGTCACAGATTTTGCTGCCGTTTCACGGAAAAGCCCGAGAGAGCCTTTCATTTTGCACAATCGTCACGACAATGGCCGCAGTCTCAGGGAAGGATTCGCCATGCGCCCAGGCAGGCTGCCACTCGTTCTGCTTTTCACGGTCTTGCTGGCATTTGCCACCGTGTACTCGGAAAGAACGGTGGCGCAGGTAAAGGAAGACCCTGGCCTCAGTGACGTTCTGGCTGATCTGCTCCATGGCGTGGAAGGCGAGGAAAGCGCCGCGGAACGGCGGATACCCTTCGGCCGCGAGGAGATTCAGCTTTCCTTCGCGCCGCTTGTGAAGCGGACTGCCCCCGCGGTGGTGAACGTTTACGCTTCGCAGTCTGCCCGGGTGGTTTCTCCGTTCGAAGGGGACCCTTTTTTCGAGCAGTTCTTTGGCCGCTCCGTCCCGCGGGCACAATCGTCGCTCGGTTCCGGCGTGTTGGTGGACCCGTCCGGAATCATCGTGACCAATTTCCACGTCATTAAGGGCGCCGACGAGGTGAAGGTGGCAACGTCGGATGGTCGCGAGTTCGCGTCAAGAATCCTGCTTAAGGACGAGTCGCTGGACCTGGCGGTCCTGAAGATCGACTCCGAGAAGCCTTTTCCGGTTGTCGCTATCGGGGATTCGGACGCGCTGGAGGTCGGAGACCTAGTGCTTGCCATCGGCAATCCCTTTGGCGTGGGCCAGACGACCACCAGCGGCATCGTTTCGGCGCTCGCGCGCAGCCATATCGGCATTTCCGATTCCGGCTATTTCATCCAGACGGACGCCGCCATCAATCCGGGCAATTCTGGCGGTGCGCTCATCAACATGGACGGCCAGCTCATCGGCATCAATACAGCTATCTTCAGCCGCAGCGGCGGCTCAATCGGTATTGGTTTCGCAATTCCGTCGAACATGGTCCGCGCCTTCGTGGAAGCAGCAAGATCGGGGTCCGATTTCTTCGAACGACCCTATATCGGCGCCGATTTCGAGCCCGTAACGCCGCAGATCGCGGAATCTCTTGGCATGGATTCGGCGACCGGTGCGCTGGTGACCTCTGTCGCTCCCGGCAGCCCTGCTGCCAATGCCGGGCTGAAGCCTGGCGACGTTATTTTGTCGCTGAACGGCACGTCTGTGGAAGGGATCGAAGCACTTGATTACCGCATGGCGACGCAGCCAATCGGTTCAAGCGCAACCTTTGGCATATTGCGCCAAGGCAGGCGCCGAAACCTGGAAATCGCGCTCGCGAGGCCGCCGGAAGGCGCCGAGTCCACGCAGGTATCCCTCCGAGGCCGAAGCCCCTTCGCCGGAGCAAAGGTAGCGGATCTTTCGCCGCGGCTGGCCCAGCGCCTGGGCATTCGCACAAACGTAAAAGGTGTTGTCGTCGTAGACATTGCTCGCAATTCACCGGCGGCCGGTTTCGGCTTCCGTCCGGGAGACATCGTGCGCGAGGTAAATGGTGTGACGATCGACAGCGCACAAAAAATGGCGCAGGTGTCCATGCAGAATACCCGCTGGTGGCGCTTTACCGTCGACCGCAACGGACAGGTATTGCGGCAGGTTCTGCGGTATTGATCGCCCGGGAACACGGTTTGGTGCCTGCGACTGGAAAATGTCTGACCTCTTCGGAAATGAGCCGGCCGAGCCGCCGAAAAGAAGTTCGCAGCCCGGTCGCCCCCTGGCTGACCGATTGCGCCCTACCAAGCTGGCTGAAGTGGTCGGGCAGGAGCATCTGACCGGCCCGGACGGCGCGCTGACTCGTTTCATCAATTCCGGCTCCCTTGGCTCCATGATCTTCTGGGGCCCACCCGGCACTGGAAAAACGACCGTGGCGCGGCTGCTTGCCGGTGAGACGGACCTGGCCTTCGAGCAGGTTTCAGCTATTTTTTCGGGCGTTGCGGATCTCAAGAAGGTGTTCGATGCAGCGCGGCTGCGTCGTGCCAACGGTCGGCAGACCCTTCTTTTCGTAGACGAGATCCATCGCTTCAATCGTGCCCAGCAGGATTCGTTCCTCCCCGTGATTGAGGACGGAACGGTGGTGTTGGTTGGCGCGACCACCGAGAACCCGTCCTTTGAACTCAATGCGGCTCTCCTGTCGCGGGCCCGCGTACTTGTCTTCCATTCGCTCGACGCGGACAGTATCGAACGGCTTCTGTCACGCGCCGAGCAAGCGCAGGCCAGACCGCTTCCGCTCGACCAGGAGGCTCGGGCGGTGCTTGTGCGCATGGCCGATGGAGACGGGCGTGCGGCCCTGACGCTGGCGGAGGAAGTGTGGCGGGCTGCCCGGCCGGACGAGATTTTCGATGCCGAAGGACTGCAGCGCGTCGTCCAGCGCCGCGCGCCTATCTATGACAAGGGGCAGGACGGCCACTACAATCTCATCTCGGCGCTGCACAAATCGGTGCGCGGATCGGATCCTGATGCGGCGCTCTATTATCTTGCGCGCATGTTCGATGCAGGCGAGGACCCGCTATACCTCGGCCGCAGGCTTGTGCGCATGGCGGTGGAGGATATCGGCCTGGCTGACCCGCAGGCCCTTGTCGTCGCCAATGCGGCCAAGGACGCGTACGACTTCCTGGGGTCCCCGGAAGGCGAACTCGCCTTGGCCCAAGCCTGCGTCTATCTCGCCACCGCTCCGAAATCCAATGCCGTCTATACGGCCTACAAGGCTGCAAGGCGGGCGGCAAGGGAGAACGGCTCCCTCCTTCCGCCGAAGCACATACTCAACGCCCCGACCAAGCTGATGAAGGAAGAAAGCTACGGCGCGGGCTACCGCTATGACCACGACGAGCCGGACGCCTTTTCCGGGCAGGACTATTTCCCTGAAAAGATGGGAAGGCAGACTTATTACGATCCACCGGACCGCGGGTTTGAACGGGAGATACGCAAGCGGCTCGATTATTGGGCAAAGCTGCGCCGTGAGAGGCAAGGTCGTTGAGCTTGCGCCTTCGATATCTCGACCGCGCGTGGATGCAGGCTTTGCCGGGCCGGCAATGCGTGTGGCATGCCAGGGCGCACTCCTGCGCCGCGGAGTAGCACAGGGATGTACCATTTTTTGCTTGTCGTAATCGGCGGCGGAATAGGGGCGGGAGCTCGCCACCTCGTGAATCTGGCCACGATGCGCTTGATGGGCGTCGGCTTTCCCTGGGGGACCTTGGTCGTCAACATAACCGGCTGCTTCATCATGGGCGCTTTCATCGAGGTACTGGCGCGGCGCGTCGGTGGCTCCAATGAATTGCGCCTGTTCGTCGCAACGGGCATCCTGGGCGGCTACACGACGTTCTCTTCCTTCTCGCTCGATTTTGCAGCGCTATGGGAACGCGGCGCCGCGGTTTCGGCAATGGGCTATGTCCTGGCAAGCGTTCTGGGCAGCATCCTCGCCCTGTTCGCTGCCTTCTGGCTTGTCAGAAATCTCGCCTGATGCACTTGCCCGCGCGTCGAAGGAACGGCATGTAGCCGCCATGGCAGGCGTAGAACAGATCACCGTGGAACCCGGCGAGGCGGGCATGCGCCTCGATCGCTGGTTCAAGAGCCACTATCCCGGGCTTGGCTTCGGGCATTTGCAGAAATTGCTGCGCTCCGGACAGGTGCGGGTGAATGGCGCCCGCGCCAAGGCCGACACACGGGTGGAGCCCGGACAAGTGATTCGCGTCCCGCCGCTGGATGTCGATAAAAAGGGCGAAAGCCAGCTTACCGGCCGCTCGATCCGCAATCAGGACGACGCGGACGTGCTCGGCAAGATGCTCCTTTTCGAGGACGAGAAGGTCTTCGTTCTGAACAAGCCGGCCGGATTGGCGGTGCAGGGAGGTTCGGGGGTCACGCGCAACGTGGATGACATGCTCGAAGTCTGGCGCAACAGGAAGGGAGAGAAACCCCGTCTCGTCCACCGCCTTGATCGTGACACGTCCGGTGTTCTGGTGGTGGCGCGTACGCGGCTTGCCGCGATGAGGCTTGCGGAAGCGTTTCGTGCGCGTGAGACGAAAAAGACCTACTGGGCACTGGTCAAGGGCGTTCCCGGCAAGCGCGAGGACAAGGTTTCTACCTGGCTTGCGAAGGAACAGACACCCGATGGCGACCGGATGCGGGTGGTCAGGCATGGCGAGAAGGGCGCGGACCACGCCATCTCCTACTACCGTGTCGTGGACCAGGCGGCGCGGGCGCTTTCCTGGCTGGAGATGGAGCCATATACCGGCCGCACGCATCAGCTGCGCGTCCATGCCGCCCACATCGGCCATCCAATTATCGGAGATCCGAAATATTTCGTGGCCGACAGCAATTGGGAATTCCCGGGTGGTATCCAGAATCGGCTGCACCTGCACGCCCGCCGCATACGCATACCGCATCCGGAGCGTGGCATCCTGGACGTGACAGCGCCGATGCCTCCCCACATGCGTCAGAGTTGGAACCTCCTCGGCTTCGATGAGGCGAGTGCGGAAGAGGACGCATGAGCAGCACTGTGGCGAACGGCACGAGCCGCGCGGGCATCGATGCCGCTGCGGCCTCCCTGATGGTTCTGCTGACCCTGTCCTGGGGCCTGAACTATGTGGCGGCGAAGGTTTCCTATGCCGGGTACGATCCGGTCTTCCTTTCTGTTTTACGTGCCGTGATCGGCGGCTTTTTCGTGCTCCTATGGTGCTGGTGGCGCGGAATCCGGCTGTTCTCGCGCGACGGAACACTGGCGGCTGGCGCCCTTGTGGGCGCGCTGTTCGGACTTGAGTTCCTCTGCCTCTATATCGGGCTGGAACTCACCACTGTCGCCCGCAATACGCTGATGGTGAATTCCATGCCATTCTGGATGCTCCTGGGTGGCCATTTCCTGCTGGGCGAGCCGATCAGCACGCGCAAGTGCCTGGGGCTCGTCCTCGCCTTTGCTGGCCTCATACTCGTTTTTTCCGACAAGCTCGGCATGGAGAAGGAGGGAATGCTGCTCGGCGACCTGCTGAGCCTGGCGGCTGGCATTCTGTGGGCAGGAACCAACATCGTCATCAAGCGCTCGAACTTGACCGAAGTGCCGCCGGAAAAGCTGCTGCTCTATCAGCTTGCCGGTTCGGCCGTGGTCGGGGTGCTTGTGATGCCCTTCGCGGGTCCTGCCGTGCGTGAGCTGGCGTTGATGCCTACCCTCGCGCTTTTGTTCCAGGCCATTTACGTCGTCGCCTTCACTTACGTTTTGTGGTTCTGGCTGCTCGGCCGCTATCCGGCATCCGGCCTTTCCAGCTTTGCCTTTCTCACCCCCGTATTCGGCGTTCTCTGCGGCGGCCTGCTTCTTGGCGAACCGCTTTCGCCGCGAGTCTTCGCGGCGCTGGCCCTGATCGCGATAGGGCTCATCATTGTCAATCGACCCTCCAAGCGCCATTTGTTGCCTGATGCGTGATATTCTCAAAGACCTCGAATCCGGCAGGGTCCTTTCCGACCCCGACCCGATGCGCCGCGCCCAAATCCAGATGAAGGCGCCACTACCGAAGCGCTTTTACAAGGCTGTTACGGTAGAACCAGCCGAACCAGGTTATGCAGTGAAACTGGACGGCAAATCGGCTCGGACGCCAGGAAAGGCGCCGCTGGTGCTCCCCACCATGCCGGCGGCGCGGTTGGTGGCGGACGAATTCGAGGCGCAGGGCGAGACGATCGATCCGGTACGCATGCCGGCCTTGCGGCTGGTCAACACCGCAATTGACGGCGTGGCAAGCGATCCGCAGGCTGTGCTGGAAGACATATTGCGCTTCGCCGCCTCGGACCTGCTGTGCTACCGCGCGGAGGGGCCGCAGCGCCTCATAGAACTCCAGAACGCCGCATGGAATCCGGTACTCGACTGGGCCCGCTCGAGCCTGGGTGCGCGGTTCAACCTCGCCGAGGGCATTATTCATGTGGAGCAGCCACGTGAGAGCATAGCGGTTCTGGGCGTGCATCTTCGCCAGCGTACGGAGCCGTTCACGCTTGCTAGCCTTCACGTCATGACCACGTTGACAGGTTCGGCGCTGCTGGCGCTGGCCGTCGAGGCTGGCGAGATCGACCCGGAGACGGGATGGACGGCCGCCCATGTTGATGAAGACTGGCAGATCGAACATTGGGGACAGGATGCGGAGGCTATTGCCCATCGCGCCCATCGCAAGCGTGATTTTCTGGCGGCCGTCGCATTGCTGGAGGCGTTGAAGACAGGCTCCTAAGAGTCCGGAATTAAAGACGGAACCGGCCCGCCGCCATGTCCCTGCGGCGGCTGCGGCTCCGGGTAGAATGCCGGGTCCGATCCGCGGGAGGGCCCACCGGGCAATGAGGGGCGCTTTTACCCCCTGCCGCGCGGCTCAGATGTCCAGCTCGTCGGCCTCGGCGAATTCGGCGCGCTCCTGGATGAAGCGGAACCTGGCCTCGGGCTTGGTGCCCATCAATGCCTCTACCGTGTCCTTGGTTGCCGTCTCCTCGTCGAGAACTTCGACCCGAAGCAATGTGCGCTTCCTTGGGTCCATCGTGGTTTCCTTGAGTTGGTGCGCCATCATCTCGCCCAACCCCTTGAAGCGTCCGATTTCGACCTTTCCACGCCCCGTGAACTCCGTGCGCAGCAACTCCTCCTTGTGGGCGTCGTCGCGCGCATAGGCCACCTTGCCGCCCTGTCGTATCGAATAGAGCGGCGGCACGGCCATGTAGAGATGGCCGCCGCGAATGAGCTGTGGCATCTCGCGATAGAAGAAGGTGATGAGCAGCGAGGCGATATGCGCCCCGTCGACGTCCGCGTCGGTCATGATGATGACCCGGTCGTAGCGCAAGTCTTCTTCGCGGTATTTGGAGCGGGTGCCGCAACCCAGCGCCTGGATGATGTCCGAGATCTGCTGGTTTGCCGCAAGCTTGTCGGTACCGGCGGAGGCGACGTTGAGGATCTTGCCGCGCAGGGGCAGGACAGCCTGGGTCGCGCGGTCGCGCGCCTGCTTGGCCGAGCCGCCGGCCGAGTCGCCTTCCACGATGAAAAGTTCCGCGCCGGCTGCCGCATTCTGCGTGCAGTCCGCCAGCTTTCCCGGCAGACGCAGCTTGCGCACTGCGCTCTTGCGGGAGATTTCCCTCTCCTGGCGCCGCCGCATGCGCTCGTCAGCGCGTGCGATCACCCAGTCCAGCAGCTTGGACGCCTCCTGGGGATTGGCTGCCAGCCAGTGGTCGAACGGGTCACGCACCGCGTTCTCGACAATTCGAATCGCCTCGACCGTGGCGAGGCGATCCTTCGTCTGGCCGACGAATTCCGGCTCGCGGATGAATACTGAAAGCATGCCCGCCGCCGAGATCATCACGTCTTCCGAGGTAATGACCGAGGCCCGCTTGTTGCCGACCAGTTCCGCATAAGCCTTCAGGCCGCGCGTGAGCACGTTGCGGAAGCCGGCCTCATGCGTGCCGCCTTCATGCGTGGGAATGGTGTTGCAATAGGAATGCAGGAAACCGTCCCCGCCATACCAGGTGACAGCCCATTCGATTGACCCGTGGCCGCCCTGCTTTTCGCTCCTGCCCGCGAAGATGTCGCGCGTGACATGGAAATCGCCGTTGAGAGTTGCGGCGAGATAATCCTTCAGGCCACCCGGAAAATGGAAATCGGCCTTGGCCGGTGTGTCGTCGCTTCCCTTGATGAGGGACGGATCGCAGGACCATCTTATGTTGACGCCGCCAAACAGATAGGCCTTGGAGCGCGCCATTCGGTAGAGGCGAGCCGGGTTGAACGCCACGCCCTTGCCGAAGATCTCGGGGTCGGGATGGAAGCGCACCGTAGTGCCGCGCCGGTTATGGATCTCTCCCAATTCCTCAAGCGGGCCGAGCGGCTTGCCCCGCGAGAACCGCTGGCGATAGAGCCGCCGGCCGCGTGCGACTTCCACTTCGCAAAAATCGGATAGCGCGTTGACCACTGAGACGCCGACGCCGTGCAGGCCGCCTGAAGTCTCGTAAACCTTGGAGTCGAACTTGCCGCCGGCATGCAGCGTGGTCATGATGACTTCGACTGCCGACTTGTCCTTGAACTTTGGATGCGGATCGACCGGCATCCCGCGGCCGTTGTCGGTGACGGACAGCACTCCCTCCGCAGTCAGTTCGACCTCGATGAAGGTCGCGTGGCCGGCCACGGCTTCATCCATCGAGTTGTCGATGACTTCGGCGAAGAGGTGATGCAGGGCCTTTTCATCGGTGCCGCCTATATACATGCCCGGCCGACGGCGCACCGGCTCCAGCCCTTCCAGCACCTCGATGTCGGCCGCCGAGTAGCTTTCCGGACCTTCCCGGACCGCCGTCTTCTTGGCAGGCGCCCGCACCGGCGGATCGGCAGGCCGCAAGGGCGTGCGCAGCGACGCCGGTTGCTTGTCCGAATTGCCGAAAAGATCGTTTATGTCATCCATGCGTGCGGAAGTCCCGAAGTCGCGAATCACGAGAGATATTGCCACGGCAGGAGCACGGAGGCACGGACGTTCTCAAAACGTTCTTGCGCCGGCCGTCGGCCGCCATGGGACTGCAACACCCAGGCCAAAAATGCAAATCAAAGGGCCAGACGGTAATTCTCTGAAAAGCATTCTCTTGTAGAGCCCGCGCGGTCAAGCGTGGGGAGACGAGCCGTTGGACTTTACATCTCTTTTGCTGGCGGTCACCCTGTCCGGCTTGTGCCTTAGCGCAACAATGATCAGCGTATGGACGTCGGTGCGCCGGGACACCTTTCTCCTCACCTGGGCGGGAGCTGTCCTGCTGCTCGTGGGACACGTGATCGCTTACTGGGTCTACGTGCAGTCTCCCTCGTTTTTTGCACTGGCGTGCCTGATGGTGTTGCTGGCTTCGGGTCTTGCCGTTCTTTATGGAGCAGCACATCAGTTCAGCGCCGGCCGTTCGCCGCTTCGTCGGTCGTTGCTGGCGAGTTCCGCCGTCATCGTTCCCGAGGTTCCGCTCGTGCTTGCCGGCTATGACGGTGCCGCTTTGGTGGTAGAAAATTTCGGGGCCCTGGCGGTGCTTTGCATGACCGCCTGGGTTTATTTCCAGAATCGTTCCGAGGCGCCGACGCCGATGGTCGCCATAGCGGTGATGTACGCCGCCTGTGGCGTTTCGTTCGGGCTGTGCGGGCTGATGGTCGTGCTCGACGGCCAATGGGTGATAGGTTACGCGCCGGACAATTGGGCGGAAGACCTGAACATAGCGGTAGCTGTTGGAAGCATGACAGGCATAGGCGCGCTTTCACTGGGGCTCAGCCAGTCGCGCAATGCCGCCCGCCACCGGGCCGCTGCCCTGAGCGACCCCCTGACGGGCGCAATGAACCGCAGAGCGCTGTTCATGCGCTATGGCGAAAAGCGCTTCGGGCCGTTCATGGCCATCATCATGTTCGATCTCGATCACTTCAAGAAGGTGAATGACACTTACGGCCATGCTGTCGGGGACCTGGCGCTGCGCACATTCGTGGATGTCGCCCGCCGACACCTGCGCGCGGACGAAGACCTTGCCCGGCTCGGCGGCGAGGAGTTCGGCGTTGTCGTGGCCCGAATCACGAAAGGGCAGGCACAATCCCTGGCTGAGGCGATCTGCAGGGATTTCGCGGCCGTGCGCCTGGAGACCGATCTTGGTCCTCTGACATGCACGGCCAGCGCCGGAATCGGCTTCGGAGACGCCGAGGGAGCGAGCCTCGAAGAGGTGATGCACAGGGCCGACATGGCCCTCTATGAGGCCAAGCGTAGCGGGCGCAACCGAATTGAGTGCACCAGCTTTCGTCTTGCCGGCTGAGGTCGTAGGCTCGGATATTGGCGTTCCATGCCTCTTGCCTTTGACGCAACCGGACGCCATAAGCAGCCCTACGGCGCTCGCGGCGCGAGGATAGCGATGAAAGAATTGATCCTGCAGTTCTTCACCTGGTGGAACGGTCAGACTTGGGGCACGCGCTTTCACACCTGGCGCTTCGGCAAAAGGGTGGGCGAGGACGAGTTCGGCAACGTCTACTATGAAGGCGGCGTCAATTCGGACGGGCAGACCCGCCGCTGGGTGATTTATAACGGTTATTCCGAAGCATCGAGCATTCCGCCGGGCTGGCACGGCTGGATTCATCATCGGGTCGACACGCCGCCATCCGCTGAAAACTACAAGCCTCGCGAATGGCAGAAGCCTTACCAGCCGAACCTGACCGGCACCCCCGGCGCCTATCGGCCCAAGGGGTCGATCATCGGCGAGGATCGTCGGCCGCAGGTCACAGGCGATTACGACGCCTGGACACCCCAGCCCTGAACCAGCCGCGAGTCGGGTTCTGGCCACATTTGACGTTTAGCTGGTTCGCTTCGCCAAATGCTCTTAGCCTTGGCGTCGAGAATCACTGCTGTCCACGGACGGGTCGTTCGCATGAGTTGTAACAAGCGCCTTTCGACCGCCTTGGCCGCGATACTGGCGATTTGCTTGCCACTTCAGGCAGCGCATTCACAGCGTATGCCCTGGGATCCGCCCGAGGATGAATTACCTTCCGACATTCCTTTCCAGATTCAGCCAGATCCCACACTGGATCAGCCGATGGGAGAGGAACTGGAACCTGGAGAAAACTGGCAGGACGATCCTGCACAGGACCAGCCGGCGGATGATCAGTCCAGCCAGGACCAGCCGGTGCAGGAAGAACCGGCGCCCGCGCCCAAAGTCGAGCGTGTGGCCAATCCCGTCGCGGAATTCACCGGCGTTGACAAGATCACCGGCCGCATCATCACCTTTGACGTTTACATCGATGAGACGGTCCAGTTCGGCGCTCTCCAGGTGACGCCGCGCGTCTGCTATTCGCGCCCCGGTGCCGAAGAACCGAAGACCGATTCCTTCGTCGAAGTCGATGAAATAACTCTGGATCGCAAGATCCGGCGGATTTTCAGCGGGTGGATGTTCGCGCAGAGCCCTGGCCTCAATGCCGTAGAGCATGCCGTCTATGACGTGTGGCTAAAGGACTGCAAGGCGAAGTCCGACGTACCTCCTCCGGAAAGCGCCAAGGCTTCGGAGCTGCCCGCCACAGAAACTGTTCCGGATTCGGCCACGGTAAGGCCGGCCGACTGAGTTTTCCGGAACCGCTGCCCCCACCGCGCGTTTGCACGCGGCGGACCAGGGTGAGCAGGACGGAGGAATTCTCGATGATGGCGAGCGAAAAGGAAATCCTCGAAATCGAGAAGGGGTTTTGGACACTCGGTGAAGCCTATTTCAAGGCCAACGCTGACAGGGAATGCCTTGTTGCCTTTCCTGGAATGGCAGGCACCATGAGCAACGCCGATCTGGCCGCTACCGCCACCAACACAAATCGCTGGCGCGACCTCGAGATCGACCTCAAGGGTATCGTTGAACCGGGCTCTGACGTTTTGGTATTGACCTACGAAGCGCATGCGACCCGCGAAAGCGGCGAGCCTTATGCGGCGCTGGTTTCGACAGGCTATGTTCGGCGTGCCAATGGCTGGAAGATGATGTTTCACTCCCACACGCCATTGGAAGGAGGCGAAGCCAGCTAGCCCTCCGCGAAACGGCTGCTCAAGGGTGAAAGACGGCGTTGCCTGACAAGGCCTCGGCCAGCATCGCCTCATATCTTGCGCGCGGAACATCCACCGCGCCGAATCGCCTGAGGTGTTCGGTGGTGAACTGCGTATCGAGCAGGATGAAGCCGCGCTCCTTCAGCCGCTCCACCAGCTTTACCAGGCAGATCTTCGAGGCGTCGGTTTCTCTCGAAAACATGCTTTCGCCGAAAAAGGCGCGCCCAAGCGACACGCCATAAAGGCCGCCGACGAGCTGCCCGTCGAGCCATGCTTCGACCGAATGGGCGTGTCCCATGCGGTGAAGCTGCACATAGGCTTCGCGGATCGGCGCGTTGATCCAGGTCGAAGGGCGCGCCTCGCGTCTTTCTGCGCAAGCGGCGATCGTGGCTTCGAAATCGGAATCGAAGCGAATGTCGAACGGCTGCTTGCGCATGGCCTTGGCAAGGCTTCGGGGTACATGGAATCGATCGAGCGGAATAATGCCGCGCGACTCCGGCCGGACCCAGAATATTTCAGGGTCCGAGGCGCTTTCCGCCATGGGAAAGACGCCCGACGCGTATGCTTTAAGCAGAAGGTCGGTGGGTATGCTGTATCCGGGGGCGTAGGGGCGGGTCATGAACCCCCTTCAGTGCGCCTCGGTGCCCTTGGCAAGATACTTTTCCAGCCAGTGGATGTCATATTCGCCATTGGCAATGTCGAGATTGCCGACGAGGTCGCGGAACAGCGGCAGCGTCGTCTTGATGCCATCCACCACGAATTCGTCCAGCGCGCGCCGCAGCCGCATCATGCATTCCACCCGATTGCGGCCGTGCACGATCAGCTTGCCGATGAGGGAATCGTAATAGGGCGGGATGCGGTAACCGGAGTAAACCCCCGAATCGACACGGATTCCCAATCCGCCTGGCGTGTGGAAATGGGTGATCGTCCCGGGCGATGGCGTGAAGGTGCGCGGGTCCTCGGCATTGATGCGGCATTCGATGGCGTGGCCCGTGAACTTGATGTCTTCCTGGCGCACGGACAGGCCGCCGCCGGAAGCCACGCGGATCTGCTCATGCACCAGGTCGATGCCGGTGATCGCCTCGGTCACCGGATGCTCCACCTGCAGGCGGGTGTTCATCTCGATGAAGTAGAATTCGCCATCCTCATAGAGGAATTCGATCGTGCCCGCGCCCGAATAGCCAAGATTGGCGACGGCTCTGGCGCATATGTCGCCGATCTTGGCGCGTTCGTCGGCGTTGAGGGCAGGGGAGTTTGCTTCCTCCCACACCTTCTGGTGGCGGCGCTGCAGCGAGCAGTCGCGCTCGCCAAAATGGACGCCGTTGCCTGCCCCGTCGCCGAAAACCTGCAACTCGATATGGCGTGGCTTTTCCAGATACTTTTCGATATAGACGGCGTCGTCGCCGAAGGCCGCGCCGGCTTCCGAGCGCGCCGTCGCAAGCGCCATTTCGAGGTCGGTTTCCGTGCGCGCGACCTTCATTCCCCGTCCGCCACCGCCGGCCGATGCCTTGATGATGACGGGATAGCCGATCTCCGCGGCGATGCGCTTGGCTTCCTTTTCGTCGGTAACCGCGCCCTCCGAGCCGGGCACTACTGGAATGCCCAGACGCTTGGCCGTCCTCTTGGCCTCGATCTTGTCGCCCATTATGCGGATATGGTCGCCGGACGGGCCGATGAAGGTGATGTTATGAGCGGCCAGTATGTCGGCAAACTTCGCATTTTCCGACAGGAAGCCGTAACCGGGGTGCACGGCGTCGGCCCCGGTGATTTCGCAGGCCGCCACGATCTGGTGGATGTTCAGGTAGCTGTCGCGCGAGGGCGGCGGGCCGATGCAAACGGCCTCGTCGGCAAGTCGCACATGCATGGCGTCCGCGTCAGCGGTGGAGTGGACGACGACCGTCTGGATGCCGAGTTCCTTGCAGGCGCGCAACACCCGAAGCGCGATCTCGCCGCGATTGGCAATGAGAATCTTCTGGAACATCCTATTCGATCACCACAAGCGGCATGCCGTATTCGACCGGCTGCGCGTCCTCGACGAGGATCGCCGTCACCGTGCCGGCGCGCGGCGATGGGATCTGGTTCATCGTCTTCATGGCCTCGATGATGAGCAGCGTCTGTCCCTCCTTCACCTTCTGGCCAACCTCCACGAAAGGTTTTGCATCCGGCGCAGGAGCAAGATAGGCGGTGCCAACCATGGGCGAGGGAACTGCATTCTTGCCTGGATCGGCCGCGGCCGGTGCCGCAGGCGCCTGTGCCGGCGCGGCAGGCGCGGAAGCAG
>SMEK01000183.1_pt1 | contig 39402 bp, 44 predicted proteins | sample 2456371 | NCBI WGS metagenome assembly SMEK01 (sample SAMN10132590, study PRJNA489261) | soil metagenome | isolation source: day1 antibiotic-loamy sand soil ammended with composted manure from dairy... | place: USA | collected 2015-04-01
GAGCCACGCACGAATTCGGCGCGCCTTGCGGCGCGCCTTTCTGGTTGGCCCGTAGGGGCACAAATTGACGGGCAGGACAATGAAGATCAAGAACTCGCTCAAGGCGCTCAAGGCGCGTCACCGCGAAAACCAGCTGGTTCGCCGCAAGGGCCGCGTTTACATCATCAACAAGTCCGATCCGCGCTACAAGGCGCGCCAGGGCTGATGGTGAGCCGCCGGCACGGCGGCTTGCACTCACGCACAATTCAGTTTGACGATCCGTTGGCAGGGACTAGAGTCCTTTCCATGCGGGTCGTTTTCGCTTTCTTCGCCGCCTTCCTGGCTTTCCCGACGCTGGTTGCCGCCGCGGCTGCGGCCCCGCCTGCAAGCAATGTCGTGCCCGGCGATTCCGTCTCGCGTGCCGAACGGCTGGACAAGCTGTTTTCAGAACTCAAGCGGGCGAGCAACCAGAACGCGGCAGGGCGGATCGCGAACAGCATCTCGCAAGTCTGGAACGATTCCGGTTCAGCCTCGATCGACCTGATGATGCTGTGGTCGGAGAAGGCCATGCGGGAACAGAAATTCGACGTGGCGCTGGATTTTCTGGATGAAGTGGTGACCTTGCGACCGGAGTTCGTTGAAGGCTGGAACAGACGCGCCACCGTGCATTTCATGATGAAGAACTTTGCGAAGTCGATGGCCGATATCGACAAGACGCTGCAGCTAGAGCCGCGCCACTTCGGCGCCCTTTCGGGGCTTGCACAGATCATGACCGAAACCGGCCGCAAGGAACAGGCGCTCAGCGCCTGGCTGCGGGTGCTCGATCTCTACCCCATGCTGCGCAATGCACAGGCGCAGGTGGCCGCTCTTTCCGAAGAACTCGCCGGCGAAAACATCTGACTGTTCCGGTATCGAGCTTTGTTCGATGTTCCTGGCGGGAACCGGTTCTCTTGCCGGCCGTTACCGGAAGCATCGAGGCGCGCTGCATGGAAAACCTTGTCGACGAGTTCGGCCATCCCACCCATATTCCCTTTCAGGTGAGCGCTGCGCGATTATTGCTGGCGGCCTTGTTTGGTGCGGCCATCGGCTTCGAGCGTGAATGGCGCAACCGACCCGCTGGGCTGCGCACGCACATTCTTGTCTGCGTTGCCGCGGCATGTTTTGCGTTGCTCACCATCGAGATCGTGCACGCGCCCATGTTCGCGGCGCCGCTGACGCATGAGGCTACCCGCTTCGACCCCATCCGGCTGATCGAGGCGGTGACTGCCGGCGTTGCCTTTCTCGCGGCAGGCGTGGTGATCTTCACTCGCGGCCAGGTACATGGCCTGACCACGGGTGCCGGCATGTGGCTGGCTGGCGCAATCGGCGTGGCCTGCGGACTCGGCCTGTGGCAGATTGCCTTGCTGGCGACGGTCATGGCGCTTCTCGTCCTGGGCCTGCTACAGGTCTTCGAAAGTCGGGCCGGCCTCAACGAGGGTGCGGATTTTGACATTTCCCGGAAAGAACGCAGGGACTCGCAAGAGGGCAGTTCTGCCGGGCACGACCGCCTTTCAGGATGAGGCCCTCAGCCTGATGCCTGCCCGGGACGAGGCGGCCACGCCCCTATCATTGCCCGCGCGCGAAAACATTGGTATTGAGCCCGCATGGAAGAGCTTTTCGGCGACCCCGCCTACAAGAAGTTCGTGCTGCAGGACCGCAAGCGCCTGCCGGCACGTTTCTTTGCGCGTGTCTGCGGCGCACTGACCAGCCGACTCGGCTGATCCGCTTCCCCGCACCGGCGCTTGCCGGACCTTTTCCATCCTTACATCGACGGATTTACGCAAATGAGCGCACCGCGCACCCTCTACGACAAGATTTTCGACGACCACGTGGTTGACCGCCAGGAAGACGGAACCTGCCTTCTGTGGATCGACCGCCATCTCGTGCATGAGGTGACCAGCCCACAGGCTTTCGAAGGTCTGCGCATGGCCGGCCGCAAGGTCCGCCATCCGGAGAAGACGCTTGCCGTGGTCGACCACAACGTGCCGACCTCCCCGGACCGCGTGAACGGCATCAAGAACGAGGAGAGCCGCATCCAGGTCGAGGCCCTGGCGAAGAACGCGGCCGACTTCGGGGTCGAGTATTATTCCGAGAAGGACCGCCGCCAGGGCATCGTCCACATCATCGGGCCGGAACAGGGCTTCACCCTGCCCGGCATGACGATTGTCTGCGGCGACAGCCATACCTCGACCCACGGCGCTTTCGGCGCACTTGCCCATGGCATCGGGACTTCGGAGGTCGAGCATGTGCTCGCCACGCAGACGCTGATCCAGAAAAAGGCGAAGAACATGCTGGTGCGCGTCGACGGGCGGCTTCCCGAAGGCGTTACGGCCAAGGACATCATCCTTGCCATCATCGGCGAGATCGGTACTGCGGGCGGCACCGGCTATGTCATCGAATATGCCGGCGAGGCGATCCGCTCGCTGTCCATGGAAGGCCGCATGACCGTGTGCAACATGTCCATCGAGGGTGGCGCGCGCGCCGGCATGATCGCGCCTGACGAGACCACCTTCGCCTATGTCAAGGACAAGCCGCGCGCGCCGAAGGGCGAGGCCTGGGATGCCGCGCTTTCCTACTGGAAAACGCTGAAGTCCGATGAAGGCGCCCATTTCGACAAGGTCGTGGTGCTGGACGCCGCCTCCCTTCCGCCGATCGTGACCTGGGGATCCTCGCCCGAGGATGTCGTGTCGGTCACCGGCGTGGTACCGGACCCGGATCAGATCGAGGACGAGAACAAGCGCAATTCCAAGAAGCGCGCCCTTGAATATATGGGGCTTCAACCGGGCACGAAGATCACCGACATCGAGCTCGACCGCGTCTTTATCGGCTCCTGCACCAATGGCCGCATCGAGGACCTGCGCGCAGCAGCCGCCGTCGCGAAGGGACGCAAGGTGCATCCGCGCGTGAGCGCCATGATCGTGCCGGGCTCAGGGCTCGTGAAGGCACAGGCCGAGGCGGAGGGACTGGACAGGATATTCATCGAGGCCGGCTTCGACTGGCGCGAACCAGGCTGCTCCATGTGCCTCGCCATGAACGACGACCGCCTGAGGCCGCATGAGCGCTGCGCCTCCACCTCGAACCGGAATTTCGAGGGCCGCCAAGGCTTCAAGGGACGTACCCATCTCGTCTCGCCGGCGATGGCCGCGGCCGCCGCAATTGCGGGCCATTTCGTCGATATTCGCGACTGGAAATAAGTTTTTCCGGGCAATGCGCAGACCAAAGCCCCGCCGCGCGGCGGGGCTTTGCACTTTGAGAACTCAAGGGCGGCGAACCAGTTCGTAGAAGCTGTCACGTCGGCCGGGCTGTTCCTCGGCCACGACCAGCGCCAGTTCATCAGCATCGAAGATCCTGAACCACTCGTCCCATTCCACCAGATCGTATCCACCCGCATTCGGCGGTCGCTCGGGCCGGTCCACGTCCTCATACGCCGCTTCCCCGAAAACGATACGCAGCATGGGTTGTGTGCCAGATTGTGGAGAAACATCCACGATGGCTGGATGCCCAGCGCGCCCGGCAGCCCAGTCCCGGATGGCTTCATGCTCGATCAACGTCACCGTGTTCGCCATTCCTGTCGCCTCCTGTTGCGACCGCAACGCCTTCTAGGGCCGCCGGTTCCCTGGGCGATCGCACTTAGCATCCATGTTTAACGCCTTGTTTGCGCCTGTTGTGTAGAAAAATTCCTGAAGAAAACAGACAGGCGGCGCCTTGGACACGGGCCTTCTCGTAGCCCTGCTCAATCCCGGAATCGCGACCGTCCTGGCGGCCGCGTTCCTTCTTCTTTTCCTGCATCAGAAAGATCGCCCCTATCTGGCGCTCCTATGCGCTGGCTACATCTGTTCGGCGCTGGGCTTCCTGCTGCAATATTTCATCCTTCCCATAGGCTTCCTGCCGACCAAGTTGATCTCGGCCATCGCCTTTTTGCTGGCGGTCTGCCTTATCGGAAACGCGCTTGTCGCCCGCCACCACCGCCCGCTTCCCTGGCGCGGAACGGCCGCAGCCGCGCTGGCCGGCCTGGGTGCCTATTGCTGGTTCATGTTCATGGTGCCCGACCTGACATGGCGCGTCCTGTCGCTGAACCTCGCATGCGGAGCGGTCTCCCTGCTGATCGGGTTCGAACTGAGGAGAATTCCCAAGGCCAACTTCATCGACCGGCTGCTCAATATCTTCGTTCTGCTGGCAGCGGCAAACTTGATCCTGCGTCCCCTGCTTGTCATCACCATCGACGGACCCTTCGCCGGCTATGACACCTTCTATGGCTCGACATACTGGACAACCATGGTCCTGTCGCATGCCCTGGTGTCGCTCATGCTCGCACTCACCTTGTTCACGGCGTCGGCATTCGACATCGTGTCGGCGCTTCGTTCCGATTCATACACCGACCCGCTGTCAGGCCTGTTCAATCGCCGCGGCTTTGAGGAGCAGAGTACGGAAGTGCTGGACCATTGCGCCAGGCTGGGCTTGCCCGCCTCGCTCATCCTTGCCGATCTCGACCATTTCAAATCCATCAATGACACGCATGGCCATGAAGCGGGCGACCGGGTGATCATGGACTTTGCCAGGCGTTTGCGCGAGGCAGCAGGAACCCGCGCCATAGCCGGCCGGCTGGGAGGCGAGGAATTCGCGGTGCTGCTGCCGCTGACCGATCTCGCCGGCGCTCGGCTTCTGGCCGAGGCTTTGCGCACGGCGTTTGCCGCCGCCACGATCGAGGGCCTGCCTGCCGGAACACGAACCACGGCAAGTTTCGGCGTTGCCGCCCGTTCAGGCGACGAGCCATTGGTTCCGCTCCTGCGGCGCGCGGACGACGCGCTCTACAAGGCCAAGCAGAGCGGTCGAGATGGCGTACGCGTCTCCTATGAAAGGCCCCCGGCGCCCGGGTCGACCACTGCGAATCTGGCCGGAACGAACCTGGGCTTCAGCGGCATGGGCTGAGTTCAGGCATCTCGCCATCTGAAAGGCCGTACATGTAGCTTCGGCCTTTGACGAAAACCGGCGGGCGATAGCAGTCGCGCTGAACCCTACCGACAGATTCCTCGTAATATTCGACGTGAGGGTGAAGCTCGCCCGCCGCCAGATAGCCGGCCATCTTCTTCGCCAACGCACCCTCCCCGACCACGATGCGCTTGTAACCTGCAGCGCTTTCGATGACGAGATTGCCGAACGAATCCGCATAGACCCGATCCCGCGACCGCGCTTCGGCGGGAATGGTCACGATTGCCGTCCAGCCGGCAAGCAGAACGACCGAGGTGAAAAGTCGGAACTGTGAACGCATGGCGCGTCTCCCTGGGCAGCGATTCGTGCCTCCTGTCCGATACGTTAACCTTTTCTTAACCATTGTTAAGAGCTTTGGATGGCTCCATACCGTTCACTCGCGGATATGGTTAACGCGCCCGTTCTGGTGCGCTCGAACATTCATCACGGAACGCCACACCCCTTGATCCCGGCGAACGGGGGCCTGTACTGTCAGCGTGGGAGAATCACCATATGGCGTTACGCCGAACATTTCGGGTGGCGCCTGTCCTTGCCTTGGCGCTCAGCACGGCAGCCTGCGTCGCTCAGCCTGGCCGGCCTACACACGGGCCCGGTGGCGGTCCGGCCACCGGTGCGGAGAAGGACAGCACCCCGCAGCCTCGCTCTGCGCGATATGGCTGCGCGGACGGTAGTACCGTTACGATAGAGAATTTCGGCAGTTCCATCCGCCTGAGGGATGCCGAAGGCGCGGAGGCAAGCCTGCCGGCCTCGCCACCCAACCAGAGCAGCCGATTTGGCGTCGAGCATGACGCGGTCGTCATTGACGGGCGCGAAGCGCTCATCATGACCGGAGGGCGCGCTCCGCTCAGCTGCAGGCGTTGAGCCGGCAAATCTCCGCAAAGGGCCTCGATCAAAACGATTGAACCCGCGTGATCGATTAAATCAGACTAAATGACGTTGCCGAAACGGTTTTCCGGCTTTGACGCGGTGCGAAAAGAGGGCTAGAAAACCCGCGTCCAATGTCGCCTTCGGAAATCCGCATGCCGTTTTCCGCCTTGGCGCGGAAAAGGACGCCACTACTGGGGGAGCCATGAGCCATTCACCAGCCACCCGAGGTCCGGCGCTGCGCGCAAGACCGCTTTCGCCTCACCTCACCATCTATCGCTGGCCCATCACCATGACGATGTCGATCATGCATCGCATCACGGGCGGTGCGCTCTATGTCGGCGCTGTTCTCGTGGTGTGGTGGCTGGTTGCGGCAGCCACATCCGAGAGTCAGTTCGGCCTTATCGACTGGCTGGTCCGTTCGTGGTTCGGCAAGCTGGTGCTGTTCGGCTACACCTGGGCGATGTTCCACCACATGCTGGGCGGTCTCCGGCATCTGATATGGGATACCGGCGCCGGGATGGACAAGGCCGGCGCATCGAAGCTGGCCTGGGCCACCATTGTCGGGTCCGTACTGCTGACACTGCTCGTCTGGGCAGTCTACATGGCCATTGCGTGAGGCTGACATGAGCGACATGAGAACACCTCTTGCCAGGGTGCGCGGGCTTGGCGCCGCACGCGAGGGCACAGGACAGTTCTGGCGCATCCGGCTTTCATCCGTTGCCCTCATACCGCTGTCCCTGTTTGTCATCGGCTGGATACTGTCCCTGAAGGGAGCTTCCTATGACGAGGTCCGCGCCTCGCTCTCGCAGCCGGTCGTCACGCTGATCGTCGCGCTCTTCATTGTGGTGAGCCTCGACCACATGCGGCTCGGCATGAAGGAAATCATAGAAGACTACGCACATGCCGAGGGCGGCCGGCTGACGCTCCTTGTCCTCAACACGTTCTTTACAGTAGCACTCGGCGTCGTGTCGCTCTTCGCGCTCGCCAGGCTGGCATTCGGAGGTTGAGCATGGCCGGGCAGGAGAAAAAGGCGGGGCCCGCCTACACCTATGTCGACCACAAGTTCGACGTCGTCGTCGTGGGCGCCGGCGGCGCGGGGCTGCGAGCCACGCTCGGCATGGCCGAGCAGGGCCTGCGCACCGCCTGCATCACCAAGGTGTTCCCCACCCGCTCGCACACGGTCGCCGCGCAAGGCGGCATTGCAGCCTCGCTGCAGAACATGGGCCCCGACTCCTGGCAGTGGCATCTGTATGACACGGTCAAGGGCTCCGACTGGCTGGGCGACGTCGACGCCATGGAATACATGGTGCGCCACGCGCCGGACGCCGTCTACGAGCTCGAGCACTATGGCGTTCCCTTTTCCCGCACCGAGGAGGGAAAGATCTATCAGCGGCCGTTCGGCGGCCACATGATGAACTTCGGCGACGGTCCGCCGGTGCAGCGCACCTGTGCGGCGGCCGACCGCACCGGCCATGCCATATTGCACACGCTCTACGGCCAGTCGCTGAAGCACAAGGCGCAGTTCTTCATCGAATATTTCGCGCTCGACCTCATCATGGAGCCGGACGGCACCTGCACCGGCGTGGTCGCCTGGAACCTCGATGACGGCACCATTCACCGCTTCTCGGCCAAGATGGTCGTGCTGGCGACCGGCGGCTATGGCCGCGCCTATTTCTCGTGCACCTCGGCCCACACCTGTACCGGTGACGGCGGCGGCATGGTGGCACGTGCGGGCCTGCCCCTGCAGGACATGGAATTCGTCCAGTTCCACCCGACGGGCATCTATGGCGCGGGCTGCCTCATCACTGAGGGCGCGCGCGGCGAAGGTGGCTATCTCGTCAATTCCGAGGGCGAGCGCTTCATGGAGCGTTACGCGCCCTCGGCGAAGGATCTCGCCTCTCGCGACGTGGTCTCGCGCTGCATGACGCTGGAAATCCGCGAGGGGAGAGGAGTCGGCAAGAACAAGGATCACATCTACCTGCATCTCGATCACCTCGACCCCGCCGTGCTGCATGAGCGCCTGCCGGGCATTTCCGAGTCGGCGAGGATTTTTGCCGGTGTGGACGTGACTAAGGAGCCGATCCCGGTGCTGCCCACGGTCCACTACAATATGGGCGGCATCCCTACCAACTACTGGGGCGAGGCGCTGAACCCGACGCCGGACAGTCCCGACCGGGTCACGCCCGGTCTGATGGCGGTGGGCGAAGCCGGCTGCGCCTCGGTCCATGGCGCCAACAGGCTCGGCTCCAACTCGCTGATCGACCTGGTCGTGTTCGGCCGGGCCGCGGCGATCCGCGCCGGCCAGGTGGTCGACCGCAACGCGCCGGTTCCCTCGCCCAATAAGGCCTGCCTCGAAAAGATCATGGATCGTTTCGACCGGCTGCGCCACGCCAACGGCCCTCAGCCCACGGCCGTGCTGCGTGAAAAAATGCAGCGCGCCATGCAGGAGGATGCGGCGGTGTTCCGCACCCAGGAGACTCTCGAGGCCGGATGCAGGCGCATCACTCAGATCTGGGGCGAGTTGAAGGACCTGCGGGTGACAGACCGCTCGATGATCTGGAATTCCGATCTGGTGGAGACGCTGGAACTGGAAAATCTGATGGCCAACGCCATAGCCACCGTCCACAGCGCCGAGGCGCGCAAGGAGAGCCGCGGCGCGCATGCGCGCGAGGACTTCACGGAGCGCGACGATGTCAACTGGCGCAAGCATACCCTGGCGCACGTGAGCGCTGACGGCAGGGTAACGCTCTCTTATCGTCCGGTGCACACCGAAACGATGCTTCCTGTCTCGGAAGGCGGCATCGACCCGGCCAAGATCGCGCCCAAGGCGCGGGTGTATTGAGGATCGCAGAATGGTCGAACTCGCTCTCCCCAAGAACTCCCAGATCAGGCAGGGCAAGACCTGGCCAAAACCGGAAGGCGCGACGAACCTTCGGGAATATCGCATCTATCGCTGGTCGCCGGACGATGGCGAGAACCCGCGCGTCGACACCTATTTTGTCGACATGGACGATTGCGGGCCGATGGTTCTGGACGCGCTCCTGTGGATCAAGAACAAGATCGATCCCACGCTGACGCTGCGCCGTTCCTGCCGCGAGGGCATATGCGGCTCCTGCGCCATGAACATCGACGGCACCAATACGCTGGCATGCACCAAGGGCGCGGACGAGATTTCCGGTCCGGTGAAGATTTATCCGCTGCCGCACATGCCGGTAGTCAAAGACCTTGTGCCGGATCTGACCAACTTCTACGCCCAGCACGCCTCGATCGAGCCGTGGTTGCACACTGTTTCGCCAGAACCCGCAAAGGAATGGCTGCAGAGCCACGAGGATCGTGAAAAGCTCGATGGGCTGTATGAATGCATCCTGTGTGCCTGCTGCTCCACGGCCTGCCCGAGCTACTGGTGGAACGGTGACCGCTATCTCGGCCCGGCAGTCCTGCTGCAGGCCTACCGCTGGCTCATCGATTCGCGCGACGAGGCCACCGGAGAACGGCTCGACAATCTGGAAGACCCGTTCCGCCTCTACCGCTGCCACACCATCATGAACTGCACGCAGACCTGCCCGAAGGGGCTCAATCCCGCCAAGGCGATAGCGGAAATCAAGAAGATGATGGTGGAACGGCGCGTCTGACGGGTGCAGCGTCAGGCAGTACAGACCGGCAAGGATTGCGCCGGCTTGGGCTGAAAACGGCAATGGCCGCCAAAGCCGACAGCCTGCAGTACGAGCTACGCGCCTTCGGTGACACTCGCATTGAGATACGGCTTGGACGAGGCCCGACGGATCTGGCCTCAAAAGCGCCTGACCTTTAGGTTGCCCCTGGCGGGCGCTATCGGCGGAACAAGACTGCTTCCGTGTAGCCGTGAAAGGCTCTAGTGGTTTCCGGCATGAGTGACCAGTCATCCCTCCCCCTCCTTTCTCCCGCTGAAGCACGCGTCCTCGGTTCCCTGATCGAAAAGAAGGAACTGACGCCGGACGTATATCCGCTCACCCTCAACGCCACCCAGGCGGCAGCCAACCAGAAGACGGCGCGCGAGCCGGTGATGTCGCTAGAGCCGGCAGAGGTGCATCGCGCCCTCAAGACACTGGAACAGAAGGGATTGGTGCGGCAGGTTTTCGGCTCCCGCGTCGAGCGCTACGAGCACCTGGCGGCGCAGCATTTTTCCTTGACCCGACCGCAGGCGGCATTGCTCGGCCTGCTGCTTCTGCGTGGACCGCAAACCGCGCATGAACTTCTGGCGCGGTCCGAGCGGTTGGCGCGCTTTCAGTCAGTGGAGGCTCTCAGGAGCGAACTTGACATGCTGATCGGCAAGCGGCCTCCCTTGGTCAAGGAGATTGGCCGCGCTCCCGGCCAGCGCGAGGATCGTTACGCGCATCTGCTGAGCGGTGACGTCGCCGCCGCACCTGTTGCCACAGCAGCCGCTACGCCAGCGCCGTCGCTTTCATCGATTGCCGAACTGGAAGCGCGCATAGGCTCGTTGGAGAAACAGGTTGCGCAGCTGGCCGAAAGGCTGGAGGCGCTGGGCGGCTGAAACAGCCGTCCTGCACCGTGGCGGCCACATGCCGTCAAACTCGCCTGCCCATCCGTCCCATGACGAGCAGGCGGAACCTGCCGGATCACGCAAGTTTCGCGTCGAGCGAAACCTTGATGGCGCCGAGCGCCTTCGAAACGGGGCAACTGGCCTTTGCCTTGTCGGCAAGTTCCTTGAATTTCGCCTCGTCAATGCCCGGCACCTTGCCGGTCAGCTTCAATGCGCTCTCGGTGATCTCGAAGCCGCCTCCTGCCGCCGGGCCATAGGTCACGATCGCCTCGGCATTCAGCTCTTCCGCAGGCGTGCCGTTTTCGGCCAGGAAATGCGAAAGCTGCATTGCGAAACACCCGGCGTGAGCAGCCGCAATCAGTTCCTCCGGATTGGTGCCGGACTTGCCGCTTTCGTCCTGGAATCGTCCCTTGAACGAATAGGGCTGACCGGAGAAGGCGCCGCTTTGCGTATCCAGCGTGCCGCTGCCCTCGGTCAGCGAGCCCTTCCAAATTGCGGTTGCGTGACGGTTCATGCCGAACTCCTTTGATGCTCCGGACCGGCCCTATGCCGGCCGTCGCCATGACTATAGCGCCTGGCCGTACGAACGCCATGAAATCTCCTTCCGCGACCGGGCACAAGGCGCCGGCTAGGTCTTTGCCGGATGATCCACCGCCTGACGGCCAAAGTCGGGCGCATCGATCTCCTGGCCGGCCTCGATGATCGAGCGGCGGATGGCCCGGGTGCGGGTGAACAGGTCGAACAGCTTTTCCCCGTCGCCCCAGCGGATTGCCCGCTGCAGCGACGCCAAATCCTCCGAGAAGCGGGCGAGCATCTCCAGGATCGCGTCCCTGTTGTGCAGGCACACGTCCCTCCACATTGTGGGGTCCGACGCGGCCAGGCGTGTGAAGTCACGAAAACCGGAGGCAGAATATTTGATGACCTCGGTCTTGGTGACCGATTCCAGATCGTCGGCCGTTCCCACTATGTTGTAGGCGATGATGTGCGGCAGGTGTGAAACGATCGCCAGCGTCATGTCGTGATGCTGGGGGTCCATCGTGTCGATGTTGGACCCGCAGCGCCGCCAGAACTCCGACAGCTTCTCCAGCGCGTCCGGATCGGTATCCGGCAGAGGCGTGAAGATGCACCACCGGTTCCGGAAGAGATCGGCAAAGCCCGCGTCGGGGCCGGACTTTTCAGTGCCGGCAAGCGGGTGGCCGGGAATGAAATGCACCCCCTCCGGCACGAAGGGCTGCATCTGCGCAATGACGGAAGCCTTGGTGGAGCCGACATCGGTAAGGATCGCGCCCTTCTTCAGGGCCGGAGCGATTTCCTCCGCCACTGCTCCCGAGGCGCCGACCGGCACCGAGACGATGACGAGGTCTGCCCCCTCCACCGCTTCTTTCGGATCAAGCGAATAGCTGTCACCAAGGTCCAGTTCCTCGGCCCGCTCCAGCGTGGCGCGGCTGCGGGTGGAGATGGCGATATGTCGGGCAAGGTTTTCGCGGCGGGCGACGCGCGCCAGGGAGGAGCCGATCAGTCCGATGCCGACCAGCGCAATCTTCTTGAACATGGGTTCTGACATAATGCTTTAACTTTTCAGGAATTCGGCGAGTGCGGCGACGACGCCGCGATTGGCTTCTTCGGTTCCGACTGTCATCCGCAGCGCGTTGGGAAAACCGTAGCCTGCAACGCGCCGCAGAATATACCCGCGCGCCGTCAGATAATCGTCTGCCGCCGCCGCTGAATGTTTGCCATCGTTGGGGAAGTGGATGAGCACGAAATTGCCGACGCTCGGCGTTACGCGAAGACCAAGCTTCGTGAACTCGTCCGTCAGCCAGGCAAGCCATCTCTCATTATGCTCGACGCTGCGTGCAATGTGCTCGCGGTCATGCACGGCGGCGATCCCGGCCTCTATGGCCGTGGCATTGACGTTGAACGGGCCGCGCACGCGGTTGACCGCATCCACGATATGAAGCGGCCCGTACATCCAGCCGAGGCGGGCGCCGCCCAGACCTATCTTGGAGAAGGTCCGGGTCATGACGACATTTTCATTCCCCGCGACCAGCTCGACCCCGGCCTCATAGTCGTTGCGCCGCACATACTCGGCATAGGCGGCGTCGATCACGAGCAGGACTGATTTCGGCAGGGCCGAATGCAGCCGGCGGACTTCCTGAAACGGCAGATAGGTGCCGGTCGGATTGTTCGGATTGGCCAGGAAGATGATTTTGGTGCGCTCTGTCACCGCGGCGAGAATGGCATCCACGTCGGCGCGCTCATCCGTTTCCTTCACCGCCACCGGAACGGCCCCGGCCGCCTGGATATAGATCCTGTAGACCATGAAGCCGTGCTCGGTGAAGATGGCTTCGTCGCCAGGCGCAAGGTAGATCTGCGCCAGCAGGCCGAGAATCTCATCCGAGCCGTTGGAGCAGACGATGTTTGCCGGATTGAGACCATGGACCTCGCCGATGGCTTCGCGCAGCCGCGAGAGCTTGAAAAGCCTGACGCCAGCCGGCGCGGTGCTCTTGCCCGGCACATAGGCCTCAATGTCCATGATGCCTGCACGCGGTGTCGGACGCGCCTGAATCTGTGCCTTGTCCATCTTCATTCCTGTCGATCCGTGCGGCCGCGGGCCTTACGGCTGCTGGCATTGCGGGAATACAGGCCGGCGGTCCTGCTGTCGAGAGGTGAAGGGGGCTTCAAAGCCGCCGTTGACGGCGCCGCATGAGAGGCATAAGTACGATCCGACCCCGTGGTGATTTGCCGGTCGGCTTGCAGCCACGTTAAAGAAGTCGCTAAAGGGCCGCAGGAACAAAATCCGCCGGACCGGCCGCGATTTCGCCGCCGGTCTTTTTGTTTGGAGTCCGCCCATGCCCATAAAGATCCCCGATCAGCTTCCCGCGCGCGAAGTACTGGCCCGCGAGGGCGTGTCGATCATGGACGAGAGGACGGCGCTGCGGCAGGACATCCGCCCGCTGCAGATCGGACTTCTGAACCTGATGCCCAACAAGATTCGAACCGAAACGCAGTTCGCCCGGCTGATAGGCGCGACGCCCCTGCAGGTGGAACTGTCGCTGGTGCGGGTCGGCAATCACAAGGCCAGGAACACCCCCGAAGAACATCTGATCGCCTTCTACCAGACATGGGAGGAGGTGCGGCACCGCAAATTCGACGGTTTCATCGTCACCGGCGCGCCGATCGAGTTGCTCCCCTTTGAACAGGTGGATTATTGGGACGAATTGACCCGCATTTTCGACTGGACGACGACAAACGTTCATTCCAGCTTCTTCATCTGCTGGGGAGCCATGGCGGCGGCCTGGTATTTCCACCGCATACCGAAGTACACGCTGGAGAAGAAGGCATTTGGCGTCTTCCGCCACCGCAACAATGCGCCAGCCTCACCCTATCTCGCTGGTTTCTCCGACGATTTCGCCATTCCGGTCTCGCGCTGGACGGAGGTGCGCAGCGCCGACATCCCCCCGGATTCGGAGCTGGAATTGCTGATCGAATCGGACAGGACCGGCCCCTGTCTTCTTTCCGAAAGAACCGGGAACCGGCTCTATATGTTCAATCACATCGAATACGACTCCACCTCGCTCAAGGAGGAGTACGATCGCGACGTGGCCGCAGGCACGCCAGTGGAAGTGCCGCATGGCTATTATCCGGACGACGATCCCTCCAACCCGCCGCTCAACCGCTGGCGCTCGCATGCCCATCTTCTGTTCGGCAACTGGATCAACCAGGTCTATCAAACCACGCCGTATGAGATTGAGCGGATCGGCCAGGTCAGACAGCCGGCGCCGGCGTGATTTCATCGGAATATCGCGCCATTCTCCGCTCCGCCCCCGGTGGCCGACGTTCGATGCTCAAGCGGAAGTGCCGGGCGGCAAGCCGTGCCTCATGCCGAACAGCCTGTCGGGCTGCCGGACCCGCTGCCAATGACGACCAAGTCCCGGTGCGCCCTGCGGCGACAGAACCGGGACGAAGACCCGCCGCGAGGCGCGCTGCGCCACTGGAATGCCCTGAAAGAGCCGCTTCTGGGCTTCCACGGCTATGATGCCGGAAAACATCGGCCACATCTTCCGCCCGCTGCGCTCGAGCAGGTTGTGAAAGCGCATCAGGAAGCGCCGCTGCGACGGCGGGAAGTAGAGCGCACCGGACCAGCGCGCCGGCGTAAAGTTGGCCTCGCGCAGCAGTTCACTGAGCTGGCCGCGCGAATAGGGCCGGCCGGTGCCGAAAGGCGTATGCTCGAAACGCGCCCACATGCCGCGCCGGTTGGGCACGACGATCACCACTCTACCGGCGGGCGAAAGCACGCGCCAGATCTCGTTCAGCGTCTCGCGCGGGTTCTCCGCGTGCTCAAGCGAATGGACCAGCAGCATGCGGTCCACCGAAGCGTCATGCAGCGGCAGTTCCTCGTCAAACACCAGCGCTGTCGCAACCGGACCATTGGCGGGCCAGACCACGGCTCCCTGCGTGGCCGGCATGAAAGCGAAGACCCGCTCGGCGTCGACGCCGAAGCGATCCAGCCATGGAAGCGTGTAGCCGAGGCCCACGAGCCGCTCATTGGGAATGGACTCCCAAATGGAGGACAGCGCCATTGCGATTGCATGCTCCGCCAGCCTGCCTAGCGGAGTAGAATAGAATGAACGCAGGTCCACTATGTCGGAATGCATGGGCCGGACCGTAGCCGCGAAGCAGATGGAGTTCAACAAAGGCCCGCAACGGCTCTTGGCGGGTGACATAAGCGCCCGCTCATCCTATCTGTCCCTTTGAACGATTCATGGACAAGGAGAAGGTTATGCCCGTCGAGATCGAACAGTTCATGTGCCGCTCGGACAATTTCGGCGTACTCATGCGCGATCCCGAGACGGGTGACGTGGCCTTGATCGACGCCCCTGAGGAAAAGCCCATTCTGGAGGCGATCGAGCGCACCGGCTGGCAGCCGAAGCTGCTGCTCATCACCCATCACCATGCCGACCATGTGGAGGCCAATCTCGCCCTGAAGGAGCGCTTCGGCCTGAAGATCATCGGACCCGAGGCCGAGGCGGCAAAGATTCCAGGCATCGATGATACGGTACGCGAAGGCTCGACCATCGATTTCGGCAATGAAGAAATCCAGGTTCTCGACACGCCCGGCCACACTGCCGGCCACGTATCGTACTACCTGCCGCACTCCGGCGTACTCTTCGCCGCCGACACGCTGTTTGCGTTGGGGTGTGGCCGCCTGCTCGAATGCCCGCCCGCAGTAATGTACGAATCGCTGAAAAAGCTTTCCGACCTGCCGTCCGACACGGTGGTCTATTGCGGCCATGAATACACCCTGTCGAATGCACAATTCGCGCTGACGGTCGATCCAGACAACAAGGTGCTGCAGGAAAGGGCAAGGAAGGTCGAGGCACTGCGCGCAGACAACAGGCCTACCCTTCCGACGACTATCGGCGAAGAACTGGCCACCAACCCGTTCCTGCGCTGGGCCGATCCTGCGATACGCGCGCATCTCGGGATGCAGCAGGCGTCCAGCGATGAGGTCTTTGCCGAGATTCGGCGCCGCAAGGACAATTTCTAGGCGCAATGGATCCGGCCGACATTATTCAGGCGCTGGGCATGCAGCCGCATCCGGAAGGGGGATGGTATGTCGAGACCTTCCGGGATGCGCCTGAAGGCGGGCGCGGTTACTCCAGCGCAATCTATTTTCTTCTCGAGCATGGCCAGGTTTCGGCCTGGCACCGCGTGAAGGACGCGGCCGAAGTCTGGCACTTCTATGCCGGCTCTGCGCTGGCGCTTTCGGTGCGCAAGGAAGGCGAAGCCACTCTGCGCCATATCCTGGGCCCTGACCTGAGGGCGGGCCAGCGCCCTCAGCTCGTCGTGCCGGCGAATTGGTGGCAAACTGCGGAAAGCCTGGGAGACTGGACGCTTGTCGGCTGCACCGTGGCGCCGGGTTTCGATTTTGCCACGTTTGAACTGGCGCCACCGGGATGGGAGCCGCCCGAAGGGTCTGCTGGCTGAGGTGAAGCTCCCTCAGCCGCGCGCCTCAGCGGCGCGGCCATGCCCCAACAGCATCGATTTCGCCGCCAGTACGGCGCCACTCGTGATGAGCAGGCAGGCGGCGAGGATGCGCCATGTCGGCTCTGCGAAGCCGGCCCCAATCAGCACCAGGGTTGAAAGCAGCGGCGCAGCATAGCTTGCAGCGCCAAGCACCTGTATGTTGCCGTGCTTGACCCCGATGTCCCAGGCATAGAAGGCCGCGCCCACCGGCATCACCCCAAGGCCCACAACGGCCAGCCACTGGCCGCCGGTTTCCGGCCACACCGTCTGTTCAAGGACCACATGGCACGCAAGGGAAAGCGCCGAAGTTGCGGCGCAGAACCACGTCACCACCGTGGTCGGCACTTTCGGGAAGCGCCGCGAGAGGAGCGAATAGGACGACCACAGGAGCGCGCACACGCCAGCCATGGCATAGCCGAAGCCGTAGCGCGCGTCGAAGGCCAGCCCTCCTCCCTTGGTGACGATGAGCGCCGTGCCGGCAAGCCCCAGCAGCGCGCCCGCGACATGGTTCCACGCCAGCTTTTCGCCCGGCATCAGCGCCGAGCCCAGAACGATCAGCAGCGGCCATAGATAGGCGATGAGGCTTGCCTCAACGGCCGGCGCATTGCGCAGCGCGGTGAAGTAGAAGAAGTGGTAACCGAAAAGGCCGGCGATTCCGATAAGCCAGACCTGCGGCGGAATCTTCTGCTCCTCCCGTTGTGAAGGCATGAGCAGCCGTGCGGCGAGGCCGACCCCTGTGCCGATGGCAAAGCAGATGGCCGAAAGCTGAAAGGGCGGCATCGCGCCGGAAGCGTCGGTCAGCAGCGCAAGCAGCGACCACATCGCCACTGCCGAAAAGCCGATCAGGGTCGCCCGCGCCATCATTCCTCCCGGGCGCACTGGCCCGCTTCTATTCCACGGTTTCAAACCGCCGCGCCCTGATTGTGATCCTGCCGATCTCGGTGCCGACCGTTGCGCGAACCGGCGCGTATATACCTGTTTGGCCCAATGGCGCAAATGTCACCATGATACGGCTTTTGGTCCTCACGAAATCGATTGCCCTGCGACCCTTGCGATAGCCGGCAACCGGATTGAAATGGAGGCGGCAGGTCACGGTCGGCCCTTCATAACCCCGGACCGAGATCGAGCCGTAGGAGTGATGGCTCAGCGTCAGGTCCGCGCGCATTTCGCTGTCGTAGAGCCGCATCTTGCGCCCGCAAACCTTGTCCAGGCTCTCCGCGGGGATCATGGTGACGGCGATCGGGTCCATTACCTCCTTCAGGTCGATGGGACGTAATGCGACCCAGTCCTTGCCACGCCTCTTCGGCGGCGGTTTGACCCTGGTCGAAATGACGTTTCCGCCGCTGAAGCGCACGTCGATGGAACGCGCCTTGCCGCCGGACGTATAGCTGCTCTGGAAGCGAACGGGACGCACCCTGTCGCCTTCGATCCGGCCCGTAGCACTGATCGATCCCTGGGTGTCGTCGAAGATGCGCGCAAGCCCGGCTGCCGAGAAGGCGCCCTTGACTGAATATGCGCCGCCCCTGAACGTGGAATTGAACTGCGAGGTGGCAACCGGCAGGCCGAGAAAGCTGACCGTATACTCACCGGTGAAGGAATGGTCGCCCTTGCGGGCCTGGGCGGGCGTCGTGACAACCAGCGCCGCCAGAAGCAGCTTCGCCATTGATGCCATGTTCTGGCTTTTCCTGTGCCTTCGGCGCAAGGCGCGCCTGCGTCCCTCAGCGCCCGTTGAAACGGCTGATTCTGACATTAATATGGATGGGAGGCAGCCGTTCCGAGGGGCCTCGACCCATTCCGCGGCTTGACGACCTTGCCAAATCCCACTATGGGAACGCCAACTTTCCATGAGGCCGCCTTGCAAGTCCGCGTGCCATACGGCGCGGCTCGAACGTTTGGCCCAGATCGAACCAAGGGTAGAACCATGTCCCGCGCCTGCGAACTGACCGGCAAAGCCGTCCTGACCGGCAACAATGTGAGCCACGCAAACAACAAGACCAAGCGTCGCTTCCTGCCGAACCTGGTCAATGTCACGCTGATCTCGGAAGCCCTGAACCAGAACGTACGCCTGCGTATCTCGGCTTACGCGCTGCGCTCGGTGGAGCATCGCGGCGGGCTCGACGCCTTCCTTATTAAGGCCAACGAGAAGGAGCTGTCGCAGCGCGCCCGTCTGCTGAAGAAGCAGATCGCCAAGAAGCTGGCTGAACAGCAGGCCGCCTGAAACTGATCGGGCGGATTGCCGCTCCTTTGGAGGAGCGCCCTGTTCGGGTCGCTCCGCTGGTTCCATCACCCAGGATAAAAAAATGACTTTCCTTTCCCGGTACCTGCCCTTCGTGGCCTCGATGGCGATCGTCGTCGTGGCCTCCAACATTCTGGTCCAGTTTCCGATGCAGGGGACCGTCGGCGGCCTTGCATTGGCCGATATTTTGACCTGGGGCGCCTTTACCTATCCCTTTTCCTTCCTGGTGACCGATCTTGCCAATCGCCGCTATGGGCCGGCGGTGGCGCGCAGGATCGTATTCGTCGGCTTCGCGCTGGCAGTGGTCTGCTCCATCGTCATTCCTCCCCTGCTGTTCCGTTTCGGCCTGACCGAATTCGAAACCGCCGCAGCCCGGCTGGCGCGCATCGCCATGGCCTCGGGAACGGCTTTCCTGACCGCTCAGCTCCTTGACGTTACCGTATTCAACTGGCTGCGCCGCCAAAGCTGGTGGCGTGCGCCGATCTTCGGCTCGCTGGTCGGCTCGGTGTTCGACACCATGGTGTTCTTCTCCATCGCCTTTTCTGCCGCCTTCGCCTTTGCCGGGCCGAGCGATGCCTTCGCCCTCGAGAGCGCGCCATTGCTGGGTATCTTCCCTCATGAGACGATGCGCTGGCTTTCCTGGGCCCTGGGCGACCTTTCGGTGAAGCTGCTGATCGCCGTTTTCGCGCTCATTCCTTATCGGCTCATCGCCGCCAGGTGGACGCAGCCGCTCCCGGCCTGATTGAGCCCGGAGAGGGTTGGGAGAGCTTCAATCCTGATGCAGCGCGAACTCCAGGTAGAGATTGCGCTGAAAAAGGGATCCGTTGTCGTCTGAGATCAGCGACACCATCACCTGCCCGTCCGCTCGCGTCCAGGCGTCGATCCCCTCCATATTGTCGATCTGATGCTTCATGTCAGCCTGCATCAGAACCGGCCCGTCCAGCACCGCACCCTTGATGATGTCCGCTTCGGCGATGCGGCGCAGGCGCAGCCTAAGCCCACGCATGAACGTATAGCTGCGTTCGAGAAGGAGCAGATCCCCATCCGGCAGGAACGTACCGTCTGAAATATCGAACCCTTCGCTGCGCCGGACCGTGAAGATTCCCTTGCGCGGCCCATCCAGGATGGCGCCGAATATATTGCCCTCCCGGTCGAGGCTCTTTTCTGAAATGATGACGATGGCACCCTTGAGCGGCCCGTCTGCGCGCGAATGGGCCACTGTTTCGAAGCCGCGATTCTGGCGCAGTTCCCGCCGCGGAACGAGAAAGTCCAGCGTACGCAACGGCCCTTTCATGGCACCGGGTTCGATCCTGAACTGGGCGATGCGATGCTCCCGCTCAAAGGCCACCGTTGCGATGCCGTCCTTGATTGCCAGGCCCTCCGCATCGGCATAGCGCTTCTCGCTCGCTGGCTGGTCTTTCGCGTAGATCATCCGTTCCATGCGGAAATTTTCGATTCCCGCCGGCCGGCCATCGGCATCGCGTCGGATACTTCCGAAGAACCAGAAACCCGTATCGGCGACGCCGATGAAGTCATAGCCAGCATTCATGAAGCGGAATGCGGAGAACCCGCCGAAATTCGATGATGCGCCCGTCATCTCCAGTCCGCCGATGAATTCGAACGGCCCGAACATGGTCTCTTCAGACTGCCCGGGAAGGAATTCCGTGATGGGCCGGACAGTAACTTCAACAGGCTGGGGAACAGGGAGTGTGTCCGCGAGCCCCAGGGGCGCCGCAAGAAGAAGCAGAAAGCCCGCCAGCCAGAAAACCGCAGGTGCCGTCCTCGTCCAAGGGAAGAAATGCGGGATAACCATTTGGCCTGAAAGGCGCTCCGCAGCGAACGCGAATGGCCTGGGCTTCATCCGGCCCGCCGCAGGCCGCCGCGACGGGTTTCGCGCACGCTTTCCTCGTCAAACAACGACGCCAGCTGCTCCGTCATCGCGCCGGCAAGTTCCTCGGCATCCACGATGGTGACGGCACGCCGATAATAGCGCGTCACGTCATGGCCGATGCCGATGGCAAGCAGTTCGACAGGCGAGCGAGTTTCGATCAGATCGATGACCGCACGAAGATGCCGCTCAAGATAGTTGCCCGGATTGACCGAAAGCGTGGAGTCATCCACCGGTGCGCCGTCCGAAATCATCATCAGGATCTTGCGCTGCTCGGGGCGGCCGATCAGCCTGCTATGGGCCCAGAGCAGCGCCTCACCGTCGATGTTCTCCTTGAGCAGCCCTTCGCGCATCATGAGGCCGAGATTGCGCCGAGCCCGCCTCCACGGAGCGTCTGCCGATTTGTATATGATGTGACGCAGGTCGTTGAGGCGGCCGGGATTGGCCGGTTTGCCCTCTTTCAGCCATTTCTCGCGCGACTGTCCCCCCTTCCAGGCGCGGGTGGTGAAGCCAAGAATCTCCACCGACACGCCGCAACGCTCCAGCGTGCGCGCCAGGATGTCGGCACAGGTGGCCGCAACCGTGATCGGGCGGCCGCGCATGGAGCCGGAATTGTCCAGCACCAGGCTGACCACCGTATCGCGGAACTTGGTATCGCGCTCCTGCTTGAAGGAAAGCGGCTGCATCGGATCGATGACGACGCGCGCAAGCCTTGCCGGATCGAGGTAGCCTTCCTCCAGATCAAAGTCCCAGGAGCGGTTTTGCTGCGCCATCAGCCGCCGCTGCAGCCGGTTGGCTAGCCGCCCCACCACCCCCTGCAGATTGGCGAGCTGCTTGTCGAGAAAGGCGCGAAGCCGGTCCAGCTCATCCTCGTCGCACAATTCCTCGGCGCCGACGATCTCGTCGAACTGCGTGGTGAATACCTTGTAGTCAATATCCCTCGACAGCGTCGTGAAGGGATTCTCGTTGCGCTTGGTCTCGCCCGGAGTCTCGGCATCGACGTCCTCTTCGTCCGACAGGTCGTCCGAAGAGGCGTCCGTCGCCTCCGCCTCGACTGCCTGCTGGTCATCCTCGGCAGTTTCGGCATCGTCCGCCTGCGTATCGTCGCCCCTGGAATCGTCCTCGCCGCCTTCCTCGCTCTGATCCTCTCCCTGCGGCTGGTTTTCCTCGCTGTCCTCGTTTTCCTCGCTCTCTTCCTCGTCGCCGAGCTCCTCGGCCATATCCATGGAGGCGAGCATGTCGCGCACGACACGGGCGAACGCCTGCTGGTCGCCCAGCTTGGCAGGCAGGCCGTCCAGATCGGCCCCGGCCTTCTCCTCGACCCACGGACGCCACAGCTCAACGAGCCGCTCCGCGCTTTTCGGCGCCGGGCGCCCTGTCAGCTTCTCGCGCACCAGCAACGCCAGCGCTTCTTCCAGCGGCGCGTCCGCACGGTCCGTGACGTCGCCCAGATTGGCCCTGGCGTACTTGTCCTCCAACATGGAGGCGATGTTGTCCGCCACGCCCTGCATTATTCTGGAGCCGATCGCCTCGACGCGAGCCTGCTCGACAGCATCGAACACGGCGCGGGCAAGCTTGCCCTCGGGGGCGAGCTTCAGGTGAATGCGCTGGTCATGGCAGGCACGTTTGAGCGCCATGGAATCGCCAAGGCCACGGGTGACGGCGACATCCATCCTGGAGGGCTTCTTCGGCGGTTCGGGCAGTCGGGCGCGGCTGCCCGCCAGCGCCGGCCGATCCTTGGCGAAGCCGACCTCGAGTTCCTTGTCGCCGGATATGGCGCGCATGCAGACCACCACCGAGCGCTTGAAGGCGTCGGTATCGGAGCCGCTTTTCGGCCTGTTGCGGGTATTGTCGCCGGGTCCGGCCATCTTGGCCCTTATCCCAGCACTATGTTGGCGGCGCTTTCCGACAGATCCTCTCCGAATGCGCGCTGGTAGAACTCGGCCACGACCGGCCGCTCCAGTTCGTCGCACTTGTTGAGGAAGGTAAGGCGGAACGCCATGCCGACCGAGCCGAAGATCTCGGCATTCTCGGCCCAGGTAATGACCGTGCGGGGACTCATGACGGTGGAAAGGTCGCCATTGATAAAGGCAGAGCGCGTCATGTCCGCGACACGCACCATCTTTTCGACAATGTCCTTGCCCTTTTCGTTCCGGTAATGCTTGGCCTTGGCAAGAACGATCGCGACCTCGTTGTCATGCGGCAGGTAGTTCAGCGTCGTGACGATCGACCAGCGGTCCATCTGGGCCTGGTTGATCTGCTGAGTGCCGTGATAGAGCCCGGTCGTATCACCAAGTCCGATCGTATTGGCGGTCGCAAATAGCCTGAAGGCCGGATGAGGGCGGATGACACGGCTCTGGTCCAGTAGGGTCAGCCGGCCTGAGCTTTCCAGCACCCGCTGGATGACGAACATCACGTCCGGCCGCCCGGCGTCATATTCGTCAAAGCAGAGCGCGACGTTGCGCTGGTAGGCCCACGGCAATATGCCGTCGCGGAACTCCGTGACCTGCTTTCCATCCTGCAGGACGATGGCATCCTTGCCGACAAGGTCGATGCGGCTGACATGGCTGTCGAGGTTGACGCGCACGCACGGCCAGTTCAGCCGGGCCGCAACCTGCTCGATATGGGTGGACTTGCCCGTGCCGTGATAGCCGGAGACCATGACCCGGCGGTTGTAGGCAAAGCCCGCCAGGATAGCCAGCGTGGTGGCCTTGTCGAACAGATAGTCCGGATCGATATCCGGCACGTGTTCGGTAGCCGTCGAATAAGCCGGCACCACCATCTTTGATTCGAAGCCGAATGTATCCTTCACCGACACGGTGGTGTCGGGGAGGTTGGCCATGTCGCGTTCGACCTTGTTCATGCGTATCAACATCTCCAGGGCGGGACAATTCAGCCCGCCTGCAACTCCTGATGTTCGGGGGCGGTCTTAGAATCTTTTCCCGGCACATGATAGCGGGAAAAAGCGGCAGAGCCTGTCTAGCAGAGCCCCGCCTGCTTCAGCACGCGATAGGCCTGCAGCACATCGCGGAACCGGTCTTCCGAACCTCTGTCGCCACCATTGGAATCGGGATGGTGGCGCTTTACAAGCTGCTTATAGCGCGCCTTGATATCGGCGCCAGTGGCCTTTGCATCAAGTCCAAGCGTTTCCAGCGCCTTGGCCTCAAGCGGCCGGGCTTTTCGTTCGCGCGGCTGGGCGGAAGCATAGCCCTCGCCGAAAAGATTGAAGGGGTCGCGCATCGCCCGGTAGTAGCTGGCTCGGCCGGAGCGCTTGTCGGCAAAATCCGGCGAAAAGCGCGCTGCGCCTTGCACGCCAATTCGCCAGGTTGGCCGGTGGCCCGTCAGCGCCTCCTTCTGGAAGCGGGCTATGTCGGTGTCGGTAAGACCCGAGAAGTAGTTGAAGCGCTTGTTGTATTCCCGCACATGATTGAAGCAGAAGTGGAAATACTCGCCTTCCTTCATGCGGCCAACGGGCGCGCGATGCGTGCCGGCCTCCTCGCAGCCATCCCACTGGCAGGCCGGCGCATGCGACTTCAGCTCCGCGTCCTTGTCCGGGCGAATGCGGATCTTCTCGAAATATTTCGAATAGGCTTTCATCGAACCCGATTTATGGGGCGTTCGCGGTTGCGAAACAAGAATTGACATTTCGGCGATCATCGCCCCTAACCGCTGAATCAGGGCTAAAGTCGGACGGCCGGCAATTTTCGTGGCGACGCCACACATGTGGTAAGGGATGACTGCGATGTCCATACAGGCGCGGATGGAAGTGAAGCTCTCGGAGGCATTTTCGCCCGAGCGACTTTCCGTGATCAACGAAAGCCACCTCCATGCCGGCCACCATCACGTCGAAAACGGCGAGACGCAGGAATTCGACGGCAAGGGCGAGACGCATTTCCGCGTCCGCATCGTCTCTTCCGCCTTTTCAGGTATGAGCCGGATCGAGCGGCACCGGGCCGTCAACGCCGTTCTTTCCGAGGAACTGAAGGCCGGCGTCCATGCACTGGCCATCGAGCCAGCCGCGCCGGGAGAAACCGTCCGCTGGTAGACTGGCCAACGCAAAGCCGGGCAGTTTCTGATTTTCCTTGTTCGCGACTTCGCCACCAGCTTTGTGACCGGAACCCGGGCGTTCACTTAACCGATATCGCCCTCGGCAGCCTGCCTGATGCGCAGCCGCGCAATGCGGTTCTTGTCCCGCTTCATCACCACGAAGCGCTTGCCGTGAAAGGTAAAGGCCTGCCTTTCATCGGGAATGGACTTGGCCTCGTGAATCACCAGGCCCGCGATCGTGGTGGCCTCCTCGTCGGGCAGGTTCCAGCCGAGCGCCCTGTTGAGGTCCCGGATGGGGACTGTGCCATCCACCACAACGGACCCGTCTGCCTCCTTGCGCACGCCCTGCACGTCGATGTCATGCTCGTCGGCGATTTCGCCCACAATCTCCTCGATTATGTCCTCCAGGGTGACCAGCCCTTCCACCTCGCCATATTCGTCAACCACAATGGCGAAATGCGCCTTGCGCCGTAAGAAGGCGTTGAGCTGTTCGCGCAGCGTGGTCGTGTCCGGCACGAACCACGGCTTGGCCGCGATCTTCGCAAGGTCGATGCGGGCGAAATCGTTGTCGACCTCGTTCAGCGCACGCAGCAGGTCCTTGGCGTGCAGCACGCCGACGATATTGTCGAGGGAGCCTCGCCAAAGCGGCAGGCGTGTATGCGGGCTCTGGAGGATTTCCCGCACCACCGTCTCGGCCGGCATGTCGGCATTGACCGAACGCATGTTGGTGCGGTGGACCATCACGTCGGATACCTCGAGCTCGTTGAGCTCGGTCAGATCGAACAGCGCATCCAGGCGCCGGCGGTGCTCATATGCCGGATCGGCCGCACCGCCGCCCTGCCCATTGCGCCTCTCCGCCGGCATGTCGTTAGCGGGCCGATAGCCCGACATACGGGCAAGCCGGTCCCTGAACACCACGACCAGCACCAGAACCGCCGCAAGCACTGCGGCGACGATCCAGCCGGCCTCGCTCATCCCGTCCGGTTCTCCCTCAGGAAGGAAAGCACTTCCGACGCGGGAACGTCCTTGGCGATGAAGGCCTTGCCGATGCCGTGGGTCAGAATGAAGGTGAGGGCGCCGCGCGAAACCTTCTTGTCCTGGGCTATGAATGCAAGAAGCGCCTCGGCATCGGGCAAGCCGCCCGGCACGTCTGCCAAACGCCAGGGTAACCCCACATCGCGCAAATGCTTTTCAACGCGCGTGGCGTCATCAGGGCTGGCAAGATTCATGCGGGCGGAGAACCGGTGCGCCAGCGCCATGCCGATCGCCACCGCCTCGCCATGCACAAGCCTTGCGCCATCATATCCCACCGCTGCCTCCAGCGCGTGGCCGAAAGTATGGCCCAGATTGAGCAGCGCCCTGTCTCCGGTCTCGAACTCGTCGCGTGCAACGACTTCGGCCTTGGCCCGGCACGACTGCGCGATGGCCTCGATCCGGGCCGCCCCTCCGCAAAACACGTCCTGCCAGTTGGCTTCCAGCCAGGCGAAGAACTCCGGCCGGTTGATAAGCCCGTACTTTGCGATTTCCGCATAGCCGGCACGGAACTCCCGGGGCGGCAGCGTGTCGAGCGCGGCCGTATCGGCAAGCACCAGCCGGGGCTGGTAGAACACCCCCACCAGATTCTTCCCGCGCGGGCTGTTGATGCCAGTCTTGCCGCCAACGGAAGAATCCACCTGGGCCAGCAGCGAGGTGGGCGCCTGGATGAAATCCATGCCGCGCCGCACTATGCCGGCCGCAAAGCCAGCGAGATCCCCGACGACGCCTCCACCCAGCGCGATCACAGCGTCGCGACGCTCCAGTTTCGCCGCCAATATGCCGTCGACGACGTGCTCCAGTTGGGAAAAACTCTTGGTTTGCTCGCCCGCAGGCACGACGATGACGCAAGCTGCGAGGCCCGCCTTTTCCAGACCGCCCTGCAGAGCCGGCAACTGCGCTGCGGCAACATTTTCGTCCGTGACGATCGCCACGCGCGCGCCGGGCAGCCGCGACGCGATCTCGGCCCCCGCCTGTTCGAGCAGGCGAGGGCCGATAAGTATGTCGTAGGCGCGCGCACCAAGCCCGACCTCGATTCTGACAGGCTCAACCATGGGCGCCTCCGGCGGCACGCTCCGGATTGTCGAGATGGCGGGCCAGCGCCTCGATCGCCTCGGCGGCTATGACTTCGCGGCGCTCATCGCGCGTTACGACCGTGACGTCCGCCAGCGCGTAGACGGGGTATCGCGCCTCCATCAACCTCGCAAGGACGCCACGCGGATCGTCATTCCTCAGGAGCGGACGATTTTGCTTCTTCGAGACGCGATCCATGAGAACGTCGAGATCGGCCTTGAGCCAGATCGAAACGCCATGCGCCCGCACCGCCTCGCGCGTCTGCTCGTTCATGAAGGCCCCGCCGCCGGTCGAGAGCACCTGCGGCCCCCCTTCCAGAAGGCGTGCGATCACGCGCTGCTCCAACGCACGGAACTCGGTTTCCCCGTAATGTTCGAACAGATCGGAAATCGTCATGCGCGAGACGCTCTCGATCTCGTGGTCGCTGTCGACGAAAGGAAGGCCAAGCATACCGGCGACCTTGCGGCCGATCGAGGTCTTGCCGGCACCCATCAGGCCGACGAAGACGATCGAACGATCACCCAGCGCCGCAAGCACCGCTGCGTGATCTTCCGGCGTCGCTGTGGCGGGTCGGGCGTTCATGAAATTCCTCTTTCCCCGGCGTATCGACATGAAAAGCCGGATGGCGTCAAGCACATCGGCACTGCTGGTGACACCATCAGTCTTGAAATGGCCGGTCAGGCGTCTCATAACGGCACGCATTCATCCATCCGCAGCCGAACATGCCGGAATTTGCCATCATATGCCGACCCTGTTTCGCTTCGTCGTGACGCTCGCGATACTCGCCGGCATCGTCTATGGCGTCATGTTCGCCCTGGTCATGTTCGTCGAACCGCGACAGGTCGAGCTTTCGGTGAAGATACCGCAGGAAAAGTTCGACCCGCAGGCGAAACAATGAGCAGCGCCGCGCGCATCGAAGCCTTCCTCGAAATGATGAGCGCGGAACGCGGGGCGGCCGGGAATACGCTTGCCGGCTATCGTCGCGATCTTGAGGACGCGGATGAGCGCATCCCTGGGGGGCTGGCCGGCGCCGACACCGCCGCTTTGCGCGCCTACCTGGCCGACATCGCGGCAGAAGGCTTCGCGCCCACCTCGCAGGCCCGCAAGCTGTCGGCGCTGCGGCAGTTCTTCAAGTTTCTCTACACGGAAGGCCTGCGCAGCGACGATCCCACCGGCACGCTGGACAGCCCAAAGAAAGGCCGGACGCTGCCAAAGACGCTAAGCGAAGCTGAAACCGGCCGGCTCCTTGACCGGGCGGCGCTGGAAGCGGCCGATCCGGGGCAGGCCGGCGACGATCCAATCGCCGCCCTGCGGCTCCATGCGCTCGTCGAGGTGCTTTACGCCACCGGATTGCGTGTGTCCGAACTCGTGAGCCTGCCGGTCACCGTGGCGCTGCGGGACGAGCGATTTTTCATCGTGCGTGGCAAGGGCGAGAAGGAACGAATGGTGCCGCTCTCGACCAAGGCTCGCGCCGCCATGAAGGCGTGGCTCCAGGCGCGCGCCGCCGTTCCGGCCCTGGCTGACAGCCCGTTTCTTTTTCCGGCTGCTTCGGACAGCGGCCATCTGCCAAGGCAGGTCTTTGCCCGGGAGCTGAAGGCACTCGCCGCCCGCGCCGGCATTTCCGCCGCGCGGATTTCGCCCCACGTCCTTCGCCATGCCTTTGCCAGCCATCTGCTGCAGAACGGAGCGGACCTGCGGGCAGTCCAGCAACTCCTTGGCCATGCCGACATTTCGACGACACAGATCTACACGCATGTGCTTGAGGAGCGGCTCATGCGGCTGGTCAACGAGCACCATCCGCTTGCCGACTAGGCGCGCTACCGCTATGTGAGGCGACGTTGCATGGCGTGCGAACGGCCTTTCTGTCCTTGCACCGCCATCTTTCCGGCCCCTTCCTGGCGCATTGGTCCGCTCGCGAATGTACAATTATCTGGATTTTGAAAAACCCGTCGCCGACCTCGAAGGCAAGATCATCGAGCTCAAGAAACTCGCCGAAAGTGGCGAGGCCGTCGATGTCGCCGACGAGATCGCAAGGCTGGAAAAGCGCTCGCGCGATGCGCTTCGCGACATCTACAAGGCCCTGACGCCATGGCAGAAGGTGCAGGTCGCGCGCCATCCGGACCGGCCCCATTGCCTCGACTACATCAAGGGACTGTTCACCGACTTCACACCGCTGGCCGGCGACCGTAAGTTTGGCGACGACCAGGCGATCGTCGGCGGCTTTGCACGCTTCGACGGCGAGCCGATCGCGGTCATCGGCCAGGAGAAGGGATCCGACACGGCAAGCCGGCTCAAGCACAATTTCGGCTCCGTCCGGCCGGAAGGTTATCGCAAGGCCGTACGGCTGATGGAGCTGGCCGACCGCTTCTCGATTCCCGTCATCACGCTTGTTGACACGGCCGGCGCCTATCCTGGAGTCGGCGCCGAGGAACGCGGCCAGGCGGAAGCCATTGCCCGTTCGACCTCGGCCTGCCTTGCGCTGAAGGTACCTACCGTTTCGGTCGTGATCGGCGAAGGCGGTTCCGGCGGCGCCATTGCCATCGCTACAGCAAACCGCGTCTACATGCTGGAGCATGCCATCTATTCGGTAATCTCGCCCGAGGGTGCGGCCTCCATCCTGTGGCGGGATACCACCCGCTCCAAGGACGCCGCGACCAGCATGAAGATAACCGCGCAAGACCTGCTGGAGATGAAGATCATAGACGCCATCATCCCTGAGCCTCTAGGAGGTGCGCATCGGGAGCCGGACAAGGTGATCTCGGCAACCGGCGACCTTCTGCGCCGGACGATGCAGGAATTTGCCGGCTCCAATGCGGATTTCCGCGAGCTGCGGCGGGAGAAGTATCTTTCCATGGGCCGCAATCTCTAAATCGGCCCTGCCGGCGTTCCGCGGGCGCGATTGTGTCGTGCAGGTGGCAATTGTCACAAAAATGCCTTCGCTGTCGGATGAAAGGGACGGGGTGCTTTGCCTGTGGTAAGGGAATCTCAAGGTTAACGACTTTAGAGTCGGCAAAGCCTTCGGCCTGATGCCGAGGCGCGCCGCACAGACAGCCGATTGTTCAGCTCATGCTTACAAAGCTCGCCCGTTACGGACTGCTCATCGTCGTTCTTGGCGTTGCCGGCTGTACGGAATCTTCGATGAACGATTTTGTCCCGCAACACGCCAATCGGCAGTTGCCGGAAAAGATCCTGGCCACGATGCGGGCCAAGGACATGGACAAGAACGCGCCCATCATGGCGCGCGTCTTCAAGGAAGAAAACACGGTCGAGATCTGGAAGCAGAAGCGCAATGGCCGCTACGACCTCATTGCGACCTATCCGATCTGCAAATGGTCCGGCAAGCTAGGCCCCAAGTTCACGGAAGGCGACCGGCAGGCGCCCGAGGGCTTCTATACGGTGCGCCCCTCGCAGATGAATCCGCGCTCGCAATATCATCTGGCGTTCAACATCGGCTTTCCCAACGCCTATGACCGGGCAAACGGGCGCACGGGCAGCAACCTGATGGTGCATGGCGCCTGCTCCTCTGCCGGTTGCTACTCGATGACAGACGCCCAGATCGAGGAGATCTATGCCTTCGGGCGCGATGCCTTCAGGGGCGGGCAGACAGAAATCCAGATCCAGGCATTTCCGTTCCGGATGACAGCCGCCAACATGGCACGCTACCGGAACGACCCCAACTACGAGTTCTGGAAGATGCTGAAGGTCGGCTACGACCATTTCGAGATCACGAAAGTCCCGCCGAAGGTCGATGTGTGCGAGAGGCGTTATGTCTTCAACCAGATACCGGTGAACGGTGCGACCTTCAACCCGACCGGCCCCTGCCCGCCCACGACCCAGCCCGAATCGCTGAAGGTGGCCTACGCCGCCTACCAGAACAAATTCGAATCCGCCTTCAAGGCCGCCGTCAACGGGAGTACGCCTCCGCCCCGTCCATCCATCCTCGGCACCAAGGAAGCCAACATCGTGGCGGAGTGGTCGCGTCGCCGGGCGCGCGGCGAGCGTGTTCCGATCGAGCCGCCGACGCTGAATCCGGACGGGACCATCTCCCAGTCCACCCGCATGGGCCGCATCGATTCCCCGGTCGGCCGCAAGATGGCAGCGCTTGACGCGGAGAAGGCCGCAAGGAAAAGGGCCGAGGAAGAGAAGGCTGCCGCCGTCGCCGCCGCAAAGGCCGCCAAGGAGCTGGAAAAGCAGCGCCTGGCAGAAGCCACGCCCGCTCCTGCGACTCCACCCGCGGATGCTGCAACGGCCATTGCCATGCAGGCGCCGCTGGAAGGGTCTCCTGCCGGCGCCGCCGGGGACGGCATGGTGTCGAAGGTGAAGAAGCGCCTGCTCGGCATGTTCGGCGGCTGAAGCTGCCTTGCCCTTGTCTGCGAAAGAAACTGCGGCCATCCTCGACCTCAGGGGCCTGAACTGCCCCTTGCCGGTGCTGAAGGCACGCAAGCGCCTTGCCGCAATGCCGGCTGGCTCCCGCCTGTGGTTGGAGACGACCGACCCGCTCGCCGTCCTCGACATCCCGGCATTCTGCGCCGAGGCAGGCCACAGGCTGATCAAAAGTTTCGCGGTTGAAGGCGGCGGCCACCGATTTCTGCTGGAACGGGGTGAGATGCGCTCCTAAGGCCTGTCACGGCTGTCGGGAACGACAGCGGTTCCTCCAGCCCCGGAAAATCAGCCACATCCTCTCCCGTTAGGCGGAAGGCGCTATCTTCCCGGAATGGCCAGCGGATTCTCGGCCAGGGCCACGCGGTCCGGCATGTCGATTGCCGGCCTGTCCGTCAATGCGCTGAAGAGACGGGAGACATAGTCGCCCGGCATGTCGAGCGTGATCAGGACCAACCGGGTGCCGCGCCTTTCATCCGGCCATGCGGGCAGGCGGGCAGGCGGATGCAGCAGGTTTTGCACGCCGTGGATGACCAGGGGCCGCGACGGATCTTCCTTCAGCTCGATCACGCCCTTCATGCGCAAGAGCTTGTCGCCATGCGCCGAGCGCAAAAGATCGAGAAACATTTCGATAGCCGCATAGGCCACCGGCCCATCATGGACGAGTGAGTGAGTCCTTACGCGATGGTCATGATGATGATGATGATGATGATGATGCTCGCCAGGGTGGTCGTGCCCGTGACCAGAACTGTCATGGTGCTCATGCGCTTCCGCCTCGCCCAGCCAGCGGCGCACGTCCGCGCCTTTTGTCGCGGGATTGTAGAGACCGCAGTCGAGAACATCGGAAACGCCTGCATGCCGCACATCAAGGATGCGGGCCCCCGGATTGATGTCCCGAAGGCGGGCCGCGAGCCTGCCAACCGCGGCCTCGTCCGCAAGATCGGTCTTGCTCAGCACCAGTCGGTCGGCGACCCCCGCCTGCTTGAGCGCCTCCACATGCGCATCGAGGTTGGCAGCGCCATTGACTGCGTCCACCAGCGTGATCACCCCATCGAGCCGAAAAGCCTGCACCAGCGCCGGATGGGCCATGATCGACAGCATCACAGGTGCAGGGTCGGCGAGTCCCGTCGTTTCAATGACGACGCGCGCAAGCCTTTCGATCCGGCCGGTCTGCAGCCGATCCACCAACTCGGCCAACGTATCGACGAGTTCGCCGCGGACCGTGCAGCACAGGCAGCCGTCGGAAAGCTGGATGATGCCGTCGGAAGCCTGCTCTACGAGCAGATGGTCGATGGCGACATCGCCATATTCATTGATGATGACAGCCGTGTCCGCCAGCGCCGGATCCTTCAGCAGGCGGTTGAGCAGCGTGGTCTTGCCCGCGCCGAGAAAGCCGGTGACCACCGTGACGGGAATCGGGAATACGGACATCAGTTGGCGCTGGCCTGATCGCCCTGGGCCGACAAGGCAAAACCGGCAGGCGGTGGCAGGTCCGGCCGCCAGTCCGGAATTGGAACGTCGGCATAGGCCTTGCCGGCAGCGTCCCGCATCGCCTTGGGAACAGGACCGGTAGCGCCGCCGAGCTTGACCGCAACCAGCGTCGGATTAGCCAGCTTTTCCTGGAATGGCGACTTTGGCTTGTCGGAAGCGGCAACCGGCGGTCCTTCCGACTGCTCCTGCGGCGATTTCTTGCGGCAGACGATGTCGCGCACGTCGTTGGGGGTTGTCGTATCGCCATAAGGCTGCAGGCTTGAGATGGTCGTGGCGCCAGTGGCGCCTGGAGATACAGCGAAGCCTGCATCAAGCAGGCGCGCAGTCGCTTCCGCGCGGCTTATCGCCGTCTGTTCGCCCAGCACCACTGCAACCAGCGTGCGGCCGTTACGCGTTGCCGACCCGATCAGGTTGAAACCCGATGCGCAGACAAACCCGGTCTTCATGCCGTCCGCGCCCTCGTAGCGGCCAATCAGCAGGTTGTAGTTGGGAATGGTTTTCTTGCCGAAAGCCAACCCCTCGATGGAAAACCAGGGCGAATATTGCGGGTAATCGCGCCGCAATGCCCTTGCCAGCAAGGCCATGTCACGCGCCGTCGTATATTGCTCAGGCGAGAACAGGCCATGCGGGTTGACGAAATGCGACCCGGTCATGCCGAGACGTGCTGCCTCGGCATTCATGCGCTCGGCAAAGCCCTTCTGCGAGCCGCCCACATTCTCCGCGATCGCCATGGCAACGTCATTGGCCGATTTCACCAGCATGATCTTCAGGGCCGTGTCGAGCCGCATGACCGTACCCGGCTTCAGGCCGAATTTGGAAGGCGGCTCGGCGGCGGCCTTCTTCGTCATCCTGATGGGCGAATCGAGCGCCACCTCCCCCGCATCGATGGCGCGGAAGACCACATAGGCGGTCATCAGCTTTGAAAGCGAGGCGGGATACCAGCGCTTGAAAGCCTCCTGGTGCGTGATGACCCGGCCGCTTTCCAGATCGAACAGCATGGTCGGATTGGCCAGCGCAGGCGTAACCAGCAGCAACGATGCCGTTGCCGCGCAAAGCCAATTGAGGAAATGTCTGTAAGTCATCGCCGATTCCGAAACCGCTATTGCCGTCGTCGCCCCGGCCTCCGTAAGATCGCCACGGATTGCCGTCATGGTGGCCCGGCCCTTTCGTCGGCCACGGCGTCAGGGTTGCTATTTAGCCTATGTGACCTTTCAAAGGCAAAGGGCCGACCGATCACAATCGAAACGGCGTCGCGGCGCCGAACGAAGCGAGGCAAAAGAGATCATGCCGATTCTGAACAGAGCCGCCGAGATGCAGCAGGAGATTGCGCAATGGCGGCGGCACCTGCACCGCAATCCCGAGCTGGGTTTCGACGTTTTCGAAACCGCGGCCTTCGTGGCTGGGAAGCTCGGGGAATTCGGCTGCGACGAGGTGGTTACCGGACTCGGCAAGACTGGCGTGGTCGGTATCATTTCAGGTCGCAGAGGCGCCGGCGCGACCATCGGCCTGCGCGCCGACATGGATGCGTTGCCGATCACCGAAGCCACCGGCAAGCCCTACGCGTCGGCGAAGCCCGGCAAAATGCACGCCTGCGGCCATGACGGCCATACGGCCATGCTGCTGGGGGCGGCCAAGTATCTGGCGGAGACGCGCAATTTTGCCGGCACCGTGGCGGTGATCTTTCAGCCGGCCGAGGAAGGCGGCGGCGGTGGCCACGAGATGATCAAGGACGGACTGATGGAGCGCTTCGGCATCCGGAAGGTGTTCGGCATGCACAATATGCCGGGCCTCCCGGTCGGCCATTTTGCCATTCGGCCGGGCCCGATCATGGCCGCGACGGCCGAGTTCACCCTCCGGATCAAGGGGCGCGGCGGCCATGCCGCCATCCCGCACGCCACGATCGACCCGATCGTGATCGGCAGCCATCTTGTCTCGGCCTTGCAGTCCGTCGTAGCGCGCAGCACAGACCCGGTCGAATCTCTTGTCGTGTCCGTGACGAAGTTTCACGCAGGGGACGCCTACAATGTCATACCCGAAACCGCGGAACTGGCTGGCACGGTACGCACGCTGAAGCCGGAGGTGGCGCAGATTGCCGAGCAGCGCATGCGTGCGATCTGCACCGGCATAGCAGGAAGTTTCGGAGCCGAGATCGAGTTCGACTACGATGCGAACTATCCTGTCACCTTCAATCATGCCGAGGAAACCGTGTTTGCCGCCGATGTCGCGGCCGCCATTGCCGGCGAAACCAATGTTCACCGGGACATCCAGCCGTTGATGGGCGGGGAAGACTTTTCCTACATGCTGCAAGCAAGGCCAGGAGCCTTCATCTTCCTTGGCAATGGCGACACCGCCGGCCTTCATCATCCGGCTTATGATTTCAACGACGACACTGCGGCTTACGGCGTGAGCTATTGGGTGAAGCTGGCCGAGACGGCGCTTGCAGGATAGCCGCAAGGAGGCCGGGCGCACTGCACGCTTGCCGCACACGCGCCTGGGTGGCGGAACGCGAGTTTCTCAACACCGTGCGACAAGCTGGCCCGCCCGCTACGCTTCGCCCTTGGCGAAGCCGCGAGAAGCGGTTATGTGTCGAACCGCGTGGTCCCGTAGCTCAGTAGGATAGAGCGGCAGATTCCTAATCTGTAGGTCGCAGGTTCGATTCCTGCCGGGATCACCACTACTCTGCATCGTTTTTCACGCGGCGCACTGGCGTGCGGACCCTCGACGCGTCATTATGTGACGGTGGCAGTTGGCGGATGATCGCCGCGCCAAAGCTTACGCGAGGATTTCGCAACTTGATCTCGCAGAAGGCCAAATATGCGCTCAAGGCGGTCATGGCCCTTGCCAGGTCCGATGCCGGGCAGCTCGCCATAAGCCAGATTGCCGAGGACGAGAACATCCCCAAGAAATTCCTTGAGCAGATCCTCCTCGATCTCAAGTACCATGGCATCGTTGCCAGCCGGCGCGGCAAGGCGGGAGGGTATGCCCTGTGCAAGTCGCCGGAGGAGATCACCTTCGGCGAGATCCTGCGCATAGTGGACGGGCCGGTTGCCCCCCTGGCCTGCCTCAGCCGCATAGCCTACCGCCGCTGCGCCGATTGCACCGACGAGGCAGATTGCGAAGTACGCCGGGTCTTCGCCTCGGTCGCCGAAGCAACGCGCGCCATCCTCGACGGAACATCGATCTCGGCGAGCCTGCGGCCTCGCGAGAAGAAAATCGGTTCCCTTCTCGCTGGCTGAAGCGGACGGATTACCTTCATGGAGCGGAACATTGGGAAAGCCTGAGCATTTTTAATCTCTATCGAACCGGTAGAGTATGCCTGTTTTCGAACAGGAGGCAGACATGACCCTCAATCGCAGATCTCTTTTCCTCTCCGCCGTGCTTGCCGCAACGGTCCAGTTCGGCGCCATAGGCTTTGCCTTCGCCGACATTACCCTCCTCAACGTTTCCTATGATCCGACGCGCGAACTCTACAGGGAATTCGACGCCGCCTTTGCTGCGAAGTGGAAGGCCGATACGGGCGAGACCGTAACCATCCAGACCTCGCACGCCGGTTCCGGCGCGCAGGCGCGTGCGGTCATCGACGGACTGCCCGCGGACGTAGTCACCCTGGCGCTCGAAGCCGACATCAATGCCATCGCCGAAAAGACCGGCAAGATCCCGGCCGACTGGCGCGGCAAGCTGCCCAACAACAATGCGCCCTATACCTCCACCATCGTGTTCCTGGTCCGGAAAGGAAACCCCAAGGCAATTCAGGACTGGGGTGATCTCATCAAGGACGGCGTTCAGGTCATCACGCCCAACCCCAAGACCTCCGGCGGCGCCCGCTGGAACTTCCTTGCGGCCTGGGCATGGGCCCGCGCGCAGAACAATGGCGATGACGCGAAAGCACAGGAATTCGTCACCAGGCTGTTTGAGCACGTTCCCGTCCTGGATACGGGGGCGCGGGGCTCCACCAACACCTTTGCTCAGCGCGGCATTGGCGACGTGCTGCTCGCCTGGGAGAACGAAGCCTTCCTGGCGCTGGACGAACTCGGCCCGGACCAGTTCGACATCATAGTCCCCTCCATCTCCATCAGGGCGGAACCGCCGGTGGCACTGGTGGACGGAAATGTCGACGCCAAGGGTACCCGCAAGGTGGCCCAGGCCTATCTTGACTATCTCTACTCGCAGGAGGGCCAGAAGATCGCCGCCAGGCATTACTATCGCCCCTTCCAGACCGAGGGCGTCGATCCTGCCGATCTGAAGCGTTTCTCCGACCTGCAGCTCGCAACCATTGAAGACTTCGGTGGATGGAAGGAAGCGCAGCCCGCCTATTTCGGCGATGGCGGCATTTTCGACCAGATCTACACTCAGGGGCGGTAACATGACGACTGCCATTGCGACGGCAGGGTGGCGGTTCAGGAAGCCAAGCGTCCTGCCGGGCTTCGGCCTGACGCTTGGCTTCTCGATTGCCTACCTTTCCCTGATCGTACTGATCCCGCTGGCGGGCGTGGTCTGGCGTTCCGCCGAACTCGGCTGGGCGCAGTTCTGGTCGATAGCCACCGATCAGCGCACGCTCAATGCTCTGAGAATGAGCTTCGGGGGCGCGCTGGTTGCGGCAATGGTCAATGTCGTCTTCGGGACACTCGTCGCCTGGGTTCTGGTCCGTTATCGATTTCCTGGTAAGCGCATCTTCGATGCCATGGTGGATCTGCCTTTTGCCCTGCCCACTGCAGTGGCGGGCATTGCCCTGACCAGCCTTTATGCGCCGAACGGCTGGATCGGCAGCCTGCTGGCGCCGCTAGGTATAAAGATCGCCTATACGCCGCTGGGCGTTGTGATGGCCATGATCTTCATCGGCCTGCCTTTCGTAGTGCGCACCGTCCAGCCGGTGATGGAGGAGATCGACAGGGAGGTGGAGGAGGCTGCTGCCACGCTCGGCGCGCGCCGGCTCCAGACTGTCCGACGTGTCCTGCTGCCGGGCCTTGCGCCTGCGATCCTGACGGGCTTCGCGCTCGCTTTCGCACGGGCTGTGGGAGAATATGGATCGGTGATCTTCATCGCCGGCAACATTCCCTATGTTTCCGAGATCGCGCCGCTGCTGATCGTCATCCGGCTGGAAGAATACAACTACGCGGCGGCGACCGCCGTGGCCACGGTCATGCTTGCCATTTCCTTCCTCATGCTCCTGGTCATCAATCTCATCCAGGCATGGAGTCGCAGGAGGTTCGGCTATGGTGCTTGACATCCCTGCCGACCGGAACGTGGCACCGCGCTCCGCGGTAACGGAAAGCCCGCTCACGCGCATGGTGCTCATTGCGCTCGCCCTTGGCTTTCTGCTGCTCTTCCTGGTCCTGCCGCTGCTTGCGGTCTTCGTGCAGGCCTTCGCCAAGGGGGTCGATGCCTATTTTGCCGCCCTTGCGCTGCCGGATTCGCTGGCCGCTATCAAGCTGACGCTGCTCGTCGCCGCGATCGCCGTGCCTTGCAACCTGGTCTTCGGCGTGGCGGCAGCCTGGGCCATCGCCAAGTTCGAATTCAAGGGCAAGGCCTTCCTGATCACGCTTGTGGATCTGCCTTTTTCGGTTTCCCCCGTGATCTCCGGCCTTGTCTATGTTCTTCTGTTCGGTTCGGGCAGCCTCCTCGGACCATGGCTGACAAGCCACGGCATCCAGATTCTTTTCGCCGTTCCGGGCATCGTTCTAGCCACCATCTTCGTGACCTTCCCCTTCATCGCGCGCGAACTCATTCCACTGATGCAGGACCAGGGCACGGCAGACGAGGAGGCGGCTCTCTCGCTGGGGGCGACGGGCTGGCAGACCTTCTGGCGGGTGACCCTGCCCAATATACGCTGGGGCCTGCTTTATGGCGTTCTTTTATGCAATGCGCGCGCCATGGGCGAATTCGGCGCGGTTTCGGTCGTTTCGGGCCACATAAGGGGCCTCACCAACACCATGCCGCTGCATGTTGAGATACTCTACAACGAGTACAACTTCACCGGGGCTTTCGCGGTCGCGTCGCTGCTGGCGCTGCTCGCCCTCGTCACCCTCATCATGAAGACGCTGCTCGAGTTGCGCTATTCGCGAGCAGGCTCCCTTTCCACCCCTCACTAGGAGCGGACGCATGGACCTTTCCATTCGCAAGGTGTGCAAGCGGTTCGACGGCTTCAACGCGCTGGACGACGTGTCGCTCGACATCGGCTCGGGCGAGCTGATCGCCCTGCTTGGACCTTCCGGTTCCGGCAAGACCACCTTGCTGAGGCTGATCGCGGGACTTGATCTGCCCTCGGGAGGCCAGATTTTCTTTGCAGGCGAGGATGCTTCCCGCAGGAGCGTTCAGGAGCGCAATATCGGCTTTGTCTTCCAGAGCTACGCCCTGTTCCGCCACATGACAGTGCTGGAAAATGTCGGCTTCGGCCTGAGCGTCAGGCGGGGACCGGCCAGGGTTCCGGCAGCCGAGATCCGCCGGCGCTCGCTCGAACTTCTCGACCTGGTCCAGCTTTCGGGGCTGGAAAAGCGCTATCCGCATCAGCTTTCCGGTGGCCAGCGCCAGCGGGTGGCCCTGGCGCGCGCGCTGGCCATCGAGCCGAGCGTGCTGCTACTGGACGAACCTTTTGGCGCACTGGACGCCAAGGTGAGACGGGAATTGAGAAGCTGGCTGCGCGACCTTCATGCAGACCGCGTGGTGGTCATGAGCCAGGGGCGCATCGAGCAGGTCGGCACGCCTGATGAGATATACGACCGGCCGGTATCACCCTTCGTCTTCAGTTTCATTGGTGAATCGAGCAGCCTGCCGGTCCGCGTGGAAGACGGACAGGTCTGGTTCGAGGACAGGCCG
>SMEK01000297.1_pt1 | contig 39169 bp, 35 predicted proteins | sample 2456371 | NCBI WGS metagenome assembly SMEK01 (sample SAMN10132590, study PRJNA489261) | soil metagenome | isolation source: day1 antibiotic-loamy sand soil ammended with composted manure from dairy... | place: USA | collected 2015-04-01
CTAGCGCTCGGCTGCCACCCGATCGCCCTGGCCCCGGCCGAGCGCAGTGGCAATGATGATGCGCGCGTCCAGCAGCAATGACTGGAGGGCGCCATAGCGGGCGTCCCATTCTGCCAGCTTCTCCGGCACGCTCATGTCGATTCCGTTGATCTGAGCCAGGCCACTGATGCCAGGTTTCAGGCGGAGCACGCCCCGCCGCCTGCGCGCCTCGATCAGTTCCACCTGCACTGGCAGGCAGGGGCGCGGGCCAACCAGGCTTACTTCGTTTCGCAATATGTTCCAGATCTGCGGAAGCTCGTCGAGCTTGGTCTTGCGCAGGAAAGCCCCGATCTTCGTTACCGCATCGGCAGAGACCTGGTTGGTGGCAGCCTGCACCGTGCCCTTCTTCATCGTCCGAAACTTGTAGCAGACAAATGGGCGGCCATCGCGTCCCACGCGCTGCTGCGCGAAGATGCCTGGTCCGGGCGACTGCAGTCGGATCAGGGCCCAGATAAGCAGGAGAGCCCACCAGAAAAGCACCGCAACAAGGATAGCGAATGCGAGGTCGACCGTTCGCTTGACTGCCTTGTAGGTGATGTTGTCGTGCTGCCCCGTGGTCAAGATGAGCTCGCGTTCCCTGCCGCCTTCGCTTTCAAGCACAAATTGAGCCAGCCGGCCGATATGCAGCGTCGGCTTCAACGCGGAAAGGATGGAGAACAGGGCGCGCGCCAATGGCAGGGGAAGCGAATTGAGGAAGCGCAGCCTGCCACCCCACCGGTCGCCATGGACAAGTGGCAGATAGAGCGTGAGGATCTCAATCCCCTGGATGTCACGCAGGCGATCCGCCGCCTCACGCTTCGTTCGTGCATAGGCGCTGTGATTGCTTTCATCCAGCGCATGCACCGACGACACATTAACGAAACGAGGAATATTGGCTTGCCTCGCAGCCTGCACTGTCTTGACCGTCAGCTCGACATTGACCGCCCGAAATTCCTCAAAGGAAACATCAGCGTCGCTGTTGGCCACCGCCAGATGCAGCAGCAGATCAAACTTTGCCGCACGCTGCGAAATATCGTCATAACTGCACGCAGGCAGTGAGGGGAAAAGCCTCCCAAGGCGCTCAGGCTCGCGACCGACGACCAGCACCTCCGCTCCAGCCTTGACCAGCAAGGGGACGAGGTTGCGGCCGATAAATCCCGACGCACCGGTGACGACAATCTTCATTCAACGTACCCGCTGACAAGACCAGACAATAACGGTTGCAGGCCCGCCCGTGGCGGCCTCCAGTCGGCCGCCCATCCGACCTCAGCGGGCTAACGGCGCAAGCGTGACGACCTCCGAAAACCTCACATTGCGGATCAACATCACCGGCTTGTCCTTGGATCGGAAATTCGCAAGCAGGACCAGCTTTATCGAATGTGTGCCAGGCCGGAACTGGTTGTGGTTTGCGTCCCCCTCCCCGGTTATCGTTCCTGCTATGTGAACCCAGCCGTCTTCGGAGCTTACCTTGCGGTCGCTGGCGCCCGCATACCGATATGTGCCGGGACCTGATCTAAGCTCCTTCCCTTCGGCGTCATAGGTGGCCACGCCAAGATAGACGGCGGACACCTGGTCCGAGCCATCCTCCCTTGGCAGCACACGAATATCCGCCTCAAGCTGGTAGGTCTTCCGCGGATCGACCACCGTCATCTCCTTGGAAAACAGGGTCTCCGGCCCGATGATTTCCACCGCTCCCGCCCTGTCATCAATTTCTACCGCCGCCGCGCTTTCATCTGCCTCGAGCTTGTCCGGCGTCACGAGAGCGATCCAGCCAGCCTGGAGGCCTACCAGCAAGCACAGCCCTACCACAGCCATAACGCCGACAAGAACGCGCAGGTACAGTCTGACAGCTTCGGCGAATCCGGAAGACATGCGGCCGTGGCTTGCGCCTGCTTTTCCCATCTCCGATTGATCCTGAGGATTCGCCGGTTTGTTCACGCGCAGCAGCTCCCGCAGCAGGCGACGTGCAATCGAATCTCCGGTGATGCGATACTCTGCCCTTGGGCAAACACGCGTTGCCTAGCCATCAGAACTGCCCCGCCCGTCTCGCTGCTGTCATCGAAGTCTCTATAGTGAACTGCTCGCCCGGCGGCAAACCGCGCGTCGTCCGGGGCGGTATTGGGTCATCGTGGCAGTCCCAAGGCAAGCGCCAGCGCCAAAGGGTCAACCGGGCGTCATTATGATCTCCCAGGTGACGCGATCGCCGATGTTCACAGGCCGGGTCGTCACCGCGCCGATGACGCTGTCGAGATGCTTGGGCGGCAAGCCAAATCCGGGGCGGACGATGCGTACATCGTCGCGCGAAATCACCGAACCAGCAGGCAGGGCGCGACTGAAGTAGATGGAGCGGCGATAGCGCAGCGAGTTCTTGTCCGACTCGGACCTGCCGTATCTCACCTCGCCCAAGGCTTCCCACGCACGCCGCGCTTCCGTGGCAAGGATGGAAAATTCATCCGGCTCCATCGAAAAGGCCGCATCGACACCGCCGTCTGCCCGGGCGCTCGTAAAATGCTTCTCGATGATGGACGCGCCATGGGCAACGGCAGCGATGGAGACGCCGCAGCCCATCGTATGATCCGAAATGCCGACCTCGCAACCGTAGGTGGCTCGCATGTCGGGAATGGTCAGCACGTTCGCGTCGTGCGTGGGTGCCGGATAGGCGCTGGTGCATTTGAGAATGGCCACCTGCTGGTTGCCGGCGTCCCTGCAAGCTTCCAATGCCTCCGCGATCTCTTCCCGAACGGCCATGCCGGTAGAAATGATGACCGGCTTTCCCGTTCCAGCCACCTTGCGGATCAAGGGGATATGGGTGAGTTCGAACGAAGCGATCTTGTAGGCGGGCGCGCCGATCGATTCGAGGAAATCGACAGACGTTTCATCGAAGGCCGACGAAAAGGCGATGATCCCCTTTTGCCGGGCGCGCTCGAAAATAGGCAGGTGCCATTCCCAGGGCGTGTGCGCCTCGTCGTACAGGTCAAAGAGCCGGCGGCCCTGCCAGAGCGGACTGTCGTCAGGCACCAGGAAATCGGATGTCGAGGCATCCAGGGTAATGGTTTCGGGGAGGTAGGTCTGGAGCTTGATTGCATCGGCCCCGGCCTCGGCAGCCATGTCCACCATCGCAAGCGCCCGGTCTAGCGACTGGTTATGATTGCCCGACATTTCGGCGATGACGAACGGCGGTTCTGACAGGCCGATCTTGCGGCCCGCGATCTCAAATCCGGTCATCTGGCTTTCCCCGGTTCCCTTCCCTGATCCGCTCGGCAATGTAGAGGGATTCCTGCAATCTGTAGCCTGCCCGCTCGAAAGCGCGGGCAGATCGCCTGTTGTGGGCCAGCACCACGGCCCTGATGGTCGAAATATCGCTGCGGTGCCCGAACAGCCAGTCCGTGGCCTGGCCCACAAGGTCGAAAGAGCGGGCTTCCTCGGGGTTCTTGAAAATCGAAATGGTCGCCTCGCTCCCTGCCAGATCAAAACGCACCACTCCCACCGGAAGGCCGCCCAGTTCGGCAATCATGATCATGCGCGACGCGTCCGCCAGGCTCCTGGCAAACCAGCGCTCGTGCTCCTCCAGCGTTATCGGGGCCTTGTTGCCAGACACCTCACGAATTTCCGGATGGTTTCGCCATCCGTGCACAAGCATGCTGTCGGCGGCAACCGCCGGCCGGAATGTCAGTTCTCTGCACAGCAGCCTGCTGGCCACGCGAGCAGCGCCGAGGCCATCTACAATGCCCGCGCCGCGCTCGCTCATCCCGCGCACCAGTTCCGGCGCATCCCACAGCACGTCAAGCCACCTGGATATGGCCGCAATGTCGGGCTCGAACATGGCCGGCGTCCCGACTGCCACACCCGAACGAACAAGATCGCGCACATTGTCAACCTGGTTGGGAACGATGCCGAAAACCAGCGATGGTACCCCCAGGCAAAGCCGCTCCCAGCTCATGGTTCCGCCACCACCGATGGCAAGGTCGGCGCCATGCAGAAGTTCGGCTATGTTGGTGGCGCCAACGTGAAGCCGGACCGCCCCTCTGCCGGCCTGAAAGCGGATCAGTTCGTCGATCTTCCCGTTCAGCGGGCCGACCAGCACATCGACGCAGTCCAGATCATTCAGGCGCGGCTCCAGTGCCCGCAGAACAGCCAGCGTATGCCCGGCAGGATCGGATCCACCAAAGGCCACCAGCAGCCGACGCAGCTTGCCGTTGCGCCGGCGCGGAACCGAACGCCACTCGGCAAACTCCTGCCGCAGAAGCGCGTAGCGCGGACCGACCAGCAACTGCGCCGACGGTGGCACCAGTTCCGCATAGGCCTCGACCCCATCGAAAAGCCTGTTCTGATCGACCAGGAGGTCGCAATCGTGCGCCCGGTCGGCCAGATCGTCGATGATGGCGATTTTTTGAACCCATGGCCGGACCAGCAACTCCCATGATCTGGAAATCGCGTAATGATCGACCAGCAGGAGACAAGGCTCAGCCATTTCCTTGAGAAAGGCCAGCGTTGCACGCGCGTCGTCTTCCGATCCCGGCTCTACATCCTCCTCGATCTCGTGGCAGCCTATGCCCGCGGCTTCCAGGCGTTCCCTGAGCGCGGTTCCCGGCGCCCGCATGATGAAACAAGGCGAGGCACCCAGGTTCATGACTGCGTGGGCGAGGCTCATGCAACGGGAAAAATGCCCCATTCCGAGGTCCGAAGAGGCATCGGTGCGAAAGACGACAGGCATTGTCATCCCGCCGGACTCCGAGCGAGGCCGTTATCGCAGGGTGCAGGCACGCAATTGGCGCCGGCCTCAGGCCTGATCGTGCTTGCGCTCATCCATCCACCGCACCAGGAATTCGGCACGCGCCCAGTCTTCCTCGTCGTCAATATCCTGAACCCGCAGGCGTGGCAGGACGAGTGGAACCGCCCTGCTCCTGAAAAACGGAATGCGCTTCACGAAAGAGCTGGTGGCGCCCCAGTAGAGCTGGCCCGCATCGTGATAGAGCGGTTTCAAATCCTGCGAACGACTATCGATATGTTCGGGGAACGCCGCGGAAAGAAAACCCTCCTCGCTTATTTCGAGTGACCTCTGCACCGCGAATTCGAAGGCACAGCAGGTGATTACATAATCGGCACCGGTCGAGCGCAGCAGTTCGTGACCCTCGCGAATGTCGGACGGCCGCAGAAGCGGCGCAGTGGGATAGATGCAGCAGACTGCCTCGGGCGTGCAGCCGTGCTCGATCAGCCAATCCACGGCATGGGCAACAACCGGAAGCGTTGCCGCGTGGTCGCTGGCCAGCTCCGCCGGACGCCGGAAAGGCGTCTCTGCTCCGAAGGAGCGTGCAACTTCCGCGATTTCCTCGTCATCCGTCGAGACAATGACGCGGCTGAAACATTCTGAGGCCACCGCGGCTTCGATGCTTCGCGCAATGATGGGCTCGCCCAGGAAAGGTCTTATGTTCTTTCGCGGGATGCGCTTGGACCCACCCCGCGCAGGAATGATGGCGACGTTCATGCAAGCAGCTTCCTGAGGGTCGCGATCACCTTCGTCTGGTCTTCATCAGTCATTGCCGAATACATCGGCAGCGTGATCGCGCCATCATAATAGGTTTCGCTTTCAGGAAACTGACCGCGACGAAAACCAAGCGCCTGGTAGTAGGGCTGGGTATGCACCGGAATGTAGTGCACATTCACGCCGATCCCGGCGGCACGCAGCGCCTCGAACACCTGTCGGCGATGCGCGGCCTGATTGAGCCTGATTACGTAGAGGTGCAGCGCGGAGCGGCGGTCCGGCAGGCGCGCGGGCAGTCGTATCGGAAGGTCCGCCAACTCCCGGTCGTAGCGGTCCGCCAGGCGGTGGCGGCGCTCCACCCATGCGTCCAGATTTTTCAACTGGGAAAGGCCAAGCGCCGCCTGGAGTTCGGTCAGGCGGTAGTTGTAGCCGAGTTCCCGCTGTTCATAGTACCAGGGGCCTTCATCGGCGGCGAGCGCTGCCCTGTCGCGGGTCATGCCGTGCGAGCGGAAAAGTCGCATCCGTTCGGCCAGCTCCGGGGAATTGGTCGTCGCCAGCCCGCCTTCGGCAGTGGTTATGATCTTTACCGGATGGAAGCTGAAAACGGTGATGTCGCTGTGGGTGCAATCGCCGATGGTCGTATCCTTGTAGCCTGCTCCGACCGCGTGCGAGGCATCTTCGATGACGCCAAAGCCATATTCTTGCGAAAACGCTGCGATCTCCTCCATGTCGCAGGGCTGGCCGGAAAAATGCACCGGAATCACAACCTTGGGCAGTTTCCCGACCTTGCGGGCAGCGCGCAGCTTTTCAGCCAGGCTGGCTACGCTCATATTGTATGTGTGCGGGTCTATGTCGACGAAATCGACCGAGGCCCCGCAATAAAGCGCGCAATTGGCGCTGGCGAGGAATGTGTTGGGGGACGTCCACACAACATCGCCTGGGCCCACGCCGAGCGCCAGGCAGGCAATGTGCAAAGCCGAGGTGGCACTGTTGACGCCCACCGCATGCGCAACGCCGCAATATTGCGCAACCGCTTCTTCGAAGCGAGGGAGCACCGGCCCCTGGGTCAGGAAATCCGATTGCAGCACCGACACGACCGCATCGATGTCTTCTGCCGAAACGGACTGCCTGCCATAAGGAATCATCAGAAGCCTTCGTGAGAGAAAGCGGGGTCCACATGCTCGCGAATCAGGCTGCGCAGCTGCTCGACGGTGAGAAATTCGTCATTGTCCGCCGAATTATAGCTGAACCCCTGCGGAACCCGCTTCGCGCCTGCTGAAATATAGCGTTCGGCCAGCGCCGCATTGCTGTTGGTAAGCAGATAGTACTTGCCGATATCGATGGTGTTGGGTCCGTCGCTGGGAGTGATCATCTCCTCATGGATCTTCTCTCCAGGCCGAACGCCCACGATTTCGATGCGGGCGCTCGGCGCGACGGCACGCGCAACATCCTGAATGTTGTAGGAGGGGATTTTCGGGACGATGATTTCACCGCCCAGCGCGTTTTCAATCGCCCAAAGGACGAGTTCAACGCCTTCCGCAAGACTGATGTTGAAACGGGTCATGGCCGGATCGGTGATAGGCAGAACCCCGGTTTTCCGCCTGTCGAGAAAGAACGGGATGACCGATCCTCGACTGCCCATGACGTTGCCGTAGCGAACGACGCTGAAACGCAGATCGCGCGAACCCTTTATGCCATTGGCGGCCACGAAGAGCTTGTCGGAGCAGAGCTTGGTCGCACCGTAAAGGTTGATCGGCGCTGCCGCCTTGTCCGTGGACAGCGCCACTACCCTGGAAACCTTCGTATCCATGCAGGCCTCTATGAGGTTCTGCGCCCCCAGCACGTTGGTCTTTATGAATTCGAAGGGATTGTATTCCGCGGCGGGCACCTGCTTCAGTGCGGCGGCGTGCACGACGATGTCCACACCCTCCAGGCCGCGACGCAGTCGATCGCGGTCGCGAATGTCTCCCAGAAAATAGCGCAGCGCAGGATACTCCTGCTCGCTTAAAGTCTGCCTTAGCTCAAACTGCTTCAGTTCATCGCGCGAATAGACGACGAGACGGCCAATGCCCGGATAGCGTGCGAGTACCGTTTTGAGGAAGGCCTTACCGAACGAGCCCGTACCACCCGTTACCAGAACCGATTTCCCGTTCAGCATTCCCAGTCGCCCCTCATGACGCTCTCTACCGCGACGGCTCTCCCCCGCGGCCCGGAACAGTTGCGTTGCACTTTGCCTTGCGGATCTCGGTGCCGCCGAGGCCAGAACAGCGATTCTGCTTCCGGATGGCACTTTATGAGACGCCATCCTTTTGCGGGCCTTGCCATGCGGCAGGGATCGCCTGTTGCCGACGAGTCCTCGGAACAGGATCAAGCAAAAGAAACCGGCGGCGCCGCTCAAGCGACGCCGCCGGCATCAAAATCAGGGTTCTTGGGGCTGGAACCTAGCGCAGGCGCTGCAGCAGTGACCAGACGACAGGGACGAGCGCAGCCGCCAGCCCGACCTTGATGAGGTCACCCACCAGGAAGGGCAGGACACCAAACTGCCAGGCCTTCTCCGGTCCGATCAATGTCGCGAGCCAGCCAAAGCCCATGGCCATCATCACAAGCTCGGCAACCAGCATGGCGCCGGTAAGCTTGAGCAGGCTGCGATCCCATCCGCGATCCGCCGCCCAGCCAACGATGGCCGCCATAACCACGAAGCCGGCGAGATAGCCGCCGGTCGGGCCCATCATGTAGGCAATGCCGATGCCCTTCTCCGGCGCACTCTGGAAGACCGGCAGCCCGGCAGCACCTTCCGCCATGTAAAGCAGCAGCGTAGCCACGCCGAGCCGCAGGCCGAAGGCAGCGCCGATGAGAAGTACCGCCAGCGTTTGAAGCGACATGTCCACAGGACCGAGGACTACCTTGGTCTTGGCGGAAATGGTCAGCAGCAGCGTTCCCGCCAAGGCCAGGAAAATCTGGGTCGCGAGGCGCAGAGCCCCGTTCCGGGGGAGAGCGAGCGAAACAAGCGGACGCATAGTGGTTGCAATTGCCATGGTTTTCCTCATTTCCTTCCGGCGCGGCGCAGCCTGGCTGCGTGATGTTTCTATATTGGCTTCCTCACCGGGCGGCAATCGGTTTCCGCCCGGCATGAACGGACAGGATGACATGACCCTGAAGCTCAGCGCCGATTTCGAGCCTCGCCATGGCGAGGCGGTGCCGGTTGCGCCGGGGGTCGTGCGAATCACCGCCCGCAACCCCTCGCCTTTCACCTTCCACGGCACCAACAGCTATCTGATAGGTCGCGATTCGCTGGCTGTCATCGACCCCGGCCCGGATGACGAGGAACATTTTCGGGCCCTGCTCAAGGCCGCAGATGGACGCCCGATCAGCCACATCTTCATAAGCCATACGCATCGGGATCATTCGCCCCTGGCTGCCCGCCTCAAGGGCGCTACAGGCGCAACAGTGCTGGCGGAGGGGCGGCACCGCCCGGCCCGCCCGCTGCGGTCCGGAGAAACGGCACGACTGGATGCAAGCGGCGACATGGACTTCAACCCTGACCGGACGCTCTCAGATGATGAGGTGGTCGAAGGCGACGGCTGGGCAATAAGGACTGTTCTGACACCCGGGCATGCTGCCAATCACGCCGCCTTCGCGCTCGAAGGAACCGGCATATTGTTTTCAGCAGACCATGTAATGGCCTGGTCCACCACCATCGTAGCGCCGCCCGACGGGGCCATGACCGAGTACATGCGCTCGCTTGACAGGTTGATCGAACGCGGCGACCGCCTTCTGCTTCCCGGCCATGGCGGGCCGGTAACTGCGCCGCGCACCTTCATGCGTGGATTGCGGGCGCATCGCCGCATGCGCGAGCGAGCCATTCTCGAGCGCATCAGCAAGGGTGACCGCACCATAGCGGCTATGGTGGCCGCCATTTATCGCGACACCGATCCCCGCCTGCATGGGGCTGCGTCCCTGTCCGTCCTGGCGCATCTGGAAGACCTTGTCGCCAGAGGCCTGGTTTCCACTGAAGGCGACCCCTCGCTGGACGGCGTCTATATGCCTATCCGTTAAAAGCGCCGGAAGCTGCCCGCGTCATCGCTATCGACCGTCTTCCTGGCCAAGTCCCAACTGGCTGTTGATCTGGCTATCGAGTTCGGAAAGAAAGACAACGATCCGCCGGGCATTGTCGCCAAGGTCGTGTCGCCCATAGCGCGAGGCCGAGCGCATATCGACCAGCGTCGTATCCGCGTCAGCGCTAATGCGCACAGACACGTCTGCCGGCAGTTCCAGACCCAGGCTGGGCGCAACGGCGCCGATGGTTGCCTCTCCCGCGATACGGGCATTTGCCCCGGGTAGAGGACCGGAAATCCGCCAGCCCTGCCGCGCGAGCACGGCTCCAACCGCGGCAACCGTTTCGTTCAAAGGCAATTCATAGCGCCTTCCCGTAACCAGCGGATAGTGTTCGGCCTGCAGGCGTCGCTCGCCAGGGCTTTGCGGCAAGAGCGAGTTCATATCCGCTGTGCGTTCGCTGGCGGTTGGCAGCGTGGGTGGCGCATCGAGATCGGTGGAAATGTCGCGCAGCGGCGGAAGAACGAGCATCAGGTAGGCGGCATACCCGTAGGGCGCAAGAACAATGAGTGCGACCATCACGCCAAATGCAACATCGCGTCCGCCCGGCCCGCCATAGGTCCAGATGCGGGAAAAGGCGAAAGCAGCGACAATCAGCGAAATCGCCGCAAGCGCTGCGACCAGCGCGAGCACCCACAGATAGGCCATGGTTTCAACCAGGCCAAAGTGATGCCCGATCCAGACCGTCGCGAGCAAAACGAAGGAAAAGGCTGCCATGCGCCGGCACCAGCCGGGCGCCCGGGATCTGCGCCTTTCGGGATATTCGGTCATCGTCGCGTTGTTGGCTTCAGACTGGCAGTTCTGTTGGTTTGAGGTGCGCGATTTGCGATTTCCATGCTGCATAGCCGCCATCCGCGCGGTAGTCGATAGTCCTTCAATAGCTGTCGGTGCACGACCCGGTAGGCCAGGCCGTCGCCCAGCCCATGGTCGGCACTCGTTCCGCTTCAGGAACCCAGACGCCACAATCCGGCCATGTGCCGGCGTCAAATTGAAGGACAGGCGGGGCGCGCAGCGGATGGACGAGGTTCGCATGGATGCGCAGCTCGATGAAAAGGCCCTTGAGGACTCGCTGATCGAGGGGCTGGCCGAACTGACGCCGCCGGGCAAGGGCGTTTCGCAGGAAGAGTTCGCCGAAGTGGTTGCCGGCGCGCTCGAAGCCGTGGGCGGCCGCCTGTTGTTCAAGATGGAGATTGGAACGGAGGGCGAGCGCCAGCATCTGGCCGCTGCCTCTGTCGGCGAAGGCGAGAGGCGCCAGTTCCTGCTCCTGTCCCTGCCTGTTGGGGGCGGCAAGCTCAAGGTGGAATCGGCCGCCAGCAGCGAGAACCCGGTGGCGAACATAACGGCAGCCTATGCTGGTCTCATGGACGTCCTGCAGGCAGCCGCCTGACACATTTAATACCGCCAAGTCAGCGAACGATCCCCTTGTCGGATGCAGGGACTGACCCAGTTTACTCCGCAACAACAAAGAATGGTCATGGAAAGAACCAATTCCGCCGCCAGGCCCGCTGACGCGCGAGCGCCCGGTTTCGCCAGCAATCCTGACTATCGAATCACGGTGGAGCCGTTCGACGGTGTGGTGACGGTCAGTTTCTCCAGCGCCATCATCGCCGCGTCCAAGAATGCCAAGGTGCTGAAGGAGACGAACCATCCGGACGTTTTCTACATTCCGTTCGAGGACATTTATTTCGATCTCCTGCGTCGCAGCGAAACCTCCAGCCATTGCCCCTACAAGGGCGACGCCAGCTACTGGAACGTAACGGCGGTGGGCGAGGCGGTGCCTGACGTCATGTGGGCATATGAGCATCCCTATGAGGAGATGCTGGCCATTCGCGATCACGGCGCCTTCTATCCGGACAAGGTTCGGATCGAGGCCGTCGAGCAGAGCGAGACCGACCGGCCCGTTCCCTGACGGCAACGGGATATCCCCTCGCCGCCGCCTTGCGTGGCTAAAGGCCGACTGGAAGGGTCCGCCCCGCGGCGGACCCGCTAGGATTTGCGAATGGCAGCCTGCGCCGCGGCCAGCCGCGCTATGGGGACGCGGAACGGCGAGCAGGACACATAGTCGAGGCCGACTTCCTCACAGAAGCGGATCGAGGCGGGATCGCCGCCATGCTCCCCGCAGATGCCCAGCTTGAGGTCGGGCCGAGTCGTCCTGCCTTTCTCGGCGGCCATGCGTACCAGTTCCCCCACGCCCTCGATATCGAGCGAAACGAAGGGATCCTGGTCGATGATGCCCTTCTGCCTGTAGATTTCCAGGAAGGACGAGGCGTCGTCGCGAGATATGCCGAAGGTCGTCTGCGTCAGATCATTGGTGCCGAACGAGAAGAACTGCGCCGTTTCAGCCACGACATGAGCACGAATGGCGGCGCGCGGCAGCTCGATCATCGTGCCGGTCAGATACTCTATCTTCGTTCCCGTCTCCTCCATGACGCTGCTGGCTACGGCGTCAATCCGCGCCTTGACGTAGTCCAGCTCCTTCACGAGGCCGACCAGCGGCACCATGATTTCGGGAACGACCAGCTTGCCTGCCCTGCGGCCGGCTTCCACAGCGGCCTCGAAAATGGCGCGCGCCTGCATCTCCGCAATTTCGGGATAGGAAACGGCAAGGCGGCAGCCGCGATGGCCAAGCATCGGGTTGAACTCATGCAGCGCCTCGGTGCGGCGGCGCAGCTTATCTGCGGACACGTTCATCAAGGCGGCGACCTCGGCGATTTCCTCGTCCGATTTCGGCAGGAACTCGTGCAACGGCGGATCGAGAAGGCGGATCGTCACGGGAAGACCGGCCATGATCTCAAACAGTTCGAGGAAATCCGCACGCTGCATGGGCAGCAGCCTGGCAAGGGCCGCCCGCCTGTCCTGCTCCGTGTCGGCCAGGATCATCTCGCGCATGGCAACGATGCGGTCACCCTCGAAGAACATGTGCTCGGTGCGGCACAGGCCGATGCCCTCTGCGCCGAAGGAGCGAGCCATGCGCGCATCAGCCGGCGTCTCGGCATTGGTGCGCACCTTCATGCGGCGTGCGGCGTCGGCCCATTCCATGATTGCGGCGAAATCGCCGGAAAGCTCCGGCTGGAGCATGGCTACAGCGCCCTTCAGCACCTGCCCGCTGCCGCCGTCGATGGTGATGATGTCGCCTCTCTTTAAAGTCACGCCCATGGCCATGAGCGTGCCGTTGCGGCCATCCACGCGCAGGGAGCCGGCCCCGGAAACGCAGGGCTTGCCCATGCCGCGGGCCACCACAGCGGCGTGGCTGGTCATGCCGCCGCGGGTGGTGAGGATGCCTTCGGCCGCATGCATGCCGTGAATGTCTTCCGGCGAAGTCTCCACGCGCACGAGAATCACCTTGCGGCCCACGGCCCTCGCCTCTTCCGCTTCATCGGAGGTGAAGACGATTTCGCCCGTTGCCGCGCCAGGCGAGGCAGGCAGGCCAGAACCGATGACGTGGCGCTCGGCCTTCGGGTCGATCGTCGGGTGAAGAAGCTGGTCGAGCGACGCGGGATCGATGCGCAGGACGGCTTCCTCCTTCGAAATCAGCCCCTCCCTGGCCATGTCGACGGCAATCTTCAGCGCGGCCCGCGCCGTGCGCTTACCGGAGCGCGTCTGCAACATCCACAACTTGCCGCGCTCGATGGTGAATTCGAGGTCCTGCATGTCGCGGTAGTGGCTTTCGAGCTTCTGCGAAATCTCGACGAAGGCGGCAAAAGCCTCCGGCATCAGCTTCTCCAGCGAAGGCTTGTCGGAGCCTGCGGCTATACGTGCGGCCTCGGTGAGGCTCTGGGGTGTACGAATGCCGGCCACCACGTCCTCGCCCTGGGCGTTGACCAGGAATTCGCCATAAAGCGCCTTTTCCCCAGTCGACGGATTCCGCGTGAAGGCAACGCCCGTGGCAGAGGTATTGCCCATGTTGCCGAAGACCATGGCCTGAACGTTGACGGCCGTGCCCCAGCTTGCGGGAATATCGTGCAGGCGGCGATAGGTGATCGCTCGCTGGTTCATCCAGCTCGAGAAGACGGCCCCAATGGCTGCCCACAATTGTTCGCGCGGATCCTGCGGGAAGGGGCTGCCCAGCTCTTCCGTGACCTTTTGCTTGTAGAGGTCAATGATTTCCTGCCACTCCTCGGCGGTAATCTCCGTGTCAAGGTCACGGCCGAGGCTTGCCTTGCGGTCTTCCAGGATCTCCTCGAAGATTTCATGCTCCACACCGAGCACGACGTCGCTGAACATCTGGATGAAGCGACGGTAGCTGTCATAGGCGAAACGCGCATCTCCGGATTCTGCGGCCAGCGCTTCAACCGTCGCATCATTCAGACCGAGATTGAGGACCGTATCCATCATGCCCGGCATGGAAGCGCGCGCGCCCGAGCGAACCGAAACCAGCAGCAATTTTTCAGGATCGCCGAAGCGCCGGCCCGTCAGCCGCGAAACGTGATCGAGCGCCGCGTCCACCTGCGCCTCCAGTTCCGCCGGATAGCTCTTGCCGTTCGCGTAATACCAGTTGCAAGCCTCGGTGGTGATGGTGAACCCGGGTGGCACGGGCAAGCCGAGACTGCACATTTCGGCCAGATTGGCCCCCTTCCCGCCGAGCAGGTTCCTGTCTCGTGCGCTCCCCTCTGCAGCGCCGTCACCGAAGGTGTAGACCCACTTGGCCATGCCCGCTCCCAGAATTTTCGCCGACCGGATAATGCCTTTGGCGGGGACCGATAGGGGGCCGCGATGCGAAAGGCAAGCGCCGCAACCGGCCCGCCCACGCTACAATCGATTAGAGTTTCTCACCACCGCGCAGCGGAGTTTTTCCCGCTCGACTCGAGCGCCTGCCCGCCAACGAACGCTTGCCTCTCAGTTCCGAAGCGATTAGAACATTACCAGAACAAAAGGCAGGAACATGCGACAGACCGGAAAGCTGGATTACATCGAACTGCCGGCAACGGGCGCTACGCTGGATAGCGTCAAGGCATTTTACAGCACGGTATTTTCCTGGTCGTTCACCGACTACGGCCCTACATATGCTGCCTTCAGCGAGGGGCTTGACGGCGGCTTCCAGGCTGACGCGAAGGAAGCTCCGGCAAAGCCCCTTCCGGTTCTCTATTCCGAGGAGCTGGAGGCGACGCTGGAAGCAGTGCGGAACGCCGGCGGGACCATCGTCAGGCCGATCTTCTCATTTCCCGGCGGAAGGCGCTTTCACTTCCGAGATCCGGCTGGCAACGAGATCGCGGTGTGGGGATCATAGGCTCGGCAGGCCGGACAGGAATGTCCTCCTCGACGGCGCGCGGAACGCTGTGCACCATCCGTAACTGACGGATTGTGCTTTTCGCCGGCACTGCATATAAGGCGCTCACGTCGGCCCAATCCGGCCCGATGGGGCGTAGCCAAGCGGTAAGGCAGCGGTTTTTGGTACCGCCATTCCCTGGTTCGAATCCAGGCGCCCCAGCCATTCTGCTTCGAGGCATCGAGGTCACCAATCACCAACTGTCACCGAGAGTACAGGCGGCTCTCGGCCACCTCAGGATCGAGCGCTCCGAGGGCGAACGACACGAAGGTCGGAACCGTAAGAAATTCCGCCCGTAGTCACGAAACTCCCCTGGTTCGCGTTACCCGCTGTTGTTCACACCGTCATACATCAGATAGCTCTGCCAGCGGGTGCGCCGGGTCTGACATCTTCCGAAGCCTAGTAGCTGCACGCCAGGGAAAACGGTATTCAGACTCACTGCATCATTGCCCGCCGGGTGGCGCCAAGGACTTCGCTTATGAGTTTGCGGAAACTGCTCCCTTCGCCCAACGCGATCTTCATGTTCGAGGCGGCAGCGCGACATCTCAGCTTCACCAGCGCCGCACGGGAGTTCAACGTGACGCAATCGGCTGTCAGTCGCATGATTGCGCGCCTGGAGAGCCACCTCGACGCCCGTCTTTTTCACCGCCTTTCCACTGGCATTGAGCTCACCGACGACGGCCGCATTCTGTTCGAAGCCGTCGGCGGCGGGTTCCAGCAGATCGAGGCGGCGCTCGACTACATTCGCTCGCGCACCGCCGGTGCGGGCACGGTTACGCTTTCGGCCTCCTCGGCTTTCTGCATGCACTGGTTCATGCCGCGCTTTGACCGCTTTAACGAGAGTTTTCCAGAAATCGACCTGCGGTTCCAACTCGTTCGTGGCGAGCCAACCGGCCCCGTAGAAGATGTCGACTTTGCGGTTAGGTACAATCAGCCGGGTAATATCGAGTTATACAGTTGGCCACTCATGGAGGAAGTCGTACTGCCGGTCTGCAGCCCATCCTACCTCGCCGAGTTCGGTGGTCTGGATGGGTGCGCCGACCTACGGCATCACACCTTCGCTCACCTTCAGGATTCGCCGCGGCTGCCATGGCACCGTTATCTTTCGCTCCACGGCTATCCCTCGCCCAACGGAAGTCGCAGCCTGACGTTTACTGACTATACCCTCGTTATCCAGACGGCCATCAAGGGGCGTGGGATCGCGCTCGGTTGGTGGCATGTCGTCGCGCATGAATTGCTACAGAAGGGGTTAGTTTCTGCAGGCAAGGAGTTTAGATCCGGGGACTTTTACCATCTCGTCGCGACAAAGCGCAGACCGCTCCGCAAGTCGGCAATCCTGGTTCGGGATTGGTTGCTGGAGGAAATGACAATGCTGAAGAGGCAATTCTGGATGGCTGAATCCCGCCAGCCTTGATTGCGTCATGACTACAGATCATGACCGTCCGACTATTTTGAGCGGTCACAGATTGGGACTTCCCGCATAATCTCGGCTTTGACCTTGCGGCGGTGGAGCGCGAGGTGATCGGTTGGGGGAGATCCGTGACTCGCATAGCCAGCATCAGGGACACGTCACAATCCCGCGCGGAGATCTCCAAGCCCCATCCATTGGACACCCTCCTGAAACCCGCCTCGATTGCATTGGTGGGCGCCTCCGCCAAGGTGAACACACCGGGCAACACCATGCTGCGCGCAGTTGCGGCAGACGGCTATTCTGGACGCGTCTATCCGGTGAACCCGAAATACGACCTCATCGAGGGCATACCCTGCTTCTCCAGCCTGGCGGATTTGCCTGAGACGGTCGATCACGTCGTTCTCGGTCTCGCTAACGAGCAACTCGAAGAAGGTCTGAAACAGGCGGTTCACCACGGCGCGAAGGCGGCCACGATCTTCGCCAGCTGCGAACTGACCGACGGGAATGACGACGGGCTTGCGGAGCGTCTCACACGGATCGCTCGCGAAGCGGGAGTCATGATCTGTGGCGGGAACGGTATGGGTTTCTGCAATCCACAGATTGGGCTGCGTGTGACCGGCTACGCCTCCCCGCTTCCGATGAAGCCTGGTGGCGTTGCTTTCATTACGCAGTCGGGATCGGCATTCAGCGCGTTGGCCTACAATGACCAGCGCCTAAAGTATTCCATCTGCGTCTCCAGCGGGCGCGAGTTGACCACCACCGCGGCCGATTACATGGACTGGGCGCTCGATCAGCCGAGCACGAAGGTCATCGGCCTTTTCCTGGAAACGGCGCGCGAGCCGGAGGAATTCGTTCGCGTGCTCGCAAAGGCCGATCGACTCGGCATACCCGTGATCGCGCTCAAGGTTGGGCGCACGGAGATGAGCGCCGCCTTCGCCGCCAGCCACAGCGGTGCGATCGCTGGCGATGACGCGGCCTACGAGGCCCTTTTCGCCAAATATGGAGTCATGGCGGTCGAGACCCTTGACGATCTCGCAGCCAATCTATTGCTTTTCTCGGCCGGCAGGCCGGCTGCGCCAGGAGGGCTGGCCAGCCTCCACGATTCAGGCGGCGAGCGCGAGATGGTCGTCGATCTTGCCACTGCAGCGGGCGTGCGCTTCGCCAGGGTCTCGGCGGAGACCCTCGAAAGGCTGCGGCCGCACCTCGACAGCGGCCTTCAGCCCGCGAACCCGCTCGACGTCTGGGGCTCGGGCCGCGATTTCGAAAAGCATGTCGAGGCCTGCATGGACGCGATGCTGGCCGATCCAGACACGGCCATCGGCGTCCTCTTCCAGGATATCCGCGATGGATCCTATGTTGCCGAAGGCTTCACGCGGGCCCTTATCGCTTCCAGCCGCAAGAGCGAGAAGCCGGTTGCGGTGGTCTCCAACTATGCCTCGGTCAATCATCGCTCGCTGGCCCTGGCCACGACCGAATCCGGCGTGCCCGTCATCGACGGTACCAAGGAAGGCTTGAACGCCATCCGCAATCTCTTCGCATTCCGCGACAGGCGTCGTCGCAGCCGAACCCTGGCGGACCCGGTTGCCGCCGATGTGCGCAACCGTTGGCGCCAGCGCCTCGCGGACGGGGCGCCCGTCGACGAACTCGACGGATTAAGGCTGCTCGCCGACTACGGAGTGGGCACGGTCAGGGCTATAAGGTGCAGCACGGCCGAAGCTGTCATTCGCGCCGCCGCCGAACTTGGCTATCCTGTCGCGATCAAGACCGCCATGCCGGGAATCCAGCACAAGTCGGACGTGGGTGGCGTGAAGCTGGGACTGCCCGACGCTGACGCGGTCAAGGTGGCATATGATGATCTCGCCGCGAGATTAGGCCCTGACGTAGTCGTTGCGGAGATGGCCCCCAGGGGTGTTGAGATCGCTCTTGGCCTGGTTCAGGATCCGCAATTCGGTCCCTACATCGTGGTGGCGTCCGGCGGGATATGGATCGAGATCCTCAGGGATCGTGCGGTGGCGCTTCCGCCGCTTTCCCTGGAAGAGGCGCAGGCAATCACCGCGCAACTGCGGATCCGTCCGATCCTCGAGGGGCGTCGCGGCATGCCGCCGGCGGACATGGCAGCGCTTCATGACGCGATCATGCGGTTCTCGATACTCGCTGCCGATCTCGGCGACCTGATTGCCGAAATGGACGTCAATCCGATGCTCGTATCGAACCGCGGATGCATCGCCGTTGACGCCCTTGTCGTTGCTCAAAGTGCAAACCGCCAACAACCTTAAGAGGGATCTGAAGTGAATTTCGAACTTAGCGCGCGCGAAAAGGAGCTTTCCGCCAGGGCGCGCGAATTCTGTGATCAGGTTCTCGTCCCGCTTGAAATCATTACGGACGAGCATGGTGAACTGCCGATGGATCGCCGCGAAGCCGTCAAGCAAGCGGTTCGCGATTGGGGGTTCGCGGGCATAAACCACAGCAAGGATGATGGTGGGCTCGGCCTCACCATGGTCGAGCAGACTGCGATCGAGGAGCAACTCGGGCGCGCCACCAACGGTCTGTGGAGTTGCGTATGGCGTCCGCCCGTCAGCTTGAAGTTCGGAACGCAGGCGCAGAAGGAGGCGTATCTCAAGCCATCAAATCAAGGCTACCGGCGCGGTGCCTTCGCCATCACCGAGGAAGGCGCCGGTTCCGATCCTCGCCAGGTCAAGACTTCTGCACATCTAAGGGGCGGTAAGTGGCGCATCAACGGCGAGAAGTGGTTCGTCACCTCCTACAACGCCAGCGATTTCGTCATCGTCCATGCGCATGTGGACGGCGACCCGAACAAGCCGACCCTTTTTCTGGTCGACAAGCCTAACGAGAAGATGGTGCATCTACGTTCGCCGAAGTTCATGCACAACTTCGCCTTCGATCATGCCGAACTTCGCTTCGACGACCTCGAGCTCGATGAAGACAAAATGCTAGGCGAGATCGGCCAGGGCTTTGAACTCACCAAAGACTGGTTCGTAGAGGCGCGGCTCCAGATTGCGTCTCACGCAATCGGCGCGGCCACGCGCGCGGCCGAGCTCGCTAACGACTTCGCGACCAACCGGCATCAGTTCGATCGACCGATACGGGATTTCCAGGGCGTCGAATTCATGTTGGCCGACATGGCTGTCGAGATCTTTGCGGCAAAGTCCGCGCTCTACCGGGTCGCCTGGGAAATCGACAGCGGGGTTGATCGCAAGCGTGTCCATGCGCATGCGAGTGCCCTGAAACTGCATTGCTCCGAAGTTGCTGGCCGGGTCATTGACAAGGCACTTCAGATACTCGGCGGTCGCGGCTACATGCGCGAGAACCCGGTCGAGCGGCTCTATCGCGACATTCGTGTGGACCGTATCTGGGAAGGCACCTCGGAAATCCAGCGAGTCGTTATCGGCGGCCAGATCCGCAAACGAGGTCTTAGTGTCTACACAGACGTCACCTAAGAGCAGGCGAACCAGCGGGGAGAAAGTACTGAGCGCTGTGACATCACGCTACAATACACAAACGGTTCTTTTGCTGGCGCCGGCATTGCTGGTGCTGGCAGCCGTTTTCGTGATCCCCCTCGCCCGCCTCTTCTCGCTCGCATTCCCTCGCCCGCCTCTTCTCGCTCGCATTCACGGATCCCGCCGGTACCTGGGTGCCCTTCCAGACGCTCGTGGCCAGTCCAGTCTACCGTCAGGTGGTCGTCAACACCCTTGTGGTTGCGTTCGCCGTCACCGCGATCTGCGCTGTCCTGGCCTGGCCGGTGGCCTATATCCTCAGCAAGCTGAAGGGCCTGTGGTTTGTCATCGCCCTTTATGGAGTCCTGTTTCCGTTCTGGATTTCGGTGCTCGTTCGCACCTATGCGTGGATGCTGCTTCTCGAGCGGAACGGCCCGCTCAACAGGATGCTCGTCGAGTCCGGCATGACCGACGGGCCGATTGCGCTGCTGTTCAATAACACCGGCGTCATGATCGGCATGGTTCACGTGTTGCTGCCTTACATGATCCTTCCGCTCTACAGCGCAATGAGTCGGATAGACCCACGCCTCTTGCTGGCCAGCGACGGGCTCGGAGCTGGACTGATGGATACATTCCGGCGCATCTATCTACCGCTTTGCCTGCCTGGACTGGCTGGCGGAGCGACATTCGTGTTCCTGCTTTCGCTAGGCTTCTTCATCACTCCCGCACTCCTGGGAGGAGCCAATGCGATCACCCTCTCCATGCTCATCGCAAGTTTCGTCAACGATCGCCTTGCCTGGTCGCTTGCCGCGGCCGGTTCGCTGGTGCTCCTCCTTGTTGTCCTGCTGATCATGGGCCTGACGGCGAAGCTGCTGCCTCTTGAAAAGGGGATGTTTGCGAAATGAGCAAATTACCCCTGTGGCTGCGCATTGCTGGCAACTCCGCAGCGAGCCTCATCCTCGGCTTTCTCGTCCTGCCGATCCTGGCCGTCGTGCCGGCATCATTCAATAAGGCAAGTTTTATCTACCTGCCACCACGCGCCTATTCAGGAGTGTGGTACGAACGCTTCCTGGAGGACGTGGAATGGCGGACCTCCCTGCTCAATAGTCTTCAGGTGGCAACCCTCGCAACGGTCGTTGCCGTGATCCTGGGCACGCTCGCCGCCATCGGCCTACGCCGGTTGGAAGGGCGATGGCGGGCCGGCATCACAGCCTTGTTCCTCGCGCCGATGATCGTGCCTGTCGTCGTAACCGCGGTCGCCCTTTATCGCAGCGCACTCGATGTCGGACTGAGCGGCAGCATCCTTGGCATGAGCCTGGGGCACATGATTCTGGCCTTGCCCTTCGTAGTCATAAATGTCGGCATTGCCCTTCGGGGCGTCGACGAAAACTGGATCAAGGCTGCGTCGGGGCTGGGCGCCGGCCCGTGGACAGTATTCCGCACCATCACCTTACCGAATATCACGCCCGGCATTGTAGGAGGCGCCGTATTCTCTTTCATCACCTCCTTCGACGAGGTGGTCGTGGCCGTGTTTCTCGCCGGCTACTCGAACAAGACCCTGCCCGTGAAGATCTGGGAGTCGATCCGACTTGAGTTCACCCCTGTGATCGCCGTGGCGGCAACCATGATGATCGTTCTAGCGATCGTCCTGTTTCTAGTGGCCCAACTGGTCAGCAGCAGGAGGGAGATCTCAACACAATGAAGAATGCAGGGCTTCCCCTTCGGCTAGAGGGCGTTTCGAAGCGCTATGGAACCTATACAGCGCTGACGCCGACGGATCTCTCCGTCGCGGCCGGAGAATTCCTGACACTGCTTGGCCCTTCGGGCTCGGGCAAGACCACCTTGCTGAATCTGATCGCCGGCTATCTCGAACCGACGTCGGGCAGGATCGAGATCGGCTCGCGCGATGTGACAGGTCTTCCAGCACGGCAGAGAAACATCGGCATGGTTTTCCAGAGCTACGCCTTGTTTCCCCACATGACGGTTGGGCAGAACATCGGATATGGCCTTGCGGTGCGAGGTGTCCCAAAGGCCGAGAGCGCGCGACGCGTGGCGGAGGTTCTCTCGCTCATGCAACTCGAAGGATACGCCAATCGGCCCATCCAAAAGATGTCTGGCGGCCAGCAGCAGCGGGTGGCGCTCGCAAGGGCCCTGATCATAGAGCCGGACGTTCTGCTAATGGACGAACCGCTGAGCGCGCTGGACAAGCAGTTGCGCCGTGCAGTCCAGCTCGAACTGCGCCGACTGCACCAGGAACATGGCCGCACGACGATTTATGTCACGCATGATCAGGAGGAAGCGCTCGTCCTCTCCGACCGGATCGCCGTGATGGACCGCGGCCGCATTCAGCAACTCGGATCCGTCGACGAAATCTACGACAGGCCGGCCAATGCGTTCGTTGCCGGTTTCATCGGAGAATCAAATCTGCTTCCGGCGAAAGTGAACGACATGGCAGGCGGCAAGGCCACGGCAGAGGTCGAAGCCTTCCGGCGAACGATGGTGGTTCAAGCCGCAGCCGGAGTGGAACCTGGCCAAACTGCTCGGCTGCTGCTGCGCCCCGAACATCTGCTTTTCAACAAAACCGACGACGGCGTTCCGGCCGAAATCGTTGAGACGGTCTATCTCGGGGAACTGAGCCAGTACAGCCTTGCACTGGAAAGCGGCCATGTTCTTACGGCGCGACAGATAACGGACCGTTCGCTTCGAAAGGGAATGAAGGTGACCCTATCCTGGGATCCAATTCATGCCCGTGTGGTTCCAGAAAACTGAGGAAGGAGGAAGACTTATGCATAGACGAACATTTCTCTTATCCGCCGCAGCAGGAGCGCTGGCGGCGGGTGTCGGAGCTTTGCCGCGCCTAGGGTACGCCCAAAGCCGGCCTTTCACGTTCACATCCTGGGGCGGAGCTCTTTCTGACGCTGAAAAATCGGCGTTCACGGATCCGTTCGCGGAAGAAAAAGGGATTCAGATCGTCAATACTTCCCCGACCGAGACGGCAAAGATCAAGGCCATGGTCGAGGCGGGGGCGGTTGAATGGGATCTCGTCGACGTCGGCGGTCGCACGGTTTGGCAAGGCGACGAAGAGGGCTTTCTCGAGAAACTCGACCTCTCGAAAATTCCGAATGCCGCCGATCTGGAGAAAGGTTGGGTCGCACCCCACGGAATTGCTACATCCACAGGCGCCACGGTCATGGCCTGGTCGACGGCCTCATTCCCCGACGGGGGCCCCGAAAGCTGGGCCGATTTCTGGGACGTCAAGCGTTTCCCTGGACCACGCGGCCTCTATAAGTATTTCTATTACAACTACGAAGCTGCCCTGCTCGCCGCCGGAGTAAAGCGCGAAGAGGTATATCCGTTGACCCCGGAGAAGGCAGAGATGGCGCTCGGCAAGATCAAGGAGATCAAACCCAGCGTCACAGTCTGGTGGGGCAGCGGAGCGCAGCCACCGCAACTCCTGTCCTCCGGGGAACTCGCCCTTTCATCGGCATGGAGCGGTCGCGTGCTTGCGGCGGCCCAAGAGGGCGCGCCCGTCGGATACACTTTCAAGGACGGTATCGCCTGGGCGAACTGGTTCGTCATTCCCAAAGGCTCGCCCTATGTCGAACTCGCACATGAACTGATCAACTTCAGCCTCGCGCCCGAGCAGCAGGCTAAGCTTCTGGACCTGAAGACCTATGGGCCGGTGTTGGCCTCGGTCACCTCGGATGCCGATGCCGAAACCAGGAAAATCCTGGTCATGACGCCGGAGAATCTGAAAGAGATGCTGATCATCAGCGAGAGTGACGCTCACAAATACATGCTCGAATACGAAGAGCAGTGGAATCAGCTGATGCTACAGTAGGGGCGTGGCGGTCTCTTGCGCATCCTGGCGCAAGAGACCGTTCATCATGAAGATTTCGATCTGAGAAGCGAATAGATGGTTCAGCCCCTGCCCGCCAGTCTGTGGGCCGCGACAGCGATTCCTCCACCTTCCAACTCACCTATCAATGGCGACCGGACCGCCGATGTCGCGATTGTGGGCGCGGGATATACAGGCCTGAGCGCGGCCTTGCATCTGGCTCAGATGGGCCAGAAAGTCATCGTGCTTGAAGCGTCGGAACCGGGCTGGGGAGCATCCGGCCGCAACGGCGGGCAGATAATTGCCGGCCTCAAGCACGATCCGGACAAGTTGAACACAATCCTGGGGCCGGATCTCGGATCGCGGATGACGCAGGAGTTCGGCGGCAGCGCTGATCTCGTCTTCTCGCTGATCGACCGTTATGGCATCGATTGCAATGCGCGGCGCAGCGGCTGGATCCAGGGTGCCCATGGCAAGAAGGTTTTCGAGGAGATCGTCGTTCCCCGCTGTCGACAATGGGCAGCACACGGCGTAGGGGCCCGGCTTCTCGACAAAACGGAAATGGCAGCGCTGATCGGATCGAGCAGCGACGCCTATTATGGCGGCTGGCTCGATCCGCGCGGCGGCGTGCTCCAGCCGCTTTCCTATGCTCGTGGGCTGGCAAAAGCGGCGATCCAGGAAGGTGCGGAGATATTCTCACACTCACCCGTGCAGGCGCTGCGGCGCAGCGGCGACTCCTGGGAAATTACGGCTGCGGGCGGCCGCGTTCGCGCTGCTCGTGCCATTCTGGCGACGAACGCCTACACAGACAAGCTATGGCCCGGCTTGAGACGCACCGTGATCCCTGTCGCCAGTTTCCAGACGGCGTCCAGGCCGTTGCCGGCGTCGATCCGCGATACGATCCTGCCCGGGGGTCAGGGCGTCGCCGATACAAGGCGCCTTCTGCTCTATTTCCGGCTCGATCACGAAGGCCGACTGGTAATGGGTGGGCGCTCTCCAGTGGATGACGCTCCACGGTTTGAGGATGCTCGAACGCTGAGGGCCGCGATCGAACGCATTTTCCCGCAGGCTGCTGAGGTGCCGCTGGAATTCGTCTGGAGCGGAAAGGTCGCAATCACAAAGGATACGCTGCCACACATGCATGTGCTCGCACCGAATCTTTATGCTGCCCTCGGCTGCAATGGCCGCGGCGTTGCAGCCTGCACTGTGATCGGCAGGCTGTTGGCACGACTGGCATCTGGCGCCCAACCGGAGGAGATTCCCTTCCCCGTTACCGCGCCGCAACCCATTCCGCTTCATGCATTTCGCAAGCTGGCCGTATTCACGCTCAGCCAATGGTATCGGGTGCTTGACGGCCTTGAGGCAAGGACCTGAGCGCAATTTAGAGGATCAGCTACGCGTAGGCCTCCACTCGGCGGTCAAGAAGGCGGTCTGCCTTGCCGGCTGGGCCGCACGACAGGGCTGACCGGTGCTCGACGTAGATTCAACGCGGACGGCAAAGCCCGAGCAGTTGAAATACCACCTCCACGCACCGGCAGGGTTTGCCTCGTGGGCTTTCGCTTCCCTTCCGGACAACCAGCCCTTGCAATTTTTTGGCGGAGAGGTGACGATCTGCCAGCAAGGATGGCGTGGCTAGGCTGTATGCCTGCACAGAGCCACCAGGGAGGAACGTTTGGCTTCTGTTGCGATTCGCAACGTGTACAAATCGTTCGGTGCAGTCGAGGTCCTGCACGGCGTCAGCATTGACATCAACGACGGTGAATTCGTCACCCTGGTCGGCCCTTCCGGTTGCGGCAAGTCCACACTGCTTAGGATGATCGCGGGCCTTGAAGGCGTTTCGCGTGGGGAGATCGCCATCGGCGGTCGCGTCGTAAACAACGTCGCGCCGAAGGAGCGCGACGTCGCCATGGTCTTCCAGAACTATGCGCTCTACCCGCACATGACGGTGCGCGAGAATATGGCCTTCTCGCTGAAGTTGAAGGGCACGCCTAAGGCCGATAGTGATGCACGGGTGCAAAACGCGGCCGAGATCCTGGGCCTGACGCCCCTCTTGTCGCGCTACCCGCGCCAGCTTTCCGGCGGTCAGCGCCAGCGCGTTGCCATGGGTCGCGCCATCGTCCGCGACCCACAAGTGTTCCTGTTCGACGAACCGCTGTCGAATCTGGATGCCAAGCTGCGCGTGCAGATGCGCGCCGAAATCAAGGAACTGCACCAGCGCCTCAAGACCACGACGATCTACGTCACTCACGACCAGATCGAGGCCATGACCATGGCCGACAAGATCGTCGTGATGCATGACGGCAAGGTCGAGCAGATCGGCCCACCGCTGGAACTTTATGACCGCCCCGCGAACCTGTTCGTGGCGAGCTTCATCGGCTCGCCGGCGATGAACCAGGTGCATGGCCGGATCACCGAAAAGGGCTTCGAGTCGGGCGACGGCGTCATCGTTCCGCTCAACGGCCATGCCGCCGTATCGGTCGGGCAGGAAGTCGTTCTCGGGATGCGACCCGAGCACCTGCGGCTCTCGGACGACGGCTTCCCGGTCACCGTTGCGGTGGTCGAGCCGACCGGCTCGGAGGTGGAGGTGATCGCACGCACGCCCGGCGGCAATGAGATCGTCGCGAACTTCCGCGAGCGTCGCGAATTCCAGCCGGGCCGGACTATCCGTCTGCTGCCTGATCTGGCCAGCACGCATCTGTTCGACGCAGGAACCGGCACCCGTCTCTAGGAGGAAGCGGTTGCCCGGAAAACCAAAGAGGGCAAGCAGGAGGAGACGACATGAAATTTACGAGACGTGATATGATCCGCACCACGGCGGGCCTCGCCGCGGGTCTGGCCGGCGGCAAGCTGATCGGCGCACCAGCCGCCTATGCGCAGTCGGCGCCGAACTATACGCCGGAGCCCGGCGCGACTCTTCGTGTGTTGCGCTGGTCGCCCTTCGTACAGGGCGACGAGGATGCCTGGATCGCCAACACCCAAAAATTCATCGAAGCTACCGGCGTCCAGGTGCGCATCGACAAGGAAAGCTGGGAAGACATCCGCCCAAAGGCGGCAGTGGCCGCGAATGTCGGTTCCGGCCCGGACATCATGTGGGTCTGGTTCGACGACGCGCACCAGTATCCCGACAAGCTGCTCGACGTGACCGAGCTCGCCGACTATCTCGGTAACAAGTATGGCGGCTGGTACGAGGGCGGCAAGGGCTACGCCACCAAGGACGGCAAGTTCATCGGTCTGCCGCTGGCGACCATCGGCAACGCCATCGTCTATCGCGATTCATGGGTCAAGGAGGCCGGCTTCTCCGAGTTCCCGAAGGACACCGACGGTTTCCTCGAACTCTGCCGGGCGCTGCAAAAGACCGGCCACCCGGCCGGCTTCACGCATGGCCACGGCGTCGGCGACGGCAACAACTATGCCCACTGGCTGCTGTGGAGCCACGGCGGCAAGATGGTCGATGAAAGCGGCACGGTGGTGATCAACAGCCCGGAGACGCTGAAGTCGATCGAGTATGCGATAGAGCTTTACAAGACCTTCATCCCCGGTACCGAAAGCTGGCTCGACGTCAACAACAACCGTGCCTTCCTGGCCGGCGAGCTCAGCGTCATCGCCAACGGTATCTCGGCCTATCGCACCGCGCAGCAAAACAAGGACAACGATCCGAAGCTGGCTGAAATCGCGGCGGATATCCGCACCACCAATATGCCGATCGGTCCGGTCGGCGAGTCTGTGGAGTTGCACCAGACCACGACTGCGGTGATCTTCAACTATACGCCCTATCCGAACGCCGCTAAGGCCTACCTCCAGTTCATGTTCGAGCAGGAGCAGATGGCCGACTGGATCGAAAAGTCGCTCGGCTACTGCTGCCAGTCGCTGAAGGCCTACGCGGACAACCCGGTGTGGACGTCCGACCCGAATGCGGCCGCCTACTCCAAGGCTTCGGAAACGCTGCGCCCGAACGGCTATGCCGGCCCGCTCGGCTATGCCTCCGCCGCCACCATGGCCGACTACGTGCTGGTCGACATGTACGCCCGCGCCGTCACCGGCCAGGCGACCCCTCAGGAGGCCATGGAAGAGGCCGAGAAACGGGCGAACCGGTACTATCGGGTGTAGCTTCTCCCTTCTTCCTGTTCACGGGGAGTAGGTGTCACGAGGTGACACGTGAGGGGCAGCGCTACGTGCGATTTCAGCACTGCCCCTCACTGTCCTGCCACTCCTGAACGGGGGAGACATCCAGTTGCTGCCGTTTCGCCAGTCGGCGAAACGGATTCACGGATACGCCAGGTTTCAGATGGCCATTCAGACCACCACCGCACCATCCCAGGCCTCTACGCTCTCCCGCCTCACTGAGAGGCGCGGGTTTCTCAGTGCGTTGTTCATGTTTCCGTCGGCCGTGCTGCTGCTTGTGTTTCTGACTTACCCGCTCGGTCTCGGCGTCTGGCTGGGCTTTACCGACGCGCGCGTGGGCCGACCGGGCATCTTCATCGGCCTCGAAAATTACGAATACCTCTGGAACGACAGCATCTTCCGGCTCTCCGTGTTCAACACATTGCTCTACACGGTATCAGCCTCGATCCTGAAGTTCGTGCTCGGCCTGTGGCTGGCCCTGCTGCTCAACGAGAACCTGCCGCTCAAGTCCTTTTTCCGCGCCATCGTGCTCCTGCCCTGGGTAGTGCCGACCGTGCTGTCGGCCATCGCCTTCTGGTGGATCTACGACTCCCAGTTCTCGATCATCTCCTGGGCGCTGATCGAGCTCGGCATCATCGACCAGCGTATCAATTTCCTGGGCGACCCGACCAATGCTCGCGCGGCGGTGATCGCGGCGAACGTCTGGCGGGGCATTCCCTTCGTGGCGATCACGCTGCTGGCGGGCCTGCAGACCATTCCGCAATCGCTCTATGAGGCCGCGACATTGGACGGCGCCTCGCGCTGGCAGCTTTTCCGCCACGTGACGCTGCCATTGCTCACCCCCATCATCGCCATCACCATGACCTTCTCCGTGCTGTTCACCTTCACCGACTTCCAGCTTATCTACGTGCTGACGCGCGGTGGGCCGGTGAATGCGACACATCTCATGGCGACGCTTTCCTTCCAGCGCGCAATCTCGGGCGGCCAGCTCGGCGAAGGCGCGGCGATCGCAGTCGCCATGATACCCTTCCTGCTCGCGGCGATCCTGTTCAGCTATTTCGGATTGCAGCGCCGCCGATGGCAGCAGGGCGGAGGCGACTGAGATGACTGTTTCCGAAATCCGGAACACTGCCCCCGGCGACGAAGGCGGCATGGGCTACCTGCAGAGCCTGCCGCGCCGCGTCGTCACCATCTGGCTGCCGCTGCTGATTTTCGTGTTCGTATTGCTGTTCCCATTCTATTGGATGGCGGTCACGGCGGTAAAGCCGAACGAGGAGATGACCAATTTCAACGACTTCAGCCCGTTCTGGGTTGTGAAACCGACGCTACAGCACATCCGCTATCTGCTCTTCGACACGTCCTATCCCGGCTGGTTGCTCAACACCATGGTGATCTCCGTGGCCGCCACCTTCATCTCGCTGCTCGCCGCCGTTTTTGCGGCCTATGCGATCGAAAGGCTGCGCTTCTCCGGCTCGCGGCAGGTCGGTCTGGCGATCTTCCTTGCCTATCTCGTGCCGCCGTCGATCCTTTTCATCCCGCTGTCGCTGATGGTCTTCAACCTTGGCCTCTACGACACGTCCTTCGCGCTGATCCTGACCTACCCGACCTTTCTGGTGCCCTTCTGCACCTGGCTGCTGATGGGCTATTTCCGCTCGATCCCGTTCGAACTGGAGGAATGCGCCCTGATCGACGGCGCCAGCCGCTGGCAGATCCTGACCAAGATCATCCTGCCGCTGTCGGTGCCCGGCCTGATCTCCGCTGGAATCTTCGCCTTCACCCTTTCCTGGAACGAATTCATCTACGCGCTCACCTTCATCCAGTCTTCGGAGAACAAGACGATCCCCGTCGGCGTGCTTACCGAACTCGTCCGCTCGGACGTCTACGAGTGGGGCGCCCTGATGGCCGGGGCATTGATCGGCTCATTGCCGGTGGTCATCCTCTACTCGTTCTTCGTCGAGCACTACGTATCGTCCATGACGGGTGCCGTGAAGGAATAGCCGAGGGGAAAGCGTCGGGCCTGAAGGGGCGAGTTGCTTCGCACCGGCGCTGGTCGGGGCCGACACCAACCTGCCAACGCTAGCCATTGGCCCATTGTGCGGCGGCGTCCCTGGCGAAATCGCGATAGGAGCGCGGCGCATGGCCGAGCAAGGCGGTAAGGCGTGCGAGTTCGTCCGCTGTCGCGACCGCGCCATCCGTCTGATAGCGGCTGAGCATGAGGCGCAGGTCCAGAGCGTGCCAGGCCGGCAGCGTCGACCTGAGGCGTTGCTCCATCGCTACAAGCTCATCGCCGCCATAGAGGACGGCGCGGCCGAGCGCCTCGCTCCAGATAGAAGCGATGCCCTTACCCGTGAGGGCGTCCGGTCCGGCGAGGGTATATATCTCACGGGGCAGCGGCGACGCGCTCCGTTCGCGGCGGACGAGTTCCTTCGCCGCCACCTCTCCTACGTCGCGGATGTCGACCATCGAGACGCCCTTCGCGCCGATCGGCATTCCGTAGACGCCGGACCTCAAGAGCGGGTCCTTCAGCCGAATGTCATTCTGGATGAAATAGGCTGGACGCAGGATCGTGGCGGGAAGGTCGAGCACCTCGATCATCCGCTCGACGGTGTACTTGGCGGCAAAGTGCGGCACGTCGGCGTAGGCTTCGCCCCTGAGAACCGACAAATAGACAATGCCCCTGACGCCGGCTTCGCGGGCGGCGCTCAGCGCCAGCATGGCCTGGGTCAGTTCGTCGGCGACGTTTGGCACCAGCAGAAACAACGTGCTCACGCCGTGCAGCGCCGCCCGTACGGTTTCCACATCGGCCAGGTCGCCGCCTACCGGCGTCACGTCCGGGGGCAGCTTGGCCGTATCGGGTGAGCGCGTAAGCGCGCGAACTTCAACCCCGCGCCCCTGCAAAGAGCCGAGAACCTGGGTGCCGATGGTGCCCGTGCTGCCAGTAACGAGAATGCTCATGTCGGTTGCTCCTTCCATGCGTCGCGGCGTTCCATCCGCCATGACGGCAAGATAGGTGTTTTAATCTCGTGGAGAACGCCACATGATCGGAACATCTCGTCTCAAATCTGGAACAATCCCATGGATCTGCAAGCTTTGTCCGACTTCAATCTGGTCGCCACCCATGGCGGTTTTGGTAGGGCAAGCCGCATTTCAGGCCGTTCCAAGGCCACGCTGTCGCGCCGGGTCGCGGAACTTGAGCGTAGCCTTGGTGTCCGGCTGATCGAACGCGGGTCCCATGGTTTGCGACTGACTGAGGAAGGCCGGGCGCTGCAGGAACGCACTGCCGGACCACTTTCTGAAATCTCGGAAGCGGGCGAGGCGGTAGTGCTCGGCGCCTCCGTCCCACGGGGTCGACTACGAGTTAGCGCCCCCGTTGTCATCGCGCATGTCGCGTTCGGGCGAATCGGTGCTCGCTTTGCGCTTGCCTATCCCGAAGTTCAGTTGGAGATCGTAGCAGAAGATCGGCGGGTCGATCCCGTGGAGGACGGCTATGATCTGGTCATCCGGGTCGATCCATCGCCGGACGACCGTCTGGTCGGTCGCCGCTTCCTGAACGACGAGCGCCTGGTCGTGGCGCATCCTGACCTGCCTCTGCCGAGGAGCGACCCGGATACTCGAGACGCTCGCCCGGTGAGGGCCGTGGTACTGAGCACGACGCCCACCGATGCCATCTGGCGTCTTCGAACCGGTCAGACCACAGACATCGTTCTCAAACCGGAGCCGGTGCTCCGTCTGTCGTCGTTGTTGATGGTGCGTGATGCGGCAATCGCCGGCGCGGGGGCCGCGATGCTGCCCAGGCTGCTCGTAGCCGATGATGTGGCCGCGGGCCGGCTTGCCCTTTGGGGTGTCCAGGCCGGCCCTCCGGTTGAGCTTTGGGCGCTGCAAAGCTCCCGACGGCTCGTCGGGGCGAAGGTCCGCGCTTTCCTGGACATGGTCGAGAAAGCCTTTCCGGACAGGGCCTTCGTACCGCCGATTTGAATCAATACCGAGAATGACCCCATTGGGAATCAGCAGTCGCCTCGCCTCTTCGCTCTTGCGCCAGAAATGGCGCGCCAGTGGTTGCCGATCGCCTGGAGGGCTATACTCGCAGGTCGCGAAGATATGGATTCACCTGCGCCGAGGCAGCGAAATCCTCGGGGCGAAGGTCGGCGACGAGCAGCGCTTCCGATGTTCCGTCGGCGGCGGCGAGCAGGCTGCCGTCCGGCGCGGCAATCGTCGAGAGGCCGGCATAGGCGAAGCGGCCGTCCTTCCCGCAATGGTTCACGTAGGCGACGAACATCTGGTTCTCGAAGGCTCGCACCGGGATCATCTTGCGCGCAATGAATTCGGCGTGGTCGGAAGCCGGAAGGGCGGTCGGGGCCGCGACCAACTGGGCGCCCGCCCGCGCCAGCCGGCGCACATTCTCCGGGAACTCGACGTCGTAGCAAATCAGGATGCCGATCCTCAGCCCGCCGTGCTCGACGATGCAGGCCGAAGGCTCGGCGGCTTCGAACAGGCCGCGCTCGTAATCGCCGTAGAGATGCGATTTGCGGTAGACAACCGGTGTCTTCTTACCGTCAACGAAGACCGCGCTGTTGTAGCTGCAACCTTCCGCAGCCTCGGCAAAGCCGGCGATGATGGCGATACCCGCGTCGAGCGAGACCTTGGCGAGGCGGGCCACCATTTCCCCGCCTGGCGGCTCCGCAAGATGGCGCATCGCGTCGCCCGCACCGTAGCCTGGCAGGGCAAGCTCCGGCGCGATGAGCAGTTCGGCGCCCTCTTTCGCGGCCTTGTTCGCAGCCTCCTCAATCAGCACGAGATTGGCTCCCTGATCGCCGGCGCGCGCCCGCATCTGCATTGCCGCAACCCGCATCACCTTTCCTCCGAGTGCATTGCGCCGAGCAGGCGCGGCAGGTCGCCGAAGCGCGCGATCAGCGAGAACACGAGCGCGGCGATCGCCACGAAGAATATCGAAACCGAGGCCATGGTCGGCGTGTAGCCGTAGCGCAGGGCGTTGAAGATCTTGATCGGCAGCGTCTCCAGGGTGAAGCCTACGGTCATATAGGCGACGATATACTCGTTGAGCGACAGCACGAACGCGAAGGCGTAGCCGGAGACGAGATAGGGCAGGATCAGCGGCAGTACCACCGTTCTGAGCACCATGCGGTCGTCGGCGCCCATGGTCGCGGCAGCCTCGACCAGGGAGCGATCAATCGAGGCGAAACCCAGCGATAGCGTGACCAGCGGCAGGGTCACGAAGAAGATCGCGTGGCTGATTACGGCCGTCCAGGGCTGGCCGTAAAAGCCGAGCGTGGCCCAGAAGGTGAGCAGGCCGAGCGCGGTAATGACCGGGGGCAGGATGAACGGCGCGACGCCGAGCAGACGGAAGACGTTGGCCCAGGGGGCGATCCGCCGCCACAGGAACCAGGAGAGCGGCAACGCGATCAGCACGGCGAGCGCGGCTGACAGCGCGGCGAGCAGGACCGAGGCGCCCAGGGCGGCGCGCCAGCCCGGATCGGTGAAAATCTGTCCGTACCAGGCAACGGAAAAACCCTCTGGCGGGAAGGTCAGCGACTGTTTCTCGTTGACCGAGACACCGGCGACCACCGCCAGGGGCATCGCCATGAACACCGCGACGACGGCAAACCCGAGGAATTTCAGAAGGCGCGCGCTCATGTCACCTCCCGCCGCGAGCCGACAAGCAGGGTCAGTCCCACCAGCGCCAGCGAGATGAGCACGAGGAAGACGGCCATGGCGGCAGCGAAGGGCATGTTGGACTGGTAGATCGCCTGGTCGGTGATATGCACCGAGAGCGTCCAGTGCTGCGGCCGGCCAAGGATCTGCGGCAGAAGGTAAGAGCCGAGCGCGAAGACGAAGACCATGATGAGCGTCGCCATGATCGTATTCCTGAGCGCCGGCACGATGATGTCGAAGAAGCCGCGTAGCGGCGAGGCTCCCAGGGTGCGCGCGGCTTCCAGCAGCGTCGGATCGAGCCGCACCAAAGCCGGGTAGAGTACCAGAATCGTGTAGGGCATGGCCTGGTAGGTCATCGCCGTCAGCACCGCGCCGAAGCCCGGCAGCAGCGCCTGCGGCTCTGCCATCAGCCCGACCGCCACGAGCAGGTTGGTTATTCCGGCGGTACGCGAGAACAGCGTAGACCAGGCGAAGCCGATAATCACCTCGGACAAGGACAGAATCGAGAGCAGGCAGACCAGCCACACGATCTGGACCCGGCGGGAGGACTTCGTCAGCAGGTAGGTGAAGGGGAAGGCGATGGCAACGCAGATCACTGCCACCATGATGGCGAGCATGAGCGAGAAACCAAGCACGCCGCCGAAAAAGGCCGAGAGGAAGCGGCCGTAGTTGTCGAGCACGAAGTCGGGCGTATAGAAGCCGCCCTGCTGGCGCCGGAAGAAGCTCACCGCGATCATGGTCGAGAACGGGATCACGAAGAACAGGACCAGCATCGCCGCCGGAAAGGCCAGCGGCGCGTAGTCGGCGATGCGGCGCGGCGGCTCGCGTCTCATTCCTGTACCACCACACAGCTTTCGGCCGGCAGAATGACGCTCACTTCCGCACCGGCTGCGATGTCGCCGCGCTGGCGCGGCGTAGTGACGGCAACCAGCGTCGTCCCGCCGCCGACATCGACAAATGTCTCGATCGTGCCGCCAAGGTCGCGCACGAAAGTGACCCTGCCGGGGAGACCGGAATCCGCGACCTGGCTGAGTTGCACGTCTTCCGGGCGTATCGAGACGAGACCCTTCGTCACCCCGGCCGGCAGGGCGAGCCCCGGCACGACATGGCCGAGCACGACGGCGCGACCGCCGCCATCCGTCTCGACCGGAAGCAGGTTGGTCGAACCGATGAAGTCTGCCACAAAGGCGTCGGCCGGGCGGCGGTAGATCTCGATCGGCGGCGCAGCCTGCCGGATGCGGCCGTTTCCCATGACCACGACCAGGTCGGCCATGGTCATCGCTTCGCGCTGGTCGTGGGTAACGACGATCGTGGTAACCCCGAGCTTTTGCTGGAGCTGGCGCAGTTCCACCTGCATCGCTTCGCGAAGCTTGGCATCCAGCGCCGAGAGCGGCTCGTCGAGCAGGAACAGGCGTGGCGAAAGCGCCAGCGCCCGGGCGATCGCTACACGCTGGCGCTGGCCGCCGGAAAGCTTCGAGACCGGCCGCCCGGCATAGCCTGGAAGCTGCACGAGGGCGAGCAGGTCCTCTACCCGCTTGCGTTGCTCATCCTGCGCCACACCGCGGATGCGCAGCGGATAGGCGATATTCTCGCCCACGGTCAGGTGCGGAAACAGCGCCAGCGACTGGAAGACCATGCCGAAATTGCGCTTATGGGTCGGCACCGGCGTGATGTCCTTGCCGTCAATCATGATCGCGCCGGCGGTCGGCTCTTCGAGGCCGGCAATCATGCGCAGCAGCGTGGTCTTGCCGCAGCCGGACGGTCCCAGCATGCAGACGAAGGCGCCATTGGGGATATGCAGCGTCACGTCGTCGACCGCGCGAAAGTCGCCGAAGGTCTTGGTGACGTTTTCCAGAGACAGTCCGGACATGTTTCTTCCCTGATCGGCGAAGCGGCAGCGTCGGAGACTATACGCTGGCAGGCACAGAAAACAGTGCCAAGCTTCTGCGGCCTGCGGTTGGATCATCGGTAGCGGGCAGGAGGACGGCAATGGGAGCGGAAGCCGGGTGCCGGATTGCCCACACACCGGGCATTCGGGTCAGGCTCCCGCTCCATGAGAGAGATGGCGTCCGGCGCCGCTCCCGACGAGTGTGCCTCACCCGGCGATCATCTCCGTCCACTTCTGGTTCAGCCAGTCCGACTTGGTCTGGTAGAGGTCGTAGCGCGGGATGATCGGTTCGATGTCGGACGCCACCGCGGCGAACTCCTCGTCGGTGAGGTCGAGAAGCTCGCGCTTCACTGTCGGCGCCGTGCCGACCTTGCGCGACATCAGCGCCTGGATCGCCGGCTGGCTCATATAGTCGATGAAGACGTGTGCCTCCTCGGCCTTCTGCGAGGCGCGCGAAAGCGCCCAGCTGCCGGAATCGAGGATTCCGCCCTCCTTCGGGAAGGTGGAGCGGACAGGATGGCCGTCAGCCGCGGCGAGTCCGGTCACGTCGTGGTAGTACTGGCCCATCGGGATTTCGCCCGACTTCAGCGCCTGCTCGAACTGCGCCTCGTCGCGGTACCAGAGCCTGACGTTCGGCTTGACTTCAGCGAGCTTTTCGAAAGCCTTGAGTTGGCCCTCCTCGGTATCCAGGGCATCGGTGCCGCCCATGAATGTCTTGGCCGTCACCTCGAGCAGGAAGGAATTCGAGACGAGGGCAAGCAGGCCCAGCCGGTCCTTGTTGGCGGGATCCCACAGCGCCGCCCAGGACTCCGGCGCCTCCGGATAGACCTGGGTGTTGGTCACCAGCGTGATGTACCAGGCGACGGCGCCGATACCCGCGACGCGGCCGTCCGGATATTTCGAGACGAAGCGGTCAAGCAGGTTCGCGCTGTTCGGCATCTTGGACAGATCGAGCGGCGCCCAGAGATCGGTAGCCTGCCCCTTGAGCATCGCGACCTGGCTCATCATGGAGAGGTCGGCGGGCGCCTGCCCTGCCCTGGCGGCCTGCTCGAGCTGAACGAGCCAGGCCTCCCCGGTTGGCTCCGCCACCGACTCCACCGCGATGCCGGACGCCTTGGTGAATTCGGGGAAAATGTTCTTGTCGAAGCTGTCCTTGAAATAGCCGCCATAGACGCCAACCTTCAGCGAGCGCTCTTGCGCGCGCAGGATGGCGGGCATGGCAAGCAGGCCGGCCCCGGCGACGCCGGAGGCGAGCACCGTGCGGCGGCTGACGCCCTTCTTGCGAATTTCGGTCATAGTCAGTTCTCCTCTTGATTTGGCAGCCAGGCCCGTTCCCTATTCTCGTTGTCGTCGTGTCCGCGTCTAGCGGCTCCTTGTCGCCGGACTGAATACCATCAGGCTCAGGATCTCGAACAGCATCTGGGCGCCGGCATGGGCAGTGTTGGTGGTGGCGTCGTATTGCGGCGCGACCTCGACCACGTCGCCACCGACGAGATTAACGCCCTTCAGCCCACGCAATAACTCCAGCGCTTCGCGGGTGGTGAGCCCGCCCACTTCCGGCGTGCCGGTGCCGGGCGCAAAGGCCGGGTCCAGGCTGTCTATGTCGAAGGACAGATAGGTCGGACCGTCACCGACCACCTCCAGCGCCTTCTGGATAATTGCGGGGATGCCCACAGCCGAGATTTCCTCGGCATGGATCACCGTCATGCCGGACTCGTAGGAGAATTCCCAAAGATATTCGGCCGGGCCGCGGATGCCGATCTGAATCGTGCGGGTCGGGTCGAGCACGCCGTCGAGCACGGCGTTGCGGAACGGACCTCCGTGATGGAACTTTGTCTGGTCGAAGGCGCCGCCGGTGTCGCAATGCGCGTCGATGTGGATCATGCCTACCGGGCGGTCCCTGCCGATCGCCTTGAGGATGGGGTGGGTAATCGAGTGGTCGCCACCGACAGAGACGGGCAGCACGCCCGCCTCGACGATCTTGCGGACATGCGCCTCGATGTCGGCATGGCTCTGTTCCAGCCTGTAGCGGCTCGCGAAGGGGACGTCGCCGATATCGGCGACCTTGAGCTCGAAGACTGGCGCGCAGTCGAGCACATGGTTGTAGGGGCCGATGCGCTCGATCGCGCGCAGCGCCCGCGGGCCGAAGCGCGAGCCCGGCCGATTGGTGACGCCCAGGTCCATCGGCACGCCGAGCAGCGCGACCTGGAGGTCGCCGAAATCGGGATTTACGGGATCGATCGCGCGATAGGGCGCGGAAAGCAGGGTCGGCACGCCCGCATAGGGTGCAAGCCGCGTGCCGCTCTTGGAAAAGATGCGGTCCGCGACGCGCCGGAAGCGCGGGTCGAACAACTCGCCGCCATGGCTCTCGCCATACTTTGCCCTTAGCGCTTCGAGCCTGTCCTTGTGCGATCCCATGAACTGTCTTCCCGTTTCCCGTGCGGGAGCGCCGGTCCGTCGGATGCGCGCTCCTCCGTCCACGTCCGTTCAAGATGGCTGAATGATGGTGGAGCGGAGTTGAAAAGGCAATTGATATTGTTGTAGCCATCGGTGTGAGGAAAACTAACAACAGGAGACGTCTTGGCCAAGCGCCTGCCTCCGCTCAACCCCCTGCGCGCTTTTGAGGCGGCAGCGCGGCACGGCTCGCTCACCAAGGCGGCGGTCGAGCTCAACGTCACCCATGGAGCGGTAAGCCACCAGATCCGCGCGCTCGAGGCTTCGCTGCAGGTGCGGCTCTTCGAGCGGGCGGGGCAGCGACTGAGGCTTACCGGCCATGGCGCGGAACTGCTGCCGGCGGTCACCTCCGCCTTCGAGGGCATCGCGGCGGCGACCGCGCGCATGACGCGGCCGACCACGTCGGGCTCGCTCACGGTTACCTGCGTGCCTGCGCTGCTGTCGCTCTGGCTCATCCCGCGCATCGGCAGCTTCCTGGCGCGATATCCGGATATCAGGCTGAAGCTGGACGCCTCCAACGATCCGGCCAACATCCGCTCGCCCGACGTCGATATCGCCATCCTCTACGGCGACGGGAGCTGGACCGACTGCTGGCTGAGGCTCTGGACGAGGCTCGACCTCTTTCCCGTCGTCAGCCCGACGCTCATCAACAACCGGCCCATCCGCACGATCCGCGATCTCGGCGAGCATGTCATGCTGCATGCCGATGACGGGCGCGAATGGCACACCTGGCTCACTGCCGCGGACGCCCTGGACCTGAACCCGGAACGTCAGCTCCACCTCTCTGACGCACGGCTCGCGATCGAGGCAGCCCTTCACGGCCACGGGGTAGCGCTGGGCGACACGATGACAGCGGCCAGCCTGCTCGCCAAGGGCCAGCTCGTCGCTCCCTTCAACCTTGCCGTGCCGGCCGTGGACGACTTCTACGTCGCCTGCCGCAAGAATGTCCGCGCCACCCCCATCGTCGGCGTCTTCATCGACTGGCTGTTCGCCTTCGTCACCGGTGACCCGGTGGAGTCGGCGAAGGGTCTTCGTGACTTCGCCAAGGACAACCCGAATCTCGTCATCAAGGGCGGTGTCCTTGACGGCAAGGCGCTGTCCGCCGATGAGATCAAGAAGCTTGCGGACCTGGAGTCCCGCGAGGTTCTGCTCAGCAAGCTGGCCGGTGCCTTCAAGGCGAAGCAGTCCCAGGCTGCCTCCGTCTTCCAGGCGCTGCCGTCGAAGCTCGTCCGCACCGTGGACGCGCTGCGCGCCAAGCAGGCCGAGCAGGGCGGTGCCGAGTAATTCGGCTCGCTTTGCGATCCTCACCCGTCCGTGGGTGGGGGTCGACGCGGGCCCGACGTACGCCCGCCTGACCCAGTACATCCGGCACCTGCCGACTTGAACGGAAGGACCGCCATCATGGCGAAGCTGACCCAGGAAGAGCTGCTCGCGCAGTTCGAGGAGATGACC
>SMEK01000066.1_pt1 | contig 38593 bp, 39 predicted proteins | sample 2456371 | NCBI WGS metagenome assembly SMEK01 (sample SAMN10132590, study PRJNA489261) | soil metagenome | isolation source: day1 antibiotic-loamy sand soil ammended with composted manure from dairy... | place: USA | collected 2015-04-01
TGGAATCGTAATTCGCTTTTTTTCCAATAAACCGCGTGTAATTACAATTCGGTCGTTCTCTTGAACAACTGTAAAATCATAGTAATTAATAAATGTAATGATGATTGATACAATCCATGCCATTAAAAATGTAAAGAAAATGGTCATCAACACAATCATAAATCCAAATTGTATAAATATTGATAGCTCTTCAAAAATCCTTTCGTAAGGTATAAATTCAGAAACTTGAGAAATAAAAGCCGCTACCCCTGCAATAACCACTCCTATACTATTCGATGTAGTGGCAAGCAGAAATAAGTCTTTTGCTGAAATTTTGTAAATGATTTCATGAAGATCTTGTTGAACTTCAACTGCTTCCAATTGGTTTTTATCTTCGAATTCATTTTCACTTGCTTGCTCTATGTTTACTTTCTTTGTTTCTCTTTCAATCTGAGAAGCCTCTTCTCTCGTTATAGCTGTCAACACCACTTCAGGTTTACCATCCGTACTTCCGGCTGTTTCTACCATAACTTGAACAAGACCGAAAATACGGTGGAATATCGATTCTTTATAATTAAAACTTTGGATGCGATCAAAAGGAATATAACGTTTCTTTTTGATAAATAGTCCATATTCCACTCTTAGTTCATTTTCTTCAAACCAATAAACAAAAGTCCACCATCTAATAAACCCGGAAATTAAATAAAATATTAGAACCAATAAAAAAATTAATAAAGGGATATATTCCCAAAAGTCATTACTCTCAATTTTAAAACCGTTCGCAACTGCAATAATTAAAAATGGAATAATTAATTCTTTTAATCCCTTTATAAAGTTAATAACAGCCGAAACTGGATGGAGTTTATACTTTTTATACATCATCTTCAGCCACCCTCGCTAACTCGGAAATTCTTGCTCGCAAACGGTCTGCTTCTTCTGTTATTAACATGGGAATTACATGGGTCGTGGCTGCTGTTGAAATCGAAATATTTGCTAAATCATATTTTTTTAATATGGGACCTTGTGATGTATCCACATGTTGTACTCGAACCATCGGAATCAACGTTCTCGTTACGACAAATAAGCCACTTTGAATTTCAATTTCATGTTCCCTAACTTCATAACGCCAATGATCCCATCGAATTTTTGGAAATAGCCAAATTAATGCCAAGGCTGGGATGGCAACAAAAACAATTGCAATGTAATAAATAAATGTTGGCCCATCAAATTTATATGTAAGAAAACTAGCTACTCCAGCAATTATTGATAGAAAAATAGTATAAATAAGTCCATATAATCTCCATACCGTTAATCCTTTTCTAGGAATTTGATATTCCGGTTCTCTTCTTATCATTATCTCTCACCTCTTATCTATCTCTTTCATATACGGTTTTCCTTTTATTTTGTTTCAAAACTCCTTATTTTTTTAATTCATCATTTTTTAGCTTAGTGAATTCATATATATCATATTAGACTTCCTAGTGCTTTCTCTGTATAAATTTTAGAATTTTCAGTCTAATAAAATCACTATTCATTACGTAAGGAGTGTAGTTGGATGAACGTACCTTTAGTTTTAACCCATTTTTTAGATCGAGCCGTTGCATTATACGGAAATAAGGAAGCAATTATCAGTTATGAAGGGGATCGGCGATTCACTTATTACCAGTTCAACACCCGAGTAAATCAGCTGTCAAGGGGGCTACAATCTTTAGGCATTAAAAAACATGATAAAGTAGCATATCTTGCCCCAAACACGATTGAAATGCTTGAAGGTTTTTATGGGATATATCAAGTTGGTGCAGTAATGGTACCTTTAAATATTCGTTTAAAACCTGAAGATTATCTTTTTATTTTAAATCATAGCGAGTCAAAAGTATTGTTTGTAGATCAAGAACTTTATCATTTAATTGAACCAATCAAATCAAAATTAAATACTGTCGAATCAATTATTGTTCATAACAAAAATAGTGAAACAAATGAAATCAATTATGATGAATGGCTTGCTTCTTTTGATGGTTCAAACTTTGACAGAGTTGATTTGGATGAAAATGATGAATGCAGTTTATTATATACAAGCGGAACAACTGGTAATCCAAAAGGCGTCCTTCTAACACACCGAAACAATTATTTACATGCTTTAAGCTCGATGCATTTCTTACGCGTTACAGATCGAGATGTATACTTACACGTCTTACCGATGTTCCATGTGAACGGGTGGGGATCACCTTTTTATTATACTGCCAATGGAGCAACTCACGTTACGTTGAGAAAAGTTGCAGCTGATCAAATCTTTGATGCTATTCAAAAATATAAAGTAACAGTCATTCATATGGCACCTACTGTATTAAATACATTATTGCAATATTATGATGAACATAAACCTGTGGTGTCTCATAAAGTGAGAGTTGTTATTGCTGGATCTGCACCACCTCCTGCCTTTGTTGAACGGGTTGAAAAAGACCTTGGCTGGGAATTCATCCAAGTTTATGGAATGACAGAATCTTCACCACTGAGCTTAGGTTCCCGAATACTTTCACAATATGAAAATCTTTCAGAAGTTGAAAAAATGAGATTGAAAGCAAAAGCCGGTACACCATTTATAGGTACAGAAGTAAAAGTAGTGGATGAAAACGGCGAAGAAGTTCCTCACGATGGGAAAACAATGGGAGAAATTATTGTTCGTGGACACGGCGTGATGAAAGGCTATTGGAAAAACGAAAACGCTACAATGGAAACAATCATTAATGGTTGGTTATATACAGGCGATGTAGGCACCATTGATGAGAAAGGTTATATCGATATAACTGACCGTAAAAAAGATATTATTATAAGTGGCGGTGAAAATATCTCTTCCATAGAAGTAGAAGGCGTATTATATGAACACCCTGCTATAAAAGAAGCAGCCGTCATTGCTATTCCACACGAAAAATGGGGAGAAACTCCTCACGCCATTGTCGTATTAAAAGATGGCTACCAGGTTACTGAGCAAGAACTAATCGACTTCACTCGTTCAAAATTAGCACATTTTAAGGCAATAAAAAGTGTATCTTTTGTTGATGAATTGCCAAAAACAGCTTCAGGCAAAATACAAAAAGTTCAATTACGCAAACAATATATTGAATCGGTTCAACAAATATAAAAAGCAGGAGGGAAGCCCTTCCTGCTTACATTTATTCTTACTTTCTACCTCGACGGCGTTCTCCCGTTTTCTTACCGCCTTCTCTTCTGCTTCCACGGTGTTCTCGGCGAACACTTCGTCCCCCACTGCGTCCATTTGAACGTTCTTTGCGTATTGGAAGCGGACGTTCTTCTGTAATTTTCACTGGAGTATCGTCCGGCTCTTTTGTAAATGATTTGATGGCTGCAGCTATAAGATCCACTGCATCATAATCTTCCAATAATTCTGTTGCTAGCAATCGATAATCTTTTAAATCATTTGCTTGAACAACTTCCACAAGCTTTTCAATCGCCAATTTCTGTTGCCCTGCTAATGCTTCGTCTTCAGTTGGTGGGCGCAGAGGCGTCATGCGTTTATTTGTTGTTTCTTCAACGATTCTTAAATAGCCCATCTCTCTTGGTGTTACAAATGTAACAGCAAGTCCTGATTTCCCTGCACGCCCAGTCCGACCAATTCGGTGTACATAACTTTCCGGATCTTGAGGGATATCAAAGTTATACACATGAGAAACTCCAGAAATATCTAATCCACGTGCCGCCACATCTGTTGCAACAAGGATATCAATTTTATTTTCTTTAAACTGACGTAATACAGACAAACGCTTTGATTGGCTCAAGTCTCCATGAATACCTTCTGCTAGATATCCACGAATATTTAACGCTTGCGCTAATTCGTCTACACGGCGTTTTGTACGACCAAATACGATGGCCAATTCCGGTTGATGTACATCCAAAAGACGAGTTAAAATATCAAATTTTTCTCGTTCCTGAGTTTTCACAAAATATTGTTCAATATTTTCAACCGTCATTTCTTTTGATTTAATTTTCACTTCTTTTGGATTCTTCATAAATTTCGTTGCGATTTTACGAATTGCTGGCGGCATTGTTGCTGAGAACAACAACATTTGGCGATTTTCAGGCACTTTTTCTAAAATCGCATTAATGTCATCAATGAAGCCCATGTTTAACATTTCATCTGCTTCATCTAATACAAGGGTTTGAACATGTTCAAGTTTCAATGTACGACGGTTGATATGATCTATTATTCGACCAGGAGTTCCAACGATAATTTGCGGTTTGTTTTTTAAAGCACGAATTTGTCGTCCGATATCTTGTCCACCGTAAACAGATAATATTTTTACTCGCTTATCATATCCAATTTTATAAAGCTCTTCTGAAACTTGAATAGCTAGTTCGCGAGTCGGTGCAATAATTAATGCTTGAATATCCGGATTATTCGTATCAATTTTTTCGATAATCGGAATACCGAACGCCGCCGTTTTACCGGTACCTGTTTGTGCCTGTCCGATAATGTCGCGACCTTCTAAAGCAAATTTAATAGTTCCTTCTTGAATGGGTGTTGCTTCTTCAAATCCCATACGTTTTAACGAACGTAATGTAGATTCACTAATATTAAATTCTGAAAAATTTGTCAAACTCTTCAATCTCCTTTTTTCTCTTAAGTCGACAAATGGTTACATTTTTCAGATGGAATGTCGGCAAATATCGAGCCTTTAGTTAGAACGTTCCGTCAAATTAATAAATCCTCATACTTAGAGAAAACATTTATTTATATGAAAAGGAAAGCCCGGTCTTTGCCGAGCGGTTCAATTCTATGCATTTCAATATGTTCCAATAGAATAAAACCGATAAACTCAAAAAAAAGTACTCTTCGTTTCCTTTGAAGAGTATTTGTATAAAATGTATCCATTGCTCTCCCTAGTCTACACGGTACATGAAAATTATGCAACGATAATGCTTCTATTGTCTAAAGCTTATTTTTCAGATTGTAAAAAATGCAGTACATCCGGAAACCAAGATTCACAATCGTCGCTATAACAAATATGGTGTTTACCACAAGATGAAAAGTAAATATATTTTTCCTTTGATGAAAGTTTATCGTATAAATATTGAGCGGTTGTATACGGAACGATTCCATCACATTTTCCTTGAACAATAAAGGTTGGTATATTGATTGACTCAATATATGGTTCAACCTGCCGGACGATTTTCATAAATTGTATTGCTGCACTAACAGGTACATTTTTTAGTTTATACTCATATCGCTTAAATAATTCATTATTTTTTAAATGTCCTTCAATGGCTTCTTTTGCAAACTTTTGTAAATCGCTTAATAACTGCTTTGGAGCAATATATTTCACAGCCGCACTAAGCAAAACGATTTTCTTTATAGGATATCGTTTTCCTAAGTATAAAGCGATGACTCCTCCCATGGAAAAACCTACAACATAAACCTTGTCGACTTTTTTAGCTAATCTTTTATAAGCAAGCTCAGCATCAATCAGCCAATGCTCAGCTGTGAAACCTTTTAATGAAAGTGTTTCACCATGACCACAAAATGTGGGGATTTCCACAATCCAATCGGTTTGATTTCGTATGTATTCTGCTAAAGGTTGCACCTCATACGGTCCTCCGGAAAATCCGTGCAACATCAATACACCAACAGACATAAGAAACACTCCTGTTGTAGAAGAATTCTTCCAAATAAAAAAGTGAAATTCACTTCGAACACCATTAGTTCTTTTCTGCCGGAGTCTCCATGAATTCCACTATAATGGCGAATTCTTTATTTATTAAAAGTATTAATTATCGTCTCTAATTTCATACCTCGAGATCCTTTAATTAAAATTAACGAGTCTTTATCGGCATGTTGTTTTATATAATCGACGATTTTCCCGTAGTCATCTTTCGTGTGCAATATTCGCCCAGAAAATCTTGGTGCTATTTTGTGATATAACCATTCCATACGAGGCCCAAATAAACATATTCTTGAAATACGATTTTCATCAATGTATCTAGCTAATTCTTCATGGAATTGTTGCTCTTTATCTCCTAACTCCAACATATCTCCTAAAACTAGCCATTTATCTTTTCGCATCGATGTGGATTGGAGGAATTCAATTGCCGCTTTCATTGATGTTGGTGCTGCGTTGTAAGCATCATTTATAAACAAAACATCTCCAACAGGAACAAGTTGCATCCGCATATCTGTAAGAGATACTTGTTCCAACCCTTTGCGAATTTGTTCATCTGACATTCCTAAAGATTTTGCGACAAGCATAGCACCTAACGCATTTTTCACTTGATGTTTCCCTAATATCGGAATAAAAAATTCGCCGTTTAATTCACCATCAACAATAAAGCGGCTGCCCTTTTCCGTCGTCTCTATTTCTCGAATCATTAAATCATTTCCTTGTTGAAAACCGAATGATTTCGATCTTAATTGGGGAGTAATTTCAATTAATGCTCTCAATAGAGGCTCATCACCGTCATAACATAATACACCTTCTGAATCGAATCCCTTAATAATTTCAAATTTCGCCTTCGCTATACCTTCTCTTGATCCCAAATCTTGCATATGAGCTTCGCCAATATTCGTAATAACAGCATAATGCGGTTTCGCTAATGTGGATAAAAACTCAATCTCGCCAAACCCGCTCATTCCCATTTCTAAAACTGCAATTTCTGTATCTTCATCAAGAGACAATATTGTAAGAGGCAAACCTAGTTCATTATTAAAGTTACCAATCGTTTTTTGCACTTTATAAAATGGTGAAAGCAAACTTGCTAAAATATCTTTTGAAGATGTTTTTCCGTTCGAACCTGTGATTCCAATGAATTTTGCCTTCAGCTCATTGCGGTACATACGCGCCATTTGTTGCAACGCGAGCCCAGAATCCTCTACAAAAAGAAGCGGTACATCTTTTGGTGGATTCGGTTCATCTTTTAACCAAAGGGAACAACTTGCTCCTTTTTCAAAAGCTTGAAGCACATATTTATGTCCATTCGTTTTTTCCCCGCGAAAAGGGATAAATAAATCTCCTTCTTTAATTGTTCTTGTATCAATGGATACGCCGGTTACGATTTTTTCACCATGTTCACCAGCTTCGATATTTAACCAATTTGCAATGTCTTGAATACTTTTTCTCATCATTCATCCCACTTATTCTCTATTAAATTGAAGTTGTTGTTTTTCTTTATGTCGCTCAAGTGCTAATTCGATTAGCTGATCAATTAATTCAGAATAGTTTAACCCACTGTTTTGCCAAAGAAGTGGATACATGCTGACAGGAGTGAAGCCTGGCATCGTATTTACTTCATTTATAAATACTTCATCTCCACATACGAAGAAATCAGCTCTTACTAAGCCGGAACAATCTAAAACTTTAAAGGCACGAATGGCCATATCTTTCATTTTCTCTTCCACTTCTTTTGTAATTTCTGCCGGAATAATTAATTTTGTTGATCCGTCCTTATATTTTGATTCGTAATCATAAAACTCAGTTGTTGGCTTTATTTCTCCTGCTACGGATACTTTCGGTTCATTATGTCCAAGCACAGCCATTTCAATTTCACGGGCTTCAATTCCTTGCTCTACAACTACTTTCCGATCATATTTAAAAGCGATATTAATCGATTTCTCTAATTCTTCTCTGTTCGATGCTTTGCTTATTCCTACGCTAGAACCTAGGTTTGCCGGTTTAACAAACATCGGATAAGTTAATTCACGTTCACACTTTGAAAGCAATGCCTCTTTGTTTTGGTCCCATTCATATCGAATAAAATAAACGAATGGTACTTGATTTAGTCCTGCAATGCTAAACAATTGCTTCATGACAACCTTATCCATTCCAGCTGAAGAGGATAGAACACCATTTCCAACATAAGGAAGGTTCAATAATTCAAGCAATCCTTGTACTGTGCCATCCTCACCATAAGTACCGTGGAGCAATGGAAAAATCACATCAAATTTTGCTTGTTCCTGATTCTCATCCAAAATAAATTCAAGAATGTAGTTTGGTTTACTTTCTTTCTTTGTAAATTGTAATTCTTCAATAGATTCAGCTGGTTTCGTTAACTGAGGACCTCTGCACCATTCGCCATCAATGGTAATATAAATCGGAATTACTTCATATTTATCAAAATCGATAGCTTTGGTTACCGCTGTAGCCGTTATTAGTGATACTTCATGCTCCGCGGATTTCCCCCCATATAATAATCCGATTCGTTTTTTCATTTTTCGACCTCCAACTTTTGAGTAATACTAGTTTATCATGAAAAGATTTAATTCATGAATGCTAAAAAGAAAAAACTCCCTGTCATTTGGCAATACCCTTGGACAGGGAAGTTTACTTCAGTTTAATAAGTTCATCATGTTCTTGTTTTAAAATCATTTTTAAATCATTCCATACTTCATCAGGATAATCATAATCGGAGAGTGTGCGAATTTCTAAGCCAAAGTGGTTGTCTGGTTTATCCACTTTATAAAGTGAAATCAAGGCACCTTCTTTAAAATAATTGCGATATGCTTTTAATAATGAGACGTCAATCGTTGGAATTGTTTCCTTCGACTTTCTTCGCCAAAAACCCCCATTTCCTCCGTTTTCTTTTATAATATTATTGATAAGTGTTGAAATGAGAGTCTCAAAATCTTCTAAGTAGCGAAAATAAATTTTCGTTGTTTGATCAGCTGCGGATGAACAATACACATAACGATTTTGCAGGTTCACAAAAAACGGTGTTGAAACAGGTTCCTTTTTATGAGCTAAATATAATAATTCTGCTTGCTCAATGGGAGTAAGCTGATTTACATGCCTTTCGTCAGCAAAATCAACCCAGCACAAATCTTGATTTGTATCATCCACTTTTTTAACAAAGTTTTTTATTTCATCGCTTGGAATATAATCTAGCTGGGTATGCATATTAAATAAACCATCTTCGTAATTGTGTTTTAACAGTAAAATATTTTTGATTGAATCGATTGCTCCAATAAATTGTTTTAATGACAAACCGCTAAAAATAACAAAGCGATCAACATCGTTCATATGTATAAACAAATGGTAAAAATAATCATCAACCGTCTTATATTTTTTAGCCATTCGATCACTCTCCAATACCGCAACAGTTAAGTTTATTATAAGATGTAATTATGTTTTTTGAAACAATTTCACAAAGGTTTCGTCTTATTGTTGTGTTTTAATCGGATAAAATCATATTTTCGCTATAATACCATATAGAATATGATACAGTATATTGATGAAGAGCTTTGTTGATTGCAATATTATAGAACATAGGTGGACAAAATGGAGAATAACAGAAATTTTGCAGAAAGATTCGATTGGAAACTTGCTGCCATACTCGTCATGTTTTTAATTATTAGTTTAGTAGCTATTTCTTCCGCTCAAACGACAGGGCAATATGGTCAAATAAATTTTGTTTTTAAACAATTACAATGGTACGTGATTGGTTCCTTCATCGTTGCTTTTGTCATGTATTTCGAGCCGGAGCAATATAAAAAAATGTCTTGGTATTTATATGGTTTTGGAATTTTACTCTTATTTGTACTTATTTTTATGCCAGAAGGTCAAGGCCAAATAGGGGAGCCAAAAAACGGAGCAAAAAGCTGGTATCATATACCAGGTCTCGGAAGTATTCAACCTTCTGAATTTATGAAAACTTTTTTTATTCTTGCAACCGCAAGACTGATTAGCACTCACCATGAAAAGTATGTAAGTAAAACACTTAAAACAGACTTTTTACTTTTAGGAAAAATTGGTTTGTCATTATTCATTCCGCTTGCTCTTATCATGCAGCAACCTGATTTAGGTTCATCACTAGTATTTATTGCCATTACTGCTGCACTCATTGTTGTTGCAGGAATTTCATGGAAGATTATTCTACCTATTTTTATCAGTGGTATGAGCATTGCCGGATTAATTTTATGGATGGCTTTATATATGCAAGATTTTCTTGCAGAATATTTAGGAGTAAAACCTTACCATTTCGGACGAATATATTCATGGATTGATCCATACTCATATGCAGATAAAGCTGGTTATCATTTAATCACTTCACTCAATGCCATTGGTTCAGGAGAAATTTTCGGCAAAGGATATATGAACCGTGAAGTATATGTAGCAGAAAACCATACCGATTTTATCTTTGCCGTAATCGGCGAGGAATGGGGATTTATAGGTGCTAGTTTCGTCATTTGTCTTTATTTCCTATTAATTTACCATTTAACAAAAATCACACTCACATTAAAAGATCCATTCTGTACATATGTGTGTGCTGGTATTATCGCAATGATTACCTTCCATGTTTTTGAAAACATCGGAATGACAATACAACTACTTCCGATTACCGGAATCCCTTTACCGTTTATTAGTTACGGTGGAAGTTCACTTATGGGAAATGCCCTTGCTATTGGTCTTGTATTTAGCATGAAGTTTCATTACAAAAAATACATGTTCTCAGCAAATGAAGATGATGAATTATAAAAAAAATTCCCGCCGATGCGGGAATTTTTTCGTTCAACCAAATCAATATTGGGAAGTAGTTTTTGGTGGTGCTAATACTTTTAACAATTCTAGCCGTGACTTTGTTACAGTTGCAGTTACCCCTAATTTCGATAATTTTGAAGCAATCTTTCTCAAATCCACTTCCTTGCCCATTCCAACCACCTATCCTCACATTATATTATTTACAACGTACAAATAGTGAAAAAAGTTTCGTACAAATATCCTCAAAATATTTTACCATGATTCTATTCCGTTTAATTTTTCAAAAATGTTACAACTACAATCTTGTCAAATAAAATGCCCTAAAAATTTATGGCATATTGAATTTACTTGTTTTCAAAAATCGGTAAAGTTACAATGTACAGTGTTCATACTAATTTAAAATTTATAAAGGCAGGAACATTATGAAAAAGATTGTTCTATTATTAGCTATACAATTTCTCGTTTATTTGGGATTCGGAATTATTATTCCTGTTTTGCCGGAAGTAATTGTGCAAAACCAATGGAATGAAGTTCATGTTGGCGGGTTATTAACGGTTTACGCATTAGCCAGCTTCTTTACAGCACCTTTTTGGGGACAATTATCTGATAAATTTGGCAGAAAACATTTAATCTTAGTAGGTCTTGTTGGTTTTTGTTTAAGTTTTCTTATTTTCAGCTTATTTATCGATCATTTATTTATGCTATATTTTTCACGCATCGTTGGTGGATTGTTTTCTGGGGCTTTATATACATCTGTCACAGGATATATCAGTGATATATCCACAAACGAGAATCGCAATAAATATATGGGCTTAATGGGCATGTCGATTGGTCTAGGGTTCATTTTTGGTCCTGCGATTGGCGGAGTGCTCGGTGAAAAGAGTTTGCATCTTCCTTTCACTGCGTCAGCAGCTCTAATTGCCATTCTCTTTGTTATCGCACTCATTGGATTAAAAGAACCTGAAAGAAAAGGAGAAGCAAACAAGCGGCAAATCATACCAAAAGGCGCATCCACGCTTTTCCAATATCGCGTTCGATATTTATTTCTCTTTTCATTTTTCGTTACATTTACGTTAGCGGGAGTAGAAGCAACATTTCAATTGTTCCAAATTAATCGCATCAGCATCACTCCCCTTCAACTAGGATATTTATTTATGTTTAGTGGATTTGTCGATGCTTTCATTCAAGGAGGAGTCATTCGACAAATAAAAGATGGTACAGAAACAAAATGGCTGTTTGCAGCTCAAATCGTGACTGCTATCGGGCTATTATTAATTGCTCTAACATCTAGCCTGGTAACGGCCGGCATTGCTCTATGCGTGTTTACAGCAGGTAATGCATTAGCTAGAACATGTGTTGTTTCGCTAACAACTAAAGAATCCGGAGGAAAATACGGTCTCGCTGCCGGACTTTCTTACTCCATGGATAACTTAGGCCGAATTATCGGACCGTTATTTTTCACTGTTTTATTTAAAGTTGGAATGTCTCTAACTTATTACATCTCGTTCATCATTAGTTTGATTATCATCGTATTCATTTTCATTTTCAGTCGTTCAAAAAAATCCCTTCGCACTGAATTTGAATAAATAGCTAATTATCAATAAAAAGGGAGCGCTAAATCCTTCAAGCGCCCCTTTTTCATATTTTAGAAAAGGTAACAACATATTTTTATGCATATATTTACTACAAACGGTTATAAGAATAATAAAAATGTGTTGGAGGATAGAACTTGGACTTTTCATATTTGTTACGATTGCCGTCCCAATTTGAAGGGATTCGTACAAGACTAGAAGCATCATTATTAAAAGCAATAAATATTTTACCTACCATTCAACAAACCAATTTCACTGATAGTAAATTTGCTGGTTATCCATATTTACCAAAAACTATGAAGTATCCAAAAGATATAGATGGGAATTATTTAATACTTCTTGCTCAAATAAATTTTGAACAATGTCATTCGTTTCATCCATTTCCTTCACGAGGAATATTGCAATTTTTCATTTCACCTTCATTAGCAAAGTATCAACTGACCGAAGAGATTTTTCAACATTATTTTAAAGTTCGCTATTATCCCAATATATTACCTGAACATGAACTAGTCACAGATTTTTCATTTCTGCCAAACTTTGCATACTCTCCGATAAGAAATGAGATGTCACTCCGATTTATCTATACGGTCGAACCAGTTTCTGCAATGGATTATCGATTAACCAAATATATCAGTCACTCAGATCTAAATAAACAGCTTCATGATGGACGTACACTTGAAGAACATTATTTTGAACATTTTTTAGGAGCAGAGCATAAAATCGGAGGATATCCCTACTTCATTCACCAAGATACTAGAACCCATTCAACCCTGTTAAAACGGTATGATACGCTACTATTACAAATGGTTTCAGATGATGAGCAAAATATTATGTGGGGAGACTCTGGAATCATCAAATTTTTTATTAATAGCAAAAAACTCGCCCAATGTGATTTTACTGATATATATTTGCAGGCTGAACAGTACTAGCTAATGGGCAACCAATCAAGTGGTTGCCTTTTTATATGCCAATAATTTCTATCTAATCAATAAATACGTTATAATAATATATAATTACTGGGGGAGTAGGTGGGTGTGGAATGAGCATCATCATTAATTCAATCCCTTTCATTCCTATCTTATTTGCTTTAAATATTATTCTTGCCATTACAATTATCTTTTTAGAGAGAAGAGATGCATCTTCCACTTGGGCATGGATCCTTGTTTTATTTTTCCTACCCTTAATTGGCTTTATTTTATATTTATTGCTTGGCAGACAACTACGAAAAAAACATTTATTTCGCTGGGATGGACAAAAAGATATTGGCATCGACAATTTAATCAAATATCAAATAGAAGCCCTTGAAAATGATACGTTTCAGTTTAATGAAAACTACGTTAAAAATTATAAAAATCTTATTCAAATGAATTTAAATACGGGAGATGCCATTCTTACGCAGGATAATCAAGTTCAAATTTTTGATGATGGAGTTGAAAAATTCCAGTCATTAATCAATGACATATTGAATGCAAAAGATCATGTTCATATTCAATATTACATTTTCAAGCTCGATAATTTAGGGCAAAGAATTTATGAAGTATTAAAGAAAAAAGCAAAACAGGGTGTCAAAATTAGAATCTTATACGATGAAATGGGTTCAAGAAGCATAAAAAAAAGACATTTTAGAGAATTGATTGAATTAGGTGGAGAAGTTGAAGTATTTTTCCCTTCGATTTTCCCGCTTATTAATCCGCGTTTGAATTTTAGAAACCACCGAAAAATCGTCGTGATTGATGGTCGAATTGGCTACATTGGTGGGTTTAATGTCGGGGATGAATATATAGGTTTAAACAATAAATTTGGCTACTGGAGAGATACCCATTTACGCATAGAAGGCAGTTCAGTTCTTCCAATCCAAACTCGCTTTATTTTAGATTGGAATCAAGCTAGCGAACACAAAATAGAGTATTCAGAACGTTATTTTCCTGCCATTCCTAAAAAAGGGGATGTGGCTATGCAAATTATCTCCAGTGGTCCTGATACAGACTGGCCAACAATTAAAAACGCATATTTAAAATTACTCATGGAAGCAAAACGGTATATTTATATTCAAACACCTTATTTTATTCCGGATAACAGCTTCTTAAATGCAATTGAAGTGGCTAGCCTATCGGGAATCGATGTTCGTATTATGATTCCAAATAAACCTGACCATTTGTTTGTTTATTGGGCTACTTATTCTTATATTGGGGAATTATTGAAGGCGGGCGCGAAAGTGTATATTTACGATAAAGGATTTATCCATGCGAAAACCATTGTGATTGATGATGAAGCAGCTTCAGTAGGAACTGCTAATATCGACGTTCGAAGTTTTAAATTAAACTTTGAGGTGAATGCATTTATTTATGATAAACTTGTTTGCCATGAATTAGCCGAAATCTTTGAAAAAGATATTTTAGATTCTAGAGAATTAACACTGGAACAATACGAAAATCGTTCAGTCATAATCAAATTTAAAGAGTCAATTTCTAGACTGTTAACTCCAATATTATAAAGAATTCGTTTTTCCAAAAAAACCTTTGGAAAAACGAATTCTTTTTATTTATCAATTCCCAAATATTCTTCTAAAGTTAATCCTGAATCTTTTACTTTAGTTGCAAGCTCCACACCTAAATAACGAAAATGCCAAGATTCATACATATAACCTGTAATGTGCTCTTTCCCTTTCGGATATCTTAATATAAAGCCGTATCTATGTGCATTCTCTGCTAACCATTTACCAGCTTCCGATTGTCCAAACGCTTCTGTAAGCCATAAATCTTCACGGCCTTTTTCACCAATATCAAAGGCTAAGCCTGTTTGGTGTTCGGAATAACCAGGACGTGCACTGTAGCGATCTGCATTCTCTTTGCCATCTCGTTCTACATATTTGTTATAAAGTAATTCCTGATATTCATAAGAACGATATGTACTAAATGCTACTAATTCAAAACCTAATGTTTTTGCTTCTTGGGCCATCAACTCAAAAGCGGCACGAGCTTCTACGTTTTCACCCGGTGCATAATCTTTTGGAAGTGGATATTTTTTATTCGCAATCAGTACTCCCTTAATATAAGTAGGCTCACTAGGCAATGTTTGCCCTTCAATATAACCATTATTCTCTTTGTATTTCTTATCTTCTGGTTTCTGTTGTTGTTGCTGTTGTGGTTTTTGGTGAGGTTCTTCCCCTTCAACTTTTCCTTCATCTTGTGAGTCGCTGGAATTTTCCAATTCATCTTCTAATACTTCAGAATTTTCCTTTGCTTCTTCAAGCCCATTTTCTTTTTCTTCTGAAATAGCCTGATCTTCCGTTTTAATTGTTTCACTCTCATTGTTCAGATTGTTATTAATGAAAACGATGGAGACAATAGCAATGATCATTATCAACAAAATACCAAGTAGTGTATAATGCTTTTTTTTGTTTTTCATAAAATCACCTAATCCCGTCTCATTTCAAAACACGCTCTATTATTTTAACACTATTTTCTCATATTTACTTCAAAAAAATTAGTCGAGCCCATTTAGACTCGACTAAACTACTTATTTTGCTTCTTCAACTGGATGCTCAGAATAATATTTTCTTCCTATATAGGTTTGTAAAATTAGTAATATCCCGCTGACGGACCAATATAACGGTAATGCCGCCATGGACGAAATTGAGATGATTACAATCATAATCGGCGAGATATAAATCATCATTTTCATTTGTTGCTTTTGAGCTTCTGGAACTGTCCATAATGAAACTCTCGCTTGTATGAAATAAACAATTCCAGCTATTGCCGTTATAACGAAATCCGGTGTTCCTAAATTAAACCATAAAAATTCGTGAGTTTTTACCTCGTCTGAATACAGAATAGCAAAGTATAGCCCCATGATGATCGGCATTTGAATTAAAATCGGCAAGCATCCTAAATTTAACGGGTTAATATTATGTTCACGGTATAAGGCTAACATTTCTTGTTGAATTTTCATTTGTTCTTCTTTTGTTGTTGCCTTTTTTAATCTTTCTTGGATTTCATCCATTTTAGGCTTAATAACATCCATTTTGGATTTCATAATCGATTGTTGGCGATAATTACGCAACATAAAAGGCATCAAAATAAGACGAATGAGAATTGTAATCGCAATAATCGCTAAACCATAACTACCGCCAAACCATTCGCCAAGCGTATTCAACAACCAATCCATTGGCTTGACAAAGGTATGATAAAAGAATCCTTCTTGATTTTCAACTGCTTGGCATCCTGATAACACTAATAACATGATGCCGAAAAGTGAAAACAGCATTAGTTTTTTCATTTTTCCACCTACTATTAAATTCTAACTAAATTGAAGTATACGGAATATACTTTATAATTTCAAACAGCAGGTGTCAAAATGAAAAACAACTTTATATTTTTTCTTTTTCGACGTTTGCTGTTTCTGGAAGTTCGAATCTAAAAAAATCATGATGCAATTCATCTCTGAAGTGTTTCGGTGTAACTCCGGTATACTTTTTAAAAATACGAGTAAAATAACTTTGGTTGCAAAAATGGAATTGTTCAGAAATGGATGTAATGCTTTTATTTGTATGTCTTAAATAGTATTGGGATTCTTCTACTCTTCTTACATTTAAGTATTCTACCAATGTAATTCCTACATGTTCACGGAAAATGCGGGACAGGTGGCTTGTACTAATATGAAATTTTTGCGCAATACTTTCTACCGTTAAATCATTTTCTAATTCATCATTTATGTACATGATTACTTTATTGACAGTTTGATGACGGAATGTAGGTTGTTTTCGATCCGCAATAAAACTTACATAAAAGTCTATTAACTCATCAGCAAACTGTAAGAACTCTGCATCTTTCATTTTATTTTGAATCATGTCTATACAAGCAACATTAAAGGCAAAGGCTTTCTTCGAAGGCACTTGATTCTCCATAAGTTTTCTTGCAACAATCGAGGAAAGTGTCATAAAATAATTTCTAACTTCTTTAATAACTTGCTTTCCAAAACGAATTGATAAGATATCAATTAGCTCGTGCAATGATTTTTTCGCCTTATCTGCCTCCAAATGGAATATTTCAAATAACAGACGTGATTCAATGGTAAAAAATTCTTCAATACCGGTGTATTGATTAATACTGTCAATTTCTTGAAAATATCTCTTCGAAATCGTTTCAGAAATTGATTGTTGGTGTAGTTGCATAAAATACCCCATCTTTCTTCAGAATGAAATTTGCATCAATCGTATATATGTCAATAGTTACTATACTAATATAACCAATCATAAAAATGCTATAAATAAAAATTTTTTAATATGAAAAAGGTGACAATTTGATTAGTTTCATACTAAAAATCTGTCCTAAAGACCGAAAAAAATTGAAAATTTAAATAAATATTTATAACTAAAGTGAATATTACCATAATTTTCGTTTTTTTTTCAACTCCCATTTCCTAATTAAATTACCGATGAATATTATCTTTGATTCACACTATGGAAATGTGATTTCTGTTTTTCAATAATATATATTTCCTAATAAAATAGAACTAGATTTTTCAACAAATTTTTTCATTAACTCAGATGCAAAATGTTCTTATGTTATTACATTCTTCTCTATTTCTTTTCTAAAAATATGTAGTAAAATAGAAATTATTAAAATTATAAATGTGGACAAACGAGGTGTTTTAGAGTGGATCCAAAAGAAATAGAAGAAATTATGGATGTCATTAAAGAATTCTTCCCTGAAAATACATCCATCGCTATTTCAGATACTAAAGAATATATATATTATCAGCCAAGTAAACATGTGGACTTAAAAATTAAACCTGGCGACCCAATTAAAGAAGGTTCTGCTGCATATAAAGCAATACAATATGGTAAAAAAATCAACACTTACATTGAATCCGATGTTTTTGGCGTTCCTTACTATGGTATGAGTATCCCTTTAATTACTGAAGGAGAAATTAAAGGGGCTGTCACTGCTATTTTCCCTCAAAAGCCATCACCTTTTTTAACAAACTACATTACAATCAAAGTTGATGATTGCTGGTATCCAATTAAACATAATGAAGTTGTTTATTTAGAAACTCAACTTCGCAAAACTTTCGTAAAAACAATGGATAAAGAAGGATTCCATCGTTTAAATCTAAGCGATCTTGAACTGTTCCTATCCAACGACCATTTTATTCGTTGCCATCGTTCATATATCGTAAACATCGATTATATTGATGAAATTCAACCTGATTCCCATTCAACATTCCTTTTAGTTATGAAAGATGGTACTAGAATTCCTGTAAGCCAAAGATATGCAAGCTACTTCCGTCGTTCATTAGGTTTCTAATATTTCGCTAACGAAAGTGTTTTGGCACATACTTTGCAGCAATTTCATCATATAAATTTTTTAAATAAAATTGCCGTTTTCCTTTGAGAAAGCGGCGTTTTTTTATATCAACCAACATATTTATATAGTTTTTTAATTTTCTAAAATAATTTTTTGTCGAAAAATCTCGTATTTTCTCGTTCAAACGATAATTAAGCATTTTCATGCAACATTTGAAGATTGTGTGACAAAGAAGTGCTATTATTAATGTATTCTTGAGCATGGCAACGTTACTCGCTCAATATACTGAAAATTCTTACAAGCTTTTTTCTCTGTTCAACACGAACATCAATAAAGGGGAGGATTATATGAATTCAATCATTGAAAAAAGAATTGGTATACCACAATTAAAAGAACGTATTGTATCTGCCGAAGAAGCAGCTGCCCTTATCCCAGATGGTGCAGTAGTCGGCATGAGTGGTTTTACACGTGCAGGGGATGCGAAAGTTGTTCCTATGGCTCTTGTTGAACGAGCAAAAAAAGAACAATTCAAAATTGATGTATATACTGGTGCTTCACTTGGACCTGAAGTAGACCATTACCTTGCAGAAGCTGGCGTTATTCGTAAACGTGGACCTTACCAAGGCGAAAGAGCAATGCGTAATTTGATCAACAAAGGTGACATTCTATATGTAGATGCACACCTTTCACACAATGCTGAGTTAGTACGTCAAGGAATTATCGGTCCAATTCAATATGCAATTATTGAAGTTTGTGCAATTACTGAAGATGGATTACTTATTCCAACTACATCTGTAGGTAACGCACCAATTTTTGCACAATACGCTGAAAATATCATTCTTGAATTAAATATTTCCCATCCAGAAACTTTAATTGGTATTCATGATATTTATATTCCTGGTCCTCAAGGTGAGCGTGAACCAATTCCTTTAACAAATGCAAACCAACGAATCGGTGAAAAAGGAATTCGCGTTAACCCAGAGAAAATTAAAGCAATTGTCATTTCTGAAGAGCCAGATGCTCCTTCACTAATCGTTGATCCAGATGAAGAAACACAAAGAATGGCAAATTTATTATTAGACTTCTTCCGTTCTGAAATTAAAGCTGGACGTTTAACAAACCAATTAATGCCGATTCAATCTGGAGTTGGATCTGTAGCAAATGCTGTTTTAGACGGCTTTAAAGAATCTGAATTTGAAAATTTACAAGTTTACTCTGAATGTTTACAAGATGCTGTATTTAATTTGATCGACGCTGGAAAAGTAAACTTTGCATCTGCAACATCCATTACTTTAACTGCTGAAGCACAGCAAAAAGTATATGGCAACATTGAAAAATATATAGATAAAATTTGCTTGCGTCCTCAAGAAATTTCTAACCACCCAGAAATCGTTCGTCGCCTCGGATTAATTTCTATTAACGCTGCACTTGAAGTAGATATTTACGGTAACGTGAACTCTACTCACGTAGCTGGAACAAAAATGATGAACGGTATCGGTGGTTCTGGAGACTTTGCTCGTAACGCTCGTCTAACTATTTTCGTAACAAAATCTTATGCAAAAGGTGGAGCAGTTTCATCCATCGTTCCAATGGTTTCACACCATGACCATACTGAACATGATGTGGACATCATCGTAACTGAACAAGGTATCGCTGACTTACGTGGTCTAGCGCCAAAAGAACGAGTGCCGTTAATCATTGAAAACTGTGCGCATCCAGATTTCAAAGATCAACTTTGGGATTATTATCATCGAGCAGTAGAAAAATACGGAAATGTTCAAACTCCTCATATTTTAGAGGAAGCATTAAGCTGGCACGTGAACCTATTGAAAAACAACACGATGAAAAAAGAAGTAGAAGTAAAATAATGTATGATTTTATTAATAGCACAAACTAATCATTGGTTTGTGCTATTTTTTTAGAACATTACATCAATCGAATACGTTCAAAGCTTCCACATATTAAGAAAATTTCCAAACTATCAATATGTATTATGATGGGCTTTAAAGAAAACAGATTGATAATAAAGCATAAACAATTGCAAGGTTGGGACAATAACACCGCGCTAAATAAAATGGCCGATTGGGGGGTGTCTAGAAAGCCGAAAATATTCTAGACATCCTCAAATTATTTTATGATTTGCTCCTGTGGTAGTCAAAACAAGTTTCCACAATTCTCGTCGCTACTGCGACCATTTTTCTTTTGAGTTCGTTATCCCAACCTTGCACTAAAATAGTTATCTAACTTCTTGATTGTTTTCGTTATAATAAATAACCGCCGTTTGTAGTCCACTTTCTGCAATCATATTGTTTTCTCTAATTTTTGTTTCAGTATCATCTGCAGCCGTTTCAGCAATTTCTTTTAAATCATTATTATTATTTTTGCTATAACGCTTTTCACCAAAGTCAGTTTCCTTCGAGAATGTTGTCCTCATATTTTTTATCATCTTCATCGTTTTATCTCGATTTTCTTTTTTGCTGAGAAATGCTGCTACACCTGCTACAAATGCAGTCAATACAACACCTTTCCCTTTTGCCATGGAAATAACTCCTTTCATTTTCTTTTCTTACTGACAATAAAAAAAGTGACATAAAAACATAATGTTCTTATGTCACTTATCTTTTACGCTTTTACATCATCATATACACCACTACGAAACTCATTCACGACGTAAGAGCATATAGGATTCATTTTATATTGATGTTCCCTCGCATATTCCACTGCCCGTTCTAATAATTTTTTCGCGACACCTTGCCCACGAAGCTCTGGTGAAACGAAGGTATGCGTCATATCCATTATTCCATCATGCTGATTCCACGTAATTTCTGCTAACATTTTCCCATCTTTTTCATACTCAAAAGCAAAGTAGTTCGTCCCTCTTTCAACAAGTTTAAATTCCATAAACATTCCACCCCTTTTTGAATTACTATATCATAGGGAACATGCATTGTAATTTAGTTTGCTTCCTGTTCTTCAGAAGATGAGAACCATGAGGAAATTGTTTCGATTAATTTACTAAAGAAGTTTTTCACTTTTTCCCAAAATCCTTCATCATGCAGAAGATTTCCAAACTTTTCTTCAATCTTTGAACTGATGTTTGACAATTGATCTGCCCATTTTGAAAAATCAATATCCAGCTGTCGAATTCGGTCCATTAAATCAATCAACATTTGTCTATCAGCATCACTTAACTCAATTTGTAATTTTGATAATTGATCTGTTACTATTTTCTCCACTTCTTCCCTTGTTTGTGGATCAATTTCAGCAATTTGCTTTTTAATCTCCGTTAATAACTGCGCAACTTGTTCATCGCTAATATTTGCGTTATCAGCAAGTTCTGTTGCGACATATAATTCTTCGTTTGCAACATCTGTTCTTTCAATATCTAATGTTTCTCCTGTTTTTACTTCATATGCTTTGTAAATTCCAACAAGGGCTGAATGTCCCGTTACTGGCTTTGGAGCGGCTACTTCCACCATTGCATCTTCTAGGCCCGCCGTCAACATGGCATTCGCATACATTTCAGATGTCACTTCTGTTATATTTTCCGGCGTTACGATGCTGACTGTAAGGCCTTTCCCCTCTTCTTCTCGAGTAATTTTGGCTGAAGAATACATGCGAGCATTTGGATTACTATTACTAATGTATTTTACTAAGTCTTGACCGGAAACGATGATTTCATCTACTTCTTGTTCTTCATCTACTCTTAATACTTCTCGTACCATTTCTTTTTCAGTATCTGAAAGGTTTGCACCATAAACCACTATTGGAACACCTAGTTTTTCGTTAATCGTTTTAGGAGTGGCTAATGCTTGTCCAGGCATAAGCGTACTGAACATGAAAAACAAACCAGCTATGATTGACAACCATTTCTTCATTCATAATTCTCCTTTCAAACCTAAACTTCAGGTTTGCTCATAATTAGTACGAATAAAAAACACAAAAGGTTTCCGTACTGTCCTTTTGTGTCTATTCATAGAAGCATTAAATTATTTCCGTCCAACCATCTTCTTGTTTTACTTTTTTTTGTTTCATGAGCACACCTAAAGCTCGTTTAAATGCACCTTTACTCATATCAAACATTGCATAAATCTCTTCCGGAGTCGACTTATCGCTAAAAGGCATCTTTCCTCCTACACTTTGTAGGTACTCATAAATCTTCTCAGCATCATTGCTGAGTCTTTCGTGACTGCGAGGTAGCATGGAACCATTCATTGTTCCATCTTCCTTGACAGCAATAATCCGAACTTCTACGTCTTGCCCTAGCCTTGGTTCAGATTCCATTTCACTATGGTGTACAAATATTCGATAAGGATGATCTATACCTAATAAAAACGAACCTACTGGCAATAGCCGATAAGCTCGAGCCATTATATTTTTATTAAACAATTTTTCAGAAGCCTCTTCGTACAACTCACTTACCTTTTCTTCTGTTATGAGACGCCCAAACAATTCGCCCTTTCGATTTGTATACAACGTAATAAATAAGTGATCTCCTGCCTTAGGCCATAAAGAACGAATTTTTGGTAAATCTTCTGCTTTCACAAGGGCTTCCCGAGTTGAGCCGATATCTACAACAGCACCTTCATTCGAGATTTTTAATACCTTTGCCCATCCATATTCTCCTTGAATAATATGCGGTACCATTGTTGTCGCTAATAACTCCCCACGGCGATTCGCATATAAAAATACCTTTATACGATCTCCTACTGTGAGAGGGGTAGCTACTTCAGAACTATTAAGTGGGATTTCTAGTTCACCATTTGTCAGTATCCACCTTGAACCAGCTTTCTCTAGGACTGTTAGCTCTACTACTTGACCAGCTTTTAAATCTTTCATTATTGCTTCCCTTCCGCCAATAAATTATGGTTGTTGTTTCATTTTTTCAAGCTTTTTTACAATTTCCTCATCTTCTTCTAACAATTGAACTAAATCTGCGATGCGGTCGATTGAATTCCAACTTAAATGATGTTCAATCCCTTCCACATCTTCATAAATCTTATCTTCATCAACACCAATGAGTCTTAAAAATTGCTCAAGAAGTTCATGTCTTTTAACAAGTCGCTTCCCAAGCTTTTCTCCCTTTGGTGTAAGTGTTAACCCTCTGTATTTTTCATATACCAAATAACCGTCTTTATCTAGTTTCTGCACCATTTTTGTTACGGAGGAAGGTAAAACCGATAAAGCTTCAGCTATGTCAGACACCCGGGCATATCCTTTTGTTTCAATTAATAAATATATTTGTTCGATATGATCTTCCATACTAGGTGTTGGCATAACACGACCCCTCACTTTCGTCTATCATATTCAGTTTACTACAATGTAACTAAAAAATGTAACTTTTAACGGCAAAAGAATCAAACAAAAATGTCCAAAAAGTTTAGTTTTCAACTTTTTGGACATCATTACTCTACATGACCCCTTCTTTTGCCCACTGCATGAATAGCACGTATGATTTCCTTATTAATGTTTTCTATATTTCTTGAGTCCTTTAATTCGTTAAACGCTTCTTCTCGAGCATTTAAAGAAACCACATAATATGTAGGCAAATTATTTAACACATTTGCCACTATATTTAATTCGCATTCTTCACAATTACAGAATGTTTGATATTCCACACTTCGTAAAAAATAACGAACAAGTCCACTTACTATTTCTTCCATTACATTCACTAATCTTAGTTGTGACATTTATTTTTTCTCTCCGTTCAAACTATACTTTTATTAATTAATACTATAAACGGATAGAACAAAATACTCAATAGTATCAAGTTATTTTTTCATAATAATCCCATATAAATACAATTTCATCTTGTATAATTATTTCAAAATTTGCCATTTTTATTAACATTTTTACATTTTATCCTGAATGCTATATCTTTAGTAGGGATATCTATTATTGATAATTGCCTATTATTTATGAACTAATAAATTTTCATTTAATTCCAAAACAATTGGACAGTGGTCACTTCCTAAAATTTCAGAATGTATTTCACTATTTATGATCGCATCGACAATCAAATCTGAAACGATAAAATAATCGATACGCCATCCAATATTTCGTTCTCTTACTTTATTCATATAGGACCACCAAGTATATGCATCTGTTCGGTTTGGATATAAATATCGAAACGTATCAGTAAAACCTTCTGATAATAATCTTGTCATTTTTTCCCTTTCTTCAAAGGTAAACCCAGAATTTCCGATATTGGATTTGGCATTTTTTAAATCAATTTCTTGATGAGCGACATTTAAATCTCCACAATAAATAACAGGCTTCTTACGATCTAACGCTTTCAAATAATCGAATAAATCATCTTCCCATTGCAATCGTTTATCCAATCTTGCTAAATCCCTCTGTGAATTTGGTGTATACACATTTACTAAATAAAATGAATCGTATTCTAATGTAATAATTCTGCCTTCTGATTCAGAATCCATTTCTCCGACTCCATATTTTACGGAGAGAGGTTTATGCTTCGTAAAAACTGCTGTTCCTGAATACCCCTTTTTCTCTGCATAGTTCCAATACTGATAATATCCTTTTAGCGGCAGCTCTACTTGTCCCGCTTGACATTTCGTTTCTTGAATACAAAAAAAATCTGCATCCATTCTATTAAAGTAGTCTAAAAACCCTTTCTTTAAACAAGCTCGTATTCCATTAACATTCCACGAAATAAATTTCACTTTCCCACCTACTATGTATGAAAAATTTAAAGAAAAGCAAAATAAGGGAGAAGCAACCTTTTTAATGAAGGTTGCTGCCTCCCTATGAATAATAAAGATTCAATTGGGAAATTTCCAATGATTTATCTTGGACATTAATCTTCTCCAACAATTTTCACTTCAAGTTCTAGCTCAACACCAAATTTTTCTTTTACAACTTTTTGGACCATTTTGATTGTTTCTATATAATCCGTCGCAGTTGCGTTTCCTTTATTAATAATAAATCCAGCATGTTTTGTAGAAACTTCTGCTCCGCCAACCCCTTTTCCTTGAAGACCACTATCTTGAATTAATTTTCCAGCAAAATAACCTGGTGGGCGTTTAAATACGCTTCCTGCTGAAGGATATTCTAACGGCTGTTTAGATTGTCGTTTATAAGTCAAATCTGCAATTTTTGCATCAATTTCTTCTTTATTACCTTTTTCTAGTCGGAATAATGATGAAAGCACAATATAGTTCTTCTGAGCTATAATGCTTTTTCGATAACCTAATTCCAATTCTTCTTTTGATAATACAAGACGCTTTCCTTCCCTAGTTAGTACTGTGGAATGAACGATGATGTCATTGATTTCTCCACCGTAAGCACCGGCGTTCATCGCCATTGCTCCACCTACTGAACCTGGAATTCCACAAGCAAATTCTAAGCCTGTTAAACTTGCTTCTGCTGCTTTTTTGGAAACATCCATAATAAGTGCTCCACTTTGTGCATACACTTCGGTTCCTTCAATTTTTATTTGATTGAGTTTCGATAAATTCATTACAATTCCACGAACGCCACCGTCACGAACAATCATGTTAGAACCATTTCCTAAAATTAACAACGGAATTTGATGGTTATACGTATACTGTACAATTGCCTCAACTTCCTCTTCCGTCTCCGGCATGACTAATATATCAGCATTTCCTCCAAGTTGTGTCATTGTATATTTTTTTAACGATTCGTTTATTTTTATATTTTCTTTATTTGTAACCCCAGATAAATCCTTAACCCATTGTTCAATTGTCATAAAAGCATATTCCTTTCCTGTATTAAACCTTGTATCTGTAATTGTATACTTTTTGACAAGCAAATATATGCTTTAATTGCAAGAATTTTACGATTATTTTCCAACTTTTCAAAACATAAATCTTTCCTCGATAAGTGTACCATGTTTTCCATTAGTTATAAAAGTTTAGACTATAAATAATACTTCCAAGTATTGTCTCTAACATTATAATAAACTATTATGAAAATAAGAATGTTGAAAGCAGGTGAAAAAATGAAAAAGTTTGCTGTAGATTTTTCCCACTCTTCCATCACTTTTTCTGTAAAACATATGATGATAGCAAATGTAATAGGCCACTTTAATTCTTATCATGCGGAAATCGAAGCAGATTCAATTGAAGATTTAATAAATGCAAACATTAGTATAGAAATTGATGTAGCCAGTATTTCAACAAACGATTTATTGAGAGATCAACATTTAACTTCAAACGAGTTTTTTTATGCGGATAAATATCCAAAAATCACTTATAACGTAACAAGCATAGAACAAATCGATCATAATAAATTTTACATACATGGTGATATGACAATAAAAGAAGTAACAAAACCTGTGATCTTTGAAACGACTTATAAAGGACATGTTAAAAGCCCTTGGGGACAAGATACATATGGATTTTCAGCAGCAGCGAAAATCAACAGAAAAGATTTTGACTTAACTTATAATGCAAGGTTAGAATCTGGAGGACTTCTAATTGGAGAATTAGTAGATGTTAATGCGGAATTTGAAATTTATCCAATACTATAGTGTTTTATAAATCTAAATCTATTTAAGAAACATAGTGGATTAGATAAACATTTTTAATAAATACATATTGAAGCGTCCATACATTTATATACAATAAAGAGGTGCCTTGAAATCACTCCAGGCACCTCTTTTCCTTTTAAACTGCTACTGGTACTAGTTTTTGAACAGAAGCTTTTACTTGTTCTAAACCTGCTTCAATTATTTCATTTGCTCGATTTGGTTCAGCGTTATGGCCTTCAATAATCACTTCATCAAGAAGCTCCATTCCCGCAATATTCCCAAGAACATTTTTAATATAATTTACACTCATTTCCATAGGTTGAGCTTCTGGTGATGAGTAATATCCACCTCGTGCGTTCAAAATGACGAATTTTTTATCTGTTAATAACTGTACTAGTTGCCCTTTTTCATTATATTTAAACATAAATCCTGCTTGATAAATATAGTCAATGAATGTGTGTAAAGGTGCAGGAATTGTTAAATTCCATAATGGGAAAGCAACAACGATTACTTCTGCTTCTTTTACTAAATCCATCGCTTTTTTCTTCGCAGCTAGTAAACGAGACTCTGATTCCGTTAATTCTTTACCTTCGTTTTGTTTTGCCAATGCATCGAATAATTGTTGACCGAAATATGGCATATCTTCTTCGAAAACATCGTATATTTTTAGATTAATATTTTCAATTTTCTTCGCTTCTTCAATATATGTTTCAAACATTTTTGTTGAAATTCCGTCTGGACGGTTATTTGCTTTAATTACTAACACATTTTTCATGATGTATATATGCTCCCTTTCTTTAATTTAAAACATCTCAAATTCAAGATTCATAAAATCAAGTATAAAAGGGGGGATTCATTTTATCAAGCAAATAACACTCATACTTTTGGCTGAAATTAAATATCGCAATGTCCATCCGAGCAAATATCTCCGTCTCCGCCGAGCATTTGTAATGATGGTTTTAATCCCTTTTCTTCAGCTACTTTCTTTACTGTCTGCTCAAATAACTCTTGAGGTTGTGCTCCTGAGATTGCATATTTGTTTTCAAATACAAAAAATGGAACACCCTGAATACCGTAAATTTGAGCTTGTTGAATATCTTTTTCGACTTCTTCAGAAAATCGATTGCTCTTCAATATTTCTTCTACTTCTTTACTCTCAAGTCCAACTTCTTCTGCCAATTTGATTAACACATCTTCTTTTCCAATAGCTTTCCCTTCAATGAAATACGCATGGAATACCCGTTCACTGAACTCTATACCTTTTCCTTTTGAATAAGCCCATTTTGACAATCGATGAGCCTTTAAAGTATTTGCTGTTTTTAGTTCATCAAAATTATATTGAAGTCCTACTTCATTCGCCCGCTGTACAACACTGTTTGTCATTTTCATTACTTCATCAATCGGCATCCCATATTTTTTTGATAGATGCTCATAAATGTACTCATCCGAATCTTCTAATGTTGTAGGATCTAATAAAAAGCTTTTTAATTCTACTTCCACTTGTCCAAAATACCCTGTATCTTGAATTGCTTTCTCCAACTGCTTCTTTCCGATATAACAAAATGGACAAACGAAATCTGACCAAACTTCTACTTTCATTTCTTTTCCTCCTTTTTCGCTATTTTACTTGTATCCTCTTAAAACAACAAAATATATGCTCCTACTGAATAATGTAATGATTTTTTTTACATACTCGTAAAAAACACATTTTTAGGGGGATTTTCATGCAGAATTCGCTTTGGTTACATAATGTAACCCCTTTATCTTTAACATCATTATCCGCTTCCCTGAACTGCGATGTATGTATAGTTGGCGGTGGATTAACAGGGGTCTATACTGCCTATCTTCTTGCAAATAAAGGGATAGATGTTGTTTTGCTAGAAGCGAAATCTTCTGTTGCGAATGGTACAACAGGTCACTCTACGGGAAAACTAACTCCCCAACATGGTGCAGTTTATGATTTATTACTGAACACTTTTAATGAAGAAGAAGTGCGCACCTATTATGATGCCAATGCAACGGCTATTGAAAACGCACTTCATGATGCAACAGCGGATACATTCCAACGAGTTGATTCTTATTTATATGCAACAACAGAACAGGGTGCGGAAAAAATCAAGAAAGAAATAGAGGCTTACAAGAAAATAGGTATACAAGGAACCGAAACAACTGATACTGAACTGCCTTTTGATGTTATCACTGCATTAAAAATGGAAAATACCTATCAAATCCATCCGACGAAATTTACGAATCATTTTGCAAAATTAGCATTAAAAGCGGGAGCAAAACTATTTGTAAATACAAGGGTAACAAAATTAATTATTGATGAAAATCGCCTTTTAACGGAGAATCATTTTGAAGTAAACTTCAAATCAATTGTGCTTGCAACCCATTATCCAATCGAGGCAATAAAGGGGCTGCAAATCGCCAAATTATCTATTGACCGTTCTTATTTAATGGCAACCAAAACTGCGGAGATATTGAAAGGCCAATATTTATCTACCGATCAATCTTCCCGAACAATTCGAACAGCTTTAATTGATCATCAACCATACTTCATTTTCGGAGGTAGCTCCCATGTTGCAGGTGCTGTCCAAAACACACAATTTTATTATGAAATGTTAGAAAAAGAACTTATGTCAACTTTCGATTTGCCTAAACCTGAATATTTATGGAGTGCACAAGATCCAAATACAGCAGATTATATTCCTTACGTAGGACGTATTTCAGAAAGTGAACCGCGTATATATATCGCTACTGGTTATCGGAAATGGGGGCTTTCCAACTCGCTTGTTGCAGGTGAAATAATTTCGACACAAATTACGGAAGGCCAACACCCTGCCCAATATCTTTATAGTCCTTCGAGAAATATGTTCGGAAAAACTTTTATGCGAATGTTGAAGGCAATTGGCTTTACAGTATCAAATCTCGCAGAAGGTTATTTAATGCGAATTGAAGCTCCAAAATGCACCCATTTAGGTTGTAAAACCCAATGGAATGAGGCGGATGAAACGTGGGATTGCCCTTGCCACGGTTCACGATTCGATAAGTTTGGCAACGTCATTGAAGGACCAGCAGTATATCCACTATCTTTGGAATAAAAAAAAACGGTGTCAAGGATTTACCTTGAACACCGTCTATTATTAACTTAATGCATCTGTCAACACAGGAACTACTTGTTTTTTACGTGAAACTACTCCTGGTAAATCGAATTGGTTATCCACTAATTCCTTACCGAATGCTTTTGCTGCATCTAGAGCAGCATTTCCTGCTACTATTGCTACGGAATCGTTGTTTAAAATATCAGTAATGAAGAAGAAGAATAAGTTTAAACCTTTTTCTTCAACATTCTTATTCAGTAAACTTACTAATTCTTCTTTACGGTTCAACACATCATTCACATCAACTGCATTCACTTGAGCAACAACGGATTTCACTGTGCCAAAAGTAAATTCTTTTGCATCTAAAGAAAGTAAATCTTCTATAGATTTATCTGAAAGATCCGCACCAGCCTTTAGCATCGAAAGACCGTATTCTTCCGCATTCACTCCTGCAATTTCAGCCAACTCTTTACCTGCTTGTACATCTTCTTCCGTGCAAGTAGGAGATTTGAATAGAAGCGTATCAGAAATGATGGCTGAAAGCATTAAACCAGCAATGTTTGAAGGAATTTCAATATTTTTTTCTTTGAAGATTTTATTTAAAATCGTTGCCGTACATCCAACTGGTTCTGCGCGATAATATAACGGATCAGCCGTTTCAAAGTTTGCAATACGGTGGTGGTCAATAACTTCTAAAATTTTTACGTTTTCAATTCCGTCTGCAGATTGTTGGCGCTCATTGTGGTCAACTAAAATCACTTCACTAGTTTCTTCTGCAACATTTGAAATAAGTCTTGGCGGCTCGAAACCGAACTTTTCTAAAGCATATTTTGTTTCATTATTAATTTCACCAAGTCTTACCGCTTCTGCATCTACTCCGAGTTGCTGTTTTAAATAAGCATAAACGATTGCGGATGTAATCGAATCTGTATCAGGGTTTTTATGTCCGAAAACTACTACTTTGCTCATTCAAATAGTTCCTCCTAAATTTGTGTATAGTCCGTGTCTATTTTATCATAACTTCCTTATAATAGAAAAACGTAACATATCACATAAAATTTATGAAAAACAAAAATATTTTCGAAAAATTCAAAGTTTTACGAACATTTAAGTATCACTATTTCATTGTTAACGTTCGTTTTTCTAAAAATTGGAGACTATCATCTAATTGAGCATTTAAATTTAAAAATTTTTTATAATAATTTCTATTATGTAGAGTCATGCCTTCGACGAGAGCGTGTACAAGGGAATTAGCTGCGGTATTTGCTTCTAAAGCAACTTGTTTTTGAGCCCCTGCAACAAAACTGATATTTGCATAATCACGTACAGGGGATATGGAAGAATTTGTTATAGCAATAATTTTGACCTTTTTATTTTTCGCTAATTTAACAATTGTTAATATATCTTCTAATACCGAATCTAAAGCGATTACAAACAATACTGAATCTGTATCCATTCTATTTATTTGGTTTACAATATCTTCAACATTAAATTTGATTTGAGTAACCTTTTTTCCGAAATTTTCTAACATTGAAGTTAAATAACATGTAGATGGAGCGCACTGTCTATAACCTAACGTATAAATGATCCCTGCTTCATGTAAATAAATTGTGGCTTTTTCAAAGCTTTCTGCATCAATACATTGTATTGTATTTAAAATACTCGTTACATCCCGATTCATTATTTCACTGAATAAATATTCATGTTTTTTTCCAATGGATAATTGTTCGCCAGCCGAAACATGTTTCGATTCTAATAAATCCTTTCGAATTCTATCTTGCAGTTCACTATAGCCAGATAAATCCATTGCATAACAAAACCGAATCACTGTTGACTCACTTACACCGATGATTTTTCCTACTTCAGAGGCAATATGAGTAGCAACTACATTCGGATTTTCTATAACAAACTGCGCTACTTTACGTTGTCCCCTTGAAAGTCGGATAAAGCGTTTTTTCACTTCATCACAAAAGCCCATTTTCTTAATGAATTCCTCCTTCATGAAATTACTTTAATGTATGCAATATTATAGAAAGTAGGTTAGCATGTATAATGAGTGAATACAATGAGTTTTCAGAAAAATATTCAAGAGTAACTAAGTAAATTCATTAAATTGTCAAACTTATAAGGAAGCTTTTTGTTCTTAAAAAAGCTTCCTTCAATTTATTTACTCTAGTTCCATTTGTTTTGTTTCTTGTCCTAAAAAAACAACTGCCGCTACACCAATTACAATCGAAATGCAAAATACAGCAAAAATAAATCCGAAATCAAATCCTGCCGTACGCAACCACCCTACAAGCAAAGGACCAAAAATGCCTCCAATCCGTCCAATTGCTGCTGCCATCCCTGCGCCAGTTCCACGAATTACTAATGGATATTGTTCCGGTGTATAAGCATACAAAGCTCCCCAAGCACCTAAGTTAAAGAAGGATAAAAGAATTCCCGAAATTAATAGCACTGTAATGGATTCTGCTTGTCCAAACACATAAGCACTTGCAGCTGTTCCTAATAAATAAGTAACTAATACAAATTTTCGCCCAATCTTTTCTACAAACCATGCAGCAGTAAAATAACCTGGTAGTTGAGCTAGGGTCATAATCAAGACATATTTAAAGCTAGAGATTAAGCTGAAGCCTTTTCCTACCATAACACTTGGAAGCCATAAAAACATTCCATAGTAAGAAAATACAACGGAAAACCACAGAACCCAAAGCATAAGGGTAGACTTCGCATATTTTTTTGACCATACACCACTAATATTTTGAAAAATAGTGCGTTTTTTCGCCTCAGGTTTTGCGGCAAACTGAGGAGAGTCAGGTAAATGCAAACGAATAAATACCGCGTATAATGCTGGTATAGCTGTTATGATTAATGCCACTCTCCAACCGGCAATTGGCCATATATCACTTGGAATAACAAAGTAAGCAATGATTGCAGCTAACAACCATCCGAATGCCCAAAAACTTTCTAACAATACAACTACCCGGCCACGTTCTTTAGCTGGTACACTTTCTGAAACCAATGTAGAAGCAACAGGAAGTTCACCACCAAGTCCCATACCAATAATAAATCGTAAAATTAAAAACGCAGCTAATGTCGTTGTAAATGCCGATATACCACTTGCAATGGAGAAAACCAATAGTGTTACAATAAAAATGGTTTTTCTTCCTATTTTATCTGCCAGCAATCCGAATAGAAAAGCTCCTACGGCCATCCCAATAGAGTTGACACTTCCAATCCAGCCCATTTCATTGGAGGAAAGACCCCAATCTACCGCTAGTGCTGCAATAATAAATGAAAGTATTCCGACATCCATTGCATCGAATAACCATCCGACACCAGCAACCCCCAACAATTTATTGCGAGAGATGGTCCGGGCTTTCTTGGATTGCAACAACTTATTATCCATCTGTTATTTCACCTGTCTTTACAATTTAGATGATATTATTACATTAAACCCATTCACTATTATTAGCAAGTATTATATTTGATTTATTTTTGTAATTAATTATCTTGTGTTTAATAAAAATGATAAAATAATTTGTGTATATAATATTTTAAATTTTTCGTTTTCTATTGAAATATACTATTATTGTGCGCTAAAATGTCTTTTATATAAAAACAGATGTTCATCCAGCGAAAACAAAAGGAGATATTACTATGTGGAAAGGTCTTATCGAAGAATATAAAGAATTTTTACCTGTGACAGAAAAAACACCTACATTAACTTTGAATGAAGGAAATACTCCTTTAATTTATTTAGGAAATTTATCTAAAAAACTAGGCATAGAATTATACGGAAAATACGAAGGATTAAATCCTACTGGCTCTTTCAAAGATCGTGGAATGGTCGTTGCAGTAGCAAAAGCTGTGGAAGAAGGAGCAAAATGTGTTATTTGCGCATCTACTGGTAATACATCTGCTGCTGCTAGCGCTTATGCTGCTCGCGCAGGTATTCAATCAATTGTCGTTATTCCAAAAGGAAAAGTCGCTCTTGGGAAATTAGCACAAGCTTGTATGTATGGTGCAAAAATCATTGAAATTGATGGAAATTTCGATGATGCTCTTTCAATCGTTCGTAAAATTGGTGAAGAAGGAAAAGTAACGCTCGTAAACTCTGTCAATCCGTACCGTATCGAAGGGCAAAAAACTGCTGCCTTTGAGATTGTCGATGCTTTAGGAAAAGCCCCTGATTATTTATGTATTCCGGTTGGTAACGCAGGTAACATCACTGCCTATTGGAAAGGCTTTAAAGAATATAATGAAGCAAAAAACAGTGGTTTACCTAAAATGTATGGATTCGAAGCAGAAGGAGCAGCTGCCATTGTAAAAGGTCAACCAATAGACAATCCTGAAACAGTTGCGACAGCTATTCGCATTGGTAATCCTGCGAGTTGGAAATTCGCTGAAGCGGCTCGCGATGAATCAAATGGAATAATCGACTCCGTTACTGATGAAGAAATCATTGCTGCATATAAAGAAATCGCAAAAAGTGAAGGAATTTTTGTCGAACCAGGTTCAGCTGCTTCCCTTGCTGGTGTAATCAAATCCGTAAATAACGGAAAAATTGAAAAAGGTAGCACAGTGGTCACTGTATTTACGGGGAACGGGCTAAAAGACCCTGATACTGCTATGAATGTATCGACTGTGGAAGTCGTTTCTTTGAAAAATAACATGGAAGAAATTCGAAACTACATTGAGGGTTTAGTATGAGTAAAAAATGGCAAATTACAGTTCCAGGAAGCACTGCAAATTTAGGCCCGGGATTTGATTCTATAGGGCTTAGCCTATCACTTTATTTAAAGTTAACTGTTTCTCCTCAAGATGAATGGGAAATTATCCATTTATCAGAAGGGTTACCAAAAAAATTCGAAATAAAAGATCACTTAATTTATAAAATCGCTCATGAAACTGCAAAACAATATAACAGAGAAATGCCTAGCTGTCGTATCGAAATGACAAGTGAACTGCCTTTTGCTCGAGGAATTGGCAGTAGTGCAGCAGCAATTGTAGCAGGAATTGAAATTGCAAACCTCCTTTGTGACCTTCAATTATCTGTGCAAGATAAATTAAATCTATCTTCACAGTTTGAAGGCCATCCAGACAATGCCACTGCTTCTATATTAGGAGGATTAACCATTTCAACAATGGATGAAGCAGGCAATGTTGATACAATTCACATCCATGACCTTGAAGCATCATTTGTATTATTTATTCCGAATGTAAAGTTAAAAACTTCTGAAGCAAGAGATGTGTTGCCAAAAACATTCCATAGACCATATGCCGTCCAAGCAAGTGCTGGTGCAAATATGCTCGCAGCAGCATTAGTATTAAAGGATTATGAACGCATCGGAAAATATATGGAATCTGATTTATTCCATGAGCCATTCCGTGCAGAACTTATCCCTTATTACCATGAAATTCGCAAGGAAGCAAAAAAAGCTGGAGCGTATGGTACTGCATTAAGTGGTGCTGGACCAACAATGATTTCAATAATTCCAAATTCCATAGGTCAACAATTTGTTGCAAAAATGGAGGAATTATTCCCGACACATAAAATCATTCTGACAAAACCAGATCAATGTGGCGTTTATGTTGAAGAAATATCAAGCGTTTCTAAAGCATAATAAAACAGGAGTTGTTCGAAAGTTCCCTACTTCAGAACAACTCCTGTTATACTTTTATGACAACAAAATTAAACTTATCGCCATTACCGCCATTCCCACAACCACCCCGTATATAGATGAGTGGGTCTCATCATATTTTTTCGCAGCTGGCAATAGTTCATCAAGAGAAATAAACACCATAATTCCTGCAACTGCTGCAAAAATTATTCCAAACATAATGTCATTTAGAAACGGCATCAATATTAAAAAGGCAACGAGTGCACCAATCGGCTCTGCAAGTCCTGAAAAAAAGGAAAGTTTAAAAGCTTTCTTCCTCTTACCAGTTGCATAAAATATCGGTATAGCTACAGCAATCCCTTCAGGTATATTATGGATAGCAATGGCAATGGCAATAGCAATTCCCACACTCGGATCGTGTATCGCTGACATAAAAGTCGCAATCCCTTCAGGGAAATTATGAATACCGATAGCAAGTGCCGTAAATATTCCTACCTTCATTAAATTTGCTTCATCTAATTCCTTAGGTGATAATTCTGCTTGCATAACATCCTCTACTGTTTTTACTTCATGAGGATTTGTTTTTTTCGGAATCAATTTATCTATCATAGCGATAAATAGCATTCCTCCAAAAAATCCCATCACCGTCATCCAATACCCTTTCGACTCTCCTAAAGCAACCGTTAATGCATCTTTCGCTTTAAAAAAAATTTCAATTAATGATACATATATCATTACGCCAGCTGAAAAACCTAAAGCAGCAGATAAAAACTTTTTATTCGTTCTCTCGGTAAAAAATGCTATAAGCGCACCAAGTCCAGTTGCTAACCCTGCAAATAAGGTCAGACTAAATGCTAATATGATGTTACTCATTCGAACATCCTTTCTTTTAATATCCTAATATTATTATATACGCAGAACTTTCCTTCGTGCAACTTTTTTTACCTTATCTATATTTTGTGGATTTAGAAAACTTATTTCAAAAAAATAAACGCTATATCAGCGTTTAATACTTTCATACAAAAAAATACCAATACAAAACCATGTAAATCCTAAACTCTAGCCATTACATCTGTTGCAAAATGATGTTTCTCCGCCACTCTTGATAATCCTGTCAATATAGCTAACACCAATGCTCCAATCCAATACCACAACTTACTTTTATGATTTTTAGTAAGTTCAGACAATAAATAAGCTATGGTGAATAAATACAATAACCCCATCATAGCATGACCAGATGGAAAGCTATACGATGCCAATTGATCTGCTATTTCTGGTCGTGGACGTGCTACCCATTCTTTTACGAAATGATTAATCAATCGGCCAATCGGAATAGTAAGAATCACAAAAAACATTCCTCTGTAATTTTTGAACTTTAACCATAAAATGAATAATAAAATAATTGCGATAAAATCTATTAATGAAGTTTCACCAAAATAATGGAAAAAGCTGAAAAACTTATTACCTTTTAATAATAATTCCATGTTTTGATCAAATGAAACGATAGTAGAAGTGTCATAAGTATAACGTAAAATAATAAAGAGAATAAATGTAAACAATCCACTAATGTAAAGTAATACACGATTATTCATCAACTTCTCCACCTTAAAATATTAAAAATCACCCTTATGAAAGCTTAATAACAAAAATAAATTTACTTATTAACATATTGTGCAATTTAGATATAATTCAGTCGAAAGTATATTATGCAATAATAACAGTAATAATGGATTCATTTCATCACATTTGCAAAAGGCAATGCTAACAGACAAAAAAATGATCACCCAATGATGTAATGGGTGATCATTTTTGGACAAACGATTTATTATTTTAGTTCATTTAAAATTTCATCAATTTTCGCAAGTTCAGATTGTAAGCCTCCACCGCTTAAATACCAAAGCGGACCATCTAAGTATACGATTTTACCGTTTTTATAAGCTTGTGTTTTTTGGATAATTGCGTTTTCCATGTCAGCTTCGATGTTTGATTGTCCGCCTACAGCTGCAGTACGGTCAACTACAAATAATACTTCTGGATCGAATTCTAAGATGGCTTCAAAACCAAAATTTGAACCGTGAGATGAAGCTTCGATATCTTCAGTTACTGGAGTAAATCCATAAATATCATATACATAACCGAATCGTGAATTTGTAGCAAAGCCAGATAATTTACCTTCGTTATACATTGTAACTAATGAAGTTTTGTATTGGCTTGCTAATTGTTTAATTTCTTCAAGTTTTGAATCGAATTTCGCTAAAAATTCTTTCGCTTCTTCTTCTTTATCGAAAATTTGTGCTGCAATATCTACTGATTTTAAGAATGTGTTCCAGTAATCATCTTGAGAAGTACCAACGAAAATTACGTTTGGAGTAATCTCTTTTAATTGGTCATAGAAAGTTGCTTGACGACCAGAAATGAAGATTACGTCTGGTTGTAATTCAGCAATATCTTCAAGTAATGGGCTTTTTAATGAACCAACACTTGCATATTCGTCAGCAGCAAATTTAGAAAGATGTTCTGGTAATGTACCATCTTTTGCAACACCAACAATTCCTTCAACACCGAGAGCATCAAGTGTATCTAGGAAACCATAGTCAAATACAACAATTTTTTCAGGCATTTTTTCTAAAACAACATCTTCAAATACAGTAGTTGCACCAGTTTCTTCGTTTTTGCTTTCTGAAATTGTAGATGTAATTGTCATTGGGAATCGGCCATCTTCTTGAGCTTGTCCCTGTGTATTTCCTTCATCTGTATTTGAGCCCGTATTTTGTTCTGCCTCTTTGCCACCGCATGCAGCTAAAACAAATACAAGCATTGTTAGAATAACTGCGAATAATTTCCAGTTCTTCATTATAACTTTCTCTCCTATTCCTTATATTTTATATTTCAATACTATTTGATATTGATAATCATTATCAATAACTGACTCTAATTATAATTATTAGCTTATTGTTCGTCAATAAGTTTTTTTACATTTTTTATTAAACGAT
>SMEK01000189.1_pt1 | contig 38583 bp, 35 predicted proteins | sample 2456371 | NCBI WGS metagenome assembly SMEK01 (sample SAMN10132590, study PRJNA489261) | soil metagenome | isolation source: day1 antibiotic-loamy sand soil ammended with composted manure from dairy... | place: USA | collected 2015-04-01
AAATATAGCAAGTCAAATACGTAATAGTATATGTCTCCTTTTCCCGTTTTTTGGTAATTCTGGAGCAGTTGGAACTTAGGCTTCCCGTCCTTGTCATGTACGACAATTTCGCCATCCAATACGGCTTGGTGAGGAAGCGCCGATAGTCGCTCGGCTATTTTGGCAAACTTCCGGTTGAAAGTCAATTGATTTCTAGAGTAGAGTTCTACTTTGCCCTTATCAACTTCGGCAATTGCCCTATAACCATCGTATTTCATCTCAAAAATCCAATCCTTGTCATCAAAAGGGCCCTTTCCTATTTTTGCCAGCATAGGTTTTACATCATGTGGCATAGGCTGTGTAGGTATCTCAGGGGTTTTGGTTTCCTCGGAGGTCTTTTTGGACTTAGTTGGCTTAGTCTTCTTCATTACATCTTCCTTCTTCAGCCCTTTTTTTATAGAAGTTAGATCACCTATGAGGTCTTCACTATTAAATGGCCCATCTACTGCATATTTATCTTCTTTTTTTATAAGTAGCCAAGCATTATCTTTATCATCTTGCATTTTTACGAGGGCAAAGACACCTTTTATTTTTTTTCCTTTCAATTCAAATTTTAAATTCCCGTCCTTCAATCCTTCCAAAAGTTCTTTTTCACTTTTCTTTCTATCTTTTATACCAGGTGCACTATAGGTCCCTTCATCAAATACATCCACTATACCTGCGCCATAGTTGCCAGCAGGAATTACTCCTTCAAAATCGATATAATCATAAGGGTGGTCTTCTGTCATCATGGCCAACCGTTTGTCCTTTGGATTCAATGAAGGCCCTTTGGGAATGGCCCAGCTTTTAAGTACGCCATCCATTTCAAGCCTAAGGTCATAGTGCAACCGTGAGGCCTGATGACGTTGAAAAGAAAACCGCAAATTCCCCCTGGTTTTCTTTTCCTTCTTATCTTTAGGTTCTGGTGTTTTGTTGAAGTTCCGCTTTTTCTTATATGTGTCGAGTGCCATAAAAGTCGTATTGTGCTGAAAAAATACCCTGAGAGTCAATCTCTTCAATAACTTGGTTGGCAAAGGAAAGTTTGTGAGGGATGAAGATAAGAGGAGAGTGAATAACCTAGTACCTTTCTTCACGTAAGGTACTATAGTATCAAACCTTTTATACAATATGAATTTTCATACTAGAAAATGGATCAAACCAGAAGATCTCAACCCTAATGGAACATTGTTTGGTGGAAGTTTGCTCAAATGGATTGATGAGGAAGCTGCCATTTATGCTATTCTTCAACTAGATAATAGAAGGGTAGTCACCAAGTTCATTTCTGAAATTAATTTCGTGAGTTCGGCCCGTGAAGGGGAAATCATTGAACTAGGAATGACGGCAACTCATTTTGGCCGAACATCCCTTACCCTAAGATGTGAGGTGAGGAATAAACTCACAAGAAATACTATCCTAATAATCGATAAACTGGTTTTTGTCAACCTCGATGAAAATGGGGTTCCTACCCCACATGGTAAAACTAAGATCACTTACAGCAAAGATAGGTTTAAGGAAATAAGCGAGTAAATAAAAAACACCGCTGCGGTAATCTATCCACTAGCTAATTGAATAAAGAAGTGTTCAAGCCTTGCCTCCCTTATTAAGGGAAACAAAGCTTGATCATTTTATTTGATTTGGATGTAATATTTTGGCAATAATTAGAATTTACCACCCTTTTTTCCTTTTTTAATCTCCTTATATCGATTTCTTGTTGGAGAGCTTTTGCAATTTGGCTCTCATTTGTACTAATGTGAGGGGTTTTTTGACAATCTTTCAACGGATTTTTTCCAAAGTTTTGAGTATAAGAATAACTATTGTAATGCCCTACAAGTGTATGGTTTACAAGGCTTTCAAAGGTTTCAATTTGCATGTTAAACGTTAATTTAGTGTTGTCAATGTATACGATAAAAAACCTTAAAAGCCACTTCCAAAAACATGATCAAAACAGTACCGTCTAGCATTTTCTTACTTTTCAATTTCTTTACCTTCGCCTTATACGGACAAGCGGAAAATTCACTCACCGGGAATATTTCTCCAGTAGAGGAAAAGTCAAGCGATATTGTTGAACTGATTGCGATTGATTTGGAAATTGGGCAATTTATGAAACAGTGGGGGCTTCCTGGTGCTTCCGTGGCTTTGGTAAAAGATGGAAAGTTGCTCTATGCTAAAGCTTTTGGAAAGGCTGACATCAATATCCCGACACAAACGGAGCATGTATTTAGAATTGCCAGTCTTTCTAAGCCTATTACCGCAATCGCCGTGATGAAGCTGGTGGAAGAAGGAAAACTTTCCTTAGACGACAAGGTGTTTGGGGAAAACGGCATATTGAATGATACGACATATAGCCAAATTGCTGATAGAAGAGCAAAGGAAATTACCGTTCGCCATTTACTGAACCATACTGCTGGATGGGACAGAAATTATGGAAAAGAAGGCGACCCTATGTTTAATTCTGTTCATATTGCCGAGACCGTGGGAACGCCTGCACCTGCCGATGCTATTACGATCATTAAATATATGCTCACAAAGCCACTAGATTTTGCTCCTGGAACCAGGTTTGCCTATTCCAACTTGGGCTATAATATCCTCGGAAGGGTGATTGAAAAGGTGTCTTCGAGGACTTATGAAGAGTATGTAATGATAAACATCCTAGATCCATTGGGCATAACGGACATGAGCTTAGGCTGTAATGCATATCAGAACAAACAAGCTAATGAAGTGGTGTACTTTGAACGTCCCGAAATGAAAATATCCCCTACCAATGGCGATGGCAAAACTTCCTATTATCCTTACGGCGGCTTTAATTTAGAAGCAATGGATGCCCATGGTGGTTGGCTCGCTTCTGCTACAGACCTGGCAAAGATCCTCGTAGCCTCAAGTGGAATGGGCACAGATAGGGACATCCTTAAAATTGAGTCGGTGGAGAAAATGGTAGAGCCATGTGAAGTATATGCAAACTACGGTTTAGGGTGGTGTGTAAATGAACGAGGAAATCGTTGGCATACGGGTTCCTTGGCAGGAGCTTCTTCCATGATGGCCAGCCTCAACAACGGCATAAGCTGGGTGCTGTTGTTCAATGGCAATCCTCTCACTTCTGAATACTTCCAAAGCATGGACCGTGTCATGTGGAATGCGTTAAGCAATATCAAAGAATGGCCTTCTGAGGATTTATTCTTAAATCCTGGTACGGTTAAAGCCAATAGAGATATCGTCGCAGACAACACACCAGATTTGTTGTAAAAATAAATTAAATCGCCTTGTATGAATTGGGCTATTTTATGCAATCAGTCCGAAGTCAAGTCACTTTGGTATTATATTCCCCTTAGGCATCCAAATTTTTTCATAAAAGCTTCAATTTTTGAGTGAATATCTTGAAGAGTGCGTATCTTGCGGGAATTTTAATGAAATGGGTTTAGTTGGAGTAGAGTAGGGGTGGCGGTTCATATATGTACTCGCTACGGTTGCAAGCCTATAGCACAGAAATGCCATATTGGTGAACAGATGGTTTAGCCACAAAAATTATTATTTATATCTATGGTAGGTTTAACGGGAAGTAAAAAAGACACTGTTGCCTTACAACAAGAAATCAAGCAATTGGCCAAGGAAAAAAATGCTGTTATCCTTGCCCATTACTACCAATCTGAGGAAATCCAACAAATAGCGGATTATATTGGAGACAGCTTGGATTTGTCTAGGAAAGCTAAAAATACAAACAAAGAGATCATTGTTTTTGCCGGGGTGAAATTTATGGCAGAAACAGCCAAGATACTTAATCCAACCAAAAAAGTATTATTGCCGGACATGGCTGCAGGGTGTTCACTTTCTGACAACTGCCCACCAGATCAGTTTCAAGCTTTCCTTGAACAGTATCCCGATCACGTAGTGGTTACATACATCAACTGTTCAGCAGAGGTAAAGGCCATGAGCGACATTATCTGTACATCTTCCAACGCCGAGCAGCTTGTATCCAAAATACCTTTAGATAAGAAGATCGTATTTGCACCGGACGCTAATTTAGGCCGATTCGTAATGCGACAAACCAAACGGGACATGGTTTTGTGGCAAGGAGCCTGTATCGTTCACGAAGCTTTTTCAATGGAAAAGTTAGGAAAGCTGATAACAGAACACCCCGACGCAAAATTGGTGGCCCATCCTGAAGCTGAAGAGCATCTTTTGAAATTGGCGGATTTTGTGGGATCTACTAAAAAAATGATCGATTATGTAAAGCATAGCGAACACAAGTCTTTCATTATTGCTACAGAGGCTGGGATTTTACATGAAATGCAAAAAGAAGCCCCTGACAAATTATTGATTGCTGCACCTTCTCATGAAGACAACACATGTGCTTGTAGTGAATGTGCCTTTATGAAAATGAATACTTTGGAGAAATTATACAATTGTCTTCTCCACGAGACACCTGAAATAGTCTTAGACGAAGAGTTGTTGAAAAAGGCCGCTATTCCATTAGATAGAATGTTAGAATGGTCTTAGAAAATATGGAGACAGATGTTTTGGTTGTAGGATCTGGCCTTGCTGGAACATTATTTTCTTTGGAGCTAGCAAAAAGAGACCCTTCTCTCAGGATTTTGCTCATCAGTAAAAAAGATAGAAATCAGAGCTCTTCTTATCTAGCGCAAGGAGGAATTGCAGCTGTTTTGCCTGATACGACCGATACTATAGAACAGCATGTGCAAGACACCCTAACAGCAGGCGCCCATGCCAATAACCTCGAATCGGTGAGGTACTTTGTGGGCAACGCACCTCGAGCAATCGCTATTCTTGAGAGCTACGGTATTTCTTTTGATCTGGCTCAAACGGGTGAGAAAGCATTGGCATTAGAAGGCGGGCACAGCATGCCAAGAGTCTTGCATCATAAAGATTTCACCGGAAAGCATATCATGCAAAAACTCCATGGCCAACTAGCAGGACATGCTAATATCCAACTCATAGAGGATGCAGAGCTGATCCAATTAATGCAAAATGAAAAAGGTGGCCCAGTATTGGGGGCCTATGCATGGGATTATAAGCACAATACGCTTATTGCTATTCAATCTGGTGCTACGGTGCTAAGCACCGGGGGCGTTGGCAGTCTATTCCGATATACCACCAATCCTTCTACTGCGACAGGTCAAGGTATAGCTTTGGCGGCAGAAGCGGGTGGGGCTATCAAGGATATTGTGAATATTCAGTTCCATCCTACAGCATTGTGGCGATCTTCGGGCAGTCACCTTCCTTTGATTTCCGAAGCTATGCGAGGGGCAGGGGCGCTGTTGCTTGATGAAAACGGTGAACGCTTTATGGTGGGTGTGCATCAATTAGAAGAGCTTGCGCCACGGGATGTAGTGGCCCGTGCCATTGCAAAAACAATAGAGCGCCAGGAGAAGCCATATGTTTATCTGGATGCAAGGCACTTAGAAGAAGAGGAGTGGAAATCTCATTTTCCCGCTATTTTTCAAATATGCCTCGATGCCAATATAGACCCTAGGAAAGAACCCATTCCCGTTGTACCCGCTGCTCATTATTCATGCGGTGGCGTAGTTACGGATGTAAATGGCATGACCTCAGTAAAGAACTTGTACGTTTTAGGAGAAACGGCCTGTACGGGATTGCATGGCGCCAATCGATTAGCTTCTAATAGCCTACTCGAAGCAACGCTTATGGCTACTGGCCTAGCTGCAACCCTTCACGTTGATCATCATGATAAAAGGGCATTACCTGAGCCTCCTGAAGTATATGCGCCTTCCGAGGATACAATATCGCTCGCTAATAATTATATTGAGCGGATCAAGGAAATTATGCAAACTTATTGTAATATTGTAAAAACGAATAGCGGACTAAGTATTGCTATACAAGAACTTTGGAAAATAAGGAACACATCCCAACAAAACCTCCCTAGTGAGAGTATTAGCTATAAAGCTTTTAATCTCACACTCAATACTGCTTTGATGATTGCACAAGCTTCATTAGAAGAAAAAGAAAACAAAGGAGTATTTTTCAATGCAGATTTGGTGTAATAAGATAGGATAATTGCAACTTATTCTATCGTTGTGGTATAGAAGCATATGCACAATAATAATTAGTAGTTGCTGGTTAAATAACGATACCTAGTAATTCACCGTATAACTTTTCATGGCCTTATTACTCATTTATTTAAGTGTTGCCCTAGTAGTTTCTTTTTTATGTTCGTTGCTCGAAGCCGTACTTTTGACCGTAACGCCTTCCTATATGGAAGCCGAAGTGCAAAAAGGCAATAAGATTGGGTCAAAGCTAAAAAAAATAAAGAGCGATATTGACAGGCCATTGGCCGCTATCCTTTCTTTAAATACAATTGCACATACCGTAGGGGCCGCTGGAGTAGGTGCTCAAGCAGTTAAAATTTATGGCGATGCCTATATGGGACTCATATCAGGCATTTTAACTTTCCTGATCCTAGTCTTTAGTGAAATTCTTCCTAAAACCATCGGCGTAAACTATTGGCGCAAGCTTACTACGTTTGCAGCTTACACCTTAAATGTTCTGATCATCATAATGTATCCGTTTGTATTGATATCCAAATGGATGACAGCCTTATTGTCTAGCGGGGAAAAGCAACCTCTGGTAAGCAGGTCTGAGATATATGCTATGGCAGATATGGGGCAGAAAGAAGGTGTATTCATAGAGTCGGAGTCGAGGATATTAAAAAATCTAGTGCGGCTTAGGATACTAAAAGTGGAAGACATCATGACTCCCCGGACTGTAGTAATAGCTGCTCCTGAGAATTGGGGTTTGAAGAAGATATATGATAATGAAGATTACTTTAAGTTTTCTCGTATCCCTGTTTTTGATAAAAATATAGACAACGTCACCGGCTATGTTCACAAACATGATGTGCTGGATAAGTTGGCCAAGGATGCGCACAAAATCCCTTTGAAAGATATAAAGCGCGACATAGCGATTGCACCTGAAGAAATGTCGATAATGGCACTCTTTGAGAAATTTATTGCAGAAAAGGAACAAATAGCGCTTGTAGTAGATAAATATGGTGGGATGGCTGGAATTGTAACCATGGAAGATGTGATGGAAACCCTGCTAGGCTTGGAAATCATGGATGAGTACGACAGCACTAGGGATATGCAGGAATACGCCAGGGAAAAGTGGCGAGAACGGGCAGAAAAGCTAGGGATCATCACTGCCAACGAAAATTATGAAAACCTAAGCAACCAGCGTGAAGAATCTATCCAATATGGGCTAACGGGCGGAACAGATCCTTTCCCAGAGGAAAGGCCCGACGAACCAGCTGCACAACCTACCGAAGAAGATAACAAGCCTTCTAACGGCGAATATTCAAAATAGAAATGACTTTGAACGAACAGGAAGGACTTGTCAGCAACCTTCCTCTTTAAACATTCGAATCACAATTTTCATTTGACGGCTTCTTGGGACGGCTTTTTCTAGAATAAGGATGGCCCTATTGATAAAGCCAGGCACAATTACAGGCTTGCCCTTTATCATTTTATTCACGGCAATTCTTGCGACTTTATCCGGTGTGATTACCATCATTTTGCCGATAAAGCCTTTGGAATTCATTCTTTTTTTTACTGCCATGCTCGTAGGTACTGGCCCTGGGCAAAGCACGCTCACTTTTATGGAAGTATGTCGTAGTTCTTCTCTCAAGGCTCGACTGAAGTAAAATATAAATGATTTCGTAGCAGTATAAATGTTTTTATAAGGCATAGGTCTAAAAGATGCCATGCTGCCCACATTGAGAATATACGCTTCTTTACATGTCTTCAACTGGGGCAAGAACAGGTGTGTCATGTGAATCACAGCACGCATATTCAGCTTCATCATCTGGTCGATAAAATCCCATGATGACGTCTCGAAAAGCCCTTCGTGTCCCAGCCCAGCATTATTCACCAAAACTTTGACTCTGAGACCTTCTTTTTTTACCCATTCATATAGACGCTCTGGCGCTTCGTCTTCGGTTAGATCAGTTTCATATGTAACGACTTTTATTCCATATCGCTGTTGAAGTTCACAAGCCTCTTTTTGTAATTTAGGGCCGGGTAGCGCCACCATAATAATGTTCATCTTTCTTAAAGCAATTTCTTCCGCTATGGCCCTTCCAATCCCTTCGCTCGCACCTGTGATCAGAGCGAAGCTCTCTTCCTTGTAATCGTTCATATATTATCTGTTATTTTTAAGCCAGTTTACTGTTTGGCGGATTCCTTCGTCCAATGGTGTAATCGTATATCCTAATTCCTTGATAGCTTTCTCGCTGCTGAGACTCCAGTCATACAAATATTTCTTAACCCAACTAGGGGTTAGGAGTGGGGGCTTGCCTGTCAGGCGATTCTTGAGCATCTGTGACTGACCAAAAGCCAACATGAGTGGCATGGGTACTTTAAATAGTTTTTGGCGCACACCAGAATGTTTTCGAATCAGTTCAAACAATTGGTGATAGTCAACATTTTCGCCCCCTAAGATGTACCGCTCACCTGGAGTGCCTCGCTCTAAAGCCTTTATATGGCCATCGGTAATATCATCAATGTAGGCGTAGCAACCAGTGCGTCTACCATCTCCAGGCATTAATTTCCATTTGCCACCGATATACTGCTCTATGAGCTTGGAGACCGCGTTGCTTTCGCTCATCACGCCGGGCCCATATACACGGGGTGGATAAACAATTACAATTTCAAGCCCTTGTTTGAGGTAGTAAAGCGCCCAGTTTTCTGAAATTATTTTTGAGCTCTCATATTCATTAAAAAAATCGACAATTCGTGTAGTGTCTTCTGTAGAAGGTTGACCATAGGAGGGGCCTAGGACGCCAGCCGTAGAGGTATATACCATTTTATGCGCCCCAGCGTCCAACGCAGCTTGCATGACATTTTTTGTCCCATCGACATTGATTTCAAAATATGTAGCGGGATCTTCAGCCCATACTCTGGCATAAGCGGCCAGATGAAATACCGCTTCGCAAGATTGAATGGCCTGGTGGATACTGGCAATGTCGAGGAGGTCTCCTTTAAATAGTTTTATGTTGGGATGATCAAGCATAACAGCCTTTTCAGGACTTCTCACCAATGCATGAACCGTATGGCCTGCATTGGCCAGTTTCAGGGCTAAATTTGCCCCGATATACCCTGTCGCTCCTGTAATAAATACTCTCATAAAATTCGTTCAATGAAACCACGATGTAAGCTCAAATGTTGGTAATGGAGCATACTTTAGCAAATAATATTTTATTCCACAGATTTGCTCCATTTCTCCTCCTTCTTAAAGTGCATGTCAGGATGATGATATAAGGCAAAAAACTCGTTGCTCCATGCCATAGCCACGTGAATCAAGAAGGTTGCCCAAATGGAGCCAGTTTTAAAAGTAATCATACACATCAAAATTCCCAATGGAATTGAGCCTAAAGTTTCTTTAGGGCCTTTTGACAAATGGGCCAAACTATATACAATGGTATTGATAGCGATGGCTTGGTAAAGCCCAACGATCGGTAGAATTCCAAAGAAAAACACACCTCTAAAAAGATATTCATACCCCAAAAGATAAATAGCCCAACCAAAAGCATTCAAGCTAATGGTTTTGGGCGTCCAAGTCTGTATGCGCATTTGTGGATACTGCTTTAGGTTCTCAGGCTTTCCTGCAAAGAAATAATTCAAAACGACCAATATCGTGGAGGGCACAAGGGTATATAGGATATTAGCTGCCTTAACTTGTGGTATTAGACCATAATGGAATGGACTTTCTGGCAGGAAAATGAGTACAGCGATATATGGAAGAATACCCATGAGGAAAAACCCAATCAATTTTTGAAAAAGCACATGGGCTACGCCTTTTTCAGGCATAAGGTCCATTTTGGTCTTGAATATGCTCAGGGGATTTTTATGGGCAAAAGCTAAAAAATAATAGCCTAGATATCCTAAGATTGTAATAGATAGTACTAGGATAAATTGGGTATCGTTAGCGCTTAGACTTTCACGGATATGCATATATAAAATTTTACGTGTTCAGAGATTCAAAATTCAGCCTATGAATTGGGAGCAGACAAAAACTCGCCATCGGACTTCATGTGGATCTCACGTTGTGGCAATGGTATCGCTATGTTTTCTTGCCTAAACTTTTCATGGATGCCATAATAGAGCTGGCTTTTTAGTGTGTTAGGCCTAGTGACATAGTCAGATGTCCATATCCTTAATATAAAGTTGCTGGCGTTGTCACCAAATGATTCTATCAGGACGTCAGGAGCAGGATGGTTGAGCACACCTAGGTTTTCATTCGCCACCTCGATCACAACCTTTCGTACTTTGGCAGGATCTTCCCTTAGAGAGGCCCGGAATGGGAAGTCAAAGCGGACCATTCTGTCGTTGTGGCTCCAATTGATTACCGTAGAATTGATAAAGTCGGAGTTAGGAACGATAACAGCAATATTGTCATTGGTAAGTACGGTAGTGGCTCTTGCTGATATCTTCACAACGTCTCCCGTTACTTTACCTACTTCTATCCTATCCCCAATTTTGACAGGCCTTTCAAAAAGGATAATAATGCCACAAATAAAGTTGTTGGTTACATTCTGGAGACCAAAACCGATACCTACACCCAGCGCGCCTGCTACCAAGCCCAAAGCGCTCAGGTTGACACCCGCTGTCTGAAATACGATGAACAGACCAATAACAAGAATAACATATCGGACAATAGTAGCAATAGACTGCCTGATGCCGATGTCGAGGTGATAACGTGTCAGGATTTTATTGGCGAGGATATTTTTTACCCACGTGGAGATATAAATGACCAAGGATAGGCCAAAAACAAAATAAATGACATCGCCAATTGTGAAATCTGTCCCCGTAAGCGTAAAAAGGCGAAAGCCCGTAATGCTCCAGATCCTTTCTAAAAATTGAGCAACTTCTTCAAAAATCTCATTTAGCATACCGTCCAAATTATGGCAATAAATATAGCTATTAAAATGCTTTTGGCTAATTTATAACCCCTAAAAATGCCTAATCGCTAGGCATCAGAAGTGAAGAATCACCGTAACTTAAAAATCGATAATCATGAGTCAAAGCTTCGGAGTAGATCTTTTGCCAATCCGGCCCGACGAACGCCGCTACTAAAAGGATAAGGGTGGAGCCGGGTTGATGGAAATTGGTAATCAGCCCATTGCATATTCGGAATTGGTATCCCGGGAAAATGAAGATAGCTGTTTGGCCAGTGATTATGTCCACTTGCAGATTGTCCATGTAGGATAAAATAGCCTCCATGGCTTCTTCTTTTGTTGGGAGCGACGCATCCTCATATTGGTACGGCGTTAATTTTTCCACCACAAACGGACCATTGCCTTCTAAGAGAAGTTTAGCGCCGAACCAATAGAGGCTTTCCAAAGTGCGCATAGAAGTCGTCCCTACAGCAAATGTTCTTTTGGATTCAAGAATTGCCAAAATGTTTTCTTTGCTCACCACCATTTGCTCTGAGTGCATCGGGTGTTTCACCACCATTTCTTTCTTTATCGGCTGAAAAGTACCGGCACTCACATGCAATGTTAGGAAATGCGTTTTTATTCCCTTTTCCCGTATTTGCTGTAGCACTTCTTGAGTAAAATGCAGGCCGGCAGTGGGTGCAGCCACAGCGCCATCTTTTTCTGAATAAACGGTTTGGTAGGTCTGCTTGTCTGTCTCTTCTGCCTTTCGTTTAAGATACGGAGGTAAGGGCACTTCACCCAAGGCCTCCAATAACCTTGCAAAGGAAATGTCACCATCCCATTCTAGTGTTACAGCGGGCGCAACGGGATCTGTCAGGTGAGCCTTTATGGTGACAGTTTTCTCTTCGATCGTCAATGGTCGGACTAAGACTTCATCATGTTTCCATTTTTTCATGTTTTTGACCATACAATGCCAGGTGGTTTTTGCCTTGCTGAGCATGGTTGTTGCAATTTCTGAAGAAGGTGATTCCGGTTCTAAAAGAAATATCTCAATGGTTGCCCCTGTGGCCTTATGGAACAATAAACGAGCAGGGATTACTTTGGTATTGTTAAAGAACAAACTGGTATCTGCCGGGAGCTGCTCTACTATATTCATGAAGCTATTGTGCTCTATCTTCCCATGCCTACCTTTATATACTAAAAGTTTTGACTGATCTCTTTTGTCCAAAGGGTATTTGGCAATTCTTTCGTCAGGTAGATTATACCAGTACTCGCTTAAATGTATTTGATTGATGTCCATATGAAAAATCAGGCTGCGAGCCTGTCATGAATTCTCCAGTAGGCTATTGGCCTTAAACTATTTTAAATCTTTATTTTTAAGATACCTCTCTTGAGAGCTCTTAATCGCCTTGTATGCAGCTGCTTTGTCTTCCCATCCTTCAATTCCCACCTTCTTCTTTTCCAGGTCTTTATACACTTGGAAGAAATGTTCAATCTCCTTTATTAAATGTGGGTTCATTTCTTCTAATGAAGATATCTTGCTCAATATAGGATCGCTCACAGGAACACATATTAATTTTGCGTCAGGACCTTTCTCATCGAACATTCTAAACAGGCCGATAGGGTAGGTTTCGATCAAACAGCCTGGAAAGGTGGGCTCGGAAACAAGTACCAGTGCATCAAGGGCGTCGCCATCTTCAGCCAAAGTCTCGGGAACAAATCCATAATCACTAGGATAATGCATGGAAGAAAAAATCATCCTATCATATCGAAACATCTTCTTCTCATAGTCATACTCATATTTGTTCCTGCTTCCTTTAGGGATTTCAACGATCACATCAATGGTGAAATTCGATAAGTCTTCCATGGTATTTTTTGTTTTGGGTTCGTTGTACAAATTAAACTCTGCAAATATAGAGGGGTTCGAGCAGAAATGAGATTTTTAATTGATTAATGTGGTTTTTGGAATTTTTAAGTTTTGAGTGGTGAATTATAATTGAGGTGAGAAGCTAGAAGGTCATGAATAATGTGCCAATTAAATAATGATGTTGATTTGTCGATGCAGGAAGAGAAACGTGCGTAAATCCAAAAAAGGTTTCACGCCACGAACGCCGAGATGGACGCAAAGATCGCAAAGAAGCTCCATACACTAGACAGGTTCTGCATCATCCATTCTCTCATTCTCTCATTTTAAACACCTACCATAGTGGCAATATGCATCCAATAAACTATATTCAACTTTTATCGTATTAATTTCGATTGATATTTTGCCAGAGGATTAATCAGAAATCAAGTGTACAAGATTTTCGTAAAAAGACATACGCTCAAGTTCAAATTTGAGGCGGGTACTTCAAGAGGTGTTTTGAAGACTAGAGATGTTTATTATATCGTGATTAAAGCCAGGCACGAAGGTCCAATAGTGGGACTAGGGGAGGCTGCGCCTTTAAAAGGACTGAGCGTAGACGATCGCCCAGATTTTTTGGCAATTGCCCATGACTACGGCCAGCAAGTGGAGCGCGCCCTCAATGATAAAATACCAATGGAAGGGATAATGGAATTGATACCCTCCGAATTGCCTTCGCTTAAATTCGGTATAGAGATGGCATTGCTCGATATGAAAAATGGAGGCAAGAGAATGTATTTCGATGGGGATTTTATAACAGGCAACAAAGGGGTTCCTATCAACGGGCTCATATGGATGAATACTAAAGAGCACATGCTTGGACAGGTTCAAGAGAAGCTTTCTGCCGGTTTTAAGTGCATCAAAATGAAGATTGGCGCTATTAATTTTGAAGACGAGTGCGCTGTTCTGGGGCATGTTCGAAGTCACTACAGTGACCAAGAAGTGATGCTCCGTGTAGATGCCAATGGTGCTTTTACATCAGCAGAAGCATTAGAGAAACTGCAAAGACTCTCTGCTTTTGATTTGCATTCTATAGAACAGCCTCTTAAGGCAGGACAGCTTAAAGACATGGCGAATTTATGCCGTTTCACACCGCTTCCAATAGCATTGGATGAAGAGTTGATTGGTGTGAAAGGACACGAGAATAAGAAACAACTGCTCAATGCCATACAACCACAATACATCATTTTGAAGCCAACTTTGTTGGGAGGATTTAGAGAAACAGATGAATGGATCGAAATGGCTGATGAAATGGGCATAGGCTGGTGGATCACCTCTGCGCTGGAATCCAACATTGGATTAAGTGCCATAGCCCAGTACACTGCGCAGCTTAATGTTGGAGGATACCAGGGACTCGGGACAGGCAGCCTTTATCATAACAACATCCCTTCGCCTATGGTCATACATGACGGAAAACTAAACTATATAAGTAATAAACCTTGGGATTTAACCTTGATCGACCAATGAATTTTACGCTTATAACAGGCGCCAGCAAGGGCATAGGAAAAGCTCTGGCAGAGGAGTTTGCTAAGGAAGGAAAGCACTTGATACTTACCGCACGGTCTGAAGAGGCTTTGGCGGTTCTGTCTGAGCAACTCTCCGAAACTTATGGCGTTACAGTTCAATATTATGCTGTAGACCTTTTGAAAAAAGATGCTGTCGAAAATCTATATGAGTGGTGCTGTGTGAATAAGTTTATGGTCAATGTGCTCGTGAACAATGCGGGTTTCGGACAGTACGGTCGGTTCGAGGAAGTAGCCTTAGAGGATTATATGGACATGATCCACCTCAACCAAAATGTGCTAATCAACATGTGCTACACCTTCTTGCCCATGCTTAAAGAGGTGCCCCGCGCGCACATCTTAAACATTTCGAGCATTACTGCCAATATTCCTTCGCCATTCTTGGCGGTATATGCTGGCACCAAATCCTTTGTATTGCAGTTTTCCAGAGCCTTAAGGCAAGAGCTGGTCAAGACCAATATCAATGTGACCTGTTCCTGCCCGGGAGTGACAAATACATCATTTTATGAGCGGGCAGGGTTCCTGGACAAGCAGGAGGATTTTAAGAACATGCAAATGTCCCCCGAACTAGTGGCCAAAATCACGGTGGATAAGCTATATCGCCACCAGGCAGTCGTGGTGCCTGGGATGACCAATAAAATAGGTGTATTCATAAGCAAGCTACTTCCTGCTGGCATGATGGCAGGACTTGTAGGCTATGCCTTAAAACCCAAAAAAGGCAGGGGATAGGCACTACACCCATCCGTAAACAGATATGGATTTCTTTCCGAATAAGAAGTTTTAAGTATCTTATTTTTTCTGGGGTTCGAAACTTTGATTGGTGAATCCTGGCTTATCAGGTGTTTGAATCACGTAGATCTCATTTCCCGTAGCCGCATGACACGCATTGCAAGTAGTGGTGAGCATGATATACCCTTTTACAAACGCTTCCTGATCTTTCTTTTCTATAGCATCCGCCACAGTGTTCAGCGGTGGGTGAATCATCGGGAGCGCCTTTGTCCTATCATCGTCCGGATACCATTTTTCAAGCTTTTCAAATCCTTCTTCCAGTTCCTCTATCATATGCTCGGCTAATTCCCAATTCTCCGCAGCTCCGGCAAACCACAGGTTGGAGTGGTGCACCTGGGTGCTTCCTCGCATTGTCTCTCCCCAGCCTGGCCTATAGGCAGCATCCAGCTTTTCTTCCAGTACTTCGATGCGCTGCAAGGCCTGCTTAAGTTCCTCAGAAGGCTGATTACATCCAACCAACCCTAAAATCAATGCAAATGATACAATAGATGCTCTCATGTACAATCTTTTCTAATTCGCGGGATCTAAGGTAATCGAAATGGGGATAAGAAGCAATTGGTAGCGTCACCGGATAGGATAACGGTTTCTTTCCCAAACAAGAGCCGTAGTTTGTTCGTTTGCTGAGATTGTTTAATTTTGTGATTATGAGAATGACCGTAATGCTATAATATTCCCCTTTCACGCTTAGATCTTAAGCAGTGCGCGCTTTGTTGATACAGTGCGTACCTTTTCTATTTATTCATTTCCATTAATCATCCAAAATCAAGTCCGTTAGTTGACAGCATTGTTGTCACATGCGGATGGTTTTTCAATAAAAAAATTATGTCTGATATACTAAGTAAAAAGGGAATAGAGCAGTTTATTCATAATGGTTTCGTTCGCATCGACAACGCATTTCCCAAGGAAATTGCAGATGCAGCTTTAGAAATTCTTTGGAATGATCTTCCCTGCGACAGGTCAGGCCTTTCAACTTGGGCTGAGCCTGTAATTCGTTTGGGAATGTACACCAATGAGCCTTTCGTCAATTCGGTCAACAATCCAAAGCTGCACAATGCTTTCGATCAGTTAATTGGTGAAGACAAGTGGATCCCTTGTCGGAGTGTTGGAACATTTCCTGTCCGGTTTCCTTCAAATAAAGCGCCTAACGATACAGGCAAGCACGTAGACGCAAGTTTTCCGGGAAGTGACCCGAATAATTTTCTCGATTGGCGTGTGAATGTGAAATCGAAAGGGCGAGCTCTATTAATGTTGGTTTTATACTCTGATGTAAGTGATAACGACGCACCAACAATCATTTATGAAGGTTCTCATATTAATGTTGCAAGAGTATTGTCTAAAGAGGGAGATGAAGGGCTTTCTTTCATGGAGCTTGCAGGGAAATTAGATGAGTTGCCTAAAAGAAGAGAAGTATTAGCAACGGGTACAGCAGGCACAATTTACCTATGTCATCCATTTTTGGTTCATTCAGCTCAAGCACATAGGGGCAGTACGCCTAAATTTATGGCACAACCGCCATTGTTGCTGAGGGGGGAATTGACTATATCAGATTCAGATAGTGGTTATTCACCAGTTGAAATAGCTATTCGTTTAGGACTGGATCAATTATAAAGTGGCAAATAGGTAGAGGTTGTTTATTAGCAGCCTCTACCTATATTTTTGTTCATTTTCTAATACTCTAAACTTTATTATTCTTTCGATCAATTCATAAGGAACGTTATTGAATGGGAATTGGACTGAACCTTTTCCTTGTTTGTATTTGGAAAGTTCTCCAGCAAACTGGGCATGACCAGTAGGAGTGGCGTAAAAGCCAATGTGGTTTTTGAAAGCGGCGAAATAGACCAAGGGCTTTCTATTGATTTTATAAGCCGGCATGCCATAAGAAATACTTTCGATAGCATTGGGTGCATTTTTTAAGATGATTGCACGAATTGCTTTCAAAATGCTTTTGATTTCTGTTGGGAATGTTTCGATGTATTCGTCAACGTTTTTAAGGTCAACCTTCATAAGTCTAATGTTTTAAAATTATGACTAACGTTTAGGATTGACACTCAGGACTCATCCATTTAGATAGTTCCATCTTCTTCAATTTAAACAGTAGCCAATGGTTATTTGAGCTCAGAGAGTATCAACTTTTTCTGTGTTATAGTATTTTTCATGGCTTTTTCTCTAACAATAGGGTCATTGCTATTGATGAGGTCAAAATATTCAACAGGAACCACCTGCCACGACATGCCATATTTGTCTTTACACCACCCACAATTGCTTTCTTCTCCACCGTTTGTAGTCAAGGCATTCCAATAATAGTCCACTTCTGTTTGGTCTTTGCAATTAATCACAAACGAAACAGACTCATTGAATTTGAAAAATGGCCCTGCTGCCAGAATACTGAATTCCATTCCATTAATTTCCATAATGGCAGTTTCAAAGTCTCCTCCTCCTGCTTCAGGTGGATTTTTGTATTTGTGGTGCTCTATCAGTTTGCCATCCTTGAAAATAGAAAGATAATAATCCACTACAGTTTTGCATCTGTTGTTTCAGGCCAAATACAAGGGGTGATTTTTTGCGTAATCATATTATTTGTTTTAGAAATGAAGTCAATTAATAAACTGTTTGTTCAAGGTTAGCGGTGTCGCGCCATAGGGGAACGGTAACTCTCTAATTGATTACAATATGTGATACCATTGCTTCGAATCTGTGCTTTCTGTTTCAATCTTGGTGTACTCGATATAAAGGATTGAATTTACATCTCATTGGTCACCTTGGCAAACTTATTTCTGTACTCAATAGGGGTAAGGCCCGTGATTTTCTTGAATGTGTCGCGAAATGCCTTCGTGTCGGTATAGCCTACATCGAACATTATTTCGGAGACATTTTTTCTAGACGCCTCAAAAGATTTTTTGGCTGCTTCTATTCTTACTCTTTGGATGTATTCAATGGGGGTATTGTTGGTTGCTTCTTTAAACCTTCTTTCAAAGGTTCTGCGGCCGGTATTGATCAGATTGGCCAAGCTGTCGATGGTGATTTTATCCTCATAATGCTCTTCAATATAATCCTGGACTTTATGAATACCCTCATCCCCATGATTTTTTTGCCCTCTGAATATAGCGAACTGTGACTGGCTGTCCCTCCCAATATCCAGTGCAAAATACTTCGATACCATTATGGCAGTTTCCCTATCAGAATACTTTTCTATCAAGTACAGCAGGAGATTCCATAAACTGTTTGCCCCGCCGCTGCTATAAATATTATCATGCTCGGTTATGATGGCTCCGTCTTCTACTTCCACATCTGCATACCTAGCCTTAAACTCATTGATATAAGCCCAATGCGTAGAGCATTTCTTGCCGCTGAGCAATCCTGTTTCTGCTAAGAGGAAGGCGCCGATACACAAACTGGCAAGACTCGATCCTTTTGAGTACAAAGTTTTGAAATATGGGTTCGCTTCGGCATTGGCTGCTATGCCTTTGGCAGTGTCTCCAAAGGTTGGGGGGATAATAAGCAAATCAGTTTCGGTAACATCTTGGAGCAGGCGGCTGGTTTTGAGGGTGCATTCACCACTGTTTGCAGAAACATACTCATGCAACCCGACATACTCTACTTCGAAAATGGGTGCTTTGCCAAAGGCGGACAAAAACTCATTAGCAGTGCTAAAAGATCTGTAGGGCGGTGTGATGGCTTCTATTACGCCGTATTCAGGTACAAAAACTGATATCCGCATAGCCTAATATTTTAGGCAATATAAAAAAGAAAATAGTTTTTGTCATAATTCACCCCCAAAGTTGTCACTATTATAACGGTTTAAATTTTATACTCTACCTTAATTTTGAATTATAGAAATCGATCACATAAACAATTATAAAGATGGCACAATTAACAAAAATCACAGTAGAAGGAACAGCAAAGGTTCCTGTTGCAGAAGTTTGGAAAGCCTGGAACACACCAGAAGATATCATGCAGTGGAATACTGCTGATCCAGATACCTGGCACAGCCCAAGCAGTGAAAACGACTTACGCGTGGGCGGCACATTCAAACACAGGATGGAAGCCAAAGACGGCAGCTTTGGTTTTGACTTCGGAGGCGTATATGATAAGGTAGAGTTGCATAAAGAAATCTCCTACACGTTGGGAGATGGAAGACAAGCCACCACGATTTTTACAGAACAAAATGGCAATACACATATAGCTACCACATTCGATCCTGAAAGTCAAAATGATCCTGAGTTTCAAAAACAAGGATGGCAAGCGATCTTGAACAACTTCATAAAATATGTCGAGTCAAAATAACCCGTAAATCAAACCTATATCACTATGAAAAAGTATAAAATCATATTTTGGGTGGCGACCATCTTCATCGTTCTTTTTGAAGGTGCAATGCCACTCGGTACGCTATTGTTTACTCCAGAATACGCCACCGCTGGTACAAAACCATTGGGCTATCCCGATTACTTTGCTTATGCCTTGATCATTTGCAAAATACTTGGAGTGACTGCTATTGCGTTTTTGAGGTTGCCTGCAAAGATTAGGGAGTGGGCATATGCTGGTTTAACTTTTAACCTAATTTTTGCATTTATCAGCCATGCGTTTGTGGACAAAAACATTGGTTATATGATCATGCCACTGGTAGTATTGGGAATCCTTGCCGTTTCTTATGTTTATGGCAATAAGATTCAGGAACGGAAGATGTCAGAAGTCAGATATTAGACATATACGTAAGATTTTAGATGTCAGATTTAAGACAAAAGGCAAAGGGAAAAGTTGGCAATAGGCAAGAAGTTGGATGATTAGAAATTGACCAATGACAGTAGTTCATCTAGTCATTCTATCATGCTCTCATTCAGTTGTCCTCTCCCAATTGAACCGTGAACTATATGAGTGAGCTAAGCGCCAGATTGACAAGTGCGATTTTCGTAACTTTTTCGGGAAACTGTAAAAAGGCCCTCACTTTTTACCAAAGTTGCTTTGGGGGCAAATTGCACCTTGAGTATTTTCCAATGGAACGGAAAGGCTACACAGAAACGCCTATAGTAAGTGGTTCATTGATTTCCGATCGGATAGTCATTCACGGCTCCGACTTGGTGTATGATGAAGGAAGGAAACTAGGAAATTATATTGCCGTCTTTCTGCATTGCAAAGACATGGACGACCGAAAGCAACTTGTGGAAAAGTTGGGTTCAGTTAAAAAGAGGACTTTTGAGGGTGCTCATGATGACGCTCATCTCATCGAGGTAATCGATGCCTTTGATGTGAGATGGATTTTGGGTATTTAGCCTGCTAAAAAGCATCAAAAAGGCTTGTTGACCTTAAAATGTCTTGGTTTGCCTATTTCACTGTTGTACTCAGCAAGTCCTAGTCAATGCTTCAATGAAAATAATAGGAACGACTAAGAGTTAAGTCAAAACTATCTTGGTCGTTCCTTTAATTATCTTAAAGAAGCGACCAGTTCCTTGGCTACTTTCTCTACCCCTGTACTAGCCTTTTCTTCAATCAAGTACAGATTTGGCCTTGACGGAACATTGGGCAAATGGGGATCAACGATATATTTTGGGACTTCATGGTCTATCATATCGATCAAACCAGCTGCTGGATATACCAACAAAGAAGTGCCTACTACCAAGAAAATATCTGCCGTAACAGCTTCTTGCATGGCTGGTTCCATCATAGGCACCATCTCCCCAAACCATACAATGTGAGGCCTCAATTGGGAACCTTTCTCACACTTGTCTCCCAGCTTCAGTTCCCACCCTTCAATCGGGTAGACGAGACGCTCGTCAAGCGTGCTTCTGGATTTAAACAGCTCACCATGTAAATGGATGACGTTGGATGAGCCCGCTTGCTCATGCAGATTATCTATATTCTGGGTGATAATCGTAACATCGAAGTCCTGTTCAAGCTGCGCTAAGGTATAGTGGCCTTGATTGGGTTTTGCTCGAAGGGCAGCTTTGCGCCTTTGATTGTAAAAGTCCAGCACCAGCTCTCTGTTGGCCCTCCATGCTTCTGGTGTCGCCACTTCCTTTACGTCATAACCTTCCCAAAGCCCGCCAGCATCCCTAAAAGTGGGAATGCCACTCTCGGCGCTTATGCCCGCTCCGGTCAATACTACAATTTTCTTCTTTTTCATATGATAGACTTTAATGATGCTGCTAGAACCTTTTCTACAATATTTATAGAGTCATTATTTGACAACAATGCCTGGTTGACCTCCAACTCAATGCCCATATAGCCATTTGGGAATCGCTTTCGCAGATAGGTGGTAAACCCGTCGGCTGTACCTCTGTAAGGATAGTTGCACCGTACTCTCATATGACTTTGTGCTACTATCTGTGTCTTCCATGCTTGACAAAAATCTTTTTCCTCAGTGGATGGATCATACAAAAGGCCAATATCTGCTTTTCTTTCTATTCCTTTCAATCCAGGCGTGAAGCTATGGACGGAAATGTGTAGCACTGTTCCTTTTTGCGTTATACCATTTCTAATACTGTCTTCTACTTCCGTTCTATATGGGTGGTAGTAGTGCATTAGTATATGCTGTTTTTCTAATTTGGATAAAGTTTTGGTGAATGAAGAGAACAGGTTGGGGTGATGGAGAGACCGGTTAAGCTCTACCACCAAGCGAGAAATGGTTGCATAGTATAACGGCACGGTCAATGATTTACTCAGTAGCTGGGCCAATGGCAATGCTCCTATGTCCCAGCCTCTATGCGATTGCAGTTCTTCTTCATGCCCATGAAATACCTTACGATAAGTTTCGGGAATTTCATTTCCACCATGCTCACAACTCAATATTACGACACCCATTCTGTATGATTTAAAGAGGACAACAGTCCTATGATCAAAGTTAATTAAAGCCTATTGTAATTAACAAAATGCCTTATATTATACATTTTTCCTTTATTATAGGAGGGTTCCTTGAAGGCGAAGATAATGTTTTTATCGCTTTTGATTTCTAACGGAAGGCTTCTAACTTTGTACCAAAATCCTAGTAAAATGACCCGAATATTCCTCCTGCTTTTTGTTTTTGTGGCGAGTTGGAATATTACACCTACTTTTGGACAGTCACTCCTTGAAAAGCAAGTGGTACTCGAAAACACCACTGGAACCATTGCCCAATTCTTGGATGAAATTGCCGAACAAGGGAGGTTCGAGTTTTCTTATAACAGCAACCATATTCCACTTTCTGACAGCGTATCGCTTTCTAATAATAGGTATACTATAGACCGGTTATTAGAAATTATGTTTAGAGGGAAGGGGATCGAATTTGTAGCGCAAACTTATCATGTTATCCTCAGAAGAAAACGAGAAATTGCTCCAGTGCGTCTAAGAGGCTATATACTCACCAAAGACTCGGGAGAGCCTGTTCCTGGGGCCACGGTTTTAATACCTACTTTGTCTAGCGGTACTATTTCTGATGTAAAGGGGCAGTTTTCGCTCAGCTTTGCACCAGGAGATTATCAGTTTCAAATATCCCATGTGAGTTATCAAACTAAACGAGAGAGTCATATTATTTTAAAAGACACCACTTTGTTTTTTTATGTTTCCGAAAGATCTTTCGATTTACCAGGTCTTACCATTCGTGATAAACGGCTAGGAGAGCATATCGACAACGTGGAAATAAGCAAGCACGAGCTTACCATTCAAGAAGTAAAGGCCATGCCTGCTATGTTTGGTGAAGTGGACATCCTGCGTAGCCTTCAATTTTTGCCGGGCATCCATACCGGAGGAGATATCAATGCGGGAGTATTCGTTAGGGGTGGGTCTTCTGATCAAAGTTTGATTCAACTCAATGGTGTTACTCTTTACAATCCAATGCACTTTGGCGGACTTTTTTCGGTATTTAATCCCGAAATCATCAAAGAAGTTGAAATCCACAAAGGCAATATACCTGTTCGATTGGGAGGCAGGCTCTCATCTGTATTTAACAATCAACTTAGAACAGGCAACAAGCAAACATTTAAAGGAACAGGAGGTATTGGGCTTATATCGAGCAGGCTCACCTTAGAAGGTCCTGTCGTAAAGGATAAAGCCTCTTTTATATTATCTGGGCGGCGCACCTACTTCGATCTATTCACAATGCTATCATCAGATGATGAGTTCTCCAATACGAACTTCTTTTTCTATGATTTGAATGGCAGTATTGATTTAAATATTGACAATAGCAACCGGCTTGTGCTTTCACTCTATAAAGGGAGCGACGTATTCAAGGTTCAAGATATCATCGGTATGGATTGGGGCAATTTTGTTGGTTCAATAAACTGGGATAGGATCGTCAGCGATAAGGTTTTTGTCAATACTAATATAGGATATACCGATTACGGATATAGCTTTCTGGCTGATGTAGAAGATGAAATGGAGATAGTGTGGACTTCTAACATTCGAGAGTTGAATTTGAAGGTACATGCTGATTATGCCCATAGTGATAAAGCCAACTTTAATTTTGGGTATCAGGCAATAGGCCGATATTTTACTCCCACATATTTAAAATTAGTGGACAATATTGCCAGTTCGGACTCCATACGGCTAGATGACAAACTCGCGCTAGAGCAGGCACTCTATGTGGGCTTAGAACATCAGGTCTCTGACAAGCTTTCCCTTCAATATGGACTTCGCTATTCTAGATTTCAAAACATAGGGCCAGGAAAACTTTTAGTGTATGAAGACGAGTCGGAAAAGGTATTGGAAGAAGTTATCGACACTTTATTTTATGATAGGGGAGAGATTATCAATACCTATCATGGTCTCGAGCCTCGCTTTGTAGCACGATACTTTCTTGATGAGTCTAGTGCTTTAAAGGTTGGTTATTCTAGAACGAGACAATATGTACAGGTTGCTTCCACGGCTACAGCTGGAAACCCTACAGACCGCTGGATTCCTGCTGATCCTTATATAAAACCTCAAATCGCTGACCTTTTCTCTGCGGGGTACTTTCGGAATTTTATGGAAGGAAATTTAGAGGCTTCGGTTGAAATATACTATGGACTAATGCACAATCAAATAGATTTTAAGGAGGCGGTTGTTGTGCTAGATAATATGCCGTTTGGTGAAAGCAATATTTTACTCAACAATTATCTTGAAACCCGTTTGCTGTCAGGTAGAGCCAATACTTATGGTGCCGAGTTTCTCCTTAAAAAAAACCACGGTAACCTCACAGGTTGGATGAGTTATACCTACTCGAGGGTTCAAAGGCAAATCACGGGGATTAATTCGGGAAGGCCCTACAGTCCGAGGTATGATCAGCCACATAATGTTACTCTCACGGCCAATTATACCCTTAGTCCTAAAATATCCTTGGGCGCTAATTGGGTTTATAATACTGGAAATGCGGTTACTTACCCCAAGGGAAAGTATTACTTTGAGGGGAAGGAAGTACCTTATTATGTTCCTGAAGAAAGGAACCAAGATCGCTTGCCAGACTATCATCGGCTAGACTTATCTTTGACTTATACACCTAAGCCTAACAAGCCCAAGGGCTGGCATGGAAGCTGGAGTTTTTCAGTGTATAATGCTTATTATAGGAAAAATCCAGTGGTGATCCAATTCAGGGAAGTGATTAATGGCGACCCAGCGTTGCCTACAGATGAAGTGGGTGAGATTATCAAAAAGGAATTTTCCCCTGTGAAGATTTATTTTCCCATTATGCCATCCATTACCTACAATTTTCATTTTTAAAAAATGTCAAGGAAGGAAATTAAGATAGCGGTTTTAATATTGGTGACATGGATAGGATGTCTCCCTGGCTGTGTCGATAGTGCCGATATAGAATTAGGCACTGCAAGTGCTCAATTAGTGGTAGAAGGCAAGATTGAGGCAGGAGAACCTCCTTATATTTTATTGAGCAAAAGCGGTGGTTTCTATGCCAAGCAACCTGTTTTTGTAGAAGATGCTGATGTGGCTATTTCCGACGATCGAGGTATTACAATTCAGTTGAATTATGAGGGGGATGGAAAGTATGTAACAACAGAAATGGTGGGAGAAGTAGGGAGGAGGTATCATCTCAAGATACTGCATCAGGGGAAGGGTTACGAAGCATGGGCCACGATTCCATCGCTCCCCGAAATTGAAAGTATTGATGTTGAATATTTCAATCAAAGTGTTCTGAGGGAAGAGGGATATTACATTCAACTGAAAGGAGAAGACAACAGCCTCGAGCCTGGCTATTATCGCGTATTGGTATACAATGACGATATACTTATAAACCCGCTAGGAACTAACGATTTTTTTGTGGCCATAGCAGATGATGCCGAAGTCAAGAAGATCGAAGTGCCTATTCCTTTTGAGGCTGGAGATAAGTTGAGATTGGAGGTGCTCAGGATAGATAAATCAGCCTATGCATTCTATCAGAGTTATTTACTTCTTCTCTTAAACGATGGAGGACTTTTTGGTTCCCCACCATCTAATCCTGAAAGCAATATAAGCAACGAGGCATTGGGTCTATTTCAGGCCTTATCAAAACTGGAGGTTGAAGTTGAGATAGAGTAATAGAAGCTGACTTTAGGTGGAAGTTGACAGTGGGTCATGTAGGAATCCAGGGGTTTCAGACACTAAACAGTTGGCAATAGGACTGTCCACCCATCGTCTTTGCGAACGACGATTTATAGCCCAAGAGTATGATGAAAGCAGCAAGTTGGGAATTCTGGCAAAGGATGGATTAATTGAAAGTGGGAAGCGAAAAGATTTCACGCAATGATCGCAAAGTTGGAACGCAACGACCGCAAACAAAGAGGGAATCATTCAAACTTTCGAACATTTTAAACCGTGAACCTCGAATCTTGAACATAAGCTAAGATTAGCGATCACTCCCTCGACCCCTATCATTCACTCATTTTGCTTTCTCCTTAACTTTTTAATACATAGTGACAGTATATCCTGCAGGCGCTCAGATTCCCGTGCCACAAATTGAGCGGTAAGACTACAAATATCTGCACAATCACGATCTAAGCGAATGCATCGCTCCATCATTTTTACATCCTCCTCCTGAAGACAAAGCATAGCGCAAGTTTCACAAGCAGTAATACATTTGATAAGTACGTGTTGAAGTTCATTGGTTTTTGGGTCTTTCATGTATTTATGGATTTAGCGTTATGTTGCGTAGGTTGATTATAGTATCAAAAAATTCATTCTATTAACATTATGTGAGAACAAGTGTTTATATTCATGATCAATCGTACAGATCGGGTTAACATTACCATACTGCTCATTTCGTAATAAAAAACGCTATTATGAGAATAAAATATTTCTTCAAGGAGACATTTTCCTTATTAAAAGAAACTGCTCAGAACTGGAACGAACATGATCCTTGGAAAATGAGTGCCGTAATAGCCTATTATGCGATATTTTCCCTTCCTGGTTTATTGATTGTCATTATAAAAGTAGTAGGATACTTTATAGGGGATAAGGAAATCAGCCAAGAATTATACTCGACCATAAGTAGTCAAATGGGGCCTCAGGCAGCAAGCCAAATGAGGACTATCGTAGAGGCCACTTCTAATTCAGAAGGATTTACATTGGCGGCTGTAGCAGGGATTGGATCGCTCATCTTTGGAGCAACTGGGATGTTTTATCATGTCAAAGAGAGCTTGAACACTATGTGGGAAGTGGAGGTTAAGCCTAGGAAAGCATGGCTTAAGTTGATCCGTGATAGACTCTTCTCATTCGGGATGGTGCTGATTATTGGCTTTCTAATGTTGATTTTCCTATTGCTTTCCTCTCTTATTACTTTCTTTAGCGATTACCTCAATGCTGTTTTTCCTGAACTCGGGGCCGTTTTTTTCAGTGCTATAAATATTATACTTTCCTTGGCCATCATCACCGTTCTTTTTGCACTTATGTTTGTTGTGCTACCGGATGCCAAGGTGCGCCTAAAGGATGTGTGGGTTGGAGCATTTGTTACGGCGCTGTTATTCGTCATAGGAAAAACCCTAATCGGCTTATATCTAGGATATAGTGACCCGGGATCTGCTTACGGTGCAGCTGGCTCCATTGTGCTGATCCTTTTATGGGTATCATACACGAGTCTGATCTTGTTTTTTGGTGCTGAGTTCACCCAAACTTATGGCCGTAGGCATGGCATGGAAATAGTGCCCGTAGAATATGCAGAACGGGTGGAAAAAGAAAAACTTTCTTTACCCTCGGCATTGAAGGAACTAGAGAAAGTAAAAAAAGAAAGGGATATTGCCATTCAAGAAAGAGATGAGGCAATAAAACGAATTCGTGTTGAGGATGACAGATAAAATCTGTTGATGATTATGAGCATCGTTATCAATAACAAAAAGTCCCGTTACGAAGGTTTATTGGAAGTTTTTGGCGGGGATTAGCAGAGGTAGCTTTTATAAGTTTTTTCAATCATCAGTTATTTCCTCTTCTACTTCCCAGCTTGTTTCTCTCATGAATTCCAGTGCAGTTAACTGCTGATCATATAATCTCCTCTGGAAGGAGGCGACGCTTGTTGACGTAGGATCTCCGTTCAATAAGGTCAGATAGGCAGCAAATGGGGAGAGCTTCCAATCTACATAGGTAGTGGCACCAATAGAGCGGTATATCGAATAGAAGTTCTCGTTGATAGGGATATTCAGTGTTCGGCAAATTGCCCTTGCTCTTCTCACGGCAATATTGATGCTTATCTCGTTTTCATAATCATGATCCTTAAGAATCTCACTTGCATAATAAATGCATTTTTCCCTTTGGATATTTTCCATAATGCCGTCTAGAAAAGGATAGCGGTGTTGGTTATAAATAGTTACTAACATGACGGGATGATTAAAATTATTTCATTGCCTTTTCATTGCTTATGCTTTTCAACTTATTAAAAAGCTCTATTTCTTCATTTGATAGATGCTTTGGGATCTCAACCTCTATTCTAATGTATAGGTGACCAAATTTGTCGTTTTGGTCATAATAAGGCATTCCCCTATTTTTTATTCTAAGCAGTTTTCCATTTTCTGTCCCTTGTGGAACGTTTACTTTTACTTTACCTTTTAATGTTTCTACCTCTATTTTCCCACCTAGCACAGCAGTATATAAATCCACTTTCACCTGCTTGTAAAGGTCATTCTCTTTCCTAGTATAAAGAGGATGCTTTTCAATTTGTACATTGATAAGCAGATCGCCAGCAGGTCCGCCTTGCAAACCAAGTGCCCCTTTTCCTTTTATTCTTAATAATTGTCCACTTTGAATCCCAGGCTTAATCTTTATTCTCAGCTTTTGATTATTGAGTTCTATCAGGCGACTTGTTCCGTGATAAGCTTCTTCAAGAGTGATGGTCGCTTCAGCACGATAGTCCTCCCCCTTCATAGCATAGGCAGTACTTCTTTGTCTTCCTCCTCCAAAAAAGCTTTGAAAGAAGTCCGAAAATCCCCCTGCATTGCCAAAAAGATCATTAATATCCCCTTCAAAGCTAAAACTACTCCTGTCTGGTCCATATTGACTGAAACCATCTCTTGGGGAGCCATATTGTTGATAATACTTCCAATTGGCCCCCATTTCGTCGTACTTTCTCCTTTTATCTGGATCCTTCAAGACTTCGTAAGCCTCGGCTATCTCTTTGAACTTTGCTTCGGCCTCCTTATTTCCTTGATTTTTATCAGGATGATATTTGATAGCAAGTTTTCTATAGGCTTTTTTTATCTCATCATCTGTGGCACTTTTAGGCACCCCAAGAACTTTATAATAGTCTTTATAGTCCATTGGTATCAAACAAGATTACGAGGTTAACTACGCTCAAAAATGTAGATTCTGAACTGTTGTATCAGGATAAATATACTAAAAAAGTACGACCTCATGATCCCCCATACGCAGGTTTGTCGATATCCGGCTTATTGGTATTGCGATTCCGATTGGTAACATATACCTGATCGGGATCGGGCGCACCGTCATCCTTGGTATATCGCTCGCTCAGCATTTCTTCTTGCTCCTGATTTTCAACATCTACATTTTTTATTCCTGCCTTTTCTTGTCCAGCATCCCCTGGTTTTCCTTTATTGGCCTCTGTTTCGCTTTGTTTGCTTTTGTATGGCATATCGATAGAATTTAAGTATCATGTTCAACATATAGCTAGAACACAGCCAGATAGTAAATGTTATTGTTTTTACCAGGCTTTACAATTACTTCCATCAAGACATTTCATGAATATTCATAAATTGCGGGGAGCATCGTTCGAGCAGAAGTGAAAAATAAGATTAATCGTATTTTAAAGAAATTTCGGCCAATAGTGGCTTTCTCTTGGCCATTGAAGTTTCTGTTTGCATTCATTCTTGTTTTTATAACTTTTCTTGTTTTTACGCCTGTACCCACTTTTGAACACACTCCTTACGCCACTGTTCTTGAATCCAGCGATGGATCCTTGCTTGGTGCTCGGATAGCTTCAGATGGCCAGTGGCGCTTTCCTTTAGAAGATACCATTGCGGAGAAATTCAAGCAATCAATACTCTATTTTGAGGACGAATATTTTTATTGGCACTTTGGTGTAAACCCTATCTCAATAGGAAAAGCGATTGTTCAAAATTTTCGGGCAGGGAAAATAATAAGAGGCGGAAGTACTATATCTATGCAGGTGGCGAGATTATATAGAGGCAATCGACCTAGGAGGATAACCGAAAAAGTCATTGAGATCTTTCTTACTTTAAAATTGGAACTCATACTTTCTAAAGAAGAAATACTGAACCTATATGCAGCTCATGCCCCTTATGGCGGAAATGTAGTAGGAGTAACTGCTGCCGCTTGGCGATACTATGGACGCCCACCCGAAATGCTCTCATGGGCAGAAAGCGCTACCTTGGCAGTGTTGCCTAATAGCCCTTCCCTCATTTATCCAGGCAAAAACAGTCAGGTGCTACTGACCAAACGAAATAGGCTATTGGACAAATTGGCCCAGAAAGGAGTGATAGATACTAGCACAGCCTCCTTATCAAAAGCTGAACCGCTTCCAGGCGCTCCACAGCCGCTACCAAATCATGCTGCTCATCTTCTAACAAGAACAATAAAAGAAGGTGGAGAAGGCAAAAAAGTACGTACCACAATTGATTATAAGTTGCAAAAGACTTTAAAAGAAAAGGTCCAACGACATCATCTACGAATGAAGGAAAACTATATTCATAATGCCGCAGCCATAGTAGTAGAAATCGCTACGGGAAATGTATTGGCCTATGTAGGCAATGTGGATACTGAGGGGCAACAGGGGCAACATGTAGACATCATCACTTCCCGCAGAAGTACCGGCAGTGTGCTGAAACCAATTTTGTATGCGGCTGCAATTGATGAAGGGCTTATCCTGCCGAGACAACTTTTGCCAGATATACCAGTGTTTCTCAAAGGTTTTGCTCCACAGAATTTCGATAAGAAATTTCACGGAGCAGTACCCGCAAACAAAGCCCTCACTAGATCTTACAATGTCCCTTTTGTGCACCTGCTTCAGGATTATGGATATGAGAAATTTCATCAGAAGCTACAGGTAATAGGCTTGAGGTCCTTGAACAAGCCTGCTGGCCATTATGGGCTTTCGATGATTCTTGGAGGAGCAGAGTCTTCACTATGGGAAGTGAGCGGCGTATATGCAAGCATGGCGAGAAGTCTCTTTAATTACTTCAAGCGCCCTGTGGGTAAGCAGTATAGCCAAAGTGACTATCACGCTAATACTTATGTGATAAGAGAACGAGAGGAGGGGCACTTATACCACACAGGCCCCATTAGCGCAAGTGCTATTGGGCATATGCTCTCGGCAATGCAAGACTTAAACCGGCCAGAAGAACAATCGGGCTGGGAACGTTATACTTCATCCTCTGACATTTCATGGAAAACAGGGACAAGTTATGGTTTTAAGGATGCTTGGGCTATTGGGCTGAATAAAAAGTATGTGGTGGGAGTGTGGTTAGGAAATGCTGATGGCGAAGGCCGTCCGGAGTTAGTAGGTGTGAAGGCTGCTGCGCCATTGTTGTTCGATATTTTTTCCCATCTTAAGGTAGATGAACGGATTCCTATGCCAGAATATGGTCAAATAACATTGAGCGTTTGCGAAGCTAGTGGTTTTAAGGCTGGTGCTTATTGCAGGCATACTCGACTTGAAAAGCTGCCCACTAATGCGTCACGAACAGAAACTTGTCCCTATCACCAACTCCTTCATCTTGACGCTCAAGAGCAGCATCAGGTAAGTAGCGCCTGCTATCCAGTAAGCCAAATGAAGACCAAGCCTTGGTTCATTCTGCCGCCTACCCAAGCTTGGTACTTTAAGCAATACAATGCTGATTATTCCGAACCTCCTGAGTTCCTAGCCAACTGTAGGGGGCAAAGCGATAAGAATGAATTTATGGAGCTCATATACCCACGTTCTTATACGAAGGTATTTGTTCCAAAAGAAATAGATGGCACACTTGGCGCTTCTGTTTTTGAGGTGGCGCATAGAAATCCCGCCGCTACAATATATTGGCATTTGAATGAAGAATATATCGGCAGCACTGTCAACAAACACCAGTTAGGCCTAAGCCCTCCTAGAGGCCGCCACAAACTTCACTTGGTCGATGATCAAGGGAGAGAGCTGATGCTTGCTTTTGAGGTGATTAGTGAGTGAAAGAATGGTTGAAGGATTGAATGACAGAATGAGATCGCTTGTCTCAGTTTATGTTTAATGTTCAGGGTTCAAGGTTCAAAGTGTTTGAAGGTTTGAATGGTTTGAGGTTTTATTGCCTCCTTCTCTGCAGTCGCTGCGTTCCGTCTTTGCGGTCGCTGTCTTCCGTCTTTGCGTGAGATATTTTATAGAATGAAAGAATGGTAGAATGAGATCGCTTATCGCAGTTTATGTTTAATGTTCAGGGTTAAAGGTTCAAGGTTTAAAGTGTTCAAAGTGTTTGAAGGTTTGAATGGTTTGAGGTTTTATTGCCTCCTTCTCTGCAGTCGCTGCGTTCCGTCTTTGCGGTCTTTGCGTGAAATATTTTTATAGAATGAAAGAATGGTAGAATGAGATCGCTTATCGTAGTTTATGTTTAATGCTCAGGGTTAAAGGTTCAAGGTTTAAAGTGTTCAAAGTGTTTGAAGGTTTGAATGGTTTGAGATTTTATTGCCTACTTCTTTGCGGTCGCTGCGTTTCACCTTTACGGTCTTTACGTGAAATCTTTTTATAGAATGAAAGAATGGTAGAATGAGATCGCTTATCGTAGTTTATGTTTAATGTTCAGGCTTCAAGGTTTAAAGTGTTTGAAGGTTTTATTGCCTCCTCCTTTGCGGTCGCTGCGTTCCATCTTTGCGGTCTTTGCGTGAAATATTTCCATTTCCCTCAAAATTCAAACTCAACATTAAAAACTTAATATTTCAATTATGACTATTGCTTCCTCTTTGCTTTTTCCCACAGCACCGATTGAGAGCCTTTTGCATACCTAATCATACCGCGGTATACCGCATAATTCATCATGCAGAAATAATAGGGGATGAAAAACACCTTCACTTTTATGTCTTTCTGTGCCATAAAGTATCCTGCCAGCGCCAATAAATAAAAAAGTCCCTGAAGAGCCAATAAACCTTGGTAGAAGATGCTTCCCGTAGCGGCTAACATGAAATTAAGTATTAGTATGAAAGGTAAGGCAATAGGGGCAGCTGTCCATCTCAACACCCTATGGGAGATATATTGAAAACTTAGGCGCCCATATTTAAAGATGTTCAGCAGTCCTTTCAACCTCACTATGGCCTGGATGCCCCCCGCTGCGATCCTTATTTTCCTCTTCAGTTCATCGCCAACCGATGCAGAAGGCCCTTCGAGAGCATAAGCCTGAGGCTCATATACCACCCTATAGCCTTTTTTAGCGATACTAAGCGTTAGGTAAAAGTCTTCGATAAGTGTATCTGAAGGGACGGGCTCAAATAGGCTTTTTCGTATAGAAAAGAGCTCACCGGCTGCACCGACAACAGAGTACCATTCGGAATCCCAAGTTTTGAGCTTTGACTCATAGCGCCAATAAAACCCTTCTCCCGCACCCGATGCATTATCCTTTTCCTCCACTTGAATCCTTTTCTCTCCTGCAATAGCACCAACCTTAGGGTCTGAATAATGCCTTACCATATTGTAAATTGCATCTGGGTTGAGCATTGTATTGGCATCTGTAAATACAATTATTTCTGTTTGCACAAAGGGCATTGCTCTTTCTACAGCCGCAATCTTCCCCCTTCTGGCCGGTTCATGCATGAGATGTATAGTTTCATACCTTTTTACAATATTGGGCGTATTGTCATCTGAGCCATCTGTAATAAACAAAAACTTTAATTTTTGATTAGGATAATGTAGGGCAAGAGAATTTTGGATTTTCTCTTCAATATAGTCCTCCTCATTATAGGCTGCTACTAGTAGGGTTACATCTGGTAGGTCTTCATCTGAAGGGGCGAGGGTAGGAGAGGGGGCATTCTTAAAAATTCTCTTAAGCTTGACCAACATAAACAAAACAATTCCGTACCCCACGTAGGCATAGAATACTATGAATATAAGTAACCAGAAAAGGATTTTGAGTATTAACATTTTGCGAAAATGGGAAAAATTTTGACATTTTTAAATTAAAATATCATTTGTTTTAGTGAGCAACAAATAACCTATTAGTCTAGTTGAAGTAATATAATTAGTCAATTATCACAAAATATTATGATAATATCACTAAATTAGCGTTTTGAATTAATATAAAGTATTTTTTAATAGTCATTCCTTCATTGATAAGTTGTTTATGGATATAGCAGTATTGTTTAGGGTTTTGTTAGAAAGGAAGTGGATATTAATTCTTATCCCACTAGTTGCAGCAGTAGTCACTTTTGCTGTTATGTCTAATATGCCCAATGAATATAAATCAAAGGCACAAATTTCGACTGGTTTTACGATTAACAATGATATTGTACAGTTAGACGGGAATTATAACGCAAGAGAGGCAGAGGTGAAATTTGGGAACTTGATGGAGACGATGAAGTCCCCAATTTTGATAGGTATGCTCTCTTATAGGATGTTGCTTCATGACCTTACGGCAGATTATCCTTTCAAAAGAATTGAGCAAGAAAAATTAAACTCATTACGTTCGTCTCCTAATAATTATGTGGGTGGACTTACAAAGCAAGAATTAGTCAATCTCTTAGAAGCCAAGTTAGATTCTATTACTTTGCTCACATCTTATAAAGAAAACGAAAAGGAGGTCATTCAACTTCTGCGTTTCTACGGCTATGATTATGATGCAGTTTTAAGAAACCTTCAGATTAAAAGGGCCAACTATTCTGATTACATTAACATTGAATATACTTCTGTCAATCCGGAATTGTCTGCTTTCGCTACCAATACACTTGTAGAGGAAATAATAAGGTATAACAATCAAATGAGCTCTGCTAGGCTAGATAGATCTTTGGAGTATTATACGAGATTAGTACAACAAAAGCGTGAGGAGCTAGATGAAAAATCTGAGGCTTTAAAAACATTTAAAGCATCCAATCAGGTAATAAATTTCAATGCGGAAAATGAAGCAAACGTAAGCCAGATAGCCAATTTGGAAATCAGAAAGCAAGAAGAAGAAAGAAATGTATATAGGCTAAGACTTGCTATTGAAAATCTTACTCGAAGGTTGAACGAAACAGGGGGAGCTTCGGGAGGAGTTTCTAACAATGCTAGGTTGATTGAAGTGAGAGAAGAAATCAATAAGCTTAATAGGCAATTAAGAGATTCTAATGACCCAAGCCTTCAAAATAGAATAGATTCATTAAGGGCTATTCAAATTGAATTGGCAGGAGCTTCCACAGCATTCTCACAAGATGGACAAAGGATTACTAGGAGTGATTTGCTTGAAGAAAGGGAGCAGCTTAGAATTGAACTTGCAGTAGCGGAGAGGAGCTTAGGCAGTATTCAGACTACACTTAATTTATTAAAAGGCAATACCACTGGATTGGCATCAAAAGAAGCAACAATAGCAGGATTGCAAAGAGAGGTAGATTTGGCTGCTCAAGAATACCTTGAAGCTCAAGAAAAATATAATATTGCAAGGAATACTTCACAAGGTTCCATTAGTTCTATTAAGCAGGTTTTGTTTGGTCAACCGGCTGTAAAGCCTGAATCATCAAAAATATGGATATTTACCGCTTTAGGCTGGGCGCTCAGTTTTTCCTTGTGTGTAGTGGCCATTATCCTTTTGGAATTTGTAGATACATCTATCAAAACGGTTCCACAGCTAGAGAACTTAAGTGGAATTCCAGTGTTGGGTGCCATCAATAATATTGATAGCAAGAGGGTTGATTTAGGAGGAGTATTCAGTAAAAACAATGACTTAGATGATGTTCCGGAGGTGGAGTTATATCGACGTCTAATCAGAAAGATTAGATACGAGATAGAGTCCAAAAAGTCAAAGGTAATTCTTGTAACAAGTACTAAGCAAGGGGAGGGGAAATCCTTCTTGATTCTTTCATTGGCATATTCACTCAGTCTTATTCAGAAAAAAGTACTCATAATCGACACGAATTTCAAGAATAATGCATTAACACGAATGCTTATAGCAAAGCCAAGGTTTGATAAGTTATTGGAAGCAAGTAATTATAAGAATCCTTCAAAACTATTGGTAAGCCCAGATGGGGATCAATTCGAAGACACATCTTCTGATAAAGACGTTAAGGATAAATATAAGCAAACCATTATTTCACCTACTTTCCTAGAAAATATTGACATCATAGGGAGTAGAGGGGGTGACGAGTCCCCAGCAGAAATTTTATCAGGAAGAAACTTTAGGGAGGTTTTGGATGAACTATCTACTGACTATGACTATATCTTCCTAGAAGGAGCTTCTCTAAATGACTATTCTGATAGTAAGGAGTTGGTTGAGTTTTCAAACTTGGTATTGCCTGTGTTTTCTGCCCAATCTGTAATCAAGCAGATGGATCGAGAATCAATTGCTTATTTGAAGAGACTTGATGGAAAGCTCATAGGAAGTGTTTTGAATAAAGTAGAAATGCAGGATCTAAATATGTAGTGAACCATCTCTTCTTTTAAGTGAAGTGATGTAGAGCTATCAACAGCCAATTTTATTTCTTGACTTTTATTATGATAGGGGTCTCAGAAACATCAATTAAAAGCTGGCCATCTTTTGCAGTGGTTGTTGAAGTTACTCCCGTAGTACTTTCTTTCGAAAATCTAATAATATCAACATCCGTTGTTTTATTCTCCTCTATGGAAAAGGAGTAGTTCTTCATTATTTTATCCTCGCTTGTAGGAGACCAGGCAACATAGGCTTTCTCATTATTATTAGGATCTTCGAATATATATATGAAAAGGTCTGGGCGTTCGATATCCTTTTTGAAAATCATTCCCTTAAGGTTATTCTTTAATGTAAATACATAGTACCATGATGGTTTTGGTTGCTTTCCTGCAGTTTTACTGGTGATGAGGCCAGATGTTTGATATTTGCGCCCACTTTCTGATACATCTCTTAGCATATACATTGAAGCTCTATTGATGCCCGATGCCGCTATGGCCAGATATGACCTTACCAGCCAAACTGCTTGAACCTCATTAGGGTCCATAGTTCCAATTTGGGGAGTTCCTTGTGGAGAGTTGGGGTTTGTGTCATAACCAAACTCTGTGAGCCATATCTCTTTGTCAGGCATTTCTGCATCACGGAACTTGACAACCTCCTTAAGCTTGTATTTCAAACTGTCTTCTTCAGGACTTATTCCTTTAACTTCTGATCCTTTGACGACATCCCTATTGTTGCTGTAGTGATGAAGGTTGATGATATCAAAAGGAATACTTCCTGCTCTATTATGGTCTGACCAGAATTTAATGGCTTTTAAGTAGTCTTTGTTCAGAGAAGCTAAACCACCCATTACCATCTGCGCACTAGGATCCGCATTTTTTAACCCCTTATCCTTTCCAAGCGTGCCTAGATGTCCATCATAGTCTGCACTACTCATTGCAGCGAATTCATAAGGAGTAAAATAGTTCTCAACAGCAGACCAATCATTGTTAGGCTCATTCCAATTTTCAAAGTACTTTACTAACCCTAATCCTGAAACCTTATCCTGGTCCACTTTTAATTTTAAGAGGTCATCGGCTATTTTGTTGCTGCCATACCTCGCTACTAATTGAAACATGTGATCCGCATGAGATGCATATGATGCAGGAGAGGTTGAGCTTTTGTCAGGTGGTACCGGCTTGGCTTCTCGACCGTGGGGAAGCCAATCAACACTGCCTTGGGCACAAATCAACACGTCTATCCCCGCATTACGAAGAGTTTCATAGTATTTGTCAAAGTTCCAAGAGCCTCCACCGGCGTAGCTGGGGGCAAAAGCATTTTCTTGAGGTTTGGCCTCATCCCAAGACCAGCTGTGGTACTCCCTGATAAAGCCTAAGGCTTTCATGCTTTCAAGAGGGTCATCAATAAAAGCATTAGCGCCTATAATTGCATCTGTTGTTAGCGGTTTACTCTTTAACCTACCATCAGCTTTTCGCAATGTTGAGTGTTGTTTGCTTCCGTCTATTTTGAGGGGGCCCGATCCATAGAGCACTATTTCAGGAGTAGATGTCATCTCTTCTAACTTTATCTGGATGAATCGGGTCGTATCATTTAATGGGTGAAGTTTCCAGACTTGGTACCTGTCCAAGTTTTCAATCGCTTTCTCTTTCCATTTAAAAGGCTCTCCAGTGGATATCGTTATTTTCCCTTTTCCTTCTGCATCGTAAAGGTATATATGCGAGATGAAATGATACTGTCCTAAATCAATAACAGCACTAAAAGGTAAAAACCTTTTTTTGTTAGAAGGGGGATTCCAGGTGCTTTTAGGCTTATAAGAATCTGTTTCAGGATCTTTTATAAAAGTTTGTTCATCAACCAGTTTTCTGGCATCCCCATAGACGGTTTCATTAAGAACCATTTCTGGATGTAAGGTAATCCTCGTGTATTTATTAGGATTGACCTGTGGTGATTTCGTTAAAAAACTGCTAATTGCCAGAAATGAAAAAAGAATGATAATAGGGGCAATCCATTTATATGCTTTTATTTTATCCAAGAGCTAAGATCTTTATTGATTAATGCTTGAAGTTGAAGAATATCTTCTTTATATACTTCATGAGTAAGAAAGTGTTTTATTTCTGGATCTATTTTGGGCTTGTCTAGGTTTTTAGACCTCAACTTGTTTAGGAGTTTTTGGGCTGTGAGATTGTCTTTTATACTTTCATATGAGTGAGGAGCAATCTTTTTAATTAAGCTGAGTATATATCCATTGCCACCAATCAGTTTGTTTACTGCCTTGTTTTTAATAATACCTGATTCATTGTACCTAACTGAAAGGTCGCACTCAAATGTATTATCAACATCTATAAAAGTGAAAATATCTTTTAGCATGCCTTTCAGATCATTTTTAATATCCTCATAAAGGAAAACTTTAATATTTTCTTTGGGGAAAAGCTCAAAATATCTACTTATATGTTTATAGTAAAACCCCTCATTTATTAGGTCATTTCTTTCCCA
>SMEK01000067.1_pt1 | contig 38436 bp, 35 predicted proteins | sample 2456371 | NCBI WGS metagenome assembly SMEK01 (sample SAMN10132590, study PRJNA489261) | soil metagenome | isolation source: day1 antibiotic-loamy sand soil ammended with composted manure from dairy... | place: USA | collected 2015-04-01
AATGGTAGCGGAGGAGGGATTTGAACCCCCGACACAAGGATTATGATTCCTCTGCTCTAACCAACTGAGCTACTCCGCCACGCCGCGAAGAATGGGCCTTTGGAATGCGGCCGTCTCCCACGCCAAGGTCGCGCGGATATAAGGGTGGTGCCGCGAGCCTGTCAAGCGCGTCCGTGCAGGATGCAAATGATCTTCGCGCGGGATTGAAACGTCGCTCCGTTGCGACGCCATCGCTGCGTGCAGCCAGAAACCGTCGCCAGAACTCACCAGCATTTCCGCACTGGCCTCCGTGCGGAGAAGGGGCGTTCAGGCTAACCGGATAGTTTATTCGCGCAAGGCCAGGGGATGGATGGGAAGTAGCCGTCGACTTCGCCTAGTCTGCGCATAGTCCCTTTCGGCAAAGCGTCGCAGTGCACGCAAGGATGCTGCATGGGGTTGAGTTCGTTCTGGCGCGCCGCTATGTGTCTGGCACGAAATCCTCGAGTCCAATATTTGATGAAACCGCGTATTGCAGTCCTTGGGTGCGGCTACTGGGGATCCAACCACATCCGCACCTTGAAGGCGCTTGGCGCGCTCTATGCCGTTTCGGACGCGAATGCCGCCCGTGCGGAAGGCTTTGCCAGCGAGCAGGACTGCCTGGCAATCGAGCCTGAAAGACTTTTTACGCGTGACGACATCGATGCCATCGTTCTGGCCCTGCCGCCGCAGTTTCACGCCAAAGCGGCGGAACAGGCGGTTTCCCACGGCAAGGACGTGCTGGTGGAAAAGCCCATTGCGCTCAATGTCGAGGATGCCGTGCGCGAAGTGCGCGCGGCCGAAGAGCATGACCGCGTCTTCATGGTCGGTCATGTGTTGCGCTTCCACCCGGCCTTTGAGAAGCTGAAATCGCTGGTCGATGAGGGGGATCTCGGCCAGGTGCGCTACATCCACTCCCATCGATTGGGCCTGGGCAAGTTCCATACCGAGAACGACGCGCTTTGGGACCTTGCGCCGCACGATCTTTCAATGATCCTGGCCATAACCGGCAACGAGCCGACCGAGGTTCGGGGGGAGGGCGCGGCGCTCCTCGATCATCTCAGCGATTTCGCGCATCTACATATGCGCTTCCCCAATGACATTCGCGGTCACCTCTTCACTTCGCGACTCAATCCCTATCGCGAGCGACGGCTGACGGTGGTTGGAACCCGCGCCATGGCTGTCTTCGACGATGTCGAACCATGGGAGCGCAAGCTCGCTGTCTATCGGCATGCCGTGTGGCAAGACAGCGGCCAATGGGCATTCACGGCCAACGAGCCGTCCTATGTCGCAGTGGAACAGGGAATGCCGTTGACGCGTGAGCTGGAGCACTTCATTCATTGCATCCAGACACGGGAGCGCCCGCGTACCGATGGCGAAGAGGCGATCCGCGTATTGCGCATCCTGACCGCCGGCACGGTCACGCACGACCGTTTCCGGGACCGCCGAGCCAACTGATTATTCGGCAGGGATCGAAGCCAGCCTTCTATCCAGGCTAGCCAGCAGCGCTTCGGCCTCGACGCCCCGCTCGGAGCGCTGGATGAAGCCTCCGCCGAAAACGCGGGCGTCGTTGCCGTCGTCGGAATAGAGTACGCAGGCCTGGCCTGGAGCTACGCCGGCCTCTCCCTCGGCCAGTTCCACCCAGGTTGCCGCGTTGCGATGATACAGCGTGGCGGGGCGCGGGGGCCGCGTCGAGCGCACCTTGGCGAAAATCTCCATTCCGCCCTCGGGGATTTCGGAAAGCGGCATGTCGCCCAGCCAGTTCACGTCCCGCAGATAGATCTTGTGCGTTTCAAGTGCCTCGCGAGGACCCACCACTACCCGGGCATGCTCCGCGTCGAGGTGGACTACGTAAAGCGGTTCTCCAGAAGCCACGCCGATGCCCCGGCGCTGACCAATCGTGTAGCGCAATATTCCTTCGTGACGGCCCAGCACGCGGCCATCTATATGCACGATGTCGCCGGGATTGGCCGCCGCCGGCCTCAGCTTGGCGATGATGTCGGAATATCGGCCCTGTGGCACGAAGCAGATGTCCTGGCTGTCATGCTTTTCCGCCACTGTCAGGCCCATCTGCGCCGCAATGGCCCGCACGCGCGGCTTTGGCAGGTGGCCGAGCGGAAAGCGCAGGTAGTCGATCTGTTCCTGCGTGGTCGCGAACAGGAAGTAACTCTGATCGCGATCCGTATCGACTGGCCGGTAAAGCGCCCTGTGGGCGCCGTTTGCCTTGGAGCGAATGTAATGGCCGGTGGCAAGCGCGTCGGCACCAAGCTCGCGTGCGGTGGCCAAAAGGTCGGCAAACTTGACGGTCTGATTGCAGGAAACACAGGGGATCGGCGTCTCGCCGATAGCATAGCTTTCCGCGAAGGGATCGATCACGGCCTTGCGGAAGCGCTCCTCGTAATCGAGCACATAGTGCGGGATGCCCAAAGCTTCCGCGACCCTGCGCGCGTCATCGATGTCCTGTCCGGCGCAGCATGAACCAATGCGGCGCGTGGCCGCGCCATGGTCATAGAGCTGCAGCGTCACGCCTACGACATCGTAGCCCTCGTGCTTGAGCAGGCCTGCGACCACGGAGGAGTCCACGCCGCCCGACATGGCGACGACAACGCGCGTTTGCGCGGGAGGGGCGGGCAGGTCCAGGCTGTTCATCGGTGTTGCGTTCCAGGTCAGCGGCCGGCGCTGTGAGGGGGCGTCGTTATATCGAATATAGGACAGGCTTTCAGGCGATGCCAGCATTGGCCGGCGCCCGATACCCTGCGATGGAGATGGGCTGCATTTGTGTCAAATGTTCGAGCGCCACATAACGCAACGTTCATGAAGCTTACCTATCGATTAGGAACTGCTTAGGCAAATTTTAAAGCTGCAGCAGTAACGTGTCGGTGATTGGGTCTGTGAGTTTCAGTAGAGAGTACGATGACCGATCTGGTTAGACCGCGTGTCAAATATGTAATTGGGCCAGATGGCAGTCCGCTTACGATTGCCGATCTGCCACCTTCCAATACCCGGCGCTGGGTCATTCGGCGCAAGGCAGAAGTAGTTGCCGCGGTGCGCGGCGGATTGCTCAGCCTCGAAGAAGCCTGCCAGCGCTACAAGCTCACGACCGAGGAGTTTCTTTCCTGGCAAGCGTCGATCGATGAATATGGTCTCGCAGGTTTGCGGACCACGCGCATTCAGCAATACCGCCACTAGGCGTTCTTCAACAGCAAGCAACCCGATCGGCAAAAGGCGCACATCGTTGCGCCTTTTTTCTTGCGCTTTCCAGCGTCTGGACGCTGGCTTTGGGCGGGATACGTGAGATCGCTGCCGCAGCTGCTGAGGCTGGAATAGGGGCCGGTTGGGGGCGTTGGGAAATTCGACCGGCACCCAGGACAAGCGGAGTGGTTTCGCACCCGTCGAGCCCGGGCTGACAAGGATTTTCGGCAGAAGGCGGGCCTGGATCTCGCAGGCTTGGGTCTTGAGGCAGGCCGGAGGCGTCAGCCAATCATGGCGCTGCGGCTACCGACCTCTTCCCGGACTTTCGTGTCGCGCGATTCCAGCATTTCAGCCTTCGAAAGCTCCGCTTCAGCTTCAGCAAGTAGAGTTTCTGCCACACTGCGCTGCTGGACGAGGTCTGCCTGGGAGTTCCTGAGATTGTCCCTTCTCTGGCGAGCAGCCTTCGCAAAGGTCGGGTAAGCGAAATGATTGACGTCGGTGATGCCGGCCTTCTTTTCCTCGGCGGCGATCTGAAGGTCGAGCTCGGTGGCCATGCGCTCGAATTCGGCAATCATCATGTCCAGTTGCAGAAGCTGCCGACGCTTTTCATTTACCTGAAACTGCTTCACGCGGACGAGGTTTTCACGTGATTTCATAACTCGATACTCCAGCGAACGCGTATCTGCACACATCCCAATCTGGCTGAGCCAGGCTTGCCCCGAATCCCGTCCCACCAATTAGGAAACGATTCCCTAAAGTTTTTTACCGGCGGTAACCATTCGTTTACGGGCATTGTTAATCATAAGGGGGAGGACTTAAGGGCGAGTAAAAATGCCCCCTTCAAATCGAACTGTGGAGACGATTCCCATGAATCGCTTAGCGGCAGTTTTTAAAGTTGTGAGTTAAAGGCCTGAGCGAGTGATTCATCATTCGATTCAAGCAAGTGTGGAAAGAGGTTAAAAAATCTGGTACTGCAGGGTGAGCGGAATCAGTTTTTGTTAACCATTCAGTGGCAGCTTCTGGTTAGGCAAGCACTGCCGCGACCCGGACGGGGCATGAGATGGTCCGGCGGCAGAAAAGGGGAATGAGATGCGCGTTCTGCTGATAGAAGACGACAGTGCAACCGCACAGAGCATCGAGCTGATGCTGAAGTCCGAAAGCTTCAATGTCTACACGACCGATCTCGGCGAGGAGGGCGTGGACCTTGGAAAGCTCTACGACTACGACATCATTCTTCTTGATCTCAACCTGCCGGATATGTCCGGATACGAGGTGCTGCGGACGCTGCGTCTTTCCAAGGTAAAGACGCCGATTCTGATCCTTTCCGGCATGGCCGGAATCGAGGACAAGGTGCGGGGCCTGGGCTTCGGCGCCGACGATTACATGACCAAGCCGTTCCACAAGGACGAACTGGTTGCCCGCATCCACGCCATTGTTCGCCGTTCGAAGGGGCATGCCCAGTCGGTCATCACGACAGGCGATCTGGTCGTGAACCTGGATGCCAAGACGGTAGAAGTCGGCGGCCAGCGCGTCCACCTGACCGGCAAGGAATACCAGATGCTCGAACTGCTTTCGTTGCGGAAGGGCACCACGCTGACCAAGGAAATGTTCCTGAACCATCTCTATGGCGGCATGGACGAGCCGGAGCTGAAGATCATCGACGTCTTCATCTGCAAGTTGCGGAAGAAGCTCGACGCGGCGTCAGGCGGACAGAACTATATCGAGACGGTCTGGGGTCGCGGTTACGTGCTGCGCGAACCGGAAGAAATTCGCGAAAGCGCCTGAGCGGGATTACCTGGCATCAGCAGCCGTCGGCAGGTCGGACCTGCCGACGGCTGCTTTTTTCGGAAACGGAGATTTCCACAAAGGTGAGATTGGAACCACCAGCCGGCGGCGTCCGATCATTGGCGCTCTAGGCCGCGTTTGGCAGCGAACGAAACCGCTCCAGCAATTGCAGGCGATTGAACGGTTTCAGCAGGTAACCGTGTGCGCCGGCCCGCTTGGCCCGCATGATTGCGCCAATATCCATTTCGACCAGCGAAATCAGGATCTGAGGTACGATCGGGCTCTGGATGGCCCGGACATGCCGAATGAAATCAGTCGCTTCCATGTCCGGCAGGTTGCCGTCGAAAACGATGATGTCGGGCATGTCCGCGACGCACATCTCGATTGCCTCCAGGCCGCTCTCCGCCTCGATCACCATCATCTCGGCACCGAGGATGCGCTTGGCGACCTTGCGAATGACACTCGAGTCATCGACGAACATGCAGCGCTTCATTTCCCGGTCCCCACCTTCTTGCCTGGAAGCCACGACGAAACGGCCAGACCATAGGTGGAGCCGGTAAAGAAGCCGAAAAGCAGTTGGGTAAAAATTTCCCGAAGACCGATGGGCCGCCTTCCCGCAAACTCAGGCCGCTGTCAGCACGATCTCATCGGCCGTTGCATGGATGGAAACTTCCATGCCGGCTTCGCGCGCAAGTAGCAGCGTATAGTAGGGCTGCACGGAATGAGCATCGATCGGTTCCTCCGGCTTCTGGCCGGAGTGCAACTCGAGGAATTTTGGCGGCACCCGCAACATGGGGCCGCTGGCGGTGAGCGTGAAGCGGGGACGCGTCTCCAGATCGTCAAGCTTGACCGAGATCTTGCCGCCCCTCGGGACGGCGGCGTTCGCTACAAGTATAAGGTTGAGCAGGAGCTTGACCTTGTTTTTCGGCAGCAGGGCGCGAGCTCCCGTCCACGTCAGTTCCGGCTTCTCGTTCTTGAGGAAGGCGACTGCCACCGCCTCGGCGTCACCGGTGTCGATCAGCATTCCGGCTGAACCGGCCGCACCGAAGGCGAGGCGGGCAAATTGCAGCCTTGCCGAGGCATTGCGAGCGCTCTGCCGAATCAGGTTCATCGCGTCTTCGTCGGCGCCGCCTTCGTCCAGCAATTCCAGCCCGTTGTTGATGGCTCCTACGGGCGAAATGATGTCGTGGCAGACGCGGCTGCAAAGCAGCGCGGCAAGATCGGGGGCGGACAGGGTAAAGAGATCGGACATAGCTATAGGTCCTTGCAAAATTCAAGCAACATCAAACGGATAGCCAATAGCGGCCAGCCGCTTCGGTCCCGTTTCCAGCGCAATCCTGATACACGTTGAGGGCAGGTGCGGCAAGGAATCCAAAAACTCACGTCCGTTGCAAATGGAGTTTGCGCAGGATGTCGAAAGCCGGCGGCTTCCGGCTTTTGGCCTTCGATCCGCCATCTTCATGTGAGAGCTTAATGGTTGAAAAAGGATTACGGCTTAATCTGCCGTAAAGCATGGAAGCGGCCACCAAGAGCCGCAGTGTGCGAGGCGTCGGCGAAAGTGCTCCCTGACGGAGATTGGTAGCATGATTTCCCGATTCTGCGGTCTGAGCCTGGTCCGCATCTTTGCCCTTGTGATTGCTCTAGCCGGCGCCGTGGCCCTGATGCCTTCGCGCGCGCTGTCCCAGGAATACACGGCCCAGGAGATCATCGATTCGGGGCACCGCTTTTTCGGCGCGACGTCTGGCGGCCTGGCGACGGTTGTCGAGAAGATTTTTGCCTCCTACGGCCTGCCTAACGGCTATCTTCTCGGCGAGGAGGGGTCGGGCGCCATCATTGGCGGCCTCACCTATGGGGAAGGCACGCTCTATACGAAGAATGCCGGCGACCATAAGGTGTTCTGGCAGGGGCCTTCACTGGGCTGGGATTTTGGTGGCGGCGGCTCGCGGGTGATGATGCTTGTCTACAACCTGGACGACGTGAGCAGCCTTTATAACCGCTTCGGCGGCGTTGCCGGCTCTGCTTATCTCGTGGCCGGCGTTGGCTTTAATGTGCTCAAGGCCGGCAATATCCTGCTGGTGCCGATACGTACGGGCGTCGGCGCGCGCCTTGGCATCAATCTCGGTTACCTGAAGCTGACCCAGAATCCGACCTGGAATCCGTTCTGAGGAGGGCCTCTCAACTGGCGGTCTTGCCGTGTGGCGGGATTTGCGTCATGCGAGAAACACGCAGCTTCGCGTCACTGATGAAACGGCCGAACGACGGGTAGGGCACATTGGTCCAGTCCTTATTGTTCTTTCTGCTGGGGGTTTTCGCCAGCAGCTTCATAGTCGTGCTGTTCGCGCCGGCGGTCCTGCGCCGGACGGAACGGCTGACGCGCCGCCGTCTCGAAGCAACGCTGCCCCTTACATCGGTCGAAATCCAGGCCGAGAAGGACGGCGTGCGCGCCGAATTTGCCGTGGCGACGCGCCGCCTTGAGATGGAAATAAAGGCGCTGCGCGAAAAGACGGCCCAGCAACTCGTCGAGATCGGCCGGCGCGACGAGGCGCTGCGTGAGGCCAAGCAGAGGCAGGAAGAGGGAGAAAAGGCGCTGGCGGAGGCCGAGAGGCGCAACAGTGAGTTGCAGAGCGAGCTTGCACAACGGGAGAGCCAGCTCCAGCAGGTTGCGCAGAGCCTGGCCTCGGCGGAAAAGACGATTGAGGCGCATGTTCGGGAGCTGGAAAAGCTAGGCCAAATGTATGACGAGGCAAGCTTCTCCTCATCCAGCCGACAGATCGAACTTGTAGCCCGCGAATCCGAACTGGAGCAGGTGAAACGCGACCTTGCGGCACAGCGGGCACAGCGGAAGGAAGCGGAAAAGCAGCGCCTGGATGCGGTCACAGAGAGTGCTTCCGTGCAAGAGAGCCTACGCGCCGAGAAGAAAAAGACAGCCGACCTCGAAAAGAAGGTTGAACGGCTCATGGCGACGCTCGCTGACCGCGAGGAGAAGCTTGAACGCCGCGAGCGGGAACTGAAGCAGCTTCGGGAGAAGCAGAAGGCCAGCTCAGCCAAGTTACGCAATGGCGCGACCGGACCACAGCCGGGCGACAAGGCCATGCGCGAGGAAATGCAGCGCCTGGCCGCGCAGGTGGTCGACCTGGTCATCAGGCTGGAAGGACCTGATTCACCAGCGGCAAAGGCGCTCGCCACTTCGGACGATGCGGCGCAACCAGGCGCAGCGCCTGTCAGTCTGGCCGAACGAGTGAAGGCCCTGCAATCGCGAGTGAACGCTTCCGATTAGTCCCCCTGATAGAGATGATGCAGCACGATTGCGGAAGCGGCGGCCACGTTGAGGCTGTCAAACCCGTCTGTCATGGCGATGCGTAGCGTGTTCATGCGTTCAAGCAGAGTCCGTGGCAGGCCCGTACCCTCGGTTCCCAGAAAAAGCGCCGTGCGCTTGCCGGGGCGGATGTTGCGAATGTCTGCCGCACCCCGGGGAGACAGCGCAAAACTTTCGAAGCCGTTTTCCGCCAGGATACCGGCAAAAGCCGCGCTATCGTCGAAGATGGCGTAAGGAACGCGAAGGACCGATCCGGTGGAAACGCGGATCGCCTTGCGGTAGAGCGGGTCGCAGCAAGTCCTGTCGAGGAAGATTGCGTCCGCCCCGAAAGCCGCTGCGTTTCGGAAGATCGATCCGATATTGTCGTGGTTGGAGATGCCGACAAGCACCAGTGCCAAGGCACGAGGCGGCAGGGACGCCAGCAAGCGCCCGGCATCGGTCACCGGGGGCCTGCGGCCGATTGCCAGAATGCCGCGGTGGACCGGGAAGCCTGCTACCTCATCCATCACGGGCCCGGCAACGACGTAGACCGGAAGGCCGGAAGGGGCCTTGGCCAGGATTTCAGAAAGGCCAGCCAGGCGGCTTTGCAGAACCATCACGGATTCCGCTTCGAAACGGCTGGAAGCCAGAAGCGTTTCGAGAACAACCTTGCCTTCGGCGATGAAACGCCCCTGGCGGCCAACGAGATCGCGCTCGCGTATGTCACGATAGGCGGCAATGCGTGGGTCGGAAGGATCGTCGATGGGAACGAGTTGCATGGCTCGTACCCGTCTGCTGCGGCGGGCCGCTGCGGTCAAGTCCCCGTGCGGCGCAGGCCTTCGTCGATCGACTCCTGCTGTTCGACGCCGAACACGTCAACGAGAAGCTCCAGCAGGCGGCGGACCTCATCCGACCGGCAGCTATAATAGATCATCTGGCGGTCTCGCCGGGTCTGGACAAGGCCGAGGCTGCGCAGTTTCGCCAGATGCTGGGAGAGAGCGGACTGGCTGAGATCGACGCGTTCGGCAATCGCGCCGACGGACAGCTCATCGTCCACGAGGTGACTCATGATGGAGAGCCGCTTCTCATTACCCATAAGTGCCAGGAAAGCCGCTGCCGCCTTGGTGTCGACCATCAGCTCGAAAGAATCCATCGTCGCCCCGTTCTTGTTGCCTCGGTCACCATGGGGGCAATGGCTTCCGAATTACCAGTTTGCTTGAAGGGCCCTGCAATCAGGGGATGCGGGGCCAACGTAAAACATTCTCACCAAATCTCAAGCGATGATGTGGTCATTTTCAATTCAATCAACCGCCTCTTTCGCGGTGCGGGCCATGTCCACCAGAACCCTGCGCAGATCCTGCGCAGAGGCGAGCGGTTGGGGGAAGAAGATGCGGCGGGCATCGTCACCGCAGAGCAGGTCCAGGCCTTCGGCGTCTATGCCGGAGAGCGTCCAGCCTTCGCCTGCCGCCTTGGCATAGTGTCGCGCATAGGCCTGGATGGCTTCCCGGTGGTCGGTATTCATGTGATCCATGGCTCGCTGCTCGCTTGCAGCCAGCGCTTCCGTCACCGGCCCTTCCGTGATGAGGTCGGCCCTGCTGAGGTGATACGCCTTGCCAAAGCCACCATTGAGGCTGGCTCGTTCGACTTCGAGACGGAAGAACGAGAAGTCACCCAGGCCGACATAGAGCTTTGCCTTAGGATTGCGGTTCAGGTAGCGGCGCTCAGCCCGGCCGTGCTCGGGCATGCCTTTTTCGAGGCGTCGCGCACGGCACATGAGCGAAAGGCGCGGGTATGCGAGAGCATCTCCCTTGCCGGGTTCGCCTACCAGCAGCGAGCAACGCGGGTCTGCAAGCAGTGCGGCGGTGTGGGCCGATAGGCCGGAGATCAAAATCAGCGGCGTCCCGTCGAGGTCGGTCGCCACGCCGACACGGCTCGCAAGAGGCGAGCCGCTTTCCGCTTCGATGACCGCTATCGCCCCGAAACGCGCCGTGCGCAGAAGGGTCTTTGCCAAGCGGATCGCCTCGGCGTCCGTTGCGCGAATAACATCCTTCTTCTCGGTCAATGAAGTGCTCCGCAGTTTTGGTGACGTTTGCCCCTGGCGCAGGATTTTGAAGCGGCGATGCAGGCAGCCGTTCCGTGAAGTCGGTAGCATGCCTTGCTATTTCGGCGCCATGCGGATTGCGCCATCGAGGCGGATGGTTTCGCCATTGAGCATCTGGTTCTCCACTATATGCAGCGCGAGGGCTGCATACTCCGCGGGGTCGCCGAGACGTGGCGGGAAGGGCACGGCGGCGCCGAGTGCGTCCTGCAATTCCTGCGGCATGCCGGCCACCATGGGCGTCTTGAAAACGCCAGGTGCGATGGTGCAGACCCGGATACCCGAACGCGCCAGATCCCGCGCGATGGGGAGCGTCATGCCCACAACGCCGCCTTTCGATGCGGAATAGGCGGCCTGGCCGATCTGGCCGTCATAGGCGGCAACCGAGGCCGTATTGACGATCACGCCGCGTTCGCCCCCTTCCAGCGCCTGCAATTCGGCGACGCGATGGGCGAACAGCCGAATCATGTTGAAGGTGCCAATGAGGTTGACCTCGACAACCTTGGCGAAACGCTCAAGCGGGTGCGGGCCATCCCGGCCGACAGTCTTCATGCCAAGGACGATGCCGGCGCAATTGACCAGGATGCGAGGCGGCCCGAGCCGCTCTGCAATCTGTGCCATCGCTGCCTCACCGCTTTCGGCGCTGGCAACGTCGCATCGCGTGGCCATGCCGCCGATTTCCGCAGCGACCTGGGCGGCACGATCGAAATCAAGGTCGAGCATACCCACTCTGGCGCCCCTTGCGGCGAGCGCCCTTGCAGTGGCTTCGCCAAGGCCGGAGCCTGCACCGGTCACAATCGCGGTTTGTCCGCTCGGGTTCATGTCTGGCTCCTTTGCGAGGCGCTGGCCACAAGCGGGTTTGCATCTTGCAACCGGCTATTGTGCCACTCATGCCTCGACGGGTTCGCGGGTATCGGCATGGTGAACCATGCCGGTCAGTTTTGCCACCGCCCCAGGCACGATTTCGTGCGACAGGACACGATCAGGGTCCACTGGGCGAGGCATGGAAATCTGGCCACGTGGGATCTTCCGGAAGCCGAGCGGGCCGTAATAGGGTTCGTCTCCGACCAGGACGACGGCCCGATGGCCGGCCTTGGCGGCCTCTTGGAGTGCGATCGCCACCAGGCGCCTGCCAATGCCGCGATTCTTGTAGGTTGGCCTTACGGCGAGAGGGCCGAGCATGAGCGCACGGCCTTCACCTGCCGCAACGCGAGTCATGCGCACCGAAGCAACAACCGTTTCCCCGTCCACCGCGACGAAGGATAACGCCCGCTCATGGGGCCCGCCTTCCCGGATCTTGTAGGCCGCGCGTACGAACCGGCCCGGCCCGAAGGCCTCTTCGTTGATTGCTTCTATTTCAGCGTCGTGCGCCGGAGATTCCGGCAGGTAAACTACGTCGGCAAGGCTCATGGTCTTTGCGTTCCGGTCGAAGGGAAGGATTGCTGCACGCGGCAGCGTTCGCCAATCAGCGCTTTCAGGCGCGGGCGTCCTTTCGTCGTCGGTCGAACCGGATAAGGGCAAAGACATCATTCATCGCGGCGTTCCGCTATCATCAAACCACGGTTGCTGCAATCAGGCTTTTGACCTCTGGCGCTTGCAGGTGACGGTGCGTTCACCCTGGCTGCATTTCTGGTGCGACCGGAACGCCCTACATCAGGCGAAACGCGAGGACGATCCATGGGACTTCTTATTGACGGCAAGTGGCACGACCAATGGTACGACACAAAGGCAAGCGGCGGCCGTTTCGTGCGCGCACAGTCGCAATGGCGCGACTGGATAACGCCAAATGGCGAGCCGGCCGAAGGACGCCAACGAGGCTTCAAGGCTGAACCAGGTCGTTACCATCTTTACGTTTCGCTGGCCTGCCCATGGGCTCATCGCACGCTGATCTTCCGCGCGCTGAAGAAGCTCGAAGACGTGATCTCGGTGTCGGTCGTTCATTCTTACATGGGCGAGAACGGCTGGACGTTCCAGCACGAGGAAGGTGCTACCGGGGATACGCTTTATGGGCTGGATTTTCTGCATCAACTCTACACCAAGGCTGACCCGACCTATTCAGGGCGCGTCACCGTGCCTGTCCTGTGGGACAAGCAGGAGCAGACCATCGTCAACAACGAGTCGTCTGAGATAATCCGCATGCTGAATTCGGCCTTCGATGCATGGGGCGACGACAAGGTCGATTTCTATCCCGAGCAACTGCGTAGCGAGATCGACGAGCTCAATGCGCAGATTTATCCGGCCATCAACAATGGCGTGTATCGTGCGGGTTTTGCCACGACTCAGGAAGCCTATCAGGAGGCAGTCGAGGAACTGTTTGCCGCCCTCGATAAGATCGAGGATCGGCTCTCACGCCAGCGCTATCTGGTTGGCGACCGCATAACCGAAGCAGACTGGCGGCTGTTCACGACACTGGTGCGCTTTGACCCGGTCTATGTCGGCCATTTCAAATGCAATCTGCGCCGGATTGCGGACTATCCGAACCTTTCGAACTATGTCCGCGACCTCTACCAGGTTCCCGGAGTGGCCGAGACGGTCAATCTCCAGCACATCAAGGCGCACTACTATGCCAGCCACAAGACCATCAATCCAACGGGCATTGTGCCCGTCGGGCCTGAAATCGACTATGCCGCGCCGCACGACCGGGACCGTTTCGGCGGTTGATCTCACCAGTGCGGGGATACTGATGCCTGCTCGAACACTTCCCGTATGCGTCTGAGCGTTGCAGGCGTGACTCCCTGCGGCAGGTTGTCGAGCCTGAAGAAGCCCGCCTCGGCAATCTCGCGGTCTGGCTTCTTCGGCGCCGTCTGGCGGAACTCGTCAATCACATAGAGGCCCACATGGTCGCGCCGGCTGGCGCGGCTGTTGTGGTGGATGGAAACCAGCCGCGGGGTCCCGGTGATCAGGATGTTGCCTTCCTCCATCACCTCGCGCGCCAGCGCCTGCTCCATCGTCTCTCCCGTCTCCACGCCTCCTCCGGGCAGCTGCCAGCCCGGAACATAGGTGTGGCGAATGAGGAAGATGCTGTTCCCGTTCTTGTCATGCACAAGGCCACGCACTCCGAGCGTCATGGGGCGCCGCATCAGGAAATAAAGATGAAACAGGCGGGCCCGCAGACCGTGCCATCCCGTTTGCCGGAACGCCTTCTCCGGATCGTCGCCGCTCATGGCCGAATCCATGTGTGGAAAGCAGCGTCCGCGTCTCGTAAAGAGAAACAATGCTCAGGCTCGCGCATCTTTCCGATGTCCATCTCGGCCCCTTGCCCGATGTATCCTATCGCGATCTCGCCTCCAAGCGCGTCGTGGGTTACGTGAACTGGCAGCGCAACCGCCGCCGGCACATGCACGACAGTGTGCTGGAGACGCTGATCGCGGATATGAAGGCCAGCGCGCCGGACCATATCGCCGTTACCGGAGACCTGGTGAACCTGGCCCTCGACAGCGAGATAGAAATGGCTCGTCTGTGGCTCGAGACGCTCGGATCGCCACAGGAGGTGTCCGTCGTGCCCGGCAATCACGATGCTTATGTGCCCGGCTCCTTCGACAAGGTCTGCCGTGCGTGGGCGGCGTGGATGCGTGGTGACGACTGTGATCGTCATGTCGACCGGAAGACCTTTCCCTACCTTCGCGTAGTCGGGAATGTCGCTTTGATCGGCGTCTCCACGGCGCGGGCGACCGCACCGTTCATGGCCAATGGCTTTTTCGAGGAGGGGCAAGCGGGCCGGCTCGCCAAAACACTGGAAGAAACAGGCGCGCGGGGCCTGTTCCGGGTTATCCTCATCCATCATCCGCCAGTGCGGGGAGCGGTGCCGCAGCACAAGCGGCTGTTCGGCATTTCCCGCTTCCAGCGCACCGCCCGCCGTCACGGCGCGGAATTGGTCCTGCACGGCCATTCGCACGATCCATCGCTTTACTGGATCGATTGCGCCGACGGCCGCATTCCGGTCGTGGGTGTGGCTGCCGCGGGGCAGGGACCGGGCGGCAAGCATGCGGCCGCTCAATACAATCTCGTCGAGATCGGCGGCGAGCAAGGCCGGTGGACCGTGAAGCTTACACGTCGCGGCCTGGTTGGGCCGGCCATGCCGCCTGCGGACATTGAGGTTGTGGACCTTGGCGCTTCGTCCCGTCCGGCGGTCAGAAGCTGAATTGCATGGCCACAAGGCGATCCCAGAGGAGGATCGCAGAAACGACGAGCCCAACCAATGCGCCAGCGGCAACCATCGCCACGCCCGAGAGAATCGCTGAATATCTTCTGCGACGCTCGGCTGGTCCGGGCTGAAGCGGCCCTGCTTCCAGTACCTCCTGACGCCGGAAGGTGGCTGCCACTGGCTCCGCCATACCTTCCATGAGGCGCTGCCGTTCGACCACCCGCTCGGCGATATAGCGCGTGACGTGATCGGCCACGACCCTCATGTCTGTCGATTCGGCGAGCACGATCCGGCCTGCGCGCGTATCCCTGAGAAAGCGATAGGTGCGCCGGTCACTGCCCATCTGTACGTGGGCAACCGCGTCGATCCACAACCGGGGCTGAAGTCCGGAGGAGATGGCGAAGTCGAAATTGTCCATGTCCGCCGGAACGTCCGCAAATACAGGTGAAAGTTCAGCCGCTAGGAGGTCGAGCCGTGCCCTGTGCGCCTCGCGCAGGTCCACCACCACATCGTCTCGGTCCGCCAGAGCGTTCTTCACCTCGCGGATGGCGTTCGCCAGCTTTCGCGACGGTTCCATAGGCGTAACTTTGTCGGCCGCGTCGTGCATCGGGAGCTCTGGCGTTTGGTTAATAGCGATTAACATAAATATGGCCGAAATACATCCGATGTGGTGGGCGGAGCGGTCATTCGCAGCCAGTTGCCTGGGCGCGACACCTCAATGGCGCTGTGCGAGCGCCATGGAAGGAAGCAGGTCCATCAACTACCTTTGCCCAGTCCTGCCTCACGGAGTGCGGACACGAGTCGGTTCGTCAGGTCCGGCGGATAGCGCCGCTCGGAAAAGGCATGCCGAGGATCTGCGGCAAAGGCAGGGAAGCGGGTGACCAGTTCGTTCAGAATCCGCCGTCTCATCTGGTCGTTGCCCGCCCCGGTGGCTGCAATCAGCTGGGCAGCGAGATAGTGCGACTTGACGTCGGTCGTTGTCAGCGCCGATGCAGCGCGGGCAGCCCGTTCCTGGTCGCCTTGCATGAATGCGCCGAGGAAAAGGCCGAAATCCCACCATGTCGGATGCGCGCTCGACGCCTCAACGGCCCGCAGGATGATTGGCGTGCCTTCGCGGTAGCGGCCGGAAAAGATGAGGCCGTAGCCATAGGCAGCAGCCATGGAAAGATCATAGGTGTTGAGTTCATACGCCTTGCGCATCCACCGCAGGGAGTCGTCGCCACTGCCGAGCCGCGCGTTGAGGAAGCCATAGGTGCGATGGGCGGACGGACTCGTCGCTCCCATGAGTACGGCCTTATGAGCAAACCCCTTTGCCGTTTCGAAACTGGCGTGCGGCGGATAGGCATAATTGTCCGTGATGGACTCCATCTGCAGCGCCGCGAGTCCCGAATAGACCAAGGCGGACTTGGCATCCTGATCCGCCAGATCTTCGAGACAGCGATAGGCTGTCTCGTGGTTGCGCGCGTTCTGATCCAGAAAATAGGCTTCGCCGAGCAGCAGGCACCGGGTCAGTCCGGCATCCAGCCGGGCCTGTTCGATATATCGGTAGATGCTCCCGGAGGGCAGCACCGTGGCGCTCAATAGCCCGGCCACGCGGTCTTCGACAACGCCCTGCTCGGTGTCTGCCGGGGTCAGGTTGCGCGATACCAGCACTCGTCCCGATGCGAGGTGCTGCAGTTCGACCGCTACGTCGCCGGCGGTTGCGCCGGGACCCACTTCAAAGACGAAACTCGTGAGCCCGTGCGAGCCGGAAAAAGTTTCGGCGTTTCGGCCGATGAAATCCACCCAGTCAAATCCAGGCAATCCAGCCCGCATGGCGGCTGCGACCCGTGCGGCGGCGGGGGCTGCGTCATTGACCGACATGTAGACCAGAGGCAGCGTTTCATTCGGCGCGGGTGGGGAGATGCTCGCGGTGGCAACCGTCGTTTCCACGTTTGCGATTTGCTCTGCCAAGGGTGGGACCATCCCGTTCTGGCGGAGCGTCAGCAGGCCCAGCATCAGCACCACGAGGCCCAGGGCCAGCCAGACCAATCTGAACTGGCGCCTGATTGAAGGGAGGGGGACAGGGGATTCCGGAAGGTCGGCATCGGCAGGAGCCGAGCCCATATCGGCAAGCAACCCGTTCGTGGCGCCGCCTCTCTTGTATTCATAGATCGGCACATAGCTGCCGCGTGGAATGACGATTCGTAAGGGGTCGTCAGCGCCTTCGGTCGTGGCATACTGGCTAAGCAGATCGCGCAGGCGGCCCGCCTGAACCCTTACGACGGCATCGGTTGCCGGATCGAAATCGGCATCCTTGCCGAATACATCCATGGCAATGGCGAAGCCCTTGAGCCGGTTGGCCTCGCCTTGCTGCTCCCGCTCGACAAGATAACGCAAAAGGTTTCGCGCGCGCTCGGATCGGGCGAAGGTTTCGCTGGCGAGTATGCGCTCCAGCGTTTCGCGCACTGCGGGGGCGGCAGGCGTGTAATGCTGCAACTGTCTGACCCTTCCAGACGGCGGCAAGGACAAGACGCGATAATATAGCGCTTGCCCGGGGGTACAAGCGTCGACGGACTGCCCGGAATTATTTGCCCAGCCAAAAATATTCCGGCTGGGCGCTGTTCCGGCAGTATCCGTCCTTACCGGGTTTTTGCGACTATCCTGTTTGCCGCCGACACTACGGCCTCGAGCGAAGCGGCCGAGATGTTGGTGTTGATGCCGGCGCCGTAAAGCCTGCTGCCTTCGCACTCCATCTCGACATAGGAGATGGCCGAGGCGTTGGAGCCGCGCTGCAGCGAATGCTCCGAATAGTCCAGCACTGACATCGTTATGCCGAGATGCTTGGAAAGTGCATCGACGAAGCCGTCCACGGGGCCGGTGCCGTGGCCCGTGATCGTCACCTGATTGCCATTGTCCAATATGGTGGCCTCGACAATCCGCCGTCCCATCGCGGCTGGATCCGGGCGGGTATAGTGATCCACGAACTTCAGGCGCGCCCCCGGCTGCTCGATATAGGTTTCCCGGAACTGCTCATATATCCGTTTGGCGGGAACTTCCTTGCCCTCGGCATCGGTGATGGCCTGGATCGCCTGGCTGAACTCGATCTGCAGATTGCGTGGCAGGTTCAGCCCGTAGTCCGCATGCAGGACATAGGCGATACCGCCCTTTCCGGATTGGGAATTGATGCGGATGATCGCCTCATAGGTCCGGCCGACATCCTGAGGGTCGATCGGCAGGTAAGGAACCTCCCACAGTTCCTTGTTTGCCTTCTTGAGTGCCCTCATCCCCTTGTTGATGGCATCCTGGTGGGAGCCGGAGAAGGCCGTGTAGACCAGCTCGCCGACATAGGGATGGCGCTCGGGGATCCTGAGCTGGTTGGAATACTCATAGACCTCCTTGATCCGGTTTATGTCGGAACAATCCAGCTTCGGATCAACGCCCTGCGTGTACATGTTGAGCGCGAGCGTGACGATGTCGACATTGCCCGTGCGCTCGCCATTGCCGAACAGCGTACCTTCCACGCGGTCCGCGCCGGCCATGAGGCCGAGTTCCGCCGTAGCCACGCCGGTGCCGCGGTCATTATGCGGATGAAGCGACACAATGATATTCTCGCGGTTATCGAGATTGCGGCACATCCACTCGATGCGATCGGCATAGGTGTTGGGTGTCGCCATTTCGACGGTGGAGGGCAGGTTGATTATGAGCTTCTTGTCCGGGGTCGGCTGCACGATCTCGGTGACCGCGTTGCAGATCTCGAGCGCAACTTCCAGTTCCGTGCCGGTGAAGCTTTCGGGCGAGTATTCGAAGCGGTAGCCGGCATGGCCCGGTTCCCTGGCGGCCTTCGCCGCCATGTCCGTGATCATCTTGGCGGCATCGGTGGCGATCTTCTTGATGCCTGCGACATCCTTCTCGAAAACGACGCGCCGCTGCAATTCGCTGGTGGAATTGTAGAAGTGCACGATGGGCGTCTTTGCCCCTTCGAGCGCTTCGAAGGTGCGCGTGATCAGATCTGGACGGCACTGCACCAGCACCTGCAGATCGACATTGTCGGGAATGTTGCCTTCCTCGATGCACCAGCGGGTGAAATCGAAATCCGTCTGCGATGCCGACGGAAAGCCGACTTCGATCTCCTGGAAACCCATGTCGACCAGTAGTTGGAACATGCGTGCCTTGCGGTCATGCCCCATGGGATCGACCAGGGCCTGGTTGCCATCGCGAAGGTCGACGGAGCACCAGATCGGCGCGCGGTCGATTACCTTGTCGGGCCAGGTCCGGTCGTTGAGCGGGATGATGGGGTAGGGGGCATATTTGCGGGATGCGTTGGGCATGCCCTTGGAAGTGACAGTTCGTGACATGTCGGTTTCGGCCGTCTTTTCTTGTACGGAACTCATCTTGCTGTCTCCCGGCAGCTGCTCGGCCGGCATTGTCGATGCACAAGCAGCGCCTTTGTGGCGAAGTCAATTGGTCTGATGACGAAAGGAGCTGGCCGTGGGCAACCCGCCCTGGCGGCATCGACCGCCGGGCGCTCCTTCAATGGGCCCGGCGATCGCCGATAAGGCCGAGAAGAAGCACGGTGGAGGAAAGCGCGCGCAAGGTCTGGCCGGTGAAGCCGGCTGGACGGGCAGTTTTGGTGCGGCGCGTCATCATGGGCGCTGTCATACAGGAGAGATTTCGCCGAGGCAAGACAAGGTTTGGCCGCTATGAAATGCATGAGGGCGGCCTATTGCCGAAGCGTGCGCGCAACGATCCTTGCGAGCGACGGTCCAAGGATAAGCACGATCAGGAAGCGAACGGTCTGCAACGCCATGATGAAGGAAAGATCTACGCTGTGCGAGGCAGCGGCAATGATAGCGACGGAATCCATGCCGCCCGGGCTGGTGGCGAGATAGGCCGTCAGCGGGTCGATGCCGAGGGTGATGCTGATCAGCCAGGCTATGGCCCCGCACACGGTGATGAGGACGACAATGGACGCGATGATCTGCGGCAGGGCGCGTGCCGCGTGCCGCAGGATGGGCATGGTGAAGTTCAGCCCGATCGACCAGCCGACCGCAGCGTAGCTTATCGCCAGCAACCATGGCGGCAACTGGAAGTTCAAGTCGAGGCCGAGACGGAGCGAAGTACCCAGGATCATCGTGCCGAGGAAATAGGGCGAGGGCAGTTTCAGCAGGCGGCCGACGGAAGCCCCGACAAGGGCGACCGCCATAGTAGAGGCAAAAGCCTGGGCTTCGATGGGCGGAAACCAGATGATCGCCGGCGGTTCCTGCCCGGAAACGTCGATCCAGAGCCGCGCGATGAGCGCCGCCGTCAGCGATACGAGGATTACGCGCAGATACTGCATGAAGGCGACCAGGCGCTGGTCCGCACCGAACGCCCCCGCCATCAGCACCATGGCCGTTGCGGCGCCGGGAGTGGAGCCCCATACCGCCGTTGTTCCCGGAAGAATCCGCCAGCGGCTGATCAGCCAGCCCAGAACGCTCGACGCCATCAGCGTGGCCGCCACCGCACCCAGGAAAATTGGCCATTCGTCCATGAACACCGGGAATATTCCCGGCTCTATCGAGGAGGCGACGAGGCAGCCTACGATTGACTGCGCCGCGGCAAAGGCAACCCTTGGCACACGTACCGTCGCATCATTAGTACCGGCAACGATACCTGCAAACATTGGGCCGATGAGGAGGGCGGCCGGGAGCATCGCCATCTCCAGCAGGCCGACGAAAAGGACTGAAACGAGGAGAACAGCCAACCATTGCCCCCACCGCGGCACCCTGGCCAGGCGCCCCGGTGATTGTTTTCGCTGAGAGTCGGTCATTGGAACGGTCTTAGCTCGGCGGTGGCGCAATGCGAGGTGCAGCAGATGTCAGCCGCTGGGCCATGACGGGCAACAGCCAGAGAAGATCGGGCTGCGAGGGGATGACCCCGCCTCCGTGCATCGCGCGTCAGCTTGACGGGAGGCCGCAACCGCCAACCGGTTCAGTCTCCACCTGGAATTCCATACCTGCAATCAATGGCCGGGCACGCGCAATTGCCGCCTGGATCTCCGGGTTGGCCAGCGAGGCCTTGTGGCTGGCGGCGTCGGCCCATGCTTCCGTTATCCAGATGGCGGTGGTGTCGGCGGGATCGCGGGCAACGACGTAGCTCAGGCATCCAGGCATGGCACCAGTTGCATCGAGCAAAATACTCACCAATTCATCCCGCTTGCCGGGTTGGGCGCGCAACTTCCCGATCAATCCGTACATCAGGCCTCTCCTTGCCTGCCCGCCGCGGATGTTTGCAAACAAGGCGAACTTCGTCCAGTTCGGATATTGCGAAATTTTCCGGGCCGATGTGTTTTGTCCCGATCAAACCCGTGGCGATGAGAGGCTTCCACGCTCAGGCGAACGGGACCGCGGGCGTGCCCTTGGGCAGCTTGGCTTCGTCGTCGGGCTCGACATGGATTACGACCCGCACGGACGGGATTTCGGCCTTCAGCGCATCTTCGATCCGGTCGCAGATCATGTGACTGTCCCGGACGGGCATCTCGCCGTCCACAATCATGTGAAATTCTATGAAGGTGGCTCGTCCGGCGATTCGGGTCCTGAGGTCGTGTACCTCGATGACACCCTTGGAATTGGCGGAGATGATGTCACGGATGCGGATGTTTTCCTGGATGTCGACGGCGCGGTCCATCAATCCATTCAGGGAAGAGGCGATGACGTGCCATCCTTGCCACAGGATGTTGAGTGCCACGAGGACAGCCAGTGCCGGGTCGAGCACCTGCCAGCCGGTCAGAACCGCCCCGACAAGACCTGCAAAGACGCCCATGGATGTGATGACGTCGGTCATGATGTGCCTGCCATCGGCGACCAGTGCAGGTGACTTGCCGCTGCGTCCGGTCCGGATCAGCGCCCACGCCCATGCAGCGTTGATGACCGTCGCCACGCCATTGACGGCAAGCCCCTCCCACGGCTGCTCGAGCGGGCTCGGCGACTGAAAGGTGCGCCAGACCTCGGCCAATATCAGGATCGCGGCCAGCACGATCAGAACGCCTTCCAGAACGGCGGAGAAATACTCCGCCTTGTGGTGGCCGAAAGGGTGGTCCTCGTCGGCAGGCTTGTGGCTGATGCGGATGGCCCAGAAGGCAGCGATGGCGGTGATGACGTTGACGATCGATTCCAGGGCGTCGGAATAGAGCGCGACGGAGCCCGTGATCCACCATGCCATGACCTTGAGCGCGAGGACGACCAGCGCCACCAGAATGGAAGAAAGCGCGAGGCGCGCCACTTTCTGCTTGGCGTTCATACCGCTCAGATTCCTTCTTGCCCCGAGCGGCAAGAAGCCCGCGGGCGGATCGCCCTGCAAGGCGGAACCTGCTGTCTGATGCCAGGGAGAAGGAAACTGCGTCCGCTCACGCTGCCTTTTCCTTCGCCTTGCGCGGGAGCAGCGCGACCACGTTCTCGATCATGCGCATGCCGGCATTCTGGCCGAGCGTCATGATGGACTCGGGATGGAATTGCACGGCCGCGACGGGCTCCTTCGTATGCTCGAAGGCCATGATGGTGCCGTCCTCGCTCATGGCCGTGACTTCGAATTCCGGGGGGAGTGCCGCCGGGTCCGCAAAGATCGAATGGTAGCGGCCGACAGTGATCTCTTTCGGCAGGCCGGAGAAGACCACGCCATGCTTCGACACGCGGATGCGGGAAGGCTTGCCGTGCATTGGCACGGCAAGCTGACGCAACTCGCCTCCATAGGCTTCCGCCAGCGCCTGGAGGCCGAGGCAGACGCCAAAAATCGGCAGGCTGCGGGAGCGCGCCTTCCTGATGGTGGCGGCGCAGTCGAAGTCCTTCGGCAAGCCGGGGCCGGGCGAGAGCACGACAAGATCCGGCTTCAACCGGTCGAACAGTTCCTCGGCCACCGGGCTGCGCACGGTGGAGACATTGGCACCCGTCTGGCGGAAATAATTCGCCAGCGTGTGGACGAAGGAATCCTCGTGGTCGACCAGAAGGATGTTGACGCCTTTACCCACCTGCGCCGTGGCGCGCTCGGTCGAGGCAGAATTTCCGGTTTTGGCGTCGCGAATGGCGGAGAGCATGGCTGATGCCTTCAGTTCGGTTTCTGCTTCCTCTTCCTCTGGGACAGAATCAAAAAGCAGCGTTGCGCCGGCACGGACTTCGGCAATGCCGTCCTTGATGCGGATGGTGCGCAAGGTGAGGCCGGTATTCATGTCGCCATTAAAGTTCACCATGCCGATGGCGCCGCCATACCATGCTCGCGGGCTCTTTTCATTCTGTTCGAGGAAGCGCATGGCCCAAAGTTTTGGAGCGCCCGTAACCGTCACGGCCCAGGCGTGGGAAAGGAATGCGTCGAACGCGTCCATGCCCTCCCGTAGCCGGCCCTCTATATGGTCCACTGTATGGATCAGGCGAGAATACATCTCGATCTGGCGGCGGCCGATGACACGTACGGATCCAGGCTCGCAAACGCGCGACTTGTCGTTGCGGTCGACGTCGGAGCACATGGTCAGCTCGCTCTCGTCCTTCTTGGAATTGAGCAGCTTGAGTATCTGCTCGGAGTCAGAAATGGCGTCGTCGCCGCGCTTGATCGTGCCGGAGATCGGGCAGGTTTCGACGCGTCGTCCGTTGACGCGCACGAACATTTCAGGCGAGGCGCCCACCAGATATTCGTTTTCCCCCAGATTGATGAAGAACGAATAGGGAGAAGGGTTGATAGCCTTCAGCCGGCGCGAAATGGCGGAAGGCGGGCTTTCGCAGCGTTCGTAAAACATCTGGCCCGGCACGACCTCGAACAGGTCGCCGCGCTTGAAGCTTTTCTTCGCACGGCGCACCAGCTCGGCATATTCGCCCGGCGCATGATCGCCGCGCGGCGGGACGCGGTCGGATGGCGTGAAGGGAACGACCGCGCCTTCTCGGGGTAGGTCGGCCGTGGAGAAGCCATCCCCCGCATAATCGTATCGGTCCGTCCAGGCCTTGGCCGAATAGTGGTCCACTACCAGGATCTCGTCCGGCAGGTAGAGCACCAGGTCGCGCTGGCTCTCGTCTCGTTTCAGCTTGAATTCGACGGGATCGAACTGAAAGGCGAGGTCGTAGCCAAAGGCGCCGTAGAGGCCGAGATTCGCGTCCTGACCGGTATGGAACAAGGCCGTTATGGCCCGCAGTACAGTGAATACCGAAGGGGCGCGCGAGCGCTCTTCCTCGGTGAATATGCGGTTGGGCTCGGCGACGGTAAGAGCCAGGCGTTGCTTCGTCGTCTGGGTGAGGGCGACATCCTTTTCCTTGAGCAGGGCTCTGGCGATGGTGGGCAGAAGCGCCTCGCCCCGGCGGTTCAAGGCCTCGATGCGCATGGCGCGTCCGCGCGCGGAAATTACCAGCGGCGGGTCGATGATGGCCGTATCCCACCGGGTATAGCGACCTGGATACTCGTAATTGGAGGAGAACACGGCGCCACGGCGCGTATCCAGACCATCTATATAGGCATCGAGCGCACCTTCGTAGGGCTGCTGGCGGCGCTCACGGGTGATCGCGATGCCGCCTGCGGTGACGAAACGCTCGGCGCCGCCTTCCAGAACTTCCACCTTCATTGCCATCTCCCTGTTCTGCCGGGCAGTGTCCGGAGGCTCTGGAAAACAAAAGGCCGCCGGACTTCTCCTGCGGCCAACCAAAAATCTTACGCGCATGCGTTTCGGCGGCCGCTCTAGCTGGCCCACCACCAAGCGATCTTGGAAGAACGAATGCTCATGCGCATTCCATAGCGACGAACGCCAAGGCGTGCAACTTGATTCAGTGCTTCAGGCGGCCGTTTGCCCGCGATCATGGCGCCACTACGGGAAAACGATCGCCACGGCGAGGCAGACCGCTTGCGACGATCTCCCCGCCGTGGCGAGATGCGCAGGTTTGAACCCGGCGCGCCCTCAGGCCCTGATTTCCTGCCGCTGGAAGGCGACGTAGGCGATGGTGAACAGGACCAGAAGTGCAGCGATCATGCCGGCGATCTGCGGCCATACCAGGCCCAGACTTGCCGAAAGCTGCAGTGGTGCGCCCATCAATGCGCCATCCATCTGGTAGGCGAAGAGCAGGCCCAGCGAGCGCGTGGCCGGGTTGAGCAGCGCAAGGGTCGCCTCATTGTAGAGAATGTTGGGCGAAACCCGGGCCAGCCCCTGCTGCAGGTTGAACTGCTGAACGGCGCTCATGGGATCGAGCGGGTCGAGCGGGGCGAACCAGCCGGCGAGCAAAGGCGACAGCATCGGCCAGAAGATGGTGAAGACCAGCCAAAGCGTCAGCGCGCACAGCGCCGATGTAGCAGGCGATTTCACCACGGTCGAGAAAGCCATTGCCACGGCAAGCCACACACCTGCATAGACGAATGATACAAAGAGGAAAGCCAGTCCGCGCGCGATTTCCTCGCCGTTTGGCGGCAATCCAAGCAGCAGCAGTCCCATGCCGGTCACCAGCAGCCATAGAGTCAGCAGGCAGATGGCGATTACCAGAAGCCCGCCCAGGAATTTTCCGGTCAGCAGTGCGTCCCGGTAGATGGGCTGCGAGAGCACGCGGGAAAGCGTGCGCCGGTTGTATTCTCCATTGATGGCGTCAAACCCCAGCGCAATGGCCACGAGCGGGATGAGAAAGCCCAGGAAGGAGACGAAGGAAGGAAGCGGATCCTTCGCGGTGGTGAAGAGCCTGAGGAAAAGGAACTCGTCCTCTCCGATCGTGCTCTTGATCTGGCCGATTGCCGCATAGACCGATCCGATTGCGGTCAGCAGCACCAGCAGCATGACCAGGTGGATGCGGGCCGAATTCATATGGTCGGCCGCTTCCTTCATCGCAACCGTGGCCAGGCCGGAAAAGGGTGAGCCTTCACGCCGCGACATCATGCTTGTCTCCCTCGAAGAAACGCACATACACCTCGTCGAGGCTCGACTGACGGATGGTCATCTCCGACAGCTCGCCCCCGGCCTGCACGACCCTGCGGGCAATGTCGGCGCGAATGTCATCATCGGCATCCACACGCCAACGTCCAGCCTTCAGGGGTGTTACGGATGACACGTGGGGCGCGTCCTTGAGCACAGCCGCGAGGTCGGCACCTCTCGCTTCGACTTCCACCACATGGGTTCCGCCGAGCACGTCCGCCGTCAGTTCTCCGACCTTGCCGATCAGGCCGATCCTGCCCTTGCGGAAGAGCGCCACCCGGTCGCAGATCGTCTGCATCATCGACAGAAGATGCGAGGAGAGCACGATAGTGACGCCCTCGGCGGCGAGCTGCCGGATCAGGTCAAGCAACTCCTGGGTGGATTGCGGATCAAGACCCGAGGTAGGTTCGTCGAGTATGGCGATCTCCGCCTGCTTGACCAGCATCTCGGCAATCCCCAGGCGCTGACGCATGCCGCGCGAGAAGGTGGACACTCGCCGATCCCGCACCTCGGTCAACCGCACGCGTGCCAGCGCATCGTCAATCCGCCTGGATGCCTCGGGAGAAGCTAGCCCGGCGAGCCGCGCCGAATAGCCGAGGTTCTCCCGGGCCGTGAGATGATCGTAGAAACCGATCTGGTCGGGGAGATAGCCGACCTTGCGCTTCACGGCGAGCGGCTGCCGGAGTGGATCGAGGCCGAGGACGCGAATCTCTCCGGCGCTGGGCTCGGTCAGGCCGAGCAGCAGGAGTATGGTGGTGGTCTTGCCCGAGCCGTTCGGACCGAGCAGCCCGAACACCTCGCCCCTCTCAACAGTCAGGTCGACTCCATTTACCGCCACGGCCTGGCCGTAGCGCTTGACGAGTCCCCGCGCTTCAATCACCGGGCTCATCTGCGGCCATACCTCGTCACGGCAAAGGCGAGGATCAGCGCGGCGGCGCCGATGACGCCGAGGCCAGTTACGCCCCAAAGGGTTGAGGTGCGAACAGTGACGCGGAAATTGGCGCTGTCGGAAACGCCGGAGCCGTTGGCGCGCACGGATACCATATAATCGCCTGCGATCGCCTGGGCCGACGGGGTCATCGACACGGAAACGTCAGCGGTCTTGCCCGGCTCCAGCCCGTCGATCTTCTCCGGGTTGAAGGTCACTTTCCAGCCGGAAGGCGGCGAGGCGGAAAGCGCTATGTCCTGTGCAAGCGCAGAGCCGGTATTCTCGACGGTGAAGGTAAAGGTGCGTTCCTGGCCGGCGGTGGCGTCCCCCGACAGGCGCCCCTGCGGACCGGACAGCGAGACGGAAGGCTGGCCCGTAATGTCAAGCAGCAGGTTGGTATCCGCAGCCAGATCGCCGGAGCTTGCGGCAACCGCGACCGGATACTGGCCGGCCGATGCAGTGCTTGGCGGCTTGACCGAAACCTTGAGGTCTTTCCTTTCACCGGCCTTGATCGGCAAGCTGGTCAATTCCTGCGAGCCGTAGCCTTCCTTGAAGGTGACCTGGAACCCGTCAGGCGCCTTGGAAAGCAGGTTCACTGTCGTGTCTTCCTCACCTTCGTTCCTCAGGTCTACCTGGAAGTCGAAGGACGACTTTGCCGTGCCGCGCAGCGCCGGCAGCTTCGGTTCCATGGTAAGCTTTGCCGGCTCGGTCTTGGTAAGCGTGACTTCCATGGGCAGCGTCAATGTCTGCCCGTCCCCCTTGGCTGAAACTGTGAAGGCAATCGGCCTGTCGTGCTGGCTGTCGTCCGGCGGTGTGAGCTTCAGCGTCAGCGCGACCGTATCGTCGGAAGCGGCAATCGCGGCAGTCACCTGCTTGCCGCCACCGTCGATCTGCCACTTCCAGCCGTCCGGCAGTCCGTCGACGCCAAGCTCAACCCGCTGTGGAGGCAGGCCGTGATTGGCAAGCGTGAGGTCGATGCTCACATCCTTCCCTGCCTGTGCGGAAAATTCCGGGTAGCTCGTCGTAAGCCACAGGCCGGCGGGCTTTGCGGCCGTTTCCGGTGCAGCGGTCTGTGCGCTTGCCAGCGAAGGTGCGGCTAGTGCGAGACCAGTCGCCAGGACTACTGCGGCGAGGGGGCGAGATGGGTTGAACATAGGCGAGCGAAAGCGCGCAGGGTTCATCTGTTTCTCCCGCGTAAAACTGAAATTATTCTTTGATTTGCAAAGCCTTGTCAGCTTCATGCGAGGCGGAGGATGACCGCCTTTGTGGCATGATTTGGGCAAACTTCGCGCCCGCCCCACTTGCTCACGGAATTGTAAGCGGGCGCGATTTTGCGTGAGAGTCCGGCTTGGCGGGCAGTCAGTCTTCCAGTGCGCCCGAGCGCGCGTCGGCGCTTCTGGTGTTGCCAAGGAGCTTGAGAAGATCGTCGCCGGCGCGGGTGATGCGGTGCGAGCGACGGGTCAGGATATAGCCGTCCTGCGGCGCGATCACCTCTGCATGACCGTCCGGCTCTCCGGGCCTGTGAACGATGGTGGCCAGCCGATCACCCTTCTTCACACGGTCGCCGGGTTTCACGTCATAGAGAATGGCGCCGGCCTTGGGCGCGGGCATCATGTCGATGTTTTCCAACGGCACGACCACTCCCTTGAACGGTCCGGGTGCGGGAATTGTCGGATCGGCAATGACGCCGCGGGCGACCAGGAGCCGATACAGGCCCTGCGCGTCGCTTTCTGCGGTGGCGCGGTCGACGTCGGCAATGCCGCGATATTCGACCGTGCTGACCACGACGCGTTCGGGCGGCGTTCCGGCCTTGAGATGAGGATGGATCGACGCTTCCTCGAAGGCTGCTCCGCTTGCACCCTGCCACAACAGCACGGCGGCGACATCCATCGCCGCAGCGCAGTCGGCCATTGCCGGCCACAGCTCGGCAGGCACATAGAGATAAGGCATGCCCTCATCGTCGCAGTGCAGGTCGAGCACGATGTCATGGCCGAGCGAAAGCTGCAGCAGCCGCGCCTTGAGCTTGTTGTCGACCGTTGCCAGCCGCGTATCCGGCAGCAAGGCCGGGTCCGGCCGATCCACCAGCGGAAAATCGCGGTTGAAGTTGGTTCTGGTTCCGGTGTGGAAGCGACCCTGATGGTCGCAGAACTGATATTGAGCGCGGCCGATCGGATTGGCCCAGGGCACGAGCGTGATCGAGCCGCGGATGCGGCCCTCGGCCTCCGCCTTCGCCAGGATGGGCATCAGCGCGTCAATGGCAACGGTGCCCGGCAACTCGCCGGCATGAAGCGCAGCTTGCAGATAAGCACGCGGCGCCGCCCTGTCCGATCCTTCAAAGCGGAAAACCGGAAATTCGTAGCCTACGCCTTCGGTATCGCCTTCGATGCGCTCAATGGTCTTGTCCATTCAATCCTCCTTTTTCGGGGGAAGCCATGCCCGTTCGCGTCGCCGCTGTCGAGTGGTCCAGCAGGTCGATCTGTTGGCAGAAGAGGAAGGGTGGGCACAAGGCTCGTGCATCGGCATGCAAGAGCAGGCGCGGCCGGATGGTGGACCGGCACGGCCTAGGGCGCGCCGGTCCGGAATTAGAAATCAGCTCAGGCCTTCGATCTCGCCGTCGTCGTTCAGGAAGATATTCTCCGAAGCGGGCTTCGAGGGCAGGCCGGGCATGGTCATGATCTCGCCGCAGATGACGACGACGAAACCGGCGCCGGCCGAAAGCCTGACCTCGCGAATAGGTACTGTATGGCCGGTCGGCGCACCGCGCAGGTTGGGGTCAGTCGAGAACGAATACTGGGTCTTGGCCATGCAGACCGGCAGGTGGCCGTAGCCGGCTGCTTCCCAGGCATGGAGCTGGTCGCGCACGCTCTTGTCGGCAATCGCGCCATCGCCCCGATAGATTCGCTTGACGATGGTGTTGATCTTCTCGAAGAGCGGCATGTCGTCGGGATAGAGCGGTGCGAACTGTGCAGCGCCGGACTCGGCAAGCTCCACAACCTTGCGCGCCAGATCCTCGGCGCCGGCCGAGCCGTGCGCCCAGTGCTTGCAGACGATCGCTTCGGCTCCGAGCTCCTTGACGTAGTCCTGCAACGCCTTGATCTCGGCATCGGTGTCGGAGTGGAAGTGGTTGATCGCCACGACCACCGGCACGCCGAACTGGTGCACGTTTTCGATGTGGCGGCCGAGGTTCGGACAGCCCTTCTTCACGGCCTCGACATTTTCGGCGCCGAGATCTTCCTTCTTGACGCCGCCATTCATCTTCATGGCCCGAACGGTCGCCACGATCACTGCTGCCGCGGGCTTGAGGCCGGCCTTGCGGCACTTGATGTCGAAGAACTTCTCCGCGCCAAGATCTGCGCCGAAGCCTGCCTCCGTCACCACATAGTCTGCGAGCTTGAGCGCCGTGGTGGTGGCCATGACGGAATTGCAGCCATGGGCAATGTTGGCGAAGGGTCCGCCGTGAACGAAGGCCGGGTTGTTCTCCAGCGTCTGAACGAGATTAGGCTGTATGGCATCCTTGAGCAGGACTGCCATGGGACGATGGGCCTTGAGGTCCCGGGCATAGACTGGAGACTTGTCGCGGCGATAGGCCACGATGATGTCGCCGAGGCGCTTTTCCAAATCCTTCAGGTCGCGCGCCAGGCACAGGATCGCCATCACCTCGGAGGCCACGGTGATGTCGAAGCCCGTCTCGCGCGGATGACCGTTGGCGACGCCGCCCAGCGAGCAGACGATCTGGCGAAGTGCCCGGTCGTTCATATCCATCACCCGGCGCCATGCCACGCGGCGGGTGTCGATGCCAAGCTCGTTGCCCCAATAGATGTGATTGTCGATCAGGGCAGACAGGAGGTTATGCGCGGTGGTGATGGCGTGGAAGTCGCCCGTGAAATGGAGGTTCATGTCATCCATTGGCACGACCTGCGCATAACCGCCGCCAGCGGCCCCACCCTTCATGCCGAAATTAGGGCCCAGCGACGCCTCACGTATGCAGACGATCGCCTTCTTGCCTATACGATTGAGTCCGTCGCCAAGGCCAACGGTGGTGGTCGTCTTGCCTTCGCCCGCCGGCGTCGGGTTGATGGCGGTGACGAGGATGAGCTTGCCGTCCTTGTTGTTCTGGATCGACTTGATGAATTCGGCCGAAACCTTCGCCTTGTCATGGCCGTACGGGACGAGTTGGTCTGCCGGGATTCCGAGCTTGGCACCGATCTCGAGAATCGGCTTCTTCTTCGCCGCGCGCGCTATTGCGATATCGGACTTGAATTCAGCCATGAAGGCGCTCCCATTTCGAAGTACGGAGAGAGGGGCGACCGCCCCGATGGTCGGGCATACAAGCGCGAGCGATCGCTGTCGTGCAATCTTAAAACAGGCGCACAATGCCCGAAAAGCGACAGTCCCCAGCGCTACCGATCGAGGATTGAACGCAGTTCAACCAGATTCGATCGAACCTGGAGAAGGTTGAAGCCCATGGTCGCGAGATGCGAGGGGAAGATAGCACTCGATTCATTGCCGTTCGATATGATCCATGGCTGGACGTCGAGCGCAGCACGCAACTGGCTGGCCATTCGCGCCCACAACGCCTTGAGATTGCGTTCCGCGATGACGTTGGCGAAATCGGACTGCGCCGCGGTAAGGATGCCGTAATAGGCGTAGAGCTGTCCGTAGGCGAACCAGAAACGGTCGTCTGCCCGCGGATCGAACCAGCCGGCATCTGAAGTTTCGATACGTGCGCGCAATATGTCCGAAGTTGAGCCTATGTCTGAAGCGATGCGATCCAGGAACAGCATGAGATTGTCAGCGCGCGGATCGAAGGTGGCGCGGCACTGTTCCAGGCTGGCGTTAAAGGCGAGCAGAGCCGCGATTGCCTCGCGATAGACGCTGGGCGTCGGGCGGGTCGGCCCCCGCCAGCCGATATACCATGCAGTCTCGTCCCAGGCGAGCGCGGTGCGCGCTTTCTGCAGGTTCTCGTCGATCTGCGAGGTGCCGCGCACGCGGCCCAGCGTATCGACGAGTTCGGTGGTGGTGCGCCGCAATACCTGATTGATGCCGAGCTGGAATGCCGCCTTGTTGTCAAAGAAGGGCGTGCGGCGCCACTCCAACCCGAAGAAACCGAGCTTCGAAAGGAGCGTCGAGGATATCCAGGCGTTGCGATTGATGTTGAAGTCGACAAGGTCTGCTGCAACAGCGGCAATGGCGGAGGGCTTGCAACTTGTCTGCTGGGCAGCCGCCTGGCCTTGCGTTCCGTCCGACTGTCCCTGCGAAACGGGCTCACCCGCCCCGGCGGTATCGGCGGCGATCTCCGCGGCAGGGTAGTCCGGATTGAAGTCGTTCCACCATTGCGTCATGTAGATGAAGCGCAGGTAGAAGCCGAGAACGACGAGGACGATCAGTCCCACGACGACCCTCAAAATCCAGCCGCGGCTGGTGTACCAGCGCCCGGCCCACATGAAGGGCCACAGAAGGATGCCTACCAGGAAGCCGATGCCGCGCCCGACCCACTGGAACAGGCGAGTGAAGAAATTCACGATCGGATCAAGCATGGTGCTCCCTCGTCATCCGCCTGGTCGCTCGGCCAGCCCGTAGAGGCGAGCACGAAAACCCGTCTTGTCCTTGAGATATGTGGTTTTGAGCATATCGACAACATGGGCGCGCCAGCCGGGTGAGAAGCCGTCCCAGTCGCGATAGAAGCCCTGCTTGTTGAATATGTAGCGCGAGACGAAATCGAACGGCACGAAATCGGAGATCAGCCGGTTTGTCAGCCAGGCATCCGGATGGTCCGGCCGGGCGCGCGCCACCAGAAAGCGCTGTCGGGGTGGTACTTCATCGATCTTCAACTGCCCGAATTGGTTGATCTCGCGCTTGGCGGCGTTGAGAAACGGGAAATTGCCGTCCTTTGCAATCAGGTCGGCATGGCTGTGAATCCATGTCTGCAGCCAGACCTTGTCCACCTCGGAAAGATTGCGCTGAGGGTCGGCATCCCGGATGAGACTGCGTACCACCATTTCGGCGCGATGCTCCAGGTAGCCGGATTGCTCTATCCAGGACGCGCGCGGCAGTTCGATGCGCCCCGTCGCCGCCAGGAACCTGAACACCGCTTCGGCGTCCCGGATGGAAAGATAGCTCACCTGCCATGGGCGCGAGCGGCGAAAGCCCGGTGCGGCCGGATCGGAGATGACCGTGGTCACGTCCGGGTCGATGAAGACATACAGACCGCCGAAGTGCGACGTCCAGTAAGCATTATGGCGGAAGATCACCCGATCGGGGACCAGAGCGTTCTCGCGTATGTCTCCGCATATCTTGGCTAGTTCCACCATGCGGTTCAGCATCGTGTCATCGCGCCAGGCGTCAGGCTCCTGCTTCAACCGGTCGACCAGCTTGCCCAGCTCGGCGGCTTTCCCGAGAACGTCCTCGGCCGACAGGACCTTGAACTCGACCTGGTTGATGGAAAGCAGGTCCTCGATATCCTCCACTTTCGATACGGAGTCCTCGATCTCGCCGTAGATGACGTCCTTGATCGTGAGCGCGTCGATGGCGCGCCGGTTGGCGCTCATGAACTCGAACATCAGTTGCGAGGTATTCGAGAACGCCGTGTGGACCACCGGCAGGTCGATCTGTGACGGCGTGAGGATGATGAAGCGGCGATTGATTCCGTTCGGATCCAGATAGCTCGCATCGCCACATTCTTCCGCGATCTCCGGCGAAAAGCCGGTGCGGTCGATCTGGAAACGCGGCAGGGTCGTCGGGGTCAAGCCAAAGGCTACGAGCGCCTTGTTGTAGCGTTCGATAAGATGAGGCTGATCTATGGTCAGAAGACGCCCATAGATCAGTTCGTTCTGCCGCAGGAGAGGACGGCTGGCGCTCATCTTCCCTCTTCCAATCCACGGGGGAGCGGGGAGCTAGGCATTCCACAACCCCTTCGCCTTCAATTCCTCCACCTCTCTCGCAGCCCGCTCGCGTAGCCTTGCGTCGCGCAGTATTTTCTGCACGGCAGCATCGTCGGAACGATCAGAATAACGGAACTCTGAATCGGCGTATCGGTTGATCTCCTGCATGACCATGTCCATGTCGAAGGGCCCCCGCAGCTCCTCGATCATCGCCTTCTTTTCATCGTAGGACTTGTGCAGGAAGATTTCGGGGTTCTCGAACCATTCGTCGGGCAGTTCTATATCCATGGCCCGCATCTTGATCGCGTCCGTGACGTTCTTGATGGCGCGGCCGGTAAAGCGTGGCTCCGCTTCCTTGATCATGTGGAGGTAGCGGCCGATATCGGCCATGGTTCGGGGCTGGCCGATCTCCTTCATGAACCGCTCATAGACCTTCTTCAGCCCGTCTTCCTGCGGCCTGGAATGTTTCTCGTAGGCGGCGCTCACCGCGCGCTGGATTTCCTGCGCGGCATAGAGCTTGTGATCGCCCAGGGGGATCTGATGGTTCTTTCCGGCGAGCAGCACGAAAATATCGATGTAGTCGTCGAGTGTCTGCGGGCCATCCACCAGCCAGCGGGCGCCGGCGCGCTGGCGCAGGGCGTCGTCCACATTCTCCGGATAGTTGGAAAACATGCCGAAGGAGCAGTTGCCGCGCACCACTGTCGATGCGCCGGCGAAGGCATCCATCAGAACGCCGGTGATCTCCTGCTGCCCCGCCGAGGCCCTGTCGTCCGATCGTCTGGCCGCCACCTGGTCGATATCGTCGATGGTGCCGAAGCCGATGGCGCGAGGGTTGAGCACGTTCTCTATGAACTGTCGGCAGTTCTGGCCGGACTTGCCCTGGTAGGACGAGATCTGATCGACGCCGAAATTCTCGTAGACGAAGGGATAGCCGGCCACCTTGCAGTAATTGTCGAGCAGGCCGGCAATCATCTGGATGAGCGTCGTCTTGCCGGTGCCCGGTGCGCCGTCGCCTATGAATGTGAAAAGAAAGCCGCCCAGTTCCACGAAAGGGTTGAGCTGCCGGTCGAAATCATAGGCCATCAGCATCTTGGCGAGTTTCAGCGCCTGATACTTGGCGATGTGGTTGCCGACGACCTCCTCCGGCTTCTTGAAGGTCATGGTCAGCGGCTTTGACTTCCTGCCCGGCGCTACGTCGAAGCCGTCCAGAGTGAAGTCATCCGCGTCGATGCGGATATGCATGTTTTCGAAGGCTCCCAGCGCGCCGTCGAAGCGCGATTTGCGCTGGAGCAGGCCGTCGAGGGCAATACGGGCAAAGGCGCGGGCGCGCGTCGTGAGGTCCGCGTCGTCTTTAGCCCCGGCAAGGGTCGCGTCCAGTCCGGCAATGAGCGCCTTGACTGCGTCCTGCGGGGTGTCGAAGAGGAAATCCGGTTCCGCCACGTCGTTCGGCGCCTCTCCGTCGGCGTCGATCAGTTGCAGCAGGTAAGCGGCGAAGGTGAAAGCGGCGATGTAGCCGGAAGCCGAAAGCAGCTTCTTGAAGGCCGTGGCCTCATCGCCCTGCAGGGGCGCGCGCGCATTCTTCGCCTGAAGAGTTTCCAGCTCCGTGCCCTGGGCGAAGGTCTCGGTCAGGGCAAGCGCAATCTGTACCCCACGCCGCGCGCGGAAGAGCAGGGTGTGCTGCGGAATGGTCAGCAATTGGTCGTCGGGGTGCACCGACTGGACAGTTTTGGTCAGTTCCACTTCGCGCGTGCGGCGTACCGAGCCCACCGAGACAGTCGAGACGAAGCGTCGGCCCGTACCCGCAAGAGAGGTTCCAGATTGGCGGGCCGGGTCCTCCAACACCACCACCCGCGTTATGAAGCTCTGAGCCGTGGCACGATGCTTCTCGATTGCCGCTTCGGGAATTGTGGTCAGGCCGGTGTCCATCGTCATCGTCCCTGCGGTTTCGTCAGTATGGGGGGAGGGAGCCGTCCGTCATCATACATCGCTGATTACCTGCCCATTCGACAGGATGTGCACCTTGTATCCCGCAAATGTCTTCTGCGCCTCACCGGCGGCATAGAGCGCCTGGTAGGCTTCATGCGGAACCAGGGCATGCTTCTCGTAGGCAGACACTCCCTGGCGCGTAGCCTCCAGATCGTCAGTGTCGATGTGGAATTCTTCCTGCGGGGGCTGGCTCGACCACAGGCCCCGGCGACCGGGCTTTTCGCCCTTGGAGTAGACTTCCTGGATCGTCCAGGTCAGCAGCCAGGCATTCTCCGGACTGCGCACCCTGGACAGTATTTCCGCTACGGTCGAGTTGTTTTCGGTGATGCCCGCGGAATAGAAAGGCCCGAGAACGATCCGGCGCAGCTGCTTGGGATGCAGGTCCGGGAAATCCTTGTCGAGATTCATGGCGATGGTGAGCGGCGCCAGTGAATAGGCCGAGTTCTTCTCCGTGAAGTCGTCGAAGCGATGGGCGAGTTCCGGATTGAGCAGGCCGTCCACCGGCAGGGGAATTTCGACCTTGTCATTCAGCCTGCCGTGGGGATCGACGAGTTGACGCACCATGGAATCGGACGAATCCTCGACGGTCACCATATAGACCAGGGGCAGGTCGGCGGTGCCATCGAAACTGGCCCAGTGGACCAGGTAGTAGGGACGCATCGTCTTGGGGTTTACCGAAACCTTTGCCGTCTGCGCCAGCGTAAACGGGCCGAAAGTGTTTCCGCTCCTCACCTCCTCCAGGTAGAGTCGCTCGGCCATGGATTTCTGCAGAGCCGACGGGAAAGCCTTGTGGCGCAGGATGAAGTCCGCCATTTCTTCACGCAACTCGTCGGGCTTGGGAATGTTGGCGAGCCTCTGGTCCGCCTGGCGCCGGTCATTCTCCAGTTCGAGAACGTTCTGGAAGACCGGAAAGCCGCTTTCCGAGCGCGAGATGCGGAACTTGTCCATGAAGCTCAGCCGGTTGCGCCAGCAGGCGAATGAGCGTGTGAGGCGGTCTATGTATTCGGCGAGGATGCCGGCAACGATGCCGTGCCGGTAGAGTGGCGAGCGGTCGTTGCGCATGAAGATTTCGAGGCCGGCAAGCGCCGCCGTAATGGCTGCGAAATAGCGTTCGGCGGGGTCGTCGGCGGAGGTCATTCGGCGTTGCAGCTCTAAGAGCGCACGTAGTCCGCGGCATTGTGCTTGCGCAGGACCTCCTCGAAGCGGCGGGCGAAGGCCTCGTCCGCAAGCTTTTTGCGACGCTGGATGTCCGCCGTTGCAACCATGTTCTTCTCGTGCAGTTCGAGAAGATCACCGATGTGTTTCTGGGCGGCGGCGCCGATGCCTGCCATGGTCTCCTCGGCGGTGGTGTCGACCTGGCTGCCCAAGGTGTTGATCTTGTGCGCCACATCCTGCTGTGCGGCCGTCTTGAGGGAGTCCTCCAGGGCCTTGTAGAGCACGATGCGCTGCTCGGTGTCGATGGTCAGCTTGTTGATCAGCGTGTTCTGCGCGGCGATCTGGTTGTTGAGTGAATCGACGAAGGTCTGGAACATGGAGGTGTAGCGTTCCAGCGTCTGGCTCTCGGCCAGAAGCTCCTGCTCCTTGGCCTGCATCTCATTGTATTCGGTCGCCATCTTCGAGCGCTCGCCCTCAAGCCGGGTGCGCTCGTTCTGGTTGGTGGATGAGGCGATCTTGTTTTCGATGTCGAGCAGCAGCGGGTTCAGTTCCTCGATCCGTTTCTGCACGCCAGTCAGATTTTCAATCGTCGCCTTTCTGCGCTCGATCACCTGCGCCAGGCTTGCCTCGGAGGTTTTGTAGCGCTGGTCGAGAATGGCCTTCTGGGCCTTGAGAATTCCGACGATGGTGTCGGACTTGGCCAGCAGTTCTTGCAGGTTGCCGGCGAGCGACATGTTGCGCACCCGCTCGGAACGCATCCGCTGCTGGCGCTGCCTGGAGAAGATGCCGACAAGCTTCTCCCAGCCGGTGTAATTCTTCATCGATTCGAATTCGGCACCGAAAACGTTGGTGGCGTCCTCCAGGCCGATAATCAGATCGGCAATGTTGGCCTCCATCGTCTTCTGCTGCCTGAGCACGTCCTCGATGCGGGCGTTCTCTATGTCGAAATCGGCATCGCCGATTGTCCGGTCGGCCTTGGCGAGCGTGTCGAGAACCGTACCGGACTGCTCGATCTTGGAGCGCATTTCCTCCATGACCTGCTTGGTCTTGGCAATCTCGGCATCGAAATTCTGCAACGTCGCCATGGGAACCTCTCCGTCAGTTCAGACCGCGCGCGGCGCGAGCGGCGAATATATGTACCGCTGGCCCGGAAGGAAAGGCAGAAGAATGGCAGGAATACGCCGGCCCGGTCTTCGAATTCCTTGCGGCGCGCTGGCCACTGAAGACCGGGTCTGCGCTGAAAGGTCAACCTTGCGCTGTGGTTGATCCGGCGTTGGCAACAGGCCTGCGCGCCGCCGTTGGACGAGGTTTCTTGGCGGGGGCGGCGATCAATCCTTCCCGCACGGCAAGCTTGCGTGCCGCCTTGCGCATGCGGCGGACCGCCTCGCTCTTTTCGCGGGCGCGTCGCTCGGATGGTTTCTCATAGGCGCGCCGCGCCTTCATTTCCCGGAAAATGCCTTCACGCTGGAGTTTCTTCTTGAGTGCTCTGATGGCCTGCTCGACATTGTTATCGCGTACAAGTACCCGCAATGGTCTCGTTCTCCTTTGATCTGGTTGAAATGGGTAGAAAGAAAATCGGCCGCCAATTGGCGGCCGCAGCCAATACCCTTGCGCAGGCTCATATAGGTACGAGTCGGGCAACTTTCACGACTTGACGGATTTATCTCGTAAACGCAATGGCTTGGGCGCTTGTCACCTGTTCAGCGTTTGGCGAAGCCGATCAGATCTTCGGGTCTGGAACGCCCCATTTCATCCTCCCAGTGGCGGCGGCACAGAGAGACGTAAATGTCCTTGCCGATTGCCACCTGTTCGCCCTGGCGGACTACCTTCCCGTCCGGTCCGAGCCGGACCACCATGGTCGCCTTGCGGCCGCAGCGACAGATGGTGCGCACCTCGCGCAACTCATCCGCTATGGCAAGCAACGCGCGCGAACCGGAAAACAGGTTGCCCTGGAAGTCGGTACGCAGGCCGTAGCACATGACCGGAATGTGCAGCCGGTCGGCGACGCGTGCGAGCTGCCAGACCTGCTCTTCCTCCAGGAACTGCGCCTCGTCCACAAAGACGCAATGGACGGT
>SMEK01000252.1_pt1 | contig 38423 bp, 32 predicted proteins | sample 2456371 | NCBI WGS metagenome assembly SMEK01 (sample SAMN10132590, study PRJNA489261) | soil metagenome | isolation source: day1 antibiotic-loamy sand soil ammended with composted manure from dairy... | place: USA | collected 2015-04-01
AAAGACAAATCCCAACTCAAATGAAGCATTTGAGTTGGGGTTTGTCGACAGTCTGAAGCAACTTTTTTTAAAGTTGCTTTTTTGAATGACAAGGAAAAGTCTGAGGAAAACAGAAATTTATGTAGAAAAAGAATTTATTTTTAATATAAGAATATGCTATAATAAAAAACGGTCAACATTATAGTATTTTTTTAAATTGTACCCAATTATATATTACTAAATAAAAAAAGTGAAGTCAAGTGTTTTTTGCAAAAGTGAGAAGGGGTGTTTTAATGGCGGATCACGAACAAATTATAGAAAAAGAACAAGTGCGAGTGAATAAGGTAATCGATAGCATAGAAAAACAGATGGAAAAGCTAAAAAGTAAAACAGGGAACTTAAAAAAAGATATTGTTTCCCTTAGAAAATCCTTTTGGGATGATGTCACTGTTAATATTGACGATCCTGATGATGTCATTGAAACTCACGCCAGTATAAAACAACAAGCGGAGTTGCTTGGTGAGAGGGAACGTAGCCATGGGCAATTTCATAAACAATATAAAAATTTGCAAAGACTAAAATCTTCACCTTATTTCGGTAGAATTGACTTTGTAGAAGAGGGTGAAAAAAAAGCAGAACAAATATATATTGGCTTATTTTCCTTAATGGATGAGGATGGTGAAAATTTCCTTATATATGATTGGCGAGCACCTATTGCTCGTATGTATTATGATTATGCCCCAGGACCTGCTCAATATGAAACGATGGATAGTATAATTAAAGGTGAAATTGAATTAAAACGGCAATATATGATTCGTAATGGAAGAATAAAAGGAATGTTTGATACAACTATAACGATTGGTGACGAAATTCTCCAAGCTGTTTTAAGTGGCCAAGCGGATAACCATATGAAAAATATTGTAGCTACGATTCAAAAAGAACAAAATGCTATTATCCGCAATAATAAGAAGAAATATATAGTTGTCCAAGGTGCAGCAGGAAGTGGGAAAACATCAGCAGCGATGCAGCGGGTAGCTTACCTTCTTTATCGATATCGTGAGACATTAAAGGCTGAAAATATTTTATTATTTTCTCCAAACCAAATGTTTAACAGTTATGTTAGTACGGTGTTACCAGAACTCGGGGAAGATAATATGGAACAAAGTACGTTTTACCAATATTTGCAGCAACGTTTAAATATCGATATAGAAAATCCATACACCCAAATAGAATATGTTCTTAGTGCCAAGCAAGATCAAGCATATGATATCCGAAAAAAATCAATTCAGTTTAAAGCAAGTTTAGCTTATAAAAAAATCATTGATCATTATGTTAAAGATTTACTTACTACAGGAATGTTATTTAAAAATATTCGTTTTCGAGGAGAACTCTTAATAAGTAAAAAGGAAATATATGATTATTTTTATAGTTTAAAACAAATTTCTTCCATTCCTAATCGTATTAGTCTTGTAAAAGAATGGTTATTAGACAAGTTAAAAGTGGTAGAGAAAAATGAGCGATCAAAAGAGTGGGTAGAAGAGGAGCGAGAATTACTCAATAAAGATGATTATTTAAAAATTTATCGGAAGCTACAAAAACAAAAACGGTTTACTGAAGATACTTTTGATGATTTTGCACGGGAAGAACAACTTCTTGCAGGTTGGGTGGTAAAAAGAAGATTAAAACCGTTACGAGATAAAATAGCAAATCTAGTCTTTATTGACATTATCGGGTTATATAGGAAATTTTTTTCTTGGGCACAATTGAAGTTAGTGGATCTAAAACTACCAGATGAATGGATGGAGATCAAAAAGCTGACATTGGCACGGTTAGCGACAGGCGAACTCCTTTTTGAGGATGCGACCCCCTTCCTTTATTTAAAAGATAAAATAGAAGGAAAACATACTTATAATTCAATTCGTCATTTATTTATTGATGAAGCACAAGATTATTCACCGTTTCAACTGAGTTATTTAAAAGAAATTTTCCCTAATAGCAGAATGACAATTTTAGGGGATATGAACCAATCGATTTTTACCCATTCTATTCATAATGAGCATGCATTTGCAAAGTCGGAACATTTATTTCCGGAGGAAGAACTGGAAAGAATTGTTTTAACAAAAAGTTATCGTTCAACAAAACAAATAGTAGAATTTACAGAAGAAATGCTTACGGCTAATCATAAAATAGAGCCATTCAATAGGGAAGGTGAAGTTCCTACACTATCAATTGTTCCGAATAAGAGTAAACTTCATGAGAATATTATTAAAAAAGTAACAGACTTACAAAATAAAGGGTTTGAAACGGTTGCAATTATATGCAAAACAGCAATGGAATCACATGAAGCGTATGAAATGTTAAAAGAGGAATTACATTTACGACTAATTCGAAAAGAAACCTCTTCCTTTGAGAAAGGAGTTTTAATAATTCCTAGTTATTTGGCAAAAGGAATCGAGTTTGATGCAGTAATAATTTATAATTGTGCTAATGATGTTTATGATCATGAAGATGAACGAACATTATTTTACACAGCATGTACACGGGCGATGCATGAATTGCATTTATATTCTGTTGGAAGTCCAAATCAATTTGTGCAGAAGGTTGATAAATCAAAATATAAATTAATCAATAATTTATAAATTGACCAGACTAATGTCTGGTTTTTTTTGTTTTTTACAAAAGAAATGGGTGTAATTACGTTTTTTTTGATTAATTAAAGAAAAACATTTAATGAATTCCATGTTATGTGCGAAATTCCTAGTTTTTTGTGCGAAACTCAAGAAAATCGTGCTAAAAACGTGAAAAAATGTGCGAAAATGAAAAAAATCGTGCGAAATCCGAAAAAATTGTGCGGTTTCTCCATACTTTGTGCGAAATCGAGTTTAAGTTCACGAAGAAAAAAAGTCGTTGAATAATTATAAAACGTATTGTATTTTTATACATAATTAGGTATAATTATTCAACATAAAGAGATTAGGAGTTGATTCTGTGAAGGTCGGTATCGTTGGTGCCAATGGATATAGTGGGATTGAATTAATTCGTTTACTGCAACATCACCCTTATACAGACTTAACGAAAATGATTTCTCATTCAACTAGTGGCAAAAATATCTTAGAGCTATATCCCCATTTAGAGAATTTTGTAGATATGTCTCTTGAACATGTTGATATTGAAGAGATTGCGAGAGAAGTAGATTTAGTATTTTTTGCTACGCCTGCAGGTGTTACAAAAGATTTAATCCCAGACTTTTTAGAAAAAGGTGTAACATGTATTGATGTATCTGGCGATTTTCGACTAAAAAAACCTGAAGATTATAAACAATGGTATAAAAAGTCACCTGCAAATGATCAATATTTACAAGAGTCGGTTTATGGATTACCGGAATTGAACCGCCATAAAATCAAAGAAGCTAAATTAATTGCCAACCCTGGTTGTTTTCCTACAGCAACTTTACTTGGTTTAATTCCGGTATTACAACACAAAGTAATTGACCTGTATTCTATCCATATTGACGCTAAAACAGGAGTATCTGGCGCAGGTAGAAATGTGAATGTCGCCAACTTATTTACAGAAGTTAATGAAAATATAAAAGCCTATAAAGTTGGTCGCCATCAACATATTCCAGAAATAGAACAAGTTATTCGTGAAATAAGTGGCGAAGAAGCTCCAATATCATTTGTTACGCACTTAATTCCGATAAACCGAGGGATCATGAGCACAATTTATTGCGATTTAATCCATAATCTATCTATTGAGGAAATTTATCAATTATACAAAGAAATGTATAAAAATGAACCATTTATTCGTATACGTCAAGTCGGGCAATACCCAACTACAAAGGAAATTTTCGGTAGCAATTTTTGTGATATCGGTCTTTATGTTGATGAAAGGACGAATAGACTTATCATTATTTCTGTAATCGATAACTTAGTTAAAGGTGCATCTGGTCAGGCAATCCAAAATATGAATATTCTTGCGGGTTGGGAAGAAACAACGGGTTTAATGAATGTTCCTCTATACCCATAAAATTGGAGGTTAAAAGAGTATGAACAAACAATTAGTTCAAACGAAACAAGTCGTGACACTAAAAAATGGCAGTATTACAACACCGAAGGGTTATTATGCAGGTGGATTACATTGTGGAATAAAACGAAAACGTCTTGACCTTGGCTGGCTATTTTCTGAGGTTCCTGCAACAGTAGCAGCAGTGTATACAACAAACCAAATTCAAGCAGCTCCATTACTTGTGACTAAGGAAAGTATTAAAATTTCAGGGAAAATTCAAGGTGTTATTGTTAACTCCGGGATCGCAAATGCTTGTACGGGTGATGAAGGATATAAAAATGCGCTATTTATGCGGAAATTATTTGCAGATCGCATTGGAGTAGATGAACATCTTGTTGCTGTGAGTTCCACAGGTATCATTGGTGAACAGCTACCGATGCAAAAATTGGAGGACGGTATTAATCAAATTCATCATTTAGATAATGATGTGGATTGTTTTGAAAAGGCCATTTTAACGACGGACACGACACAAAAAAAGGCTTGTGTTCAATTAAAGATCGATGGAAAAACAATTACCATTGCTGGTTGTGCAAAGGGTTCAGGTATGATTCATCCGAATATGGCAACAATGTTAGGATTTATTACGACAGATGCCAACATAAGTCAAGAGGCATTAAATATTGCTTTAAAGCAATCGGTTAATCAAACGTTTAATATGATTACTGTTGATGGAGATACAAGTACTAATGATATGGTCGTATTCCTTGCTAACGGTTTAGCAGGTAATCCTAAATTAACTCAACATCATGCTGAATGGGACACTTTTCTTTCTGGTGTGTATCTAGTATGTGAATCGTTGGCAAAGCAAATTGCGAAAGACGGAGAAGGTGCAACAAAACTAATTGAAGTAAAAGTCAAGGGATGTAATACGAGTGCTGATGCAGGAAAAATTGCCAAATCAATTATTGGATCCAACCTGGTTAAAACGGCCATGTTTGGTGAGGATCCGAACTGGGGAAGAATCGTTGCCGCGATTGGGTATAGTGGTGTTCAACTTAATTCCAATTCAATTGATGTATATATCGGCGAACAACGGGTCGTAAAGAATGGATTACCTGAAACTTACTCTGAAGAAAACGTTACGACCTATTTAAAAGAAAATGAGGAAATTCAGATTATTGTAGACTTACACGATGGTAAAAGTAATGCTACAGCTTGGGGATGTGATTTAACCTATGATTATGTAAAGATTAATGCGATGTATCGGACATAAAGGGGTGTAAATGATGACCTATTTAGTCATAAAATGTGGTGGTAGTGTTTTGGACAATATTCATCCGTCTTTGTATGAAAATATCGTTAAAATTCAAAATCAAGGTATTCAACCCGTTGTTGTTCATGGTGGAGGTCCGACAATATCAAATTTACTTAATAAACTTAATATAAAGACGAAGTTTGTTGACGGGCTGCGGGTAACTGATGAAAAAGTTTTGAATATAGCCGAAATGGTACTATCTGGTTCAATGAACAAGGCTATTGTTCGAAATCTACAAATTGCTGGTGGGAAAGCAATTGGTGTGAGTGGGATTGATGGAAAACTTTTAGTAGCATCACCACTGCAAAGCAATCATAAGCTAGGTTATGTCGGAAAGGTAGATGAAGTAAATGTTGAATTTTTGCAATGTTTGATTGATTCGAAACTTATACCTGTGATTTCTCCCATTGCCATTGATGGTAAAGGACAGCGGTGGAATATAAATGCAGATATGGTAGCGGCTGCGGTTGCGAAAAAATTTAATGCAAAACTGTGTTTAATCACAAATGTTTCTGGAGTTATACAGGATGACCGTTTATTAAATGATCTGACACCGACACAAATCCAGAGATTGATAGAATGCGGGATTATTACAGGCGGAATGGTTCCGAAAGTTACAGCCGCAATCGAATGTCTTGAAGAAGGTATTGATGAGGTCGTTATTTTGAATGGCTTAGAAGAAAATGCAATTCTTTCTTATGTAAAAGGGCTACCAATTGGTACAACGATATCAAATAAAGATTTTATATCAAGTAGGTGAAAATATGGTAATGTTACAGACTAGCCATATAATGAACACATATCAGCGTTATTCTTTAAATCTTGTAAAAGGAAAAGGTGCGTATGTTTGGGATGATAAAGGTGAAAAATATTTAGATTTTACTTCTGGAATAGCGGTTTGTAATTTAGGCCATGTACCAGAAGGTGTAAAAAAAGCGGTACAAGAGCAACTAGAACAGCTTTGGCACTGTTCAAATCTTTTTTTGATTCAAAGTCAAGAAAAGTTGGCAATGAAGCTTTGCGAAAATAGTTGCTTTGATGAAGTATTTTTTTGTAACAGTGGGGCTGAAGCGAATGAAGCAGCGATAAAACTTGCAAGAAAGTATGCATTTGATCACAACAAATTGCCACATATCGTCAGTTTCAAACAATCATTTCATGGAAGGACCATGGCAACACTTTCGGCAACCGGTCAAGAAAAAATCCAGAAAGGTTTCCATCCTTTAGTATCAGGATTTTCATATTTAAACTATAACGATTATGTAAATTTAAATAAATTAATAGATATGAAACCTTGTGCGGTCATTTTAGAATTAGTCCAAGGTGAAGGTGGAGTCATTCCAGCGAAACAAGAGTGGATAGAAAAACTTACATCTATTTGTAAAAAAGAAGAGATTCTAATCATCGTTGATGAAGTACAAACGGGAATGGGGAGAACTGGAAAACTATTTGCCTATGAATATTATAATTTTGAACCGGATATGGTTACTTTAGCAAAAGGACTGGGTTCAGGATTTCCAATTGGAGCGATGCTTGCAAAAAAAGAAGTAGCACAACATTTTACCCCCGGTACCCATGGAAGTACTTTTGGAGGAAATCCACTCGCTGCCACAGCTGGTCTGGAAACGGTCAAAGAATTAGTTGGAACGAATGTGCTACATTCAGCACAAGAGATGAGTTTCATTCTTAAATCCAAGTTAGAACAACTGAAAGAGAACTTCACATTTATTAAAGATGTTCGTGGATTGGGGCTCATGATTGGGATCGAAATTGACGGCGATCCAAGCGGAATTGTTCAGTTAGCCCTTGAAGAAAAGCTCCTCATTTTAACAGCAGGTAATAATACCATTCGTTTACTTCCTCCGCTTACGATAACGGAAAATGAGATTGAGAGGTTTTTTGAAGTGTTTCAACATGTATTAAATCAATACAAAGATACAGATAGTGGCATAATTCGGAGGTGAAGAAGTTGACTACAGGTTACATTATTTTGGAAACGGGTGAAATTTTTTCGGGGAAGCTGATAGGAAAAGTAAAAAGAAGTGCTGGTGAAATTGTCTTTAATACAAGTATGACAGGTCATCAACATATATTAACAAACCCTTCGTATACAGGCCAAATTATCGTTTTTTCTTATCCGGTCATTGGAGGTTACCGAATTCGAAGCAAAGAAAACAAGACTAAAAAAATATACGCCCAAGGTGTGGTAATAAAGGAAATTTGTAATGTACCATCCTATGATCCTTTGGCCATTTCAATGGAATCTGTTTTAGAAAAGGATAATATACCTTGTTTGACTGAAGTTGATACACGTGCACTAATAAAAACAATTCGTAAAAGAGGTACAGTAAAGGCAGTTATTTCTGATGATATGAACGATAAACCGGAAACAAATACCTCCTTCAAACCAGTAAACAAAGTTTCAACAAAAACAGTTATTCAATATACGAACGATGTTAATGCTCCTCATATCGTAATTGTCGATTTCGGTGTTGAACAAGAGATTGTTCAATATTTTATAAATGCAAATTGTCGAGTAACACTTGTTCCTTATGATTATTCTTTTGAAAACATTTTACAGCTAAAGCCAGATGGCATCGTGTTAAGCAATGGACCAGGTGATCCGATGGACTTAATTGATGAAATTGAAAAAATTTATAAATTATCAACGTTGTTCCCTACTTTAGGTATTTCTTTAGGTCATCAGCTTGTAGCACTCGCTTATGGCGCAAAAACAGAAGCTTTACCTTTTGGGCACCGTGGAGGTAATTACCCAGTTAAAGATTTACGCACCGGCAAAGTATATATCACGACACAAAATCATGGGTATACCGTTATTGATCAAACGATTGATCGAAATGAATTTAATATTTCATACCAAAATGTGAATGATGGATCAATAGAAGGAATTGAACATAAGCAAAAGCCAATTCAAACCGTTCAATTTTATCCAGATACTGTTTTCCCTTCTCAAATGGAGACAGGGCATATATTTCATTCGTTTTTGGAAACAGTTAATAAAAATACAGGGGTAATGTCATATGCCGTTAAATAAAAAAATTAAAAAAGTACTCGTTATTGGTTCAGGTCCGATCGTAATTGGGCAGGCTGCAGAATTTGATTATGCAGGTACACAAGGTTGTTTAGCATTGAAGGAAGAAGGAATTGAAGTTGTACTTTTAAATAATAATCCAGCAACGATTATGACTGATGAACATATTGCTGACAAAGTATATCTTGAACCGATGACAGTGGATGTGGTGGAAAAAATTATTAAAAACGAACAACCGGATGGCATTATAGGTACATTAGGTGGTCAAACCGGACTCAATCTAACTGTTCAACTTGAAGAGGCAGGACTTTTAAATAAATATAATGTGGAAGTTTTAGGTACAGCAGTCGAGGCAATTCAAAAAGGGGAAGATCGTGATAAATTCAAAAAATTAATGTTAGAAATTGGTGAACCGATTCCTGAATCCAAAATTGTTGTTACTGTTGAAGAAGGTATTAACTTTGTTCGCTCGATTGGTTTCCCTATCATTGTTCGCCCGGCCTATACCCTTGGTGGTGAAGGAGGTGGCTTTGCTGAAAACGAAGAAGAACTTGTAGAGCTTTTAAAAAAGGGATTAACCTTAAGTCCAATTCATCAAGTACTAGTAGAAAAAAGTATAAAGGGTTGGAAAGAAATCGAATTTGAAGTCATTCGCGATGGGAATGATACGTGCATCATTGTGTGCAATATGGAAAATATTGATCCGGTTGGTGTCCATACTGGTGATTCGATTGTAGTTGCACCAAGTCAGACGATAACCGATGAACAATATCATATTTTACGTAATGCTTCTTTAAAAGTTATTCGTTCCTTAGGTGTTATTGGTGGTTGTAACATTCAGTTCGCGTTAAACCCGGAAACAAATGAATATTATATCATCGAAGTTAATCCACGCTTAAGCCGTTCAAGTGCTTTAGCATCAAAAGCAACAGGTTACCCAATTGCTCGAATTGCAACTAAATGTGCCCTCGGTTACCAATTAGAAGAAATTATCAACCCTGTAACGGGAACAACTTATGCTTCCTTTGAGCCAGCAGTGGATTATGTTGTAATGAAACTACCTCGTTTTCCGTTTGATAAATTTCCAGAAGTGGATACTAAATTGGGAACGCAAATGAAAGCAACGGGTGAAGTTATGTCAATCGATCGTTCGTTTGAAGGGGCATTAAATAAGGCTTTACGTTCCCTGGAATATAAGGTAGATGGTTTATCTCATCCGCTTGTAAAAAAGATGAGTAAAGAACAATTGATTAGTGAACTTGAAGAAGCGACTGATTTACGACTATTTGTCATTGCTGAGTGCTTTCGCAGAGGAATGTCTATTGAGGAAGTTCAAAAAATCACAAAAGTAGATAGCTGGTTTTTATATAAAATTCAAGAACTGGTTATGTTTGAAAATAAGATTGAGAATTATGATGTTGACACCTTACCGAAAGATATCTTAATAAAAGCAAAACAACTAAATTTCGGAGATCGTTATTTAGCAAGTCTTCTTAATTGTACAGAACAAGAGGTTCGTAAAAAACGACTAAAAATGGGTCTTGTTCCTTCTTATAAACTTGTTGATACATGTGCTGGTGAATTTGATGCGGTAACACCATATTATTATTCGACGTGGCATGGCCAAGATGAAGTTGAATCGTCAAACAAAAAGAAAGTGTTAATCGTTGGTTCAGGTCCAATTCGTATCGGGCAAGGGATTGAATTTGATTATACATGTGTCCATGCAGTTATGGCATTAAAGGAATTCGGTTACGAGACCATTGTTGTAAACAATAATCCGGAGACGGTAAGTACAGATTACTCAATGTCTGATAAATTATATTTTGAACCAATTACGACAGAAGATATCCTACATATCGTATACAAAGAAAATGTGGACGGGGTTTTTTTACAATTCGGAGGCCAGACAGCAATTAATCTTGCTGCTGACTTAGAACTTGAGGGCGTTCATATTTTTGGAACAGCAACGAAAACGATTGATTTGTTAGAAGATCGAAAGCTATTTTATGAACTGTTAGACAGATTAGCTGTTCCACATATAGAGGGAAAAATTGCTTATTCGGAAGACGAATTAAAACGAAGTGCGATCCAGTTAGGTTATCCGGTTCTTGTTCGTCCTTCTTACGTGATCGGTGGGCAGTCGATGAAAGTCCTTTACACAGAAGAAGAATTAGATGAATATGTGAAAACTATTATGAATACAGAAAAAAGAACGTGGCCGATATTAGTGGATCAATTTTTGCCTGGGTTGGAATGTGAATTAGATTGTATTTGTGATGGAAAGAACATTCTTATTGCAGGGATTTTTGAACATATAGAAAAGGCTGGGGTTCATTCAGGAGATAGTATCAGTATTTATCCAGCGAAATCAATAACAGGTGAACAAAAACAAGTCCTAACTGACTATGCGAAGAAGATCTGTTTAGAAGCAGGTATTATTGGTGTTGCAAATATGCAGTTTGTTATTCATAGAGAAAAAATTTATTGTTTAGAAGTAAACCCACGGGCATCGCGAACAGTTCCAATCTTAAGCAAAGTAACAGGGATACCGATTATTAAATGGGGAGTTGCGGCACAAATTGGAGAAGCATTACATGAAACAGGTTTAGTGAAGGAAGTACCATTTTACGCTGTTAAAGCACCAGTGTTCTCCTTTAATAAGTTAAAAAATGTTGACCCAAGTGTAGGACCGGAAATGAAATCGACAGGTGAAATACTAGGTATTGGACATACAATTCCAGAGGCATTCAAAAAAGTGGCAGGTAAAAGAGATGTTAAATATTCTAAATCGCTAACGGTTTTTTGCTCAGTCGCTGATCGAGATAAGGAATACCTTCTACGAATCTTAGAAGATATAAAAGAACCGTTACAAATTTTTGCAACAGAAGGAACAGCAGATTTTCTACGAAGAAATGGTTTGGCGACAACTGTTGTAAATCGACAAAAAAATCGCCTGGAACAGTTGTTAAAAGAAGTAAAAATTAATGTTGCTATTATTAGACCAACAAAAACTAGCCATAAAAAAACCTTCGGTAAATTTATGAGAGAGTTTTTCATGCGCCAAAATGTTCCTCTTTTTACTGCATTGGAAACTTTTGAAGCTTATCTTTATCAAGAAGATACGGTTGATTTTCGTGTAAAACCGATAAGTCATTATTTGCAGGATTATATTCAAATTTAAAAGGTGGTGTAAAGGTGACTGAATCGTTAATAAAAAACAAATATGATATCAATTTAAAAGGAAAGGATTTTTTATCATTAGCCGAACTTTCGAGTGATGAAATTTTATTTTTAATCGATGAAGCCATAAAACTGAAACAAATGCAAAAAAATGGTGAGCAACATCCGTTTTTAAAAGGAAAAGTACTAGGAATGATATTTGAAAAGTCATCAACACGAACCCGTGTATCTTTTGAAGTTGGGATGTATCAACTTGGAGGTCAGGCAATCTTTTTGAGTAATAGGGATATCCAACTTGGGCGAGGTGAAACGATTTACGATACTGCAAAAGTTTTATCTCGGTATGTAGATGGGCTTATGATTCGTACATTTGCTCATTCAACTGTTGAAGCATTTGCTAAATATTCATCTGTTCCTGTCATTAATGGGTTAACCGATTTACATCATCCAACACAAGTGTTAGCCGATTTGCAAACGATATATGAGCATAAAAGAAGGTTAGAAGGATTGAAAATGTGCTTTATTGGTGATGGAAACAACAATATGGCCCATTCTCTAATTGAAGGAGCAGTTAAAGTGGGAATGGACATTTCAATTGCAAGCCCCGAAGGTTTTATGCCAAATGAAGAAGTAGTAAAGAATGCACAAACTGTTGCAAACAACACGGGTTCAACAATTCAAATAAGTGTGGACCCGCAACAGATGATTGTAGGTGCTGATGTTGTTGTCACTGATGTTTTTACGAGCATGGGACAGGAGGATGAAACGGAAGAACGTTTACAGGTATTCACTCCTTATCAAGTAAATGATGAATTATGTAAGCATGCAAATAATGATTATATTTTTCTGCATTGTTTACCTGCGCACCGTGGAGAAGAAGTAACAGCTTCAATAATAGATGGTCCTCATTCAGTTGTTTTTGATGAAGCAGAAAATCGACTTCATGCTCAAAAAGCAATTTTAAAAAATTTATTGTAGCATTATTTATAAAAATACGGTAAAATGTATAAAAATACAAAATGTGGTTTATTTATACAAAGGGAGAGGATCACATGGTTAAAGAAAAAATTGTTTTAGCATATTCAGGTGGCTTAGATACATCTGTTTCAATTAAATGGTTACAAGAAAAGTATGGATATGATGTAATCGCGTTAGCTATCGATGTCGGTGGCGAAGGTAAAGATATGGAGAAAATTCGTCAAAAGGCTCTTAATGTAGGGGCGATTAAATCGATAACAATTGATGGAAAAGATTTACTCGCGAATGAATATATTTTGCCAAGTCTAAAAGCAAACGCATTATATGAAGGAAAATATCCATTATCCTCAGCACTTAGTCGTCCGTTAATTTCTAAGTTGCTCGTGCAAGTGGCAGAAGAAGAAGGAGCCGTTGCAGTAGCCCATGGCTGTACAGGAAAAGGAAACGATCAAGTTCGTTTTGAAGTCTCCATTCAAGCATTAAACCCTTCTTTACAAGTTATTGCACCTGTGCGTGAGTGGGGAATGAACCGCGAAGAGGAAATTGAATATGCAGAAAAACATGGAATTCCAATTCCAGTTGACTTAGATAATCCATTTTCCATCGATGCAAATATTTGGGGGAGGGCATGTGAGGCTGGTGTTTTAGAAAATCCTTGGAATGAAGCCCCAGAAGAAGCGTATGAATGGACGAATCCAGTCGAAAAAACACCCGATGAACCAGAATATGTTGAAATTGAATTTGAAAAAGGAGTTCCTGTTGCCTTGAACGGTCACCGGATGAATCTTGTCCAAATTATTGAAGTGTTAAATGAAAAGGCAGGATTACATGGTGTTGGTCGAATTGATCATATTGAAAATCGACTAGTTGGTATTAAATCAAGGGAAATTTATGAAAATCCAGCTGCTGTTGTGTTAATTAAGGCTCATAAAGAGTTAGAACTATTAACATTACCAAGGGAAGTAACTCAGTTTAAATCTTACATTGATGAAAAGTATGCTCAAATTATATATGACGGCCTATGGTATTCTCCTTTAAAGTCTGCCATTGATGCTTTTGTTGAAGAAACTCAAAAATCTGTTACAGGAACCATTAAAGTCAAACTTTTCAAAGGTCATTATACGGTTGTGGCAAGGAAATCTCCTGTTAGTCTATATAATGAACAATTGGCTACTTATTCAAAAGAAGATTTATTTGATCATAACGCTGCTGTTGGTTTTATTAAGTTATGGGGCTTACCAACAAAGGTATTTGCTGAAGTGCATAAAAATGAAGAAGCTGTAAAATTAAAATAAAGTTTCAATAGACGTGGAGGGCAAAGCATGAGTAAACTTTGGGGAGGACGTTTTACGAAGGAAACGAATAAATTAGTTGAAGAATTTACGGCATCAATTCAATTTGATCAAAAACTTGCATTAGAAGATATCGAAGGAAGCTTAGCCCATGTTGAAATGTTAGGTTCTTGCGGCATTATACATGAAGATGATGTTGAAACCATTAAAAAAGGATTACTAACGATAAAAGAAAAAATGAATGCTGGTGAAGTCGAATTTTCGATTGAAGATGAAGATATTCATATGAATATTGAACGGCTATTAATCGAAGAAATCGGTCCAGTTGGTGGAAAACTCCATACTGGACGAAGCAGGAATGATCAAGTTGCAACGGATATGCACCTATATCTTTTTAAGAAAACAAAGGAAATCATCCACATGCTTAAATCGGTGCAAAAAGCAATCGTTAAACAAGCAAAAGAGCATATTGAAACGGTTATGCCGGGATATACACACTTACAACGAGCTCAGCCGATTAGTCTTGGTCATCACCTCTTGGCTTACTTTTGGATGTTTGAAAGAGATAAAGAGCGATTGCATGACAGCTTAAAAAGGATTAATTGGTCACCATTAGGAGCTGGTGCACTAGCTGGAACAACTTTCCCGATTGACCGAAATCTAACAGCAAGTTTGCTAGGTTTTGACACGGTTTACCCAAATAGTTTAGATGCAGTAAGTGATCGTGACTTTATATTGGAGTTTTTATCCATATCGTCCATTTTAATGACCCATATATCGAGATTATCTGAGGAACTCGTCCTCTGGTCGAGTCAGGAGTTTGAGTTTATTGAATTAGATGATTCCTTTTGTACAGGTTCAAGTATAATGCCGCAAAAGAAAAATCCAGATGTGCCGGAGTTGTTACGTGGGAAAACCGGTCGTGTATATGGAAACTTGATCGGATTATTAACGGTATTAAAAGGTCTCCCTCTTGCCTATAATAAAGATTTACAAGAAGATAAAGAGGGAATGTTTGATACGGTAGAAACGTTGACAGGTTCATTAAAACTTTTAGCACCGATGATCGAAACTATGACGGTGAATAAAGAAAAAATGTATCAAGCTGTTCGCCAAGATTATTCCAATGCAACGGATCTTGCGGATTACTTAGTGAACAAAGGTCTACCATTCCGCCAGGCTCATGAGATTATCGGAAAAATTGTTCTTTATGCAATCGAAAAAAATAAGTATTTACTAGATTTAACATTTAAAGAGTATAAACAGTTTTGCGATTTATTTGAAGAGGATATTTACGCAGTTCTTACGCCGAAACATGTTGTAGAGGCTAGGAATAGCTATGGAGGAACTGCCTTTTCACAAGTAGAATTACAGCTGAAATTAGCAGAAAGCAAATTGAAAGATTGACCTGGCTTGTAAAGTGGGCGGTCCAATAAGTCATATAGCGGATATTTGCGACTACTCCAGCAAGAACAGCAAACGCTTTTGGCTGAAAACGTAAGCACCAGGTACACGAGTGAAAGCCCCTGCAAAGGTGCTTGTGTGCTTAAGGTGCTGAGGCCGCTCCACTGGATTTGTATCCCCAACCTACTTTCAAAAATCCCCAATAATCAGACTTTCTAGACTACCCCAATTTGATTTAAGAAAGGTTTTAAATTGTAGCATGAAAATTAGAAATAACAAACAATGTCTTATATAAATTGTTTTCATTAAAAATTTAAAGGGAAAAAATGGTGTTTCTTGTATAATCATCCTACATCCTGCACATTCTAAGGAAAAATAATGATGTTAAGGAGATGTAGGAATTGTTTTGCCAATTTCAAAAACTCATATCAATCCTATTGTCAGGAATCGTTGCTTTTATAGGAGGACCCATTGCATTAGCAGCAACTCCGACTGAAGTAGGGGATTCAGTCGAAATAAACGGTCAAATATGGAAAACAGCTCCGCAAGAGGCAAAAATTGGGAACAACGAGATCATAGAAAAGGGCAATCAAGAGTTTCAATTGACAAAAGAACAACTGGAAGAAATTGAAAAACTGGCAAGCGAATCACACAAGATTAGAAAACAAATGATTGATAAATATGTTGAATACGGAGTAATTTCGAAGGAACGCGGTGATAAAATCAAGGAAAGTATGGATAAACATTTTGAACGGATGAAAGAACATAATTTTACTCCATTTCTCCACAAAATTAAAAAAGCTAAAAATTGTAATTGTAAAGATAATAAATGAAAAAATCTAGGGTCTGAACCTTACCGTGGGAACACAGAATACAAATGACTTATACGGTGAATTCAGACCCTTATCCATTTTAAAAATAATTTATTTCCATTTTTTTTAAATACTGCTATGATTGTTTCGAGAAATGTCTAAAATTGGAGGAGAAAAATGGACAAGGATAAAATTTTTTCGGATGATTCACGCTTTAAAGTAGCGAAGAAGGAAGCTTGGATTGGTATTGGTTTAGTTTTATTTAATTTTATTTGGTGGTTTGCTTTTGCATATGGTCTTGGATCTCAATCCCCAGAAGAGTATACATATATCCTTGGTTTTCCAGCTTGGTTTTTTTATAGTTGTATTGTTAGTTTAATTGTTATGTCCATACTGGTTATAATTGTCGTTAAGTATTGCTTTAAAGAGGTAACTTTTGAAGAGGAAATAGATAAAGTAGATGAAGAGAAAGAAAAATCAATAGGATAAATAGTTTGTTATAGAGAGTGGGGTTTTTATGATGAATTGGGGAATTGTGTTGCCTCTTATAATATTCCTATTTATTATTTTTATTGTTGGGTTTTGGACGAATAAACATGTCAGGAATTCGGACTCATTTTTACAAGAGTATTTTTTAGGTAGTCGGAGTATGGGTGGATTTATTTTGGCGATGACGATGATGGCAACATATGGAAGTGCCAGTAGTTTTATAGGCGGACCAGGAATTGCTTATTCAACTGGACTTGGTTGGGTATTATTAGCAATGGCCCAACTTCCAACAGGTTATTTTGTCCTCACGGTTTTAGGAAAGAAATTTGCGATTGTATCAAGACAATATCGAGCAATTACATTAATTGACTTTTTGAAAAATCGTTATCATAGCGAATGGATTGGAATACTTGCAGCCATTAGTATTATCATCTTTTTATTTTCATCGATTGCTGCCCAATGGGTAGGAGGAGCACGCTTACTTGAATCGCTATTTCCTATTTCTTATCCAATCGCGTTAACGATATTTGCTTTTTCTGTTATGATCTATGTTATTATTGGTGGTTTTCGTGCCGTTGCTTTAACGGACACGATTTTAGGTACAATTATGTTTTTTGGAACGTTAATTTTACTCGTAGCCGTTATAAATGCTGGCGGCGGAATAAACAATATTATGGAAAAACTTATGGCCATTGATCCAGGGCTTGTAACTCCCTTTGGAGCAGACGGTAGCCTTTCAGCAAGTTATGTTTCCTCATATTGGATTCTTGTTGGGATAGGTGTTGTTGGTTTACCACAAATAGCTGTTCGTGCGATGTCTTATAAAAATTCAAGATCAATGCATCAAGCAATTATTATAACTACAGTATTTGTTGGAATCATTATGTTAGGGATGCATCTAGTCGGCGTATTTGCTCGAGCGGTTCATCCTAATATAGCCGTTGCTGACTCAGTGATGCCAACGATCACAATGGAAGTCTTACCACCTTTCTTCGCAGGTATTGTATTAGCTGCGCCAATGGCAGCAATCATGTCAACTGTTAATGCTTTGTTAATTATGGTAAGTTCAGCTGTTGTAAAAGATATTTATTTAAGTTACGTTAATCCTCAAGCACAGGATCAAAAGGTGAGAAGCATAAGTTATTTAGTAACAGCGATTTTAGGTGTAATTGTCTACTTAATGGCTTTAAGTCCTCCAGATTTCTTAATATGGTTAAATTTATTTTCTTTTGGAGGATTAGAGGCTGCCTTTATTTGGCCGGTTGTGTTGGGATTGTATTGGAAAAAGGGAAACAAATATGGTGCGATTAGCTCAATGATTGTAGGTGTGACTTCTTATATCTTATTCCATCAATTTTATCCGAATGCGTTAGGTATGCATACTGTTATCTTTCCTATTCTATTATCTTTTTTAGCATTTGTTGCTGTTAGTGTTATTACTCAGAAAAAGGAGCTCGTACATTCCATTTAAATTCCAGAAAAAATCACACGTTAAATTGAGAATATATTTTTTATATATCAAACGTTTGATCAAAAATTTTGTATTAGTAATTAGGATTCAATTAAACAAGCGTTTGATTAATCATAGGATTCAATATGTAGAAATACGTTAAAAGGAATAGGCCATGACCTATTCCTTGTTTTGTTTAAATTCATTTTTATCATTTAAATCTTCTCCAATGATCCGAACTTCCCGTTCTAAAGACACACCGAATTTTTCTTTGACCGTTTTTTGGACGTGTCTAATTAAAGAGATATAATCCGAAGCCGTTGCGTTATCAACATTGACAATAAAGCCAGCGTGTTTTTTAGAAACTTCAGCACCACCAATTCGAGTTCCTTGCAAATTACTGTCTTGAATGAGCTTCCCAGCAAAATAACCAGGCGGACGTTTAAAGACACTTCCACAAGAAGGATATTCTAACGGTTGTTTTGATTCTCTTCTATAAGTTAAATCATCCATTACTGCCTTAATTTCATCGTAATTTCCGTGTTGTAATTGGAATGTTGCTTCTAGAACAATATCTCCGTTTTCTTGTATATTACTGTATCGATAAGATAAGTCTAAATCTTGTGCTTTTCTTGTAATCATTTCACCATTTTTATCAATAACTAAAACTGATTCAAGACAGTCTTTAATTTCACCACCATAAGCACCAGCGTTCATATAAATAGCGCCACCTACGGTACCTGGAATTCCACAGGCAAATTCAAGACCTGTAAGTTTTGCATCTAATGCTTTTCTCGACGTATCAATAATTGCAGCACCACTTTGGGCGGTAATTCTTGTACCCGACACAGTAATTTTATTAAAGTTCTTAAGTGAGAGTACAATGCCTCGAATTCCGCCATCACGTACAATTAAGTTTGATCCATTACCGATTAAAGTAAATGGTACTTTTTCTGTTAAACAAAACTTTACTACATTTTGCACTTCTTCATAATTAGTAGGAGTGACAAAAAAATCAGCTTTTCCACCTAATTTTGTATACGTATGATTTTTAATATGTTCATCAATCGCTATATTTTCTTCATTTATGATTTTTACTAATTGATTATAAATTGTAGTTTTCATCTCTAGTCATTCCTTTAATGTTTTCGGGTGATGGAATGTATTCTAATAAACCCAATATTTATATTACGTGTAAAAATCATTTTTAGCAACCTAATCTTTATTTGAAAAATAGCCAATTTAATTCGTAAATATCATATTAAAAATTGTGGTAAATGTGCCAAAATGAGGTTATGATAAAATTAATCTAGATTTTTTTGTGAAATAATGCGATAAAATGAAATTTTTTTTGATAACAAGCATATACAATAATAAAAAAGATATAGATGGGAAGTTGAAAATAGTGGATGATGTAGTAAAATTTTTTAAAAATACGAGCCTAAAACGAGTAGTCATTTTTGCCATAATCATTTTTATCCTATATCTTCTTCGTAGTGTTATTAACATTATCCTTCTAACCTTTATTTTCTCATTTTTAATCAATGGTTTAGAAAAAGTAATCTCTAAAAGAATCCCAATTAATCGGAAAATAACGGTCCTTTTTCTATTTACTGCAGCGGTATCATTATTAGTTTATGGAGCTGTTCGTTACTTACCGGTTCTCGTAAATGAAATTACTCAACTCTTGAAGCAATTAATCGATTTTTACTCCAAGCCAATTATAACAGATAATGAGATCGTGAATTATATATTAAAATTGATTGAGGATTTTGAAATCACTGAATATTTGGAGTTTGGTGTCACGTTTGCAGTCGAAACCGTTAATAATATTAGTACATTTAGTATTCAGTTATTTTTAGCCTTAATATTAAGTTTATTCTTTTTGTTAGAAAAAGAAAGAATAATTGAATTTACATCGCGTTTTAAATTTAGTAGAATGCGCTCTATTTATGTGGAACTTGAATTTTTTGGGGAAAAGTTTGCTGGTACCTTTGGAAAAGTGATTGAAGTTCAATTTATGATTGCTACTGTTAATATGATTATTACAACATTCTTCCTATGGTTAATGGGTTTTCCACACTTATTTGGATTATCGATCATGGTGTTTTTCCTTGGATTAATTCCAGTGGCCGGTGTAATCATTTCACTCGTTCCACTTTGTTTGATTGCCTTCAGTATTGGAGGCATTATGAAAGTAATTTATGTTTTAATTATGATTGCGGTTGTACATGCGGTTGAAGCTTATGTATTAAATCCTAAATTTATGTCGTCGAAAACGAATTTACCTGTTTTTTATACCTTTATCGTATTAATTGCTGGTGAGCACTTTTTTGGAGTCTGGGGTTTAATCTTAGGTATTCCAATTTTTATATTTATTCTGGATGTGTTAGGGGTTCACACGATTGATACGGAAAAGAGAAAGCAAATCAATTAAGAGAATTATAAAGAGGTTGTTCCAATGCAGAAGGTGAGCTTTAGAACAACCTCTTACTTTAATTTAAAGAACTTTTTAAAAACGATTCAATAGAAAGAGCAGATACTCCTAAAGCTGATGAATAGGTTGTCAATTTAGAAAAACTAATATCAAGTTGGTCTTGATGATATTTCATTGTATTTTTGTTTATAAATTTCTCAATAGGTTTTTTAAGCCAATCTTTTGCGATGACAAGTCGATTACCAATAATAATTTTGTCAGGATTAAATGTATGAATAATATTATTTATACCAACTGCTAGATATGTACCTATTGTATTAAATAAATTGATAATATCTTCATTTCCTTGTTTTGCTAATTTGTCTAATAGTTCAATAGACAAGGTTTCCTCAGTAACATTTGGAAGTGATAGCCGCTTTGCCTCATCTAACAATGCTTTTTCAGATGCATAGAGTTCCCAACACCCGCTGCTCCCACATGGGCAGTCTTTACCATTTACTTGGATGATCGTATGACCAAACTCACCAGAAAACCCTTCTTTACCTGAGTACAATTCACCATTAATGATAATTCCTACGCCAATTCCAATACCTGCGCTAACATAGAGCATGTGATTTGAGTCATTTCCTGCACCATACAATTTTTCACCATAAGCTCCTGCACTTGCTTCGTTTTCGATTATTACAGGAATATTAAATTCATTCTCAATATCACGTTTTAAATATTGATTCTTCCATCCGAAATTAGGAGCAGTCAATATTCGCCCGTCATGATCAACGAGACCTGGTACACCTATTCCAATTCCAACAATCCCATATGGACTTTTTGGTGCTGCTTGCATTAGTTCTTGAATAATGGACTTTAGAAAGGTAAGAACTTCATCATAAGTCCGAACGTTTAATTTTCGATTAATCTCAACAAGATTTTTCCCTTTTAAATCTGTTAAAACTCCGAGAATATAATTTACACCTAAATCAATCCCTATAGAAAAGCCAGCACGTTCATTAAATAAAAGCATAACAGGGCGTCTTCCTCCACTAGATTTCCCAGGTCCTGATTCCAATATCAATTGTTCATCTATAAGTTCAGTTACAAGAGAAGAGACAGTCCCTTTATTTAAACCTGATTTTTGCGAAATATCTGCTCTAGATATAGGTGCGTTGTGAATAATCATATCTAACACTAAATTTTTATTAATTTTTTTAACCAGCTGATGATTACCGGTTTGAATTGACAAGTAAATCCCCTCCAGCTCTAAAAAATAACCGTATCAATACCGTTAAAATAGTTTCAATATTTTACTTCTATATTAAAAAGAAAAAATATTCGAACTTATTATAACATAGTTTACTAATCAAACAAACTTAGCCTATCCAATAAAATCATAATAGGTTTAAGAAAGAAAAATCACATAAAAGTTCCATTTTTGAATGATTTGTATGTTAATGAAAATTCGAAAAAAACTTAATTTGTTTAGTAGACAAACTTAGTTTCAGTTAGTATAATTCAAAGTGTAATGTGTTCTGCAGAGTCAATATTATTAATGTAGGAGGTAATATATAATGGCCTTTTTCGAAAGCGTTTCCAAAGTAGATTTTGAAGGTCCTAAATCCAAAAATCCGCTTGCGTTCAAATTTTACAATCCTACTGAGGTAATTGGTAGTAAAACAATGGAAGAATGGTTAAGATTCAGTGTTGCATATTGACATACATTTACATATGAAGGTGTCGATCCATTTGGTCACGAGAATATGATTCGACCTTGGAGTCATTTGAAAGGAATGGATTTGGCTAAAGCAAGAGTTGAAGCAGCATTTGAATTTTTTGAAAAATTAAATGTACCATTCTTCTGTTTCCATGATGTCGATATAGCGCCAGAGGGTGATACATTAAGAGAAACAAATAAAAATTTAGATATCATTGTATCGATGATTGAAGAGTATATGAAAACAAGTAAAACGAAACTTTTATGGAATACGGCAAATATGTTTTCAAATCAGAAAACTATGTGTTCTGGGGTGGCCGTGAAGGCTACGAATCATTGTTAAATACAGATATGGGTTTAGAACAAGATAACTTGGCAAGATTTTTCCACATGGCTGTAGATTATGCAAAGGAAATTGGTTATGACGGACAATTTTTAATTGAGCCGAAACCGAAAGAGCCAACAAATCATCAATATGATTTTGATGTTGCGACTGGGTTAGCTTTCTTACAAAAATATGATTTACAAGAACATTTTAAATTCAATATAGAAGCAAACCATGCAACATTGGCAAGCCATACATTTGAACATGAATTACGTGTTGCACGTATTAACGGCATGTTAGGGTCTGTTGATGCAAACCAAGGAGATCCATTATTAGGATGGGATACGGATGAATTTCCTACTAATTTATATTCTACAACTTTAGCAATGTACGAAATCATTAAAAATGGTGGCTTAGGAAAAGGTGGTCTAAACTTTGATGCAAAAGTTCGAAGAGGCTCTTTTGAATTAGATGACTTATTTAAAGCACATATTGCCGGCATGGATAGCTTTGCGGTCGGTTTAAAAGTGGCTCATCAATTAATAGAAGATAAGGTATTGGATCATTTTATTGAAGATCGGTATAGAAGTTATACAGAGGGAATCGGAAAAGAGATTATGGAAGAACGAGCAAACTTAAAAACACTTGAACAATATGCTTTAGACTTACCTGAAATAAAAAATGAATCTGGACGCGTAGAAGAGTTAAGAGCAATTATTAATCAGTATATTTTAACTGCCTTCTAATATATTTACATGAATTTCTTCTTTTATTTGTTTAGCTGAACGGTTAACTTTTAGGTCCAACTGAGTGATTTATTTAATATTGGTAGGGATGAAAAGTGAAATAAAATTATTAAACTTACCAGTAAACAAGCCAGTGAACAAGGACCTGCAATAAGTACTGAGATGTTAGCCGGATGTGGATGAGGACGGTATGAAACATTAAACGACTGTGCAAAAGAGTATATGAACCAAACCTTAGTCATGTCATATTCTAAAAAATAGTATTTTATAAAAAATATATGGTGATGAGTTAATGGAATATAAAAATTATTAAAATATGTTGAGGTGAATATTTTGGTACGAATTAAGAATCCTATTTTAACAGGTTTCAATCCCGACCCATGTATTTGTCGGGTAGGAGATGATTACTATATTGCTGTTTCGACGTTTGAATGGTTTCCTGGGGTAGGCATTTATCATTCAAAAGATTTAAAGAATTGGCGCCTTGTTAGTAGACCTTTAAACCGCTTGAATCAACTTAATATGAAAGGCAATCCAGATTCAGGTGGAGTGTGGGCTCCGGCATTGTCATATGCGGATGGAAAATTTTGGTTAATATATTCGGATATAAAGGTAACGGAAGGTCAATGGAAAGACGGTCATAATTACCTTGTGACTTGTGACACCATTGATGGTGAATGGTCAGACCCAATATATTTAAATAGCAGTGGTTTTGATCCGTCACTTTTTCACGATGATGACGGCAAAAAATATCTCGTAAATATGTATTGGGACCATCGTGTTGGTAACCATAATTTTTACGGTATTGTATTGCAGGAGTATGATCCGGTGCAACAGAAATTAGTTGGTCCGCAAAAGATTATATTTAAAGGTACGGATATGGGTCTTGTGGAAGCTCCACATATTTATAAAGTCGGCGAATATTATTATTTATTAACAGCAGAAGGCGGGACAAGATACGAGCATCAAGCAACAATTGCCCGCTCTAAAGAAATCACAGGCCCGTATGAAGTACATCCAGATAATCCTTTAATTACATCATTTCCTTATCCAAGAAATCCGCTTCAAAAGGCTGGACATGCATCTATAGTTCAAACGCATACAAATGAATGGTTTTTAGTTCATTTAACTGGTAGACCATTGCCGAAAGATGGGCCACCTTTATTAGATCCTCGTGGTTTCTGTCCACTTGGTAGAGAAACTGCTATCCAACGATTAGAATGGCGCAATCATTGGCCATATGTTGTAGGAGGAAATCAACCTGCTTTAGAAATTGAGGGCCCAAATATTAAAGAAGTGAAATGGGAACGAGACTATCCAGAAAAAGATGACTTTGATTCAGAACAACTGAACTTACATTTCCAAACATTGCGTATTCCTTTAGGAGAAGACACGTTGTCATTAAAAGATAACCCTGGACATTTAAGACTTTACGGAAGAGAATCGCTTACATCAAAATTCACTCAAGCCTTTGTGGCTAGACGTTGGCAGCATTTTAATTTTACAGCTGAAACAAAAGTTGCATTTCATCCTGACACATTCCAACAATCTGCTGGTTTAGTAAACTACTATAATACCCAAAACTGGACAACTCTCCAAATCTCTTGGAATGAAGAAAAAGGTAGAATACTTGAATTAATGTCTTGTGATAATTTTACCTTCGATATGCCACTTAAAGGAAAAGAAATTGTTATACCTAAAGAAGTGGAATATGTTTATATGAGAGTTGATATAAAAGTAAATACCTATTCTTATTCTTATTCTTTTGACGGTGTAAATTGGGTGGAAATACCATTTGCTTTTCACTCTTATAAATTGTCTGATGATTATATTCATGGGGGAGGTTTCTTTACCGGTGCCTTTGTTGGCATGCACTGCCGAGATACATCTGGCACTAGGAAGTATGCTGACTTTGATTATTTTATTTATAAAGAAAAGGAATAAAAGAAATGTAATTAATTTTGTTGAGTGGTCAGGGCATGTTATTTATCATTATAAAAATCAGTGTGGGCAGCCGTACCACACTGATAGAAAAATTATGTGACTCACCAATTTGTAATTTACAAAATATTGACAATCGAAAAATAATAAACTATTATTTAACTAACGTTAGTTTATTCAATAAACAAACTTTGTTATCTTTTTAAAATGTTAGAGATGAGAGGTGATTTTTTCTAAATTTATTAAGAGTATTGTAAACGCTAACATATATAACAAAGTTAAATGAAGAACGGTTGGTTTACGGATTGAATAGGTGATGGATAAGGAAATTAATAATTGATGGAGGGATTTGAATGAAAAAAGTTGTCAAGTTACTATCAGTTTTACTTGTCCTTAGTCTCTTAATCTTAACTGGTTGTACATCAAATAGCAATTCCAGTTCAAAGGGTAAAGATGATGGTGTGTTAGAGATATGGACTTTTACAAATGAAATAGATACGATGGTTAACGATTATTATTTAAAAGAGCATCCAGATTTAGACTACAAAATTAAAGTAGTTGAAATACCGACAGAACAATTTGAACAAAAACTAGATCCTGTATTAGGAACAAAGGAAGCACCAGACGTTATATTAATGGAAGCAAATTTTGCAAAAAAATATGTTGAGTCAGGTATGTTAGAAGATTTAAGTCAGTTTGATGTTGTGGTTCAAGGAGCAGAAAATACATTTGATTATGTTAAAGATGTAGGTACGAATAGTGATGGACAGTTTGTAGCAAATGCATGGCAAGCTGCACCAGGAGCTTTTTTTTACCGGGATAGCATTGCTAAAGAGTTTTTAGGATTAGAAACACCTGAAGATGTACAAGCAGCCATTGGTACATGGGATGATTTTTATCGTACAGCTGTAAAACTAAAAGAGGCATCTAACGGTGAAGTTTATATGGTTTCCAGTGTGGCTGATTTTAAATACGCTTTTCTTGGTACTCGGGATCAAGGTTGGGTAGTTGATAATAAACTTGTTATAGACGAAAAAATTTACGATTTATTAGAGATTGCAAAAAAGTTTAACGAAGAAGGATTAATGCTAGATGCAGAAGAAAACAGTGAGTCGTATTATGGTGGTATGTCGGCAGATAATATTTTTGGGTATTCACTTCCAACATGGGGCTTACATTATTGGTTAAAGCCAAATGCAGAGTCGTCTGACACAGGAAATTCTACAGCCGGTGACTGGAGAATGGTACAAGGACCGGCGGCATACTACAGAGGCGGCACATGGATTGGTATAACGCAGACAAGCAATATGAAAGAAGAAGCTGCTGAATTAATTGCTTATGTAACAACAAATGAGGATTTCCTCACTGCTTGGGCTAAAGATACAGGTGATTTTGTTTCTAATAAAAATGTAGTGGAAAATATTAAAGGTGATTATTCTGAAGAATTTTTAGGTGGACAAAACCATTACGCAGCATTTGCGGAACAAATTCCTAATATTGATGCAAAATCATTAACGGAATTTGACCAAACACTTAATACACTTTTTTCTGATCATGCTTTAATTCCGTATTCAAAAGGAGAAGTGGATTTAGATACGGCTATTGAAAACTTTAAAGCAGCTGTCCAAAATTCTTACCCGAATTTAACGATTGAATAGTCGTAGTGATAGACTAGTTATTTGAAACTAAATCGTGAGTGTAGTAGTGAAGGATTATTTCGTTTATAAATGTTCATTCACATCATTATTGCTACACTCACTAGTTTCTAAATATAATAGAACGCCAATTTGGTTTTAGTCTAAGAGGTGATCGTAAGAATGGCAATGAAACCAGCAGCAAAAATTGAGCCAGTGAAGAAACTAAATTACTCAGGAAAGAAATTAAACTTTGAAAAATATAACCGCTTTGGCTATCTTTTCTTGGCACCGTTTTTCGTCGTTTTTTTAATCTTTAACTTTTATCCAACAATATATACAATCTTTCTTTCATTTACTGATTTAAGTGGATGGGCAACGACACCAAATTTTGTTGGGTTAGAAAATTATACTAATATAATAAATAATGAATTCTTCATAAAAGCGTTATCGAATACATTACTATTATGGACGATGAACTTTATTCCACAAATTTTAATCGCCCTTTTCTTAGCTTATACATTTACAAATAAACGGCTACATATGAAAGGCACCGGTTTTTTTAAAGCCGTTTTTTATTTACCAAATATTATCACTGCTGCCTCAATAGCATTAATATTCTACGCATTATTTAGTTACCCACAGGGACCAATTAATTTATTACTACAAGATATTGGTTTGTTAAAAGAACCGTTTGACTTTTTTAGAAGTGAAACAGGTACGAGGCTGATTGTTGCGTTTATTCAATTTTGGATGTGGTATGGACAAACAACAATTGTGCTTGTCGCTGCCATACTGAGCATTGATGAGTCTTTATTTGAAGCAGCTCGTGTAGATGGAGCAAATGAGAGGCAAACATTCTTTAAAATAACACTTCCATTAATGAAACCGATGATCATTTATATTTTAATAACATCAATGATTGGTGGATTACAAATGTTTGATATTCCATTACTCTTAACAAACGGACAGCCTAATAACAGTGTTGAAACCATTATGACCTTTATTTACAAACAGGCATTCCAAGGGAGCCGAGCGATGAATGTTGCATCAACAGCCTCAGTCATATTGCTCATCATCTCCATCATATTTAGTTTTGTTGTGTTTAGAATGTTTAGAGACCGAGGTCAGAAAGGAAGAGGATGAGAATGGGTGTCAGTAAACAACTACGGATCCAGAGGACATTAATTTATATTTTTTATGGTATTCTCACAATCCTAAGTATTATACCTTTTTGGATTGTCATTGCCAATGCCACTAGGTCAGCAGAACAAATTAAACAAGGTCCATCACTCATTCCTGGTGATAATTTAATATATAACTGGAATGTTTTGGTAGAAAAAGGATTTGATGTTTTTAACGGTATAACAAATAGTTTTATAATTGCGGCAGGATCAACTATTTTGAGCTTGTATTTCTCTTCACTAGCAGCCTATGCATTAGTTGCATATAATTTTAAAGGGAAAAAAATTGCTTATGCAATCATACTAGGGCTAATCATGATCCCAACCCAAGTAAGTCTAGTAGGGTTTTACCAGTTTATGAGTCAACTTGGACTATTAAATAGTTTTATTCCATTAATAATTCCAGCCATTGCCTCTCCAGCTACTGTGTTCTTTATGAAACAATACTTGGAGACAATTTACCATCCTGACTTACCTGATTCCGCAAGAATAGACGGTGCAGGAGAATTGAAGATTTTCCACAGGATTATTTTGCCACAAATGAAACCAGCATTAGCTACTATGGGAATTTTTAGTTTTGTTACACAATGGAATAACTTTTTAATGCCATTAATTTTATTAAATGACGAAAGCATGTATACTCTCCCAATGCTCGTTCAATTACTAAAAACTGATGTTTATAGAACGGAATTTGGTAGTATGTACTTAGGGATCTCACTTACAATAATACCTTTACTTTTAATATATATGTTTTTATCACGGTATATTATTGGTGGAGTTACTGCGGGGAGTATTAAACAGTAATAAAAAGGTAGATGGTTATGTCACAAATTACTATCAGACGAATATATCATGAATTAAAGCCTTCAGAAACGAATCAAGTACGGATTTTAGTTGACCGTCTATGGCCGCGAGGTGTTAAAAAAGAGGAAGCAAATATTGACTATTGGTTTAAAGAAGTTGCCCCTAGCCACGAACTAAGAAAGTGGTTTGGTCATAAGACCGAACGTTTTGAGACGTTTCGAATCAAATATTTAGAAGAACTACAAACGGATGCTACGAAAAGAAAAATAGTTCAAAAAATAGCTCAAATTGCTAAAAAAGACAAAGTTGTATTGTTATATGGTGCAAAAGATGAAAAGTATAATAATGCAACTGTCCTACTGGAAGAACTGGAACGTCTTTTAAAAGATTTATAATTAGGCTCGCAAAAGCGAGTCTTTTTTTATGTGCGCCAGGCATGACGACTATCTAGGTGGGGAAAGTCCACTGTGGAGGTACACATCAACAACTTTGATTTCATTAGGAACTTTTTCATTGAGGGCCAGCAACTCATTTTTCTTCTTCTGGAGTTTTTAATCAATCTTTTGCAGAACAAAGGTATCTTCAAAAATTTACAGTCCAAATATAGGAGAAGTAGCACCTATACTTACACAGCTATTCGGGTAGTGGGGGTGTAGTTTAACTATTGCTGAATTACTGGTAATGAACGCTATTCCTGTTGCTAAATGAACTAAAATTAAAAAATATGTTAAAGAATTAGGTGGAGCAGTAGAAACAGTTAATTTATTGGTAGGAGCAACAATAGCTAGAGAAAAAGTAGCTATTTTAAGTGCAACTAAAAAGTAAAAGAATCATTGCTATTTTGAGCAATAATTCTTTTATCTTTTCATTTTCCGTAGCCAAAGATTATATCAAAATTGTTTAGTAGTTTCATTTCGATTAAGTTTGGAAAAAGGGGCTCCGTACAAAATCCACTAAAACTCTGATATAATACATTTGTGAGTGTTAGAAAAAGAGAGAATTTTAATGGAGGAATGTCATGAACTGGAAAGAGATTGCTGAAAAATGGTTAAATTTCGACGGCCTTGATCAACAATTAAAAGACCACCTAAACAAAGTTAAAAATGATGAAAAAGCACTGGAAGAATTGTTTTACAAAAATTTAGAGTTCGGTACAGGTGGTATGCGTGGAGAAATTGGACCTGGTACAAACCGAATGAATATTTATACAGTCCGAAAAGCGTCATTTGGACTTGCTCAATATTTACTGAGTAAAGGTGAGGAAAGTGCAAAACGCGGTGTTGTAATTAGTTATGATCCGAGATATAAATCAAGTGAGTTTGCTTTAGAAGTAGCCAAAACGGTTGGAAAACTCGGCATTAAAGCTTACCTATTTAAAGAATTGCGACCAACACCAGAGCTTAGCTTTGCTGTAAGACATTTTGGTGCAGCAGCAGGAGTCATGGTTACAGCCAGTCATAATCCGCCAGAGTACAATGGATATAAAGTATATGGTGATGATGGTGGGCAACTTCCTCCAAAAGAAGCGGATGAACTTATTTCATATGTTAACCAAGTTGAAAATGAGTTGTCTTTAGAAGTTGCTGATGAAGCAGACCTTTTAGAAAATGGATTATTGCAATACATTGGTGAAGAAGTTGACGATATCTACCTTGATTATGTTCAAAAAATTCAATTAAATCGTGAAGTGATTGAAAAAGTTAAAAATGATTTCAAAATTGTATTTACACCACTTCATGGGACAGCAAACAAGTTAATCCAAAAAGGTTTAAAAATGTTCGGTTTTCAAAATGTGACGGTTGTAAAAGAACAAGAACACCCAGATCCTAACTTTTCAACGGTTCAATCGCCAAATCCAGAAGAGCATGCAGCATTTGAATTGGCTATTCAGTACGGCAAAGAGATTAATGCTGATATTTTATTAGGAACGGATCCTGATTCAGATCGATTAGGTGTTGCTGTAAAAAATAATCAAGGTGAGTACATTGTTTTAACAGGTAACCAAACAGGTGCGATTATGCTTCATTATCTATTATCCCAAAAGAAAGAAAAAGGGAATTTACCGGAAAATGGTATTGTATTAAAAACGATCGTAACGTCAGAAATTGGGCGGGCAATTGCCGAAAGCTTTGGATTAAAAACTCTCGACACATTAACAGGATTTAAGTTTATTGGAGAAAAGATAAAAGAATATAAACAAACAGGAGAATACAAATTCCAATTTGGCTATGAGGAAAGTTATGGGTATTTAATAGGCGATTTTGTTCGTGATAAAGACGCTATACAAGCGGCACTATTTGTTACAGAAGTGGCTGCCTATTATAAAAATCAAGGAAAAAGTTTATACGATGCTCTTCTTGAAATCTTTGAGGAATACGGCTACTTTAAAGAATCATTGGAATCTTTAACATTAAAAGGTAAAGATGGTGCAGAACAAATTGCAAAAATACTTGAAGACTTCCGTGAAAATCCACCAAAGGAAGTTGCTGGCAAAACTATTGTGGCAGTAGAGGATTATAAAACAAGTATCCGTAAAGAATTTTCTAATGGAAAACTAAGTCCAATAAGTTTACCGAAATCAAATGTTCTTAAGTATTTCTTAGAAGATGGATCTTGGTTTTGTGTACGTCCATCTGGAACTGAGCCAAAATGTAAATTTTACTTTAGTGTCGTTGGCCAGTCTTTAAAAGATAGTGAAGAAAAGGTGAACCGTCTGCAAACTGCTGTAATGGAAAAAGTAAGAGGAATGGTAAATTAATTAAAAAAGACTGTCCATTAAACCTGAAGGCATACACTTATTTATTGTTCGTTTTAAGATAAATGGTTTTGCCTAATGGATTAATGTGACAGTCTTTTGTATTTGACATTGAATGTTTATAAAAGACATTGTATAATATTGTCTTTTTATGCTCCAATTTCCCTCAATTTACTAAGTATAAATGTATGCAAAACGTCATCGATTTGTTTAACAAACGACAATATTATAAGACAAATAAGACAAACAAAAAAGATTTCGTATTCCATAAAAATGGGTTATTTACTTTCGTTAGTAAAAAAGAGAAAAGGATGCCATCACATGAAGAGGTATGATAGAATTTTAGTAGAATATTAAGTTCATATAGACAAAAAATGAAAGCGTTTAAGTGAACGTGGAGGTTAAGACCATCATTTTTCATGTGAACAGTGTGAACAACGCTCTTTGTTAAGTTTGAGAACTGCATCGAAATATGGGGATTTCCCGGGAAACTTTTGTTAGATTGTTAGAATTTGTCGAGCTTCTTTTATTACTTGAATTAATCACCTTTTTGAATTTATTTTACAGTATCTTTATATAGGGGGGATATAGAATGGAAATTAGAACAAATGATTTTGGAAGTTTAAATGGCCAAAAAATCTATACATATACATTAGAGAACAATAATGGTATGCGATTAACATGTACAAATCTTGGTTGTATTGTTACAGAAATACTGGCACCAGACAGAAATGGCATGTTCGAAAATATCGTTTTAGGTTTTAATAATGTAGAGGATTATATAAGCAATAAAACATATTTTGGGGCATTAATCGGAAGAGTCGCAGGTAGAATAGGTCAGGGTAAATTTGAATTAGAAGGCAAAGTATATCAATTACCAAAAAATGAAGGTAACAATCATTTACATGGTGGATATCAAGGATTACATGAAAGGGTTTGGGATGCAGAAGAGATAAAAACGGACTCTGCTGTAGGTATTCGTTTTTCTTATGTAAGTCCGGATGGTGAAGAGGGGTATCCTGGGAATGTACGGTTACAAGTCACCTATTTACTGAATAATGATAATCAATGGGTTTTTACTTGTAAAGGTTACACGGATCAAAAGACATTGTTAAATATAACCAATCATTCCTATTTTAATCTATCGGGTAATGCAAAAAAAGATATATTAAACCATGAATTAACATTAAAAAGTCAGCGTTATTTGGAATTGGACAAACAATTCATTCCTACTGGGAAAATTTCTCATGTTGAAGGATCGGTATTTGATTTCAGAAATAGTCGTAAAATATTGGATGGTAAATTGTCGAAAAATGAGCAAAATATTCTTGTTGGGAACGGTTACGATCACCCATTTTTATTAGATGATCATTTTAATGAAGAAATTATTTTAAGGGATCATGAAACTGGCCGAAAACTTATTGTTGAAACAAATCAACCATGTGTAGTGGTTTACACAGGCAATCAAATAGGGGGAGAATATCAAACAGCAGAAGGTGTAAAAGCGAAGAAATATTTGGCATTATGTTTAGAGACTCAAGGGCTGCCCGATGCTATTCATCATTCTCATTTTCCACCTATCATTATTGGTCCAGAAGATTATTATGAAGCGAAAACAATTTACACATTTACGATTGATGATTGATAAAAGAAGCGATCGAACACAATAATATAAGGGTATGCGATAAATGTAGTCGTGTTTCAACTATGATTGTATCGAGGATACTCTAAAAGATTGGAAGTAAAAAAGCTTCAAAAAGTCTAATATTGACTTTTTGAAGCTTTTTTTATTTATTTAATTCGTTCTTCCGTATCTTTATCAAAGAAATGGGCCTTATTCATATCAAATGCTAATTTAATTGTCTGATTTGGTTGAATATCAGTACGAGCATCAATTCTAGCGATAAAATCATAATTTTCTAATTTACTATAAAGCATTACTTCAGCACCGGTTAACTCGACTACATCGATTTGAGCTGTAATTGTTGCTCCTGGAGCTGATTCTGTAAATACGAGTTCGTCATGAATGTCTTCTGGACGGACACCAAAGGTTACTTCCTTACCGATATATCCTCTTTCTTTTAAAACTTTCAGTTTACCTTCTGGAATTTGTAACTTCGTTTGACCGATAATTAGTTCGTTTCCTATTATTTTACCATTAAAGAAGTTCATCGCAGGTGAACCGATAAAACCGCCAACAAATACGTTTTCAGGTTTATCGTATACTTCTTTCGGTGTTCCAACTTGTTGAATTTTTCCATCCCTCATAACTACAATCCGTGTTGCCATTGTCATTGCTTCAGTTTGATCATGAGTAACATAGATCGTTGTTGAGTTTAATCGTTGATGTAGTTTAATAATTTCAGTACGCATCTGTACACGTAGCTTCGCATCTAAGTTTGATAACGGCTCGTCCATTAGGAATACTTTAGCATCACGAACAATTGCACGACCTAAGGCAACCCGTTGACGTTGCCCACCAGAAAGTGCTTTTGGTTTTCGATTTAAGTATTGTTCTAAACCTAAAATTTGTGCAGCATTTTTAACACGGCGATCGATTTCATCTTTTGGTACTTTTCTTAGTTTTAACCCGAATGCCATATTGTCGTAGACAGACATATGAGGATATAAGGCATAGTTTTGGAAAACCATAGCGATATCTCTGTCTTTTGGGGCTACATCATTCATTAACTTTCCATCAATATAGAACTCACCTTTTGAAATTTCTTCGAGACCAGCAATCATTCTTAAAGTAGTAGATTTACCACAACCAGAAGGGCCAACAAATACAATAAATTCTTTATCTTTAATATGAAGGTTAAAATCTGTTACAGCTTCGACGTTATTGTCGTAAATTTTATAAATATGATCAAGTTTTAGTTCTGCCATTTCTACAACCTCCTAGGGAAACCATTTTCTAATATATCTTTATTTTAATGAAAATGCTTTCATTATAGAATGTAAAACTGCCCAAAGATTCTAACCATTTTTCTGGCATTTTGCCTATGAATTTGTAGATTTAGTAAATTCGTTCTGCAATTTCACCATAAACACAGATAAAATAAACGGAAATAGCTCCGTTAAAATCTTTTATATCAATGGATGTTCGCTTAATAAATTTATCAATCTTGTATTGTAAACTATTACGGTGCATGTATAATTTTTTTGCTGCTAAACTCATATTTGAATTATTTTCAAGATAAACCTTTATCATATTTACGAGTTCTTTGTCATTTTGAAAGATATCGGTATATTCTTCTGTGAATATTTCATTCATTTTTCTCCATTCCGTTCGGATAATCACGGATGGAAAAGCAGTCATAAAGGTGTACAAATGTTTTTCTGGCAACACCTTTCGTATTATTTGAAAATAGTACTGTTCTCTAAAAAAATGATTTTTTAATTGATCAGTCACTTCAAAAAAGCGTCCAATATACATATCTATATCTAAATAAAAGTCTGTAAGTATTAGATCTTGAAATGATAAAAAATCTTCTTGTTGCATAGTAGTTTCTGTCTCTCGTTCGATTATGACCCCATTTAGCTCGTTCAGCCAAACCAGAATTATATTGTCTTGAAAAAAGGAATAGATGGAGTCTGTAAAATTTTGATAACTCACACTTGAATTTAATTGGAAAAAGATGAATCGAATTCGATTATTCGTCTTTGGAAGTTCACCGTTTTCAAATAAAAAACGGTGCCAAATTTGTTGTGAAGGAGAATTATTTAAAAAAGTTGCTGTTTGCTGAACTTTCGTTAAAATCGTTTCTAACAATAAAACTTCTCTATCTGTTAATTGTTGCTTAGGGATTGAAATATACTCATTTGTTTGTTCATGAAAAAAACAGTAGTAGTTTTGGTCAAATCGTGGATAGTCTTGAATAAGGATCCCTGGATATAGTTGCAGTAGTTTTTTAATCATAATAAACCTCACAATATTTTTATATTACTTTATTTTATGCATGGTTCAAGAATTTCCTCAAGTTAAAAATAATGTTAGTAAACGGATGGAGTTCGGTAAAATTTTTCTTTTTTTACTAAACTTATCTGTTTATAAGTTATTTTATATTGTTTGTACCGAAAACTTCAAAGTTTTATTATAAAATTCGAAAGTTTCCTTGTTTTACATAAATTGCCATCATGGGAGATCAAAATTATAATTCTTTGAAAATATAAAAGTTGTATCTTTTATGGTTAGATTATTTGTATCATCTAAAGGAGGAGAAAGTTGGCAACGATAAAAGATATTGCGAAAAAGGCTGGCGTTTCAATTGCAAGTGTTTCAAGAGTATTAAGTGGTGACCCAACTTTATCAATTTCTAATGAAAAAAGGAAAAACATTTTACAAATAGCAGAAGAGTTGTCTTATGAATATAAAGTAAAACGTCGAAAAAATACCTCGCTACTTGTTATTCATAATCAAATGAGAATTGAAGAATTGGAAAGAATACATTATTTCCATATTCAAAGAGGAATAGAAAAAAGAGCAAAGGAAAAAAAGTTTAATCTATTTGTCGCTAACAACAGTGAAATTGAATCAATCGTTCGTTTTAAACAATTTTCAGGTATTATCGCAATAGGGGAGATTCCACAGGATCAGATTAAAATTCTTTCTGAGATTAGTGATACTTTTGTTTTTGTAGATAGCTGCCCGAATGAAGGGAAATTTGATGCGGTATTAACGGATTGCCGTTATACAATGAAGCAAGTGATTGATTATTTACTGGACAATGGCCACCGACAAATTGGTTTAATTGGTCAAGGAAATAAAGATGAAATTCATTATAGTAAAATTAGAAGTCATATTGAAAGTGCTTTTTATTTTTACATGAAAGAAAAAAATTTACTTAATGAATCTTACATATACTTAAGTGAAACGTTTGAAAAGAATACTGGTTATATACTTATGAAGCAAGCAATTAAAGAACATGGTATACAGTTGCCGACAGCTTTTTTTATTCATAATGATTTAATAGCAATAGGAGGTATTCGAGCGCTTCATGAAGAATTACTAGATGTACCAGCACGAGTTAATATCATCGGAATGTATAATATGAGCATTTCCCATATGATTACCCCACCATTAACAACAGTGCAAGTATACCCAGAATTAATGGGGGAAACGGCTGTTGATCTTTGTTGTGAAAGAATGAGTGGAAGAAAAGTTGCAAAGACTGTGTATATTACGACAGACTTAATTAAAAGAAAATCTAGCTTTTGAATGGCTCAAATTTAATTATAATCAAAATATAATTTGATAAGTTAGAATAAAATCATAAAGAAAGGATGTGAAAAAATGGATGGCATGACAATAGGATTGTTGATCATATTAATACTTGTTTTTATTATCCCGTTTACTGTTAAGGTAGTAGAACATAATCTTGAATACTTTTTATTTGTTATGGGGATTATTGCAGCTTTTGTAGGACAAGCATTTAACTCACAGCTACTTTTGCATGCATTAGTGAATCCAATTGAAATTACTATGGCTGTTTTGATTGCAGGACTTTTATTTAAATGGTTTCAAGATCAATTAGGCAATGCCATTTATCAAATGAGTAACAAAATTCCGTTTTCTCTTTTTGTTGCACTTATTGTTATTCTGCTAGGACTATTATCCAGTGTTATTACCGCAATTATTGCTGCCCTTGTTTTAGTTCTTATTGTTGGTCACTTGTCACTCGATCGAAAAAACACCATATTACTTACTATTTTATCGTGTTTTTCGATTGGATTAGGCGCGGCACTTACACCAATTGGTGAGCCATTATCTACTATTGTAGTAAGTAGAATGGGAGGAGATTTTTTCTATTTACTAGAATTAGTTGGAATATATATTATTTCTGGTGTTATTGTTTTGGGATTAATTGCAGCTTTGCTTGTAAAACGTAACGATGAATTGGAAGGACGAGTCCAACAGGAAGAAGAGTCTTACGATGATATTATCGTTCGTGCAGTAAAAGTTTACTTATTTGTTTTTGGACTTACCATGCTTGGTGCGGGTTTTGAACCGTTAATTAATACATATTTATTAGATTTACATCCAGCGATGTTGTTTTGGGTTAATATTATCTCTTCAGTGTTAGATAATGCAACGTTAGCTGCTGCTGAGATCAGTCAAGCGATGAATCCGGAAACTGTTAAAGCTATTTTAATGGGATTATTAATTAGTGGTGGAATGCTAATTCCTGGTAACATCCCGAATATTATTTCAGCTGGAAAACTTAAAATTACAAGTAGTGAATGGGCAAAATGGCTTACCGTTTGGATTCGTAATCATGGTTGTTTATTTCGTTATTCTTATGTTTATAAAATTGTAATAAAATAAATGATTTTTATGAAGACTGTTCCACGGTGAACAGTTTTTCTTTTTCAAAAAAGGAAAGATGCAGTAACGATAAGCACATAATAAAACCAATTCATTACTCCTCTAATTGCAAACGTATTTGATATTTAATTACAATGAAAGTATATTTGTTATGAACAATATTGAAACATTTTTTGTGTTACAAACGTAGTATAAATAGCTTGGAATAATTTCGTCGGATTGATTTAAGCTAGATCAATTCATTATATAAAGAATATTGTTTTTGTATCACAATATAGGAGTGATTAGGATGAAAGGAATCCTTTATTTTATCATACGATTTTTAGTAGCAGGTGCAACTTGGGGGCTCTCTTGGCCCATTTATTGGCTAGTTCTAGATCAAGAATTCTGGTTATCTGGTCTATACGGGCTACTTTCTGGTGTCAGTATGTATTATTTATTAAAATTTTTGATGATAAGACACCTCGTAAATCAAAATGGATTAACGAGAAGAGAATATAAATTAGTTGAGCGTAACTTAAAAGATGCAAAAGAAAAAATATCACGTCTGCAACGAGCATTTTTAAAAGTACACAATTTACCGAGTGCCAAGAAAAATTTTGAAA